>Ga0070682_100001789_pt1 | contig 11990 bp, 12 predicted proteins | sample KBSC63LmetaG_FD_64668 | JGI IMG/M metagenome (GOLD analysis project Ga0070682, IMG submission 64668) | Corn rhizosphere microbial communities from Kellogg Biological Station, Michigan, USA - KBS C6-3L metaG | ecosystem: Host-associated > Plants > Roots > Rhizosphere | place: USA: Michigan... | reverse complement strand
TCTGACACAGCGCTGATTTTCTTGTGCTTGATTACAACCCATCCTTTATTGAGAACCTTTTCCGGAGTAACCACAGTACCGCTGATAACGATTGTTCGATCCTGGGCTTGAATTATTGAGCAAGCACAGAGTGTGATAAGGCAGGCAAATACAATCCGCCATCTTTTGATTTGAATCATGGATGCTCCTCCGTTCATCAATGAGTGGACTAGGTTGGATTGTTAGAGGCTGTATTTGGCGAGTGTGTAATAGAAGCTCGAGTTCAGCCTTAGACGAAAACGGCTGAGACTATATGCCTCGTGTTTTAGTCTGTCAATAAATGAAGTCTCGACCGGGAAGCGCAGGGATCTCCTTTAGTCGCGACTATCAGACGTAAGCGCGCCTAAGAGTTGTAACGGGTAATCCTGAGAGCCCAGAGTGGACATTTAGAAGTGCGAAACATGAAGCGTTCTTTCGAGTGTACTTGCAGTTACGATCAGGACTTGCAAACAGAAAAGGCCGCCGGAGTTTACTTCCATAGGGTTCCGTCGCCGCCCATGCTCCCCACAGTGGAAGAAGCACAGCGATTTTACAACGAGCTGGAAGAACGGTTACAAAAGTTCGGACTGGAACTGGCGCGGGACAAACACGGGTCATCCGGTTCAGCCGATATCGTCAGGGCGAGACAAGCTTCGAGTTTCTGGGGTTCAAGTTTCGCAGGGGTGTGAATCGCAAAGGTCATGCATGGCTCCAGCGACGCACCGCACGAAAGAGGTTACGCAACTCACTGAAACGCGTAACTGAGTGGTGCCGGCAAAACCGCCATCGTCGCATCAGAGAACAAGTGCAACTGCTGAATGCCAAGCTTCGTGGTTATCAGAACTATTACGGAGTGAGTGGCAATTCCGCCAGCTTGGATTTCGGTAGATCCGATTCTCGGAATCTTAGGATCTTGTCTGTCCCATAATCCTCGATCTTCTTCCCTTCAATCGGTTTTTGAAAGGTAAAACTAAACCGGATAGCCTTGCCGTTGCTCAAAATCTCGCGGGGAACCGCGAAGAGCGCCGATTTGCCGGGTAACAAAATCACGCTCGATCCAAAGTCAAAGCCATACGGTATAGGCTTGCCGTCCTTATCCTCCAAGCCCAGCCAAACGCTAATCTCTCTGTTATCGCACAAACCAAAAAGTTTCTGGCCGTCCGGAAACTCATGGAAGCATTTTCGGTTTTGCAAATACATGCTTTGAGTTGGGACTGAAATCGGAACTGGCGAATCGTTGTGCAAGCGCAACCAAATAGCGCCGGCATCTGTCGCGGATTTCCTTACATTGCTCATCCTAGGGTTATCTGACTCCGCGATCCTTTGCTCGCCTAAAGGGGTCATGTCACCGTAATGGTCGAACGTGATGTAGACCCTGTGGTTGTAAAGCTGATTCTCAACGTCGGCTAGTCTCTCGTTCTCCCTCTTACGGTTTAGAAAAGCAACACGCCGCGCCTCAGCGGCTTTCTTTGCAGAAAATTCTTGTTCGTCAATCGGGAGTAAACTCCAGATCGTCTTGCCGCTTTCAAGGTCAAACATGAGGATGTTCTGACCTTCACCCCCGGTGATGAATGTTTTACCGTCAGGATGAAAGGCAACCCGGTTATAGAAGGAATAGCCAACGTCAAACTCACGAATTGGTTTCTTAGATTCGATGCTCCAGAGTCCCCAGCCACCCCACCAGGGCTTTGCCAGAAAGTGTTCTTCGTCCGGACAAAAGACCAGATTGTCGAGTTGGTCTATAAGAACAAATTCCTTGATCGTTTCATTGGTTGCGGCATGAACCAACCGAAAGGGCTTTTCGTACTCTTGGACTAACGCAAATTTGAGGCTGGGACTCAGCTCTCTCTTCCTGTTGTTTTCGAAGTGGTTTTCCTCTTTCGTCTCTTTGAGCTTTACACCACGCTCAATATCCCAGACGATTGTTTCCTTCTCACTTCTCGAGGTAAGGGTCTTACCATCTCCGCTGAACTCGACTGATTCAATCTCTTCCGCGTGACCGTGAAGCGAGAAGAGAACGGTCTTGCTTTGTGTCTCCCAGATGCGAACTATTCTATCGGCGCTACCTGAGGCAAAACGGCGTCCGTCGATGCTGAATGCGAGAGACTTGACTACTCCTGGATGGCCGATGAGCCAACCGCGTCGGTTGCCTGTCCGCGTATCGAAGATTTGAACTCCATCCGCGCGATAGGACGGAAAGGCCGCAATCAAACTGCCATCGTGGTTCAAAACGCCATCGTCGAATTCATGAAACACTCTTTTTCTGCTGGTGCGGATGTCGAAGATCTCCGAGTCGGGTAAGACAAGAATCCCATTGTCTTCGCTGAACTCCACTCTTCGGCTATTTTCTTCTCGATCGATTGTTCTGATAACCCGCCCGGTGTTGACGCTCTTAATCACAAGGTTCTTCCTGCATTGCGCTGCAAGCAGGGCAAAGTCTGGGCTGTAAACAATACTCGTGCGGGTTCTGTCCTCAGAGCTACAGGCTGAAAGTTGCTTTGTTGTGACAACCTCGAACTCATTGGCCGACCAAGTTGTTAATTGACCGAACCCATTACCAGTCCGGAAGTGATTTCCATCCATGAATCGGATTGCGCTGATGTCCTTCTGATTAGCGCTTAGATCCTTGACGAGTTTTCCATCAGCGAGACTCCATACTTTGAGCTCTGATTTCCAATCTCCGAGATCTGCCGATGAAACAATCGTTTTCGCATCCGGGCTGATTGAGATGGCGGTCACGCTACCTGCGTGTGCTTTTGAGTTCCAGATGAGTCTTCCGCTCGCCGCGTCCCAAAGTTGAAGCTTCCCGTTGTCAGTGCCCGTGACAATGAGCCTTTGGTCATTGGTCCAGTGAGAGTGACGTATCGAGTAAAGCTCCAAATCATCCTGCAGAAAACCCAGGTCGCTTTTCCATAGCAACCTTCCGGTGGCCATATCCCACAACCGCAAACCGTTTTCATCGCCGGATGTGGTAAGGATCAGATCATTTCTGGGACTCCAACTCAGTCCACTGACGAGATCTCCATCTCCCGTTTGGAAGAAATCCTTTTCGGTCTGGGCCAGACAAGAACTGGAGACCACAAAGAAGAAGAGAACGGCTAAAAGAGCTTTGTTCATCGGTTTCTGGGTGAAAGAACTCGCAAAAGCCTATTCGAGAATGGGAATCTGACGACGCTTCTTTGATGCGTTTCCAAGTCAGAAAGTTCCATCACTAAGCGGATAGGCGGTGTGATTCAGAGAGGTGGGCCAGATAGAAGATTTAAAGGCCATTCTTTGATGGATGGCCTTTCTGTTAATTTACTAAGGAATAGTGCTCCCCACAGTGGACAATCTTCGCAACTGGTTGTTAAGTAAGCCAACGTCAGAAGTGCTCGGCTTCTTCCAAGCCCTGGCAATGCGATCAGTCAGGCATTTGCAACGAGGAGAATCCCTGATAGCCAGCTAAGGTTTTAAGCAATTGATCCGTCTCAAAGCAGACTCCTAAAATGCAGTCAATAAAGCATAGCTAAACGCGAGTTCAACTAGAAATGATATCCTCGCTGTTCCAAATGCCGTTTAGTCGAAAGCTAACCTCGAGCCTTTGCATCCTTGCAAACTCGTCAGCAGCCTTCCCGTAGATACACTTCGTAGGGAACTTGCTCCAGCCTGAAAGAATCTGGGCGTGAATTCTAATGTATCGTTGGGAGCCTCAAAAATGCCCTGTTTGCGAAATTCCTCCGACTAAATTCATAGGTCGGCGTGGCGGCTCAGCCCACCGACAAAAACTGGGAGTTGAGTGCCTGATCTGGAAATGTAAATGCGGAATGATCTTTCCCAACCCCATGCCTGTGCCTTTAGACGTTAACCAGCACTACGACGAACCAGACGAATATTTCATACATCACGATACGGAACAAAAAACCCTCTATGCAGTAGGAATTTTAAAATGCGCTGAGTCCATTTTTCGAAAAGGACGGGTGCTCGATATCGGGGCGGGTCGCGGGGAAACCCTCCGGGCTGCTCGAGATCTTTCCTGGGACGCGATCGGGATTGAACCCTCTATTAAATTCGCCAATCGTGCCCGTGAATATTCCGGAGCCGAGGTCTATGAATCCTTACAAGATTGTTTTCCTTCGGAATCATTTGACTTTGTCGTTCTCGGGGGAGTGATTGAACATCTCTATGATCCAAATGAAACTATTCGGGAGATCTCGCGGATTCTCAAACCTGGGGGAGTCTTGTTTGTTGACGCTCCCAACGAATCAGGACTCTATTTTCAGTTGGGCAACTTCTATCAAAAACTCCGCGGTCGAGACTGGGTTGTGAATCTAGCTCCCACTTTCTCACCTTTTCACGTGTTGGGTTTTTCCCCTTCATCACTTCGGAAATTGCTATCGAAGCATGATCTAAAAATTGTTCAATTCCGTGTTTACGGTGGTCACTCTTATGTTCCCAGCAACGGACTACTGGGCTTTGTTGAACAGCAATTTGCCCGAGTTGTGTCGGCTCTGAGTAATCACGGGAACGTTGGAACTTATATGGAGGCGTGGGCTGTCAAAGAACTTGGCACTTCATAGATCATGCACGTCAACACGTATTGACGCCGTGTACGACGACGTTATTCGCTCAGAAAAAGATGGCTGCGCTTCTCATGATTTTAGCCTTCTGACTCTAAGATTACGTCAGAACAAAACGTTCAATGCAAAATACGGCGAAAAATTTGAGGCCACCCTTGCGGATGCCTCTTCTTCAATCTTCTCCCCACAGTGGACACTCTTCGCAACTTGCCTTTGGCGCCCACGAAAAAAATGCTTAGTTTCTTTCAACATTTGCGAGGAGCATTCCAGGCTGAGGGCGATTCCGGCCTTGCGATTGTACGAGGGCGGGCCATTTGGACGCCGACCCCATGGCAAGAGTAGTGAGCGGTAACGTCTGGATCACGTTATTGCCGTGAAAGAGAAGCGTTTTGTTGTAGTTCAAGGAAACTTTGCGGTATGGATAGCACCGTAAGGTATTCTAAAGTTTCTAACGGATCGTTATTGGACGGTTAATGGACGCGCGCTACCTTATGCTGGTATTCAAAGGATCCGGCAAGTACGCGGGGCACCCACCCCCCAAGGCCCACGCGGCGCGAGTCCAGACTGGCAAAACTGGATGATCAGGCTTTCGAAATCGTCGTGGTCACGCAGGATGTTACGAGCTATCTTGCTTCTGTTCTGTTGGCTCGTCATCCCATTAGTGTTGGTCGAGATTGCCATGATCATCCTCGATCCTTACCTTTTCAAGGGCTTCTACCAATACGAGCCTGACATCGGATTTCGCGTCCGGCCTAACGCTGAAGGAGCAAACCAGTACGGCTTCAACGATAAGGACTATCCTCTGCGGCGAGAGCAGGGAACATTTCGTATCCTGGTTTTGGGCGACTCGTTCGGCTGGGCCGGCGGCAAAGATGGGAACTACACCGCTCTACTAGAAGAGAAGCTGAACGCGCCGGGGAAAACTCATGTGGATGTAATCAACGCAAGCTGTCCCATGACCCACACCGGAGAACAGCTATTAATGCTCAAGCAGTCAGGTTCAACCTTGATCGCAACGACTACGATCTTGACCTGATGCAGAAAATCTTAAGGCCTTTCTTGGAATCCGAGGAGATTCCTTATGTGGACAGGCTGGAGAAATTCAGAGAGGCGAGCAAGCAGGAGTCGCTGTACCTGCTCCGTGACACGCATTGGAATAGCGCTGGGATAGCCTTGCGGCCATGATTCTCGAGGAACAGTTAGCGCGCGTGCAACCCGCTTCGACACTGCCGTGACAATAGTTCCGTAGCGCCTCGGGCTAAGAGTCTCCGCTTCATGCATGCGCACAGGCGCCTCATGCCAGGTATTCCCAAGGCAGCCCGTCCAACTGAATCGACTATTATTGGACGTGCGGAAAAAAGTGGGATGCTTGTAAGTGCGTGATAGCTTTGGCGTCCCGCGAGTCGAACCCGCCGCCGTGAAAGAGAAGTTGATTACAATCTGTCAGAGATTGGTGAGGCAAAGCTCGTATCGGACTAATTGACGAGGCAAGAAAGACTGCTTCCATTGATTCGTGATCGTGACTCACCGGAAAGAGTTGAATCCACTCTTAGAGCACGACCGCCTGGTTCACAGTAAGAGCTTAACGAAGTTTGTCACAGAATAACGTACACGACTTGGCAAAGAAGGGCGGCGACTGGGCAGTTACTTCCAGGGCCCTTCGTCCTATCTGACCTCCCCACAGTGGACAATCTTCAACTTTTCTTGAAGCCACCGACAGAAGTGCTTGGTTTCTTCCATTCGCTGGGCGGCTGAGGCACCGTTTACAGTGCTTTCTCCATTGGCACGGAAGGGACTGCGCTCGCGGGTGTGGTCCGCCGAAAGCCGCAGCTCTCATAGAAGCCTACAGCGTCGGCTGCCACGTCAGATCGTACACAGACACACCCGTGCTTACGTGCGAACTCTTCCGCAAGCATCAACATCACGCGTCCGTGGCCTTTGCGTTGCTGCTCGAGTCTAACAGCCACGCGCCGGAAGATTGCTTTCGGCGGCTCGATGTCGATTCTCAACACGCCAACGGCCACATCGTCGAAGAACAGAATCCGAGCAAACCGATTCGGTAGCCGCTCATCCGGGCGATTCGGATCGTAGGCCGAACCTTGACCGCGAGCTTCCCAGAGCACGGAGCGGCGAATCTCGTGGTACATCTGCCATTCCGCCTCATTCGCTGGAGCTCGTAGCTGATACTGCGCGCTATCAGTCATTGGTCATCCGTGCATGAAAAACCCCAGATCTATTCCTGTGTTTTTCGTGATATTACAGACCCTCGGCACTCAGCCCTGAATTGTGCTTCAAAAGCCTCTGCCTCACAATAAAACTTAAGGCCACCTTCGCGGGTGGCCCTTTCTTGATTTTTATTAAGGATAATTTCTCCCCACAGTGGACAATCTTTGCAACTTGTTTCCTACACCAACGACAGAAGTGCTCTTGGTCCAATTTTCCTTAATCTAGGACGGACGTGAAATTGCGAGAGGGTCACGGACTCGCAATGAGCAAGTCTCTTTGGTAAGTTGCGTGGAGGAGCCGCTACAAAGCGTAGCGTTGGCGGCCACCCAGACTGGAGGACCGCTGAATGAGCGAGATCTTGAAGTTTGCCACTGCCGTGGTCTACGCGGACGACGTGCCCGCGACGGTCGCGTTCTACCGCCGCGTGACCGGGCTGGAGCCGACCTATTACGACACGGATCTCGGATTCGCCCTCCTCGGGGAGGACCAAGCCGTGGCGATCGCCTCGCACGAGGCCGGGATGCTGATGCTCGCCGACGGCTACAGCCAAGCGCGCAGCAACCAGGTGCGCGGGACTGAACTCGCGTTCTGGACGCGCGATGTCGCCGCCGCGTTCCAGGTAGCCGTGGAAGCTGGGGCGACGGCGCTCACGCCATCCCGAGTGATGCCGTGGGGTCAGACCGTCGCCTACGTGCAGGCGCCCGAAGGTACGATCCTCGGTTTCGTGACGCGCGTCGGTGAGGCTGCGGCACCTTGAGAACCGCGCCCAAATCCGACTGATCTTCAGAGAAGCCGATTAGCACCGTATGTCTTAGGTGCCTGTATTGGTCGTTTGCCTGAACGAGTTTATGAGCCTCACGAAATAGAAGAGGATTAGCGCGGCTCATTTCGGTGGGCGACGGTACACAGGAGTACGCGCTTTGAGTAAGTCGGGATTCGGCGTTGAATGATGGGCCACCCTTGCGAGTGGCCTCTACTTGGATTTATTAAAGAATAATTTCTCCCCACAGTGGACAATCTTCGCAACTTTTTTCTGACCACAACCTCAGAAGTGCTCAGTTTCTGGCAACAAGTGCGGGAAGCGGTCTCGGTCTGATCCGAAAACCAGCTTTCTAACTATAGTTAGCGGCTTCTATGCTCACGTGGTCTTTCATCCGACACACAATGGCACTAGGAACGCGTTTGATCCAGCAAGTAGCCGCTCTGCCCCTCAAAAGTGTCATAGGCCAAAGTGTAAATTATGCTTCTCAGAGGCCAATCTCGATCTTCATTTCGCTTGTTGTCCAGGTTTTCAACAGAAGTCGGCGACTCATGCGATTAGGGTAGACACCCCTGGTCCTTGTCGCAATCGATCCAACTTTGTATCAATCGAAGTTGACGCCCACACGGTCTAAGGTGTCGTCGAATGTGGCAAACGCAGCGCTTGAACCTTCGTTCATCATCACTCCATACGAGTAGACGTGAGGCAGGATTGCTCAATTAAGCATAAACGTAGCGTTTGGCACCAATCGCGGCACAAATGCGAAAAGGCCACTTTCCTGAGTGGCCTTCTTCACATCAGGGGTTGGCAAATTTCATCTGAATAATACTGAAAAAGCTCGTCAACATGACGAGCCTTTTCGATTCGTTCTGCCGGGTTGTGCTCGAACTAATGTTGAATGAACAATGAATTTGTCCACAGAAACTAGGTTCATTTGCCGGTAAGAACGAACTTCACGCACGCGCCCTGGTTCTTGAACGGTGCGTTCGCACCATTTACGACGAGCTTCCAGCCGTCGTTCTTACATTGTTCCTTGTCGGCTGGTTGGCTCATGATGTCGAATCGACTGCTGTTGTCCAACGCCAGAACGGGGAACTCCTGCAAAGCAAACCATCCGTATCGATTGGAACCAACTGTGCCGTTGATAGTGTCGGACGGATCGCTCCGAATCCACGTCTTAAGCGTTGTGCCCGCTTCGTTTTTGATGGCAAATTCTACCGTCAGTACGCCTGAACCATTGTCAGTAAAGGTGTGCTGAAATGTATACCAGCCACCATCGGTGATGGCGAACGGGTCTTTACCAGGGTCCTTGGGGAAGGCGCCGCTGCGAGTGGCATTAGTGCTCGCGGTAATTACAAAGCGTGGGCCACTGCCGGTAACGTCGGTGTCGTTATAGAAGCCGGCATTGAAGACGAAATCACGACGATGAGCTCCGCTCGGGCCATTAATCGCCGAACTAAAATCAAAGCGTGTGTCGTTGGTTGTTGTTAGGCTATCCACATCGAGATATACATCGATCGAAGTGATATAGCCATTTGATGGAAATATTGCTGCGGCGCAGGCACTCGTGGCGCAGCCTGCGTTACCGCCGTAGCCGCCCCAGCGGGTGAAGGCTCCACTTGCGTTGAGCGTTCCTCCAGTTGACTCTGCATGCCAGCTTCCGGTAGCCGATAGGATGCCGTGGGTCCCCGAAGATACGCGGGTTGCGTCGGTCCAACCGCCTGTGTCTGTTTCAAATCCCTGGAAGTAAGACACGCCGGCTGCGAGCGCAATGGTTGCGAGGGTCACTGATAACGCGATCGTTATGGCGAGAACACCAAATTTGGATGATTGCCTAAACTTTCTTTTCTTCACTTAAGACTCCTTGATTAGAAACTGAGTGGGAGGTCGTACTCATCGACCGACTGCCGAGCGAGACAAAATTCAACGCCGGTGGTGGGCTCAATATCAGAAGATTGTTGTGGCGTGAATCGGAAGGCGAAGAAAGCTAAGCCTGGAGGCTCAATTCGTTCGAGACACCACACGCTACGGTTGTGAGTGTTGGGCGATAAAGCTGATAGCGTGCAGACGGCAATCTGTTGAAGCTCGCAGCGGAGTCTAGGTTAACGCCTGGTAGATGTCAATTCAGAGGGGAGGCATGATGGTCCAGAAAGACCTAAATGGTCACTTAGACCGGGTAAACTTGTTGATTCAACTCACGCATGGGCAGGGCCACCTCAACGAGTGGACCCTTTCAGAACTTTTCCTAAGAATTCGTGGCTCCCCCACACTGGACAATCTTCGCAACTTCTTGCTGACGCCAGCGACAGGAATGCTTAGTTTCTTAAATACTGCGAGAAGCGGTTGAATTAAGGTGGTAACACGCAACCCGCTCGGACCAGTTGACCTTACTACGCAAGTTCCTTTAGTTCGAGTTCGGCCTGGAGATCGTCCCCGTAAATGTCCCCAGGGCCGTACCGGCGCACAAGTTGGTCTCCGTGGAGATTGTTCCGCTCCCCGTGGCGTTGGCGAACGCGCCGGTGCCACCGGTCACGGTGTAAGTACCCGTGGAAGTGATCAAACACTTATCTTTCGAGGTCTCAAACCGCCCACTGGTGGTAAGGAATACAGTGTCCTTCTCGTTGGCCCCGATGAGGACAAAGGTGGAGTTAAAGTTCCCTTGATGATCCTGGATGCGCGTCACCGGCCCAGAGACGTCGCCCAGATGCGTCGCCTTGCCCTTAGTAGTGCCGTCCAACTGGAGCAGCCCGCCAGGCAACTTCGTCACGGACGTGATTACTGCGGTACCTTCGGCGGTGAACGACACCTGATCGTCGGCGGCGGTTACAATGTTAGTTGCCGTGTTTATTACAACAACGCTGGCTCCGAAGACAACGAGAAACAGCGCGAGCGTTACTACGCGAATCGCTTCGGCAAAAACCAGCTTTGATAATTTGTGAGTAACTGATGACATAGTAATCCTTTCTGTGGGGCGCTAGATGGTTTCTACAGTTAAATCAGAACATCGCTTTAGCTTTCGACTTTAGGGGCGATAGTTAATTCGTGACGCGGGGCTTGGGAGGTGTGAGTCGCACGTGACGAGTATTTTCACGCGGACTCTACTCCTGCCGCTTGGTGGTGTCAATTAGAATTCCCGCGCATTAGAATTCCCGCGCGCGGCGATACAAGCGACGGCCCATCCCCACAGTGGACAATCTTCGGTGCGTCAAGCAAAGCTTGGTGTTTCTGATTGGGTGCAAGTCCCGATTGAGCAAGGTCTAACCAACCACTCATACCGAGTGTTGCAGTCGTCGAGGAGGTGAGGTCAATCATCGAACGAAACGATTGAAGCGTACACAGGGCATCACATAGGCCGTAAGAGAGACCGCACTCTCTGAAGCTTGATACAGCCTCGTCAAGTCCACCAAAGCAGACGGCGATGGAGTCGAAGATCCAGAAGCCAATACAAAGCAACCGTAAAGGTGAGGTTGCCGAGGGTCTGCCGGGGTCGCTCAAGAGCGTGGCATGTGTGAAGAGAAACACCAGAGAACTTGGGAGGCCCAACCCGGTCCTCGTTTGCAAAGGCGAGGTAAGTGAACCGACCAACGAAGGTGAACTGATGACGAGTTGGGAGTCAGATCAGCTCATAGTACTCAGAGAACGGGAGAGCCGTTCACAAGAGGAAGGGGCTGACGTGATACGAAGCCAACAAAGGAAACACTGACCGAGCATGAAGGAACGGATAGCAGTGCAAACCTCACTGTTGGAGATAGCGAACAAGGCCAAGAGTGATAAGCGGTATCGGTTTCGCAACCTCTACAGAGAACTCAACGAGGAGTTGCTACTAGACAGTTGGCGCTTACTGCGGAAGGACGCAGCTTTAGGTGTGGACCGGGTGAGCGCCACTGAATATGAAGCAAACCTCGCAGAGAACATCAAGCAATTGGTGGCACGACTGAAGCGGAAGTGTTACCGGGCCAAGCTGGTGCGACGGCACTACATTCCGAAGGGCAACGGAGGCGTGCGCCCGCTCGGAATACCAGCCACCGAAGATAAGTTGCTGCAACTGGCAGTGAAGCGCTTGCTGGACGCAATCTACGAGCAGGACTTTCTGTCATGCAGCTATGGCTATCGACCGTTGGTGGGAGCGCGAGCAGCAGTGGATGAATTAAGAGTCAAGCTGCAATTCGCGGCTATCACCATCTAGTGGAAGCGGACATCAAAGGCTTCTTCGACAATCTGTCGCATGAGTGGTTAATGCGCATGTTGGCGGAGCGCCTTGATGATGAACCGTTGCTGCGGTTGATAAATAAGTGGCTGAAGGCCGGAGTGCTGGACACAAATGGAAAAGTGCTGCGGCCGGAAAGTGGTACGCCACAGGGTGGCATCATCTCTCCGGTGTTGGCCAATGTGTACCTGCACTATGCGTTAGATTTGTGGTTCGAGAGAGT
>Ga0070682_100001788_pt1 | contig 11993 bp, 11 predicted proteins | sample KBSC63LmetaG_FD_64668 | JGI IMG/M metagenome (GOLD analysis project Ga0070682, IMG submission 64668) | Corn rhizosphere microbial communities from Kellogg Biological Station, Michigan, USA - KBS C6-3L metaG | ecosystem: Host-associated > Plants > Roots > Rhizosphere | place: USA: Michigan... | reverse complement strand
CGACGTGAGCACCGAGTGCAAGGGCGTCTCGCTGCCGAATCTCGACGCAAAGACGGCGACGAAGGTTGGCTCGCAGCCTTACAACGGACAGTTCATCGGAATCACGGTCAAGAGCGTGCGCCGCATGTAGCCGAGGGCGCGCGACACCCGATCCCTCCATCCAACCCTGATCCATTCCGTGAGAATCGATCGAAATTCGCGCGCTCTCGCGGCACGATTCGGGCGCTTACTCCTCGCGTTCGGTCTGCTCGCGGCGCCGAGCGCGCGCGCCGAAACGCCGCTCGCCGAGGTGGGCGGCTGGACCTTCTTCACCGACGGACGCGTCGGCGCGTTCGCGAGCACCGGCTTCGGCGACGGTTTTCCCGAAGCCGTCCCGCCGCCGCGCATCCCCGACATCGACCCCGCAACCGGAATGGCACGCACGGATGCGACCGGCGCGCCGCTCACGACGGACGCGCGCCCCGGCTACAGCATCTACGGCGACGGCGCGGGCTGGACCGTCAAGGGCGGACCGCTCGAGAACAACGGCAAGCTCTTCACGATGCGCGTTCGCAGCGGCTTCGTCGGTTCGATCTTCGGCTTCGGGATGAAGCGAAATCTGACGGAGACGACGACCGTCAAGGGCTACGTGGGACTGTGGAGCGTCGTCGAGGCCACGAACCGCGACAAGCGCGCGACCTACACGACCGACGTGCGGCAGGGTTACGTCAGCTTCGACGGACCGTGGGGCGGAATTCTGGCTGGGCGCGACCTCGGACTTTACGGGCGCCTGTCGACGGAGACCGACTTTCTCTACGGCCACGGCTACGGGCTCGGCCTGCCCTGCATGGATGCGGGAGGCAACCCCACGTGCGGACACGTCGGCACGGGCGTGATGGGCGCGGGCTTCGGCGCGGCGTTCGTGTACTCGACGCCGCAGCTCGCCGGCTTTCAGCTCAAGGTCGGCCTGTACGACCCGGTGCGTATCCTCGGAGGCTGGGATCGCGCCGCGCTCCTGCGACCCGAGGGGCAACTCGCGTTCGAGAAGAAGTTCGGCGAGACGGGGTTCGTCAAGCTCGCCGCGGAAGGCATCTGGCAGCAGCTCAAGCTCGGCACGAACATTCTGCCCGACGAGCTCGCGAAGATCCCCGATCGAGAGACCTCGATCTGGGGCGTCGCCGGGGGCGGACGCTTCGAGTACGGGCCGGTCCGCCTCGGCCTGTCCGGGTTCCACGGGCGCGGGCTCGGCTTCTTCACGGCGCTGCAGAACGACCCGTCGATGTTCAACCTCGTCACGCGCGAGCTGCGCACGTTCACGGGGTACTACGCGCAAGGTGCGCTCGTGTTCGGCCCGGTCCAGCTCTCGCTCGGCGCCGGAACCGCGAGCGCCGCGCAGCTCGAAACGGACAAGAACGTCTGCAATCAAACGCTGTGCGAGCCGGCGCGCTTCAGCGCCCTCCGAAGGCAAACCGGGCTCTCGGGAGGCGTGTTTTACACCGTCTCCAAGAACCTCGTCATCGGACTCGACTACTTCCGATTCATGATGGGGTGGTACGGGGCGCGCAACTCCCACTATCGGCTGAACGCCGCAGGCGCCAAGACGGCGTACGCGGACGGTAGCGACATCATCGATCTCGATCCGGGCGTCATCAAAGCCGACGAGCTCGACATGAACTACGTCAACGCTGGCGTGACGTTCCACTGGTAGCCCCATGCCTCTCCTCATCCCTCCTCACCGGACGCCGCTGACCCCCATCTCTCGAGGTGACGTGTGGCAATCGTAGACTCCCTGAAGCGCCGCGCGGCGCGTGTCGGATCCCCGCTCCTCGCCTGCTTCTTGTGGGCGCACAGCGCCTCCGCCGAGGTCACGCTCTTCGAGAAGAACGGCTGGACTTTCTACACGAAGGGCCGCGTCGGCGCGTTCGTGAGCGTCGGGTTCGGCGACGACTTCCCGGAGGCGACGGAGCCGCTGCCGGGCGCGGATCCGAGCATGCCGAGCCCGAACCCCACGCACTTCGTCGCGGGCTATTCGGGCAACGGCACCTTCGGCTGGCAGAGCGACTACCAGCGCACGACGACGGGAAAGTTTTTCACGACGCGCGTGCGCAGCGGCACGATCACGAACGTGCTCGGCTTCGGCCTGAAGAAGGACCTGGGCGGCGGCGCCACGGCCAACGGTTACATCGCGATCTGGGCTCCGATCGAGTCGTTCGGCCGCGACAAATGGAAGCCGATCGATGCCGACGTACGCGAGGGCTACGTCGGCATCGACGGGACGTTCGGCACGGTCACGGCGGGCCGCATGTGGCCGCTCCTCGGTCGCACCTCGTACGAGGTCGATTTCCTGTATGGGCACGGCTACGGCGTCGGCTTCCCGTGTGTCGACGCGCAAGGTCCCACGTGCGGACAGGTCGGGTTGGGCGCGCTGCATCCCGGCTATGCGGCGGGCATCCTCTACACGACACCGAGCTTTGCGGGCTTGCGCCTCTCCGCGGGCGTCTTCGATCCCGCGCGTCTCTTGAGCGCTGCGTCCACGCACGGCGGCGTGCCGTACCAACGCGTGCCGTTCCTGCGACCGGAAGGCTCCCTCACGTTCGACACCCCGCTCGGCGCGACCGGCAAGCTCAAGCTCGGTGCCGAGGGCGCCTTTCAGCCGGTGAGCGCCGTGCAAGACGAGGACACCGATCAAAATCCAGCGACGGAGGCGGTGCCGGTCGAGACGTCCAAATCGGTATGGGGTGTTTCAGGCGGCTTCCGCGTGGAGCTCGGCCCTCTGCGCGTGGGGGCGGCAGGTTTCACGGGCAAGGGCACCGGCCTCTACAATCCTTTCGTGGCGAGCGACGTGACCGGTGGACCCGCGATCGAGCAGCGCACCGATCCGGTGACCCTGCTGACGACGAACGTCCTCGAGCCGGCTCACGCCGAGATCCGGTCGTTTTCGGGTTTTCACGCGCAGCTGGCCGGCGTGTTCGGAAGCGCGGAGGTCGGTGTCGGCGGCGGTATCGGGATCGTCGGCAGAGTGCCGAGCGACGACCAAAACTACAACTTGAGCCCTGCCAAGCAGCAGATCGGCCTCGGCGCGCACTTCAACTATCACGTGACCGAGAATGTCGTGCTCGGCCTGGACTACATGCGTTTGATGGCGCGGTGGTACGGCGCACCGGCGGCCGTGCTCGTGAACGGTCAGCCCGTCACCAACGGTCAAAGGCTCGCTGCCGAAAAGCAGGACGCGAACTTCATCAACGCGGGCGTTACCTACCACTGGTGAGACGAACGATGGCAAACCTTGTCCAGTACCAGCGACGAGCACTCTTCGGATTGGCATGGCTTTGGACGGCCTGCGGAGGGCCGCAGCAATCGGCTCCGGTGACGCCAGCGCCGGCCGCTGAAATCACGGCCCCTGCGCCGGCGAGCACGACGGCGGCCTCCGCGCCGACGCCAGCGGAAGCGCCGAAGGCCTCCGCGATCGGCAAGGCAGCCTACGGCACCGTGGACGGCAAAGAGGTGAGCCTCTACACGCTCACGAACGCGAAGGGACTCGTGCTCAAGGTCACGAACTACGGCACCATCATCACCGAGCTCCACGTGCCCGACCGGGCAGGCAAGCTCGCCGACATCGTGCTCGGGTTCGATACCCTCGAGGGTTACAAGAAGCAGAGCCCGTATTTCGGCGCCACGGCGGGCCGCGTTGCGAACCGCATCCGCGACGCGAAGTTCCGGCTGGAGGGCAAGGAGTACAAGCTCGCAGCCAACAACAAACCGCATCACCTGCACGGCGGGAACAAGGGCTGGGACAAGGTCGTCTGGGACGCGGAGCCGGCGGAGACACCGGACGGTCCGAGCGTCCGGTTCACCTACGTTTCCAAGGACGGCGACGAGGGCTACCCCGGGACCGTGACCGCCCACACGACCTACACGCTCACGAACGCGAACGAGCTCCGCGTGGAGATGGACGCCGTGACGGACAAGACGACGATCGTCAACATGGCGCATCACACCTACTGGAACCTCGGCGGCCACGACTCGGGGCCGGTCAGCGCGCAGGAGCTCGAGATTTCAGCCGACAAATACACGCCCGGGGATCCCATGGTACCGACCGGCGCCGTCAAGCCCGTGAAGGGCACCCCGTTCGACTTCACGACGGCGACGCTGATCGGGAAGCATCTGAAGGAAGCGGGCGGCAGCCCCGTCGGCTTCGACCACAACTTCGTCGTGAACGGCGACGCCCACGCACTGCGCCCGGTTGCCAAGCTCAGGGACCCGAAGTCCGGTCGTACCTTGACGCTCGAGGCCAACCAGCCGGGAGTCCAGTTCTACACGGGCAACTACCTGGACGGCTCCGTCCACGGCAAGGGCGGCGCGACGTACGCGCAGTACGGAGGCCTCTGCCTCGAGACGCAGAAGTTTCCGAACTCGATCAACGTGCCCGCCTGGAAAGACGAGATCATCCTCAAGCCTGGCACGACGTACCGCCACCTCATGATTCACCGCTTCAGCGCCAACTGAGCCGTACGGAGAGCGCGAGATGCCGGAAACTCTGAACTTTGGTGTCGTCGGAACCGGGGGCATCGCCGCGGATTTCGCCCAGGCGCTGACGCATTCGAAGCGCTGTCGCCTGGTCAATGCGTGCGGCTCGTCGCCCGAGAAGGCGCGGGCCTTTGCCGATCGCTTCCGAGTGCCCGCGTCCGCGCGCTCACTTCCCGAGCTGCTCGGCGACGCGAACGTGCAGGCGGTGTACGTCGCGACTCCCCACCCGTTGCACGAAGCGCATGCCATCGCTGCGCTCGAGGCGGGCAAGCACGTTCTCTGCGAAAAGCCGCTGACGCTCGACGCCGCGAGCAGCGAGCGCGTCGTGGCGGCCGCCGCTCGGTCGGGGAAGTTCCTGATGGAGGCGTTCATGTACCGCTGTCACCCGCTGATGCGCGAGCTCATCGAACGGCTCCAAGCGGGAGTCATCGGACGCATTCAGCACGTGCGCGCGGATTTCGGCTTTCGCGTCCCACGCGATCCGAAGGGGCGCCTCTTCGCTCTCGAGCTCGGCGGCGGGGGCATCCTCGATGTCGGCGGCTACCCGGTGTCCTTCGCGCGCCTGATCGCCGGCATCGTCGAGGGAAAGCCCTTCGCCGAGCCCACCGCGCTCGAGGCCGTCGGTCGCATCGGCCCCACGGGCGCCGACGAGCTCACGACCGCCCTTTTGCGCTTCTCCTCCGGCTTCACCGCCGAAGCGACCTGCGCCGTGCACCACGAGGTGGGAAGGAACGCCGTCGTGTTCGGCGAGCTCGGCCGGATCGTCCTTCCGGATCCGTGGATCCCCGGCGGCGATCGGCAAGGTCGCGAGACGAGCTTCTGGGTTTATCGCGAAGGAGCGGAGCCGGAACGGGTGCGAGTCGTCACCGAGACCGCAACCTACGCGCTCGAGGCTGAGCTCGTGGCCGCAACGCTGCCTGCGGTGGAAGCGCCGTGGCCCGCGATGAGCTGGGCCGATACGCTCGGCAACATGCGCGTCCTCGATACGTGGCGCGCGCGATTGCGCGCGAACCAGAGCCCGCAAGCACCGTGAATCGCGGGGGATTTCGGGCCTCCCGAAATCCGTTTACAAAAATGTGGTGCACGCCCGAGCGCGCACGCCACTCCTGAGAAGCGCCCTCGTTCCGTGGGAGGCCAGGAGATGAACCCATGAGTCAGGCACGCGGTCATTTCGTGCTGGTCACAATGTTTTCGATGCCGTGGATTTCCGCGTGCAGTGGAGACACGACGGCGGACGACGCCAGCGGGGGGACGGCTGCGCTCGGCGGCACGACCGCTAGCGTCGGCGGCAGCGTCTCGAGTGGCCGTGGCGGCACCGGAGGCAAGGCGTCCGGGACGGGCGGCACGAGCGCCGGCGGAACCTCGCCCACGGGTGCAGCGGGAGGCAGCGCGGGCACGGCTGTCGTCGAAGCCGGTCGCGGTGGAATCGCGGGACAAGCAGCAGGCGGCAGCTCCGGCGCCGGGGTGGGAAACGCGGCGGGCAGCGCTGGGAGCAGTGGCGCCGCGAGCGGCGGAGCGACGAGCGCCGGCGCGGGTGGCACCGGGTTTGGTGGCGGCGCCGCCGGAGGCCCGCCTGTCGCCGCGCTCGATTGCGGCAAGGATGGGTGGGCCGTCGAGAACCACGGACCGCCCCAAAACCGCGTCAATTACCTGATTCTCGGCGACGGCTACACCGCGGAGACCGTCAACACGACGCTCGTCACGCACGTCAATGCGGCCCTCAAGCGCCGCTTCGAAACGGAGAGCGGGCAGCCCTACGGGCGCTACCGAAATTTCGTGAACATCTGCGTCGCGAAAGTCGCGAGTCCGAACGACGGCATCGGCAACGGTCCGACGGCGTTCGACGGTGGCAACGGTGGGGATCGCCTCGCCAAGGTCAACGAATCCAAGGTCACTCAGTACATCAAGGACAACATCCCCGCGACGTTCGAGATCGACTGGAAAGCGGTCGTGCTCAACCAAAGCGAGTGGGAAAACACCGGGGCGGTGTTGATGCTGTGGTCCGGCGGCAACAACGAGGGCCCGGGAGCGGCCCTCCACGAAGGCGGGCACGGATTTCACCAGCTCGCGGACGAGTACTGCGCAACGGACACGGGCGCGGGGTGCGGCGACGACACGAACGGGACTGGCACCAAGGGCAGCGAGAGCTCCGAGGTGAACAGCACCGGTGACCCGACGACGACGGGCGGGAAGTGGGACCTGTGGCTCGGAACCACGCAAAAAGGCTTGAATGTGCCCGACAAAGGCGCCACGGGCGTGCAGGGCACCTTTCAGGGCAGCCGCTACGTCGACACCGGCCAATACCGCCCTTCCTCGAACTCGATGATGAACAGCCTCTTCACGGAAGCGGTCGATACGAGCTTCAACTCGGTCTCGCGGGAGCAGATCATTTTCAGCATCTGGCGCGCCGTGAGACCCGTCGACTCGACGGAGCCGGCGGCCGGCACGACGGCGGCTCCCACAGCCGTCAGCAATCCGGGAACGCTGAAGGTCAACGTGATCGATCCGGCCGTGATCAGCGTCGACTGGACCGTCGACGGCACGAAGCACGAAAACGCCGGCACCACGTTCGACACGTCGGTGCTCACTTCGGGCATGCACACGGTCGTCGCGAAAGCCTACGACAACGCCAGCACGGACTTGGTCAAGCTCCGCACCAGCACCTGCCCGAGCAGCATCAAGGACAAGTTCTATTGCCACGCGACGTCCTGGAAGAATTCAGAGCAAGAAGTGGCGTGGACCGTGACGAGCCCTTGACGTGAACGTTCACGAGCTCGACCGACCTCGCGGCACGCGGCGCCACCTTGCGCTTGCCGTCGCCGTTCTCGGTGCCCTGGCGGTGTGGACCGTCGTCCACCTGGCGCCGTGGCTCGAGCCGCGAGCGGCGACCCTGCACCCCGCTCCTGAAGCTGAAATCGCGCCAAAGATCGCGTTTCCGACACGCTCTGCCCCGCTGCGCGCGCCGGTCGAGCGCGCCCCCGAAGTGGCCGAGGACGGCCTCCCCATCATGCCCGCCGATCCGAGCGCGCCCATGCCAGCGGGCCCCGTGCACCCGCACCCGACCACGCCAGCGCACCTGCGCATCTACCGCGAGAACAACCTCCTCGGCGCCCTGAACGGCGCGCTCGACGTGAAAGACGCGAGCGGGATGCGGCGCTTGCTCGCGCAGTACCGCGAGGAATATCCCGAGGACCCGCACGAGCTTCAGGCGGGCTACGCCATCATCGCCGACTGCCTGGATCACCCGGGCAATGCCTCCACCGCCGCAGCGTCCCACTACTACGACACCGAGCTCGCTTCGACCTTGCGACGCTACGTGCGCAGGCACTGCTTGGAGTAGGTCGGCTCGAAATCGAGTCGCGAGCTCAACGGCCCCGCTACGCGCTACGCTGGGGCCCATGGCTACCGAACGCGAACGCATGCTGGCGGGGGAGCTCTACGATCCGCGCGATCCGGAGCTGACGGCCGCACGACGACGGGCCCGGCTCTTGTGCACCGCGTTCAATGCCTCGCGCGACGACGAGCCAGAGAAACGCGCCGAGCTCCTGCGCGAGCTGATCCCGAAAGCCGGGAGCGGCCTCGAGCTCGAGCCACCATTTTTCTGCGACTACGGCCACAACATCACGCTCGGCGAGCGCGTGTTCATGAACTTCAACTGCGTGATCCTCGACGTTGCAAAGGTCAGCATCGGCTCGCGCGTGATGATGGGCCCCGCCGTGCAGCTCTACGCGGCGACGCACCCGCTCGTCGCGAAAGAGCGCAGCAGCGGCCGCGAGCTCGGCAAACCGATCGTGATCGGCGACGACGTCTGGCTCGGCGGCGGCACGATCGTCTGCCCCGGTGTGACGATCGGGGCGCGCGCGGTGATCGGCGCCGGCAGCGTCGTCACGAAGGACGTGCCGGAAGGAATGCTCGCCGTCGGCAACCCTTGTCGCGTCCTGCGCGCCATCCCGGAGTGAGCGCGTCCGGGGACGTCCACGCCCCCACCCCTCAGCAACCGCCGGGCCACTCTTCGAGGAGCTCGATCAAGGCGCGGACCTTGGGCGACAGGTGGCGAGCGCTCGGGTAGATGGCGTGCAAACCGCCGGCGTTTTTCGGGCGAAAGGCTTCCAGAACGGGACGGAGCGCCCTGCCCTTGCCGGCCGCCTGCGCGATATTTCCGGGCATGCGCGCGATGCCGAGCCCCGCTCGCGCGAACTCCGCGAGCACGACGAAGCTGTTGGCCCGCGCCCGCGGCACGACCCGCACGGCGCTGACTTTCCCGTTCACCTCGAACTGCCACAGGAGCGGCTCGCTCTGACTCGTCATCACGAGGCAGGCGTGGTGCGCCAGCTCGCGCGGTCGCTCGGGAACGCCGTGCGCCTTCAGGTACTCGGAGCTCGCGTAGCAACCCATGACCCCGAGCGAGGGCAGCCGCCGAGCGATGAAGCTCGAATCGGGCAGCGTGCCGCCCCGGATGGCAACGTCGATGCCCTCCTCGATCAAATCCACGCGCCGATCGGTCAACATCACCTCCAGCTCCACGGCCGGATAGCGGCGGGCGTACTCGGCGAAAACGGGTGCGAGCATGAACTGCCCCCCCTCGAGCGTCGCCGTCACGCAGAGTCGCCCGCTCGGAGCGGCCTTGCGCTCGCTCAGCGCGCGCTCCGCCTCCTGCAACGTTTCGAGCGCCGCCTGCGCGCCCTGGTGATAGAGGGCGCCCGCGTCGGTCAAACGCAGCCGGCGCGTGGTCCGCTCGAGCAGCCGCACGCCCAGCTGATTCTCGAGCGCCGCCACGCGAAAGCTGACGGTCGACTTCGGCATACCGAGCGCGCGCGCCGCCGCGCGAAACGTCTTCGATTCGACCACCTGCACGAAAACGCGGGTGGCATCCGGGTCAGCACGCAGATTGTCCAATAGGCTGTACATAGTAGCCACAAATTACGGGATAGTCCAAAACGCACTTCGCCCCTATCGATGATCCGGTGAAGGCGTTGCTCGGTGCCGCGCCCGCAACGAGGAGACGTCCATGAACCGAACCATCTTGATCACGGGAGCCACGGGACAGGTGTCGAGCGCGCTGCTGGCGGAGCTCGGCCGGCGGCCCGCGAACGTCTCCGTGCGCGCGCTCGTGCGCGGGGAGGCCCAAGCGGCCAAGGTGCGCGCAGCCGGAGCCGAGCCCGTGCTCGGCGATCTCGACGAGCCCGAGTCGCTACCTTCCGCGTTCGAGGGGGTGACGGACGTGTGGCAGCTCGCTCCGCCGGGGCCGCGCGCTCCGGAGTACAGCATGAACATCCTGTGGGCGGCCCGGCAGGCGGGAACGAAGCGGGTGGTGCGCATGTCGGCCATCGGCGCGGCGCACGACGCCCCGACTCGCAACGGGCGACTTCACATCCTGTCCGATGAAGAGCTCATGGCGTCGGGCCTGCGCTGGACGATCCTTCGCCCCCACTTCTTCATGCAAAACCTGCTGGGATTCGCGTCGGGGGTCGCGGCGAGCGGCAAGTTCTACTTCAATCTCGGCAGCGGAAAGCTCGGTCTCGTCGACGCGCGCGACATCGCGGCCGTAGCGAGCGCCGTGCTCCTCGACGAGAGCGGTCGCCACGACGGCAAGATCTACACGCCGACCGGGCCCCAATCGCTGACACTGGCCGAAATGGCAGGCGTGCTCGGGCGGGTACTGAAACGACCGGTCGAATACGTGCCTCTCCCCGATGAAGCGGCGCGGGGCGGCCTCCTGCAGGCGGGTCTTTCACCGTGGCTGGCCGGCATGACCGTCGAGTACGGCCGAGCGTACGCGGCGGGCTGGGGGGATTTCACGACGCCGCACGTGCGCGACGTGCTCGGGCGCGACGCCACGAGCTTCGAGAGCTTTGTGCGCGACCAGTGGCCGCGTACAATGGCCGCATGAGTCAGTCACTCTACGAGCGGCTCGGCGGGCAGGCGGCAATCATGGCGGCGGTCGACCTTTTCTACCAAAAGGTCGTCACCGACGAACTGACACGTGGCTTTTTCGAGTCGCTCGACATGGCCGCGCAAACGAAGAAACAGATCGCCTTCATGACTTGGGCGTTCGGCGGCCCCGCCGAATTCCGCGGCCGTGACCTGACGGTGGCGCACGCCAACCTCGTGAAGAACAAGGGCCTCAGCGACGTGCATTTCGACGCGGTGGCCAAGCACCTCGACGCGACGCTGCGCGAGCTCGGCGTGGCCCCGGAGTTGATTCAGGAAGCCATGGGCATCGTCGGCAGCACGCGCGAAAAGGTGCTCGGACGCGCTAGCTAAGTCCATCCTCAATGGACGACCTGCCGTTCGACTCGGTCCTGATCGACCAAGCCGGCGAGAAGCAACGCCTCTCGGCTCGGGAATTTCTGCGCCTACCCCTGAACGATCGCATCCAGGTGATTTTGGAGCGCCGCATCGAGTTCCAGAAGGGCGGGCTGATGATCAGCCGCAGCGTGGCGCTTCAGAGTTTGATGGCGTCGAACCGGGGCGGATGACACCAACGGCAGGCTAGAGCGAGCTCAAGAACGGCAGGCTCGGCGCGAAGAAGTATTCGCCTCCGCGGAGCTTGACGGGGGACTCGACGTTGATGCTCTTCCTGCCTGAGCTCGGGTCGTTCCACTTCTTCGGCCAGCGCTGTGCCTCGTCCAACCCTTGCCCGATGAGGGGATCGTCGCCGGTGTTGTGTTGCAGAAGACCATTCGTGAGGACAGACGTCGGAAAGTGCTTGTTGTCCACCCACGTGCGTTGAATGAACTCGAATTGCTCCTCGACGTTGGCTTGGAAGCACAGGAACAATAGGCCGCGCGGAGTGGCCGGATTGTCGTCGACGCGCACGTTGTCCGCGACGCCGGTCATCGGCGGCCCGTAAGGGATGCCGCGGCGCGCGATGCGACGGCGTTTCTCTCCTTCGAGTGAGGTGAGTGGCGTCGTGCCGCGAGGATTGGCTTTGCGGATGTGGGCATGAAAGGGGCAGCGTCCGCCTCCCTCATCGCCGCGGAAGTCGAAGTCGTTGGTCTTCGAGAAGTCGCCGGGAGCCGTCGCCTGGTCGGACAGGGTGACGGGGGTTGCGTCCTTGAAGCGCCCGACGGTGTACGCGCCGGCGAGCTCCGGAGAGACGCCGAGTGCTTGCGCGAGCTCGGCCACGCGGCGATTGAAGAGGGGCACGTCCTGCGCGAGCTTCCGGTAGACGAGATAGCTGCCGAACGCGTCGGTGGCGTTGGTCAGCGGATCGTCGACGAGCACGAGGCTCAGGCGCGCGCCCGGGTTCCAGGCATCGAAGTTTGGATTTTGCGATCGCGCTTTTTCGAGATCGCGCTTGGTAAAGATCGGCTGACTGACGCCGTCGAAGTAGCCGAAGTGCTCGACCGGCTCCGACTTCCGGCGCAGCGTGTTCCCCACCTCCCGCGCGACGACGGTCACGAGACTGCCGGTGCCCGCGTCGATGGCCTTCGCGGCCTTTTCGACCACGGCTGGATCGTCGTCCGCGAGCGTGAGCAACGCGT
>Ga0070682_100001785_pt1 | contig 12004 bp, 11 predicted proteins | sample KBSC63LmetaG_FD_64668 | JGI IMG/M metagenome (GOLD analysis project Ga0070682, IMG submission 64668) | Corn rhizosphere microbial communities from Kellogg Biological Station, Michigan, USA - KBS C6-3L metaG | ecosystem: Host-associated > Plants > Roots > Rhizosphere | place: USA: Michigan... | reverse complement strand
CCTCTACATCTACGTGGCCCGGCTCATCTACGATCACATCGTGAGTGGCCAGGAGCCAGGCCGCTGCAACGGACTGTTCGTCAAAGCCGTGCAGGAGATGGAAGACGTCATCAGCTACTACTACCGGGGCGGGTCGACCTTTCAGAGCGAGTTTTGGCGCGCCTCTGCCCAGAGAGCGAGCGCTCGGCTCGAAAGGCGGACGCAGCTCGGCGACTACTTCCGCGAGCTACGGGCGCTGAAGCGGCGCGGCATCATGCACAGCGGCCCGTCCTACGCGTTCTCGCCGCACACCTGGCAAATCGTCGATGCGGCGCTCGGGTACGGTTCCTTCGACGGCGAAGCGGCGGGCGCGACACCCTGACGCGGGGTTCGCGACCCACTCTGCACCCGAGTCAGTTCTTCCACTCCATGTTCAGATCGACGTCGCAGCGCCGGCCGATCCTCACGGCTCGCACGCTACCGCGCACGCCGAAATACTCCATGGCGCCTTCGAACACGCCGACCTGGTAGGAGTCGCCGAAATTCCAAATCTCGCGGAGCTCGACCCGCGCACTGGTTTCCGTGAGCTCCTGCACCGAGGCCGTGCCGGGCCGGATCGAGATTTCATAGGCCTTCGTGACGAGCCTGAGCGCGCGTACCCAGCTGTCGCCCGCGATGCTGAAGATCACCTTGCCGACCGTCGTGCTCACGAGGGTCGGAAACGCCAGCCTCCCGAGCGCAGTCATCCCGGCGCGCGGCGAGATGTCGGGGTAGAGCAGGCCTACCGCATCGACCATGAGGTGCATCAGCTCGAGGAGAGGGTAGTCCTTGAACGTCAGGTAGCGCTTGGCAGTAGGGCGCGCCGCGCCGCGGCGCTCGAGCGTCGACAAGAGCGACTCGAGGTACATCCCCTTGACCGTGGCTGACGGCGGGGTCTCGCTGAGCCAGGCTTGGAGGTCGGCCTTGTCAGTCGCGAACTCGGGCCCGGGTGCAGCCATGGGGTTCGACGCGAAGCGCGGAGCTCAATGGGCTCCCGAGCGCGCGGGCGGCTCGGCTACCGCGCTCTCGCCGACCTCTCGCTCGAGCTCGACCAGCAGCACGGCGACTCGCTCGCGCTCCGTGACGCTGAGCCCGAGAAACTCGCCGGCTTCCTGGAGACCCGTCGTCGGGAACGCCTTCATCGACGGATTGAAGAGGCTCATTGCCGCGATCGCGGTCCTCGCGATCAGCTTGTCGGTGAGCAGTGCCACGGGGCTCGGGCGGCCGCGCAAGCCTGCCATGAGCGTCTGCCGTTGCGATCCGTCGGGAGAGCCCCCCCGCGACAAGACGACGACGCGAGTGTCGGCGCGCGCGTGCGAGGACACCGCATCGATCACGTAGCGCTGCCATTCGAGGTTGGTCGGCGCGCGCGTGCCATGAACGGCGACACTCAAGCGCCCCTCCATCCGCCACGACATGGTGCGACCCATCGGCTCGATTCTGGACGCCGCGACCCTTCGCGTCAAGCTCGGTTCAAGAGCGCGAGCTCGGTGCGCGAGCGGACGCCGAGCTTGCCGTACGCGCGCGCCAGATGGTTCTCGACGGTCCGCGACGAAAGCTTAAGTTGGTTCGCGATTTCGGTATTCGTGAGGCCGCGCTGAGCGAGGCCCACGATGCGGCGCTCGGACGGCGTCAGCACCGACCACGGCTCCCACACCGCGCTGACTCGCGGACCGCTGCCGGCAACGCCGGTGAACTCGAAGATCAAGTCGAGCTGCTGGTCGATCGTGGGGCTCACCCACGAGAAGTGGTCGTCGCCGGCAAGCTCCACGTAGCGCGCCCGCTTCAGTCGGTTGCCGAGCATACGACCGAACGCGACGGGGATCACCCGATCGCCCGTCAGGTGCAGCACGAGCGCCGGCTGCTCGATGGCGGGCAGCGCCGGCGTTGCGTCTAGGCTGAGGCCACTCGCCATCAAGCCGCCGATCATCGCCGGGCTCGCCGCGGCGCGCTCGTAGCGCGGGACCCAGCGCGCCATCGCGGGTATCGTGCGCAACGACGGCGCGAAGTCGCTGAGCGTCAGCGTAGCCTCCGTGCCCCAGTGAGCCACGACGCGCTCGAAGAAGCCGCGAAACTCTTGCTTCGTCGGGACCGGACCGTACGCCGCGGCCTCGCTCAGCACGGTGTTGCCCGAGTACGTCGAGATCAGCGCCAACCCCGCGACTCGCTCCGGCATCCGTGCCGCGGCGGCGAGCGCGATCACTCCACCCTCCGAGAAGCCGCCCAGCCACGCGCGCTCGACGCCCGCGGCGTCGAGAACGGCGGTCAGCTCCTCGAGACGCTCATCGATGCTGGTTCGCCCGTTCGATGGGTCCGAGAGCCCCGTGCCGAGCTTGTCGTACTGGACGAAGCGAAACGCCGACGCCATGCGCTGAATCGGCCGCCAGAAGACCGGCTGCTCCCACATCATTTCGATGTGCTGGGCCAACGGCGGTACCAGCACGAACGAGGTCTTCGCGTCGCCGAGCTCCTGAAACGCCACCTTGCCGCGCGGCGTGCTCGCGTACTGAATGCGAGGGGTGTCCACCGGTTCGATGGTGCCACAGTTCATCGTTGAATCCATCGCACGGAAGGCGCCGAATTCGCGAGCACGCGCCTGCGCTCGGCTGCTCCTTTTCGGCGCTTTTTCCCGAGAACGCGCAGCATGATGCCCGGCGCGAACAACCGGCTCGGCGGCGAAAGGAAGTTCAGGACTGCGAGCAACACCGTCGCGACCTCCACGTCGTCGTGCGCGGTCGCGACGACACGCGGCAAGTACGCGTTCGCGAGCCGCATCTTCAGCGTCGGGCGGCCGATCACACCCGGGTACAGAAACAGTCGCCCCGCCGAGGCACTCCACGCTACATCGACGATCGGGGCCACGCTCCGGAGAAAGACTTTGCCGAGCTCGGCGAGTGGCACGCGCGTGCAAAGCTCGCGCAGCACGACCGCCTCTTTTGCCGCCACGGTGATGCCTTGGCCGAACGTCGGATTGAAGCTCGCGAGCGCGTCGGCGCACACGAGGAGTCCGTTCGGGAAATCGCGCATGCTGCCGTAGTGTCGGCGAATGCTCGACGGAAAGCGCAGCGTGCGCGTCTCGCTCAGCGGCTCGGAGTCTTCCAGTATTTCGGCGAGCGCCGGGCTCGCGAGCGTGCGCGCGAAATCGACGAAGCCTACGTGGTTCTGGGGTGGCCGCTCGCCACCGAGCGCATACTGCGAGACAATCCAGCGCTCGTCGTCGAGCGCGAGCGCGATGCCGCCGCGCGGAACGGCGGGATCGGAGACCACGGCCAAGGCGATGCCGCCGTTCAGGTGGTGGGGACGCCGCGCGTAGGTGCGGCTCACGTAGTGCGTGGGGAGCGCGATCTCTTCGATGCGCGGCCCGTCGAGGCCGAGCGCCGTGAGCCACTCCGGCAGCTCGGAATTTCGGCCCGACGCATCGACGACCAGGTCCGCCAGAATCGTCTCTTCGACGCCCGCCCCGAGCGCGGCCCGTAGTCCCAGGATTCGGCCTGCATCGTAGACGAGCCCCGTCACTCGAGCTCCCGCCCGGATGTGCACGTTCGGTCGGCGCGTCACGCGACGGCGGATCGCGTGCTCGAGCACCGGTCGAGCCACGGTCATGCCCAAGACGCCGCTGTCGCCGAGCGCAAGGCGCCGACCCGAGAAGATCCACGCCGCGTCGCGCAGGTTGTCGCCGCTCGGGCATCCGCCGTCTTCGAGCTCCCGGCGCAGTCCCGGCAAGAGCAGCTCGAGCGCCTCGAGACCGCCCGCCAAGAGGCCGTGAGCATGCAGCCCCTGGGGGACGCCGGCACGAGGCTCCGGCGTGTCGGGGAGCTCCCCGCGTTCCACGAGCAGCACGTGATCGAAAACGTCCGCGAGCACGAGGCCCGCCAGGAGCCCACCGACGCTGCCACCGATTACGACCGCTTTCGCCATGCAAGCAGCCTGGCGACGCGGGCGCCGGGCGTCGTGAGTGGAACCACTCACCTCGCTTGCGCTGCCCGCAACGGGGTCCGCCCGACGATTCCGCGCGCTGACGCGGTGTCGGAGCCGACCTGAGTAGTTCCACTCACGACGCCGCGCTGCCGGCTCGCAACGTTACGTGCATGACGAACGTCGCGGCGAGACGCCGTGGAGAGAACGTCACGAGAGGAGCAATCATGAGTGCATTAGGTCTTCAGGTCGAAACGGAAACGAGGTCGAACGGGGGCGGTGCCGGCCCGGAAGCGGCTCGGGCGCCGGAGGCAGGCGCCACCGAGCGCTTCGCCCAGCGCGTGCTCGGCGATCTTTCAGCGGCGATGACCGGCGTGATGGTGCGTCTCGGGCACGAGCTCGGGCTGTATCGGGCCCTGGCCGAGGGGGGGCCGCTCACGTCGGGAGAGCTGGCAAGGCACGCGTCCGTGCTCGAGCGGTACGCGCGCGAGTGGCTGCACCAGCAGCGGGCGGCGGGCTACCTCGAGTACGACCCGGCGAGCGCGAAGTTCCGCCTGGCAGACGGAGCCGTGGCCGTCGTCGCGGCCGAGGACAGCCCCGTGTTCTTGCTGCCGGCGTTCGAGATCGTTGCCTCGATGTGGGCGGACGAGCCGCGCCTCGAGCGCGCGTTCACGAGCGGCGAGGGCATCGGCTGGGGCGAGCACGACCCGCGCTTGTTCGGTGGCTGTGCGCGCTTCTTCGGGGCCGCCTATGGCGCGTCTCTCGTGCAAGACTGGTTGCCCGCTCTCGACGGGGTGACGAGCAAGCTCGCGCGTGGCGCCACGGTAGCCGACGTCGGCTGCGGGTACGGCATCTCCACCGTGCTCATGGCTCGAGCTTTTCCCGCCTCTCGCTTCGTGGGGTTCGACAGCCACGCGGCGTCGATCGATGCCGCACGGCAGCGCGCGAAGCAGGCTCACGTCTGCGATCGCGCTCGCTTCGAGCTTGCCACGGCCACCGACTACGGCGGGGAGCGCTACGACCTCATCTGTTTCATGGACTCGTTCCACGACCTCGGCGATGCCATCGCGGCGGCGCGGTACGCCGCCGGCCGGCTCGCGGAGGGTGGCAGCGTGATGCTCGTGGAGCCGTTGGCCGCCGGGCGGCCCGAAGAAAACCGCGGACCGCTCTCGGCCATGAACTACGCCGCGTCGACGGCGCTTTGCACCCCCAACGCCCTCTGCCACCGGCACGGCGTCGCGCTCGGGGCGCAGGCCGGTCCGGAGGCGCTGCGGCAGGCCCTCGCCGAAGGCGGCCTTCGCCATTTTCGGGTGGCGGCAACGACGCCGTTCCACATGGTCATCGAAGCTCGATGACCATGCGCGCGCTCGTCACTTGCGGTCGTAAAACGTAATCGACACACCGCCCCCGCCAGCCCCGGGGGCGGAGCTCAAGTAAGCCTGGGTATTGAGAAAGTCGTAGGCGCCGCCGACCTTGGCCTCGAACCAGGGAATGAGTCCGCCCGTGGCGCCACAATTCCGGACCAGGATGAATTCACCATTGTCCGGAGCGAGCGTGTACCAGGCGTCGAGTGAGCCAGAGAGCTGATAGTCGGCGCCCCCGTTGAGGATTTTGCCGACGACCTTGCCGGTGGTGGTTCCGCCGGTGATGGGGATGATGTTGCGCGAGCCCTTCTTCGCGTTGTTGATTTGGTACGACGTGCCGAGGCTGACGTTCTCGGTGAATACAGTCGAGCCTTGCGTGCCCTTGGTCATGTTGCACTCGAACGGCTGCGCGGGCACGCCATCGGGCTTCTTGAGCACGACCTTCGGATCGCCTGCCGTCACGTCAGCGATGTCGTAGACGTCGAGCTTCATCTTGCCGGTCGTAAGCTCGCGGGTTGCGACCCATTTGCCCGTGTTGAGAAAGGCATTGCCGCCGCTCGTGGCGGCCTCGAAATCGGGGATGATCCGGGCGTCCGAGTTCTTGTCCTGAGCAACGCCGCAGCTGCGCACGAAGATCCGGCCCGCGCTCGTCTCGAGCACGTTGATGCTTTGATACTCCATGACGCCGTTGTCGAGAGTGAGCTCGTACTCGAGACCGCCCGTCACGACCGTCCCCGTGAGTTTATCGCCCGCGATCGTGCCGCCGCTCACATCGAGCAGACGGCGCTGACCATATTGCGTTTTGCCAACGTCGTGCTCCGCTGAGATGTTGAGCGTGATGGTGAAGGCAAGCTTGCCCTTGGTCGGCGGCGGAATGCCGTCCTTCATGCCGCATGCCCAGCCCGGATCGGGAACGATGGTGGCGTCCGTCGTGCTGCTCGCTCCCGCGGAGCCTCCACCTGCGCCCGCGCCGCCAGCGCTGGCACCCGCAGCGCCGCCCGCCGTCGCGCCCGCGCCGGAAGCGCCGGTACCCGAGGAACCGCCGCCGCCTGCCGGGGCGCCCGCGACCCCCGTGCCGCCCGTGCCGCCAACGGGCGAGGCGCCGCCGCCGCTCCGGCCACTCGCACCGGTGCCTCCCGTTGGTGGCGCGCCGCCCGTAGAGCTGTTTCCGCTGACGCCTCCGCCGGTCCCGCCTTGTCCCGCGGCGGTTGCTCCGCTCGCGGCCGCGACGCCGCCCGTCGCCGACGCACCGCCCGCGGCGGAGTGTCCGCCGGCGCTCGACCCCGCGCCCCCGGTCCCGCTTGCGTGCGAGTCATCACCGCCGCAGCCCGAGAGCGCGAAGAGTAGACTCAGGCCTCCGCATTGCTGCCAGGTACCAAGCCTTCGATAGTGCGGTTGCATCGGGGTCATTTTCCGGAATCGGGGTCGGCGCAGCCGACTGACGCGCGCTGACCGATTTGGTAGCTACGCGTGGGAGCGAGGTCAGACAATAGGCTGACCTGCCCATGGTCGAAGGCGACTGCGCGTGGCGCCGCAGCGCAGGGATGCCCCATCGCCCGCGTTGCACGATGCGGGCGGCTCCAGCCATCTTCCTATCCGAGTGATGATCTCCGACCTCGGTGTAGCCGTCGCGGTCCTTCAGGTGGTCTTGATGAGGCCACCATCGATGACGTAGTTGGCGCCGGTCACGTTGGCGGTACGCTCGGACGCGAGCATCACGACGAGTGTCGCGACCTCCTCCGGCGTCGTGAAGCGACCGGTGGCGAAGCCGCCGATGCTTGCGATGACGTTCTTGCGCGCGGTCTCCGCGTCGACGCCGCTCGCCTTGGCGACGGTCTCGGCCACGCCGTCCTTGCCGAGCCAGAGCTCGGTGCTCACGGGACCTGGTGAGACGCAGTTGACGTGGATGCCGCGCGGCCCAAACTCCATGGCAAGCGACTTCGTGAGGTTCACGAGCGCAGCCTTCGCGGCGCCGTAGTCGATGGTGCCCGCGTCGGGCTGGAAGAAGGCGTTGACCGACGCGACGTTGACGATGGCGCCGGCGCCCTGCTTCACCATCGCCGGAAGCACGGCCCGCGTCGCGCGCAGAGCGGCGAAGAAGTTGATGTTCATCGCCCATTCGAACTCTTCGTCGCTCGTGCCGAGGAACCCTTGCAGGCGGAGGCGCACGCCGCCGACGTTGTTGACGAGGACGTCGACGCGCCCGTGCTCGTCGAGCGCCCGTTGAACGAGGCGCGCGGGTCCCTCCGGCGAGGTCAGATCCCCCGCGACTGCCGTGACGTTCTCGAGCTCACGCAAGCCGTCTGTGGTGCGCGCACCGGCGACGACGCGCGCGCCCTCTTCGGCGAGCGCGCGCGTGATGGCTAGCCCAATCCCTTTGCTGGCGCCGGTGACGACGGCGACCTTGTTCCCGAGCAGCAGGTCCATGCCGCCACCCTAGCGCGGCCGGCGCGCCAAGGTCGTCGGAAGCTCGAAGCCGTGCAGGTATTCCGGCCCGATGAAATTCGTGGCTTCGGCGAGCGCGCCGTCCACGAAGTGCATCACATGAATGGAGTGCGGGCCCTGAGGCGCTTCCGGCCCGCCGAGGTACCAAACGACGGCGGGCAAACCGTTCGCGCGCGTGCGGAGCGCCGAGAGGCCACGCGCCCAGAATGCGGCGAAGCGGGGGGTCTGCAAGAACGCCCTCACGGTATCGACTCCGCGGAACCAGGTGGCGTGCGGGGGCATCGCGAACGCGACGTCCTTCTGGAGCAGCGCCACGAGCGCATCGAGGTCGCGTGTCTCCCACGACCGCACGTACGCGTCGAGGAGCTCCGCGGGTGGCTCCTCGACCCGCCCGCGCGGACGCGCGGCGACCGTCTCGCGCGCGCGATGAAGCGCGCTGTTGACCGACGACAGCGTCAGCTCCAGTGCCGACGCGATCTCCTCGGCGGACCAACCGACGACGTCTTTCAGCAAGAGAACGGCGCGCTGCTTGGGGGACAGTCGTTGCAAGAGCGCGATGAACGCCAGCGCCACCTCCTCCCGCGCCTCCACGGCGCGTGACGGGTCGGGAAAGAGCTCGGCGTCCGGTGCCGGTGTGACCCAGCTCGCGGCCTCGAGCGTCTCGATGACCGCGTCGGCCGCGGCCGGGGCACGCTCGAGCCGCGGCAAAGCACGGGGGCGCTCGCGGGTGAGCCGGCTGAGGCAAGCGTTCGTCGCGATGCGCATGAGCCAGTGCGCGAGCGGTGCGTCGCCGGCATACGTCTCGCGCGCACGCCAGGCCCGAAGCAATGCGTCCTGCGCGACATCCTCGGCCTCCGCGAACGAGCCGAGCATTCGGTAGCAGTGACGCAAGAGGTCCGGTCGGAGCTCGGCGAAAGCCTCGCCGAGCTCCGACGTGTCCGAATCCTTCGCTCCGCTCACGCGTTCACTCCGCTGACTGAGCGGCGCGGTCGGCGATCGTCTGCAGCACGGCCTGCCACGGCAGGCGATCATAGTAGAGATCGATCGAACGGATGCGGCTGCCGTCGAAATGCAGCCACTCGATCGTCGACAGCGCGCCCGATTGCGTGTCGGTGACGAAGTCGTAGATGACGCACACCTCGTCACCGTCGACGAAAACGCGCTTCACGTCGTTCCTCACGTGAATGGCGCTGAGCCGTTTCAACGCCCCGATGAAGTCCGCCGCCGACGAGCGGGTATTCGCGGGCCCCCGGAAGCGCAGATCCGGGACCAACATCCGTTCGAGCTTACCGTAATCCCGGTTTCCGACGGCGTTCAAATACTCGAGGGTCAAAGATTTTCGGTCCGTGTTCATGGTGTCCTCCTGGGTTCGAAAGCATTGACCCGCTTCGCCTTCGAAACTGTGCGGTCAGTCACCAGAAAAGTTACCCTCGCCGCCGCGACCCCTGGTTCGACGGCCGCGTCACCCGTGCTGCCGAGTTTTCGATGAGTTTCGGCCTCGTCTTCGTCGGCACCGCCCTCGCCGAGCTCTACGTCTTGCGCCGCATGCGGTTCGAGTGGCCGATCGTGGCGCTCGTCGTTGCAGGCACGCTGCTCTCCGTGGACTACGCGACCTACACGGCCATCTCCGAGCGCAACTACGACGCGGCGGCGCACGTCGAGTACATCCAGACGCTGGCCCACTCCGGGCGCCCGCCGGAAGTCTTCGCCTGCGTCGCTTGCGGGCACCCGCCGCTCTACTACGCGCTCGGGGCGATCTGGTCCAAGGCGACGCTCCTCGTCGGATTCATGCCGCTCGAGCTCGGCCTGCAATGGCTGTCCTTGCTCTTGTTCTCGAGCTTCGTCGTCGTCGGTTTGTTGATTTTCAGGAGCTCGGGCGCGGGGGGCACGACGCTATGGCTCGCGACGGCGCTACTCGTCTTTTGGCCCTCGAGCGTCATCAATTCCGTGCGCGTGCACAACGACGCGCTCGCCTCGCCCTTGCTCCTCGCCGCGACGTATTTCATCGCCCAGTGGGACAAAGAGCAGCGTCCGCGTGACTTCTACGCCGCCGTGGCGACCGCTGCGCTGTCGCTTCTCACCAAGGCAACGGGCTACACCGTAGCGGCGACGCTGCTCCTCGTCGTCGCCTTGCGGCTCCGCACGAGCAGCTCGCCACGGACGGTCGCGCTACGGTCTGCCGTCGCCGTCGCCGTGCTCACCGCCACGGAATGCCTGGCAGTGGGGCTACGCGACTCGAGACAGCCTACGACGCTATGCCAGAAGATCTTCGGGCTTGCCTGCAACGGACGCTACGTTCCCGCAGTCGCCGACACGCCCGGTCGGTTTTTGAGCTTCGACCTCCCGGGTTTCGTCGGCCAAATCGACGCGCTACACCCGGCTCACGACTATTTCCTGAACCGGCTCCTGAAATCGAGCCTGTTCGGCGTGGCACCCCTGGGCGACGACTTCGCAGGCGGCCGGTTCACCGTGCTCGCGAGCGTGATGAGCCTACTGTTGCTCGCGATGCTGGTCAGCTGTCTCGTAGCGCTGTTCGTGCGCCGCGCGAGCTTGCGACCTTACCGGGCGTACGTCGTCATGTGCGCCGTGATGCTCGCTTCGCTCGTGGTCTTCAGAGTCGCGAGGCCGAACGAGTATCACGAAGACTTTCGGCACATTTTCCCGGTGCTCGTCCCGTTCTGCCTCTGCTACGCCAACGTCGTCTCTGAGCTCGGTCGCCGCTCGCGGCGGCTGCGGCAGGGCGGTGTCGGCATCGCCCTGCTGATGGTCGCAGCCTCGATTGGGTTTTTCGCGCGCCTGCCGTGAGCGGCTCCCGGCTATTGGTCCATGTTCTTTTGCTCGATCGACCAGCCGGTGTCGGTGCAGAGCTTGCACGAGGCGCCGTAGAACCACGACCTGAGCGCATCGTCTCCCATGAGATGCACGCGCATCCAGGCCGTGACGACGCCCTCGACCACGCTCGGCTTGTTGCCGCGGCCGAGCCAGCTGCCGTGATCGACGCTCAGGTATTCGGCATACATCGCCGGCAAGGTCGTGATGGCGTCGATGGCGCTGTGGGCACCGTCACAGCCGACGACGGTGTCCATCCCCCCGCAGAAGAACATCGAGGGGCCATGCAGGTTGCGCTGAACCTGCGAGCCTTCGATCGGCACGTTGGTGGTGATGTGACTGTCGCCCGATGCGGAGCTCGTCGCGAAGGCACCCTGGGAGTGGCCCGTCGCGCCGATGTGGGTCACGTCGAGGTGATGATAGAGCTCGCTCGCGGGATCCTCGTTCTGCTCGAGGATCCAGGTGACGCCCACCAGCATCGGTTTCGGATCGCCCTGACCGACGTTCGTGCTGTTCGACCCGATCACGACGAAACCGTGTGAAGCCAAGTTGCCGAGCAGCGACTTGTAGAGATTCGGCGTGCTCCCCGTGCCGTTGCCCCAAGTGATCACGGGATTGCAGAGGCCGTTGGGTGACAGCGTGTCCGGGCGAAAGAGCGTGAACTTCGGGATGGTGCCGTCGTCTTCGGCGACGCCCGCTTCTGGTCCGACGTCGTTCTCGGTCACCACCTTGTAGGGGCCCGCTACGGTCGGGTCGGCCGTGGGCCAGGCGCCGACGGTGCAGCCGTCACCTGGAACGCCTGTGCCGCCCGCGCCGGCGGTCGGCGCTCCGGCGGTCGGCGCTCCCGCATTCGCGGCACCCCCGGTGTTCGCCTTTCCACCCGTCGCCGAGCTCCCGCCGGAACCGGCGGTCGCCGAGGCGCCGCCTTGCGCGCGCCCGCCGACGCTCATCGCGCCGCTCGAACCAGCGGTCGCGGTGCCGCCCATCCCGCCTGCTGTCGATGAGCCGCTGCTCCCGGCGCCGCCGCCCGTCGCCGAAGCACCTGCGGAGCCTCCACCGCCCATGGCGGCCGCGCCGCCCGTGCCGGGTGAGCCACCGGCGTTGTTGTTGTCGCCGCCCGAATTACCGCACGCAGCGCTGCTGATGCCGAGCATTGCGAGGAGCGTGAGCTGCTTGGAAGGTACCATTCTCATGAGGGTCTCCACGTCGACGAAGGCTTCGCCACTAGGGCAGATGCTTAGCTTGCGCGCGACAGGTCAGAAAAGAAAGGTTCCTCCAACACCACCCGAATTTTTCCGATGACCTCCTAAAATGCCTGTCGTTGGTCGTTCCGGAGACGATCGTCATGCACCGCATCGTGTGCGCGAACGCGAACGCGAACGCGAACGCGAACGCGAACGCGAACGCGAACGCGAACGCGAACGCGAACGCGA
>Ga0070682_100001782_pt1 | contig 12011 bp, 9 predicted proteins | sample KBSC63LmetaG_FD_64668 | JGI IMG/M metagenome (GOLD analysis project Ga0070682, IMG submission 64668) | Corn rhizosphere microbial communities from Kellogg Biological Station, Michigan, USA - KBS C6-3L metaG | ecosystem: Host-associated > Plants > Roots > Rhizosphere | place: USA: Michigan... | reverse complement strand
AGCGCGCCGTCACCCAGCCGCTCTTGCCGAGCCCGTAGTGCGTCGGCTCCGTGTACTCGAGCGAGAGCGCCGCCACGCCCGAGTGCGGCAACTTGAGCGAGAACGAGACGCCCGTTCCATCGGCCCCGAGGAACAGGAACGTCTTGTCGCGGACCTTGAAGGCGCGGTGGCCCCAAGGGTTCTCTTCCTTCACGTCCGGGTAAGCGAGCGCGAGCTTCGCGATCGCCGCCTCTGCCTTCGCGACGTCCGGTTTGGGCTTGGTCGGCAGCACCATGCGCCGAGTGTAACCAGCACCTGAGGAGCGGCCCAGCGGTTCGAATTCACACGGGCGTCGCCGCAGGCGGCGGCAGCGACGGGGTGCCGTGCGACTTGGGCGCCACCCCGGAAGCGGCGCTCGGCTCGGTCGCGCGCACGAGCTCGCGCGCGAGCGCGAGACCGTCGGCGAGGGTTTCGGCGAAGCGCACGTGCTCGTGATGCACGGGCAGGTTCGCCCGGTCGAACACGCTGCGCGGCTGGGGCAGTGGACCCGCAAGCACGACCGTCTTCTTCAACGAGCGCAGGCGCGTGATGGCGCTCTCGAGCGCGACGAAGCCGGTCGCGTCGATCGACGGGACGCCGCCGAGCGCCAGCACGATCACGCGCGTGTCGGCGCCGATGCTGCCGATCGCGCCCATCGCGTTCTGCGCGGCACCGAAAAAGAGCGGCCCGGCGATCTCGTAGAGCGCGACGCCGGGAACGAGCTCGTGCTCGGACTCGGACTCGGACTCGTTGCGGGTACCCTCGATGATCCGCGAGTGCGTGAGCTCGGCCGTGCGGCGCATGAACAGCAACGCCGCCAGCACGACGCCGACGGACACCGCGATCACCATGTCGAACAGCACGGTGAGCACGTAGCAGAGCAACAGCACGAAGACGTCGCTCTTCGGGGCGATGCGCACGACGTTCAGGAAGTGGCGCACCTCCGACATGTTCCACGCCACCACCAAGAGCAGCCCCGCGAGCGCGGCCATCGGCACGTAGGCGACGAGCGGCGCGAACGCGAGCACGGCGGAAAGCACCACGAGCGAGTGCACCACGGCCGCGACCGGCGAGCGCGCGCCCGCCTTGATGTTCGTGGCGGTGCGAGCCAGGGCGCCCGTCGCCGCGATGCCGCCGAAAAACGGCACGATCATGTTCCCGAGACCGAGCCCGATCAGCTCCGCGTCGGGATCGTGCTTCTTGCCCGTCATCCCGTCGGCAATCGTCGCCGACAGCAGCGACTCGATGGCGCCGAGCATCGCGATCGCGAACGCCGCCGACGCGAGGTGATTCAGCGAGCCGAGCGTGAGCCCGCCGGTCCCCCACGGCAACACGGGCAAGGGCGGCACCTGCGGGATGCCGGCCACCATGCGCCCGCCCACGAGCGTATGGAAGCGCGACCCGATCGTCGCGACGTGAAAAGCAGGCACGAACGCCGCGAGCGCCGTACAGACGAGCGAGACGGATCCGACGGCGACGAGCGGGGCCGGCACGCGTGCGACGAGGCCGGGCAGCTTGCGCGGGACGGCGAGCAGAAGCCCGACCGTCGCGAACGTCGTGCACGCGTCGAAGAGCGAAGCGCCGTGGCGAGCCGTCCAGAGCGCGCTCACCTTCTCGAGGTACGTCTCGGGCATGTGCGCGACGGGCAGCGCGAGCGCGTCCTTGATCTGCAGCGTGGCGATCACCGTGGCGATGCCCGCGGTAAATCCGGTCGTCACGGGGTGCGGAATGAATTGGATCAAGCGCCCGAGCCGCGCGATGCCCATGCCGACGAGCAACACGCCCGCCATCAGCCCCGCGGTGAGCAGGCCCGCAAGCCCCTCCCGCGAAGCAATCGGAGCGAGGATCACGACGAACGCAGCGGTGGGCCCCGTGATCTGGAATTTCGAGCCGCCCGAAAGCGCGACCACGATGCCGCCCACGATCGCCGTATACAAACCGTGCTGCGGCGCGACACCGACGGCGATGGCGAGCGCCATCGACAGCGGCAGCGCGACGATCCCGACCACGAGCCCCGCGAGCGCGTCGGCTCGAAGTGCGGCCGTGCTGTAACCCTGAGCCAGGCTGCGGCGCAGCGCCGTTCCGATGGGCACCCAGCGCGGGGTGACTACCTTTCGAGGGAAAAACGAGCTGAGGAAATTCCGGCGTGACAAAGCGAGGGCGAGAGCCGGAGAGAGCAAGCGCCGTACCAGTAGACAAACGGCCGCGTCTCTCGCCGGCGCGACACGATGTCACCGCGGCAGTGCGGTGGCTTGCTGGACCGGCCATATTGGCGTACTTTGCTGGACTATCGTGCCTGGTGGACGCCGAAGTGGCGGAGAGATCGAGCCGGTGCTGGCGTCGGTCGCCATGCGGCGGCTCGATCGCACGCTCCGGAGCGTCGCCAACAAGGACGTTCCGATCTGCCTCGTCGGCGAGAGCGGCACGGGCAAGGAGGTGCTCGCGCGGCGCGTTCACCAGCTCTCGCTCCGCAGCGCGAGCCCGTTCGTGCCCATCAACTGCGCCGCGATCCCCGAGGCGCTGTTCGAGAGCGAGCTCTTCGGTCACGAGCGCGGCGCGTTCACGGGTGCCGACGAGCTCGCGCGCGGCAAGGTCGAGGCCGCGGCCGGCGGCACGTTGTTCCTCGACGAAATCACCGAGCTACCGCTGGCGATGCAGGCCAAGCTCTTGCGCTTTCTCGAGAGCTTTCGTTTCACGCGCGTGGGCGGCACGAAGAAGATCGAAGCCGACGTACGCCTCGTCTGTGCGACGTTGCGACCGCTCGAGCAAGAGGTGAAGCGCGGCACGTTTCGGCCGGATCTCTACTACCGCGTGCAGGGGATCACGCTCGCGATCCCGCCGCTCCGCGAGCGTCGCGCGGACATCCCGCCGTTGATTGCCGAGCTCACGTCGATGCTCTCGCAGCGGCACGGGGTCGCGGCTCCGCGCGTGTCACGCACGGCTGCGTCGTCGCTCAGAAAATACGATTGGCCGGGCAATATCCGCGAGCTCCGGAACGTCGTCGAGCAGCTTTGCTTGCTTCGCAGCGGCAAGTCGGTGCGCCTCGCGGACCTGCCCGAAGCCATTCGAGCCGCCACGGGCGTCGGATCCGCGAGCGAGCCGTCGCGTCCCCTCACGCTCGAGGTTCACCTCGATCGGCCGCTCGACGACACGATCGACGACGTCATCGAAGCGGCCCTCTCGCTCGAGAACGGCAACCGCCTGCGCGCAGCGCACCGGCTCCGGATCGGCGTGCGCACGATCCAGCGCCGCCTAGCGCGCACGTAGATGCGGTTTTACAGGAAGGCGGAAGGACGGAAGGTTTTGGGGGTTCGGACAAACCAGCCCCCTTCCCGCACTTCCGCCTTCCTGTAAAACCCGTCGGCCGAGTGCCTATGGCGTCTTAGGTGAGCCCGGTGAGCGGACCCGTTTGGCCGGAGGCGTCGCCGAAGGTCGTCAGGCTCTCGTCGCCCATGGCGTGCGCCATCGAGACGAGCATCTGATTGTTGTCCTTCTTCTTCCCGCCGCTCGCCGTGTAGTCGATGAGGCCGACCGGCTTGATCTTGCCGCCCGCGGAGCCCGCGAAAACGTACGGCATGAGCGTGAGATCGTGCTGCGTGGATTCCCCGATCTCGGTGCCCCAGAACACGAGGCAGTTGTCGAGCAACGTGCCGTCGCCTTCCTTGTAAGAGTCGAGCTTGCCGAGGAAATAAGCGAACTGCTGCGCGTACCAGGTCTGGATCGCGTTGTAGGCGTCGTAGTTCGTCCCGCTCGAGGCGAAGTCGTGCGAGATGGCGTGGTGGTTGCCCTGAATGTTGTTCAGGAACTGGAAGAGGTGCTCGCTCTCCGAGTACGACCACTGGAACGTGAGGATGCGCGTCATGTCGCAGGCGAGCGCCGCGGCGGCCATGTCCATCTGCATCTGACCGGCCTGCGCGTACTGGTCGTCCACCTTGAGATCGACGTTGCCGATCGTGGGCACCATGCAGCCGGCGGGGGGCGTGGTCGGATCGCCGCCCGTCGTCACCGTCCCGACGAGTCGCGTCTCGACGTCGCGCATGGCGTCTTGGTGCGCCTGGATCTTCAGGCGATCGTCCGAGCCGACGAGCCCCTTCAAACGGTCGGACTCGGCGATCGTGAGGTCGAAGACGCTCTTTCTCTGCGCCCAGAGGCGAGCCAGCGCGGGGTCCGTGGCGCCGCCGCCCGTCATGCCGCCCCCGGCCGTCATGCCGAAGAGCGCGCTGAAAACGTCCTGGGGATCCTCGCGCGGCGGGATCGGCTGGTTGGACGCCTTGTAGGCGATGCGCGCGCGCACCTGCGTGTCGCGCACGTGCACGCCCATCTGGAAGCTCGGGAACGCCGTCTGCGGCATCAGCTTGTCGACCAGGTACTGGTCGATGGACTGGCCGCTGCCCCAACCGGACGTGGTGTTGCCGAAGCTGATGAAGTCGGTCCCCGCGTTGAGCGGGCGACCCGTGAGCATGCCGCCCGTGCCGCGAGCGTGCTCGGAGCCGAGGTTACCGCCGAGTGACCCGTTCTGGAGCTGCGGGTTCAGCGTGATGCCCTTCAAGAAGCTGAGCTTGCTCTTGTACGGCTCGAGCGACTTCACGAAGGTGTTGAGCGTCATGCTCGCGCCGCTGCCGGTGGGCCAGAACAGCGCGTTGCGCGTGCCGTTCGGAGTCGTGAACACGACCAAGCGCGTGGGCGCGCCCGTCTGACCTTGCACCTTGCGGGCTTCGAGCAGCGGGAATGCCGCGGTGGCCGCGAGCGAGCCGCGGAGGAGGTTCCTTCTGGTGAAACGCAGGGGATTCATGACTTTCCTCGCATCACGGCGTCAAGGGGGCCCGGTACCAGAAGTCGTCGGCTTGCGTCATCGCAACGACGAGCTCGACGAGGTCACCGTCCGAGCTGGCAAAGGCGCGTCGCACGTTCCCGAGCGAGCAGGAGTCCTGCTCGAGCTCGAGGCGGCCGGAGGCGAAGCGGAACCACTGGGTCGCCATGCAATCGCTGACCGTCTGGCTCGCGGCGAGCTTCTGCGCCATCTCGGCGACGCCGTTGAAGGTGCCTTGCAGAGCCGGGTCATCCGCGTCCGTCACCTCGCCCGAGACGTCGATCGGCTGGCCGTTGTCGGTGGTGCGGAACGCGCCGACGGCGTCGAAGTTCTCGAACGCGAGACCGATCGGGTCCATGAGCGTGTGGCAGCCCTTGCAGCTCGCTCCGGCGGACTCGTGAGCCCCGAAGCGGATGCGGGCCGTCGCGCCCTGGTCGATCGTGGGCAGCGTGATGTTCACGTCGTCCGGCGGCGGCGGCGGGGGATCGCAGAGCATCATGGCGCGCACGAACTTGCCGCGCAGCACCGGCGAGGTCTGATCCGGGTGCCCCTGGACGGACATGAAGCCGGCCATCGTGAGGATGCCGGAACGACCCTGCTCCGCGGGCAGGTCGAGCTTCACGGGAGTGGCGCCGCCCATGGCGGACCCGGGCACGTAAAGCTGTGCGAGCGGACCGCTCACGAACGCGACCGGCGCCGTGAGCAAAGTCTTGAATGAGTGATCGCCCGAGAACACGTAGTCGAGGAACGCCGGCACCTCGAGCTCCATCGCCGTCTGCATCGCCGCCGTGAAGGTCGGAAACAGCGTCGTGTTCTTGGTCGTGATCGGCAGGCGGTTCGTGCCCGACCACTGGCCGAAGAAGTTTGCGATCGCGAGCTTCGCCTTGGGGTCGGCGAGCATCTCGCGCGCCTTCTGGCCGATGGCGTCCTTCGTGGAGAGTGAGCCGGCCTGGGCAGCGTCGAGCAGGGCGTCGTCGGGACCGGTCGCCCAGATCAGGTACGAGAGCCGCGTCGCGAGCTCGAACTGGCTGAGCGGGACGAGGGTCGCGTTTGCCTTGGCGGGCGCCGTCGTCTCGAGACGGAACAGGAAGTCCGGCGACTGCAGCGCCGCGCGGATCATCACCTCGATGCCTGCGGCGTAGCTGCCGTCGGTGCGACCGGCGGTGTACGCCGTCAGGAGGTTCTGCACTTCGGCGTCGGAGAGCGGCCGGCGGTAGGCGCGGCGGCCGAACTTCTGCGCGAACGCCTTGGCGCAAGCGTCCTCCCCCATCGCGGCCGTGTTGCAGCCGTCGAGCGTCGCGAGGTTCTGGACGGCGGCCTTGGCCAGCGTCTCCGAGACGAGCACGTACTTCTCGGCGTGCAGCGACGAGATGGTGAGCACGCTCGCGTTGTTGTCGTACCCGCTCGTCACCTCGTCGGCGGGGATGTCGGCGGAGGGACTCGGGTCTACTTTCAGCAGATCCTTGACGGTCTGCGCGTATTCGAAGCGCGTCAGACGGCGGAGCGCGGTGTGCGCCACCTGCTCCGTCATGCAGTCCGGGGGGGCGCTCGAGACGGGGGTGGTCCCGGCGGTACCAGTCGTGCCCGAGCTGCCGCTCGTTCCGGAGCTGCCACTCGTGCCCGAGCCGCCGTTGCCGCTGCTGCCGCTCGAGCCGCTGGTGCCACCCTTCCCGTTACCGGTTGCCGCAGTGCCCGAGGAGCCGCTCGTGCCGGCGTTGCCGCCGTTGCCGGTGCCGCCGGAGCTTGCCCCCGCCCCATCGTGCCCGACGTCGGAGGAGCAGCCCCCGAGTAGCGAGAGAATGAGTGCGCTGGTCAAAACGGCCGAACTCTGCCGCATGGCGTGACCTCCAGAGGCTTCCACGAACCGCAATGCCCGCTAAAGCGTTTCGATCTCTATCCCACCGCCCCTTGGGCGACGCAACGCGGAATCCCGCGGAAATCACACTGCTTTTTTGCAGTGGAGGCGCTCCGAGCGCCGGATAGCCGGAAAATTTGTCGTCAGCGCGGATAATCTCCGGCGTAGCGGTAGCGGCGGGGCTACGCGATTTTCGCGAGGCTGATGATCTTCTCTAGCGCTGGAGCGGGGAGCGAGAGCGAGCCGGGGTCGAGTGACGGAAGGTTATTGGTCGCGAGGAGCGCTTCGACGCTGCGCAGCGCTCGGCGGCCCAGGGCTCCGAGCTCGGCCGTCGGCGGCACCGAGCGAGGAGCGCTTTCGGTCCCGAGACGACCGACGAGTGCGTTCAGGGCGTCACGGAGCTCGAGCAGCTCGGTCTGCGCCGTGCGCGCCGGCCAACCCTGGATTTGCGTCGGAGCTTCCCAGCTCGAGCTTTCGACGGTCGGAAACGCGCGTGCGGGCTTGCTGAAGAGGTAGCCCTGCAGGAGATCGGAGCCGAGCGCAATGAGCGTGTCGCGCTCCTCGCGCGTCTCGACGCCCTCGGCGACGACGGTGATGCCGAGGTCGCGGCACGCGCCGTTGAGCGCGCGGATCAGCTGTTGGCGCGTCGGGTCCTCGTGCACGCCGCGGATGAGCGACATGTCGAGCTTGACGACCTCGGGCCGGAGCCGCGCGAAGCTCGTGAGCCCGGCATAGCCGGCGCCGAGATCATCCACCGCGACGCGGAAGCCGAGGTCGCGCAGCGCACGGATGCGCTCGCCCACGTCGTGGAAGCGATCGAGCGACCAGCGCTCCGTGATTTCGAGCACCACGCGATCGGCGACGCGCGCGAGCGGCGACTCCGCGTCGTAGAGCTCGGGATCCGCGAGCTCCCCGCCGTGGACGTTCACGAATAGCGAGACATTTTCGGGCGCCGTCGTCACGAGCTGCGCGACGCCACGCCGGATGCGGCGTCCGAGCGGAATGATCATGTCGAGTCGCTCGGCAGCCGAGAAGAAGAGATCCGGCCGCGCGAGCTCGGGCTCGCAGGTGCGAACGAGCGCTTCGTAGGCGACGATCTCCCGCTCGCGCCAGCTCACGATGGGCTGGAACACCATGAACATCCCGTCCATGGCCCGCTTGAACGCACGTCCGAGCGGAAGGTCGGGCGCTACTGCCGGCGGCTCCAGAGCCAGCAGACCCGAATCCCGTGCGGAGGTGGTCATAACTCCCCACGTACGGCTCGAGCTCGAGCGGCTTGAGCGAAAAGCTTCGAAAGGGTTGGAACGACGATGTGGGGCGCGGTCGCACCCGAGCGCCTTCCGCTCCGACTACATCACGGGATCTTTGAGCTGGCCGTACGCGAGCGCGGCCTCGAAGCCCCGTCGCACGGCCATGATCGCGAGCCGGCGGTTCTGCGGATCCTTGGCGTCCCTCACGAGCGGAGCGTTGGACGCGTGCGCGAAGACACCGGTGATTTGACCCGCGCGTACGCCGGACTTCTCGAGCACCCCGCGCGCACGATCGGCGCGCTCGAAGGAAAGTCCCCAATTGCTGCGGTTCGAGCCGGCCGGAAACGGCCGCGCATCGGTGTGGCCGTGAACCTGGAGCTGATTGTCGAGCTTCGCGAGCATGGGACCGAGCTTTTGGAGGATCTGAATCAGCGCCGGCTTGAGCTCCGCGCTCGAGATGTCGAAAATGAGGTCGTCGCCGCCATCCATGATCTGAATCAAGAGGCCGAAGTCCGTGACCGAAACCTTGATCTGGTCGGCAAGCTTCGCAAGATCGGCGTTGCTCGCCTTCAGCGTCTTCAGCGCCTCGCGAATGTTCTGGGCGGCGTCGTTCAGCTTGGTCTGCTCGTCCTCGCCGTTCGCCCCCTTCACGTCGAGGTAGCCCTTGTCCTCGACACCGGTGCCGCCGTTCAGGACGGAGGTCGAGCCCGAGAGCACGCCCGTGCGGAAGTACTGCGAGATCTTCTCGCGCGCCGACTGGTCGGACTGCGACAGGAGCCAGAGCACGATGAAGAGCGCCATCATCGCAGTCACGAAGTCAGCGTAGGCCACTTTCCACGCGCCGCCGTGGTGACCGCCGTGGCCCTTCTTCACCTTCTTGATGATGATGATGGGCTCGTCGCGCTTCATGCGGAGGCTTTCTTGAGCTCCTGGTAGGCCTTCTCGAGCTCTTCGATCGACGGCCGTTCGTCCGAGAAGATGGCGCGGCGGCCGAACTCGATCGAGAGGGCGGGCGTCGTGCCACGCGCGGCGGCGAGCAGCGCTTCCTTGATGCAGCCGAGGAAGCGCGATTCGGCGGCGTCCTGCGCCTCGATGTTGTTCGCGAGCGGGCCGATCATGCCGTAGCAGAGCAAGATGCCGAGGAACGTGCCGACGAGCGCGGCGGCGACGTGGTGGCCGATCACTTCGGGGCCGCCGTCGAGGTGGGCCATCGTGATCACGATGCCGAGCACGGCCGCGACGATGCCGAGACCGGGGAGCGCGTCGCCGGTGCCGCGAATCAGCGCGACCGGGGCGTGCTGCTCCTCGTGGTGCGTCTCGAGCTCCGCGTCGAAGAGCTGCGACAGGTCGCTCGCCGGACAGCCGTCCACCAGCTGCTTTAGGCCTTCCACGAGGAAGTCCATCGCGTGGTGACGCTTGACGATGGTCGGGTACTTCTTGAAGAGCGTGCTCTTGTCACGCTCGTTGACGTGGTTCTCGAGCGCGAGAATGCCCTCGCGGCGCATGATGCCGAAGAGCTCGTAAAGGAGCTTCAGAAGGTCGAGGTAGTCCTGCTTGCTCGGCGTCGCGTCGCTGAAGCTGCGCTTCAGCGCGTGGAGGAAGCGGCCGCGCGCCTTGCCGGGCGCGGAGGTCAGCACCGAGCCGATCGCCGCACCGCCGATGACGATCAGCTCGTTCGGCTGGATCAGGACGGGGAACGGCCCGCCGGCCATGCCGAAGCCGCCGAGGACGGCGGCGAAGACGACGATGATGCCTATGATCGAAGACACAATTCCGAATCCCTAAACGGTTGCATGGGGTCTGGGGTTTAGGTCGAGGCTCCCGAACGCTCGTCCTTGGCGGGGGCCGCCAAGATCCGGAGCGCCGCCTGGAGAATGTGGTCGCTCATCGCCGCGTCGTGGACGAAGGGGGTGCCGGCAGCGACGCCCGCCCCGAAATCGCGGGCGTCGGCGAAGGCCGCGTAGTCGACGGGCAGAGTCGGGAGATTCGGTGTGGCGAAGTCGAGCGACTCGGGAGCGAGCTCGCGGGCCATCTGCGTGACCGAGCGCGTGTAGGCGACTTCGTCACCGGTGAAATAGCCGGCTTGCTTGAGTGCGTGCACGCAGCCCGCGGGGTCGCCGGACTTGGCCGCGTCGAGCGCCGCGGGGAAGCGACGCTTGAGGAGTGCCACGTAGTCGTCGGCGCCCTCTTCCGCCGTCCGGTAGGCGCGAAAATTGTCGGTGATCGTGCGCTCGGTCGCGCCGTAGCCTTCGCGGGTGCGCTGCATGACGCTGAGGCCCGCCGGGCTCGTGCCCTTGATGCCCGCAAAGTTGTAGTTGTACATGGAGGCGCCGCGCCCCGTCTCGTGCGCCCACTGCGCCGTGAGGATGGCGACCTGCTCCTTCGAGGGCGGCTCGCCCGTCATGCGCTCGAGCGCGCCAGCGATGAGCGAGCGCGCCTCTTCCGGCTTGAGTGGCGTGCGCACCGCCGCGACGACTCCCGCCCGCTCGCTCTTCGCGGCGTCCGCGAGCTTCGGCGCGCCCGCGATACCGGCGCTCGCGAGAGACTCGCGCGGCTCGATCGCGGTAGGCAGGAGCGCAACGGCAGACGGCATCGCCAAGGCGGTTCGCAAGAAGCAGGCCAGTGCGAACCGGGCTATTTTCGTGCTGGATCGAGGGGACCGCCCGCCAGACACCTGACCACGAGGTGTCAAAGAGCTGACTGGGGTTTGGGGTCCGGAGTGCCGCTTTCGCCTTCCGTCTCGATGCGTGTCTTGCCCCAAACTCATGGCCCGAGACTTGCTCTGAGAACCCCCGATCACATGAGCACCGGTATTTGGGCTGCAGCATCCGGGATGGTGGGACAGCAGGCGGCGCTCGACGTCGCGGCCGGCAACATCGCCAATGCGACCACGCCGGGCTTTCGCGCCGACCGCGCACTCTTTCGTCAGACGCTCGTCGCGGCGAGCCGCTCGGTGCCGAGTCAGTCGTTGCGCTATGCGGTGACCCGCACGGTCGAGCCGGACAAGCGCCCGGGGCAGATCATCCAGACGGGCCAGCCGCTCGACGTGGCGCTGCGCAACAAGGACGACCTGTTCGTCGTCTCGACCCCTCAAGGCGTGCGCTACACGCGCGCCGGTAGCTTTCAGATCGGCGCCGACGGGCGCCTGACCACGGCGGGCGGCGCCATCGTTCTGGGACCCGACCAGAAGCCCGTGAAGGTGCCGAACGGCGCGACCAGCGTGAAGCTTTCGCCGATGGGCGAGCTGCTCGTCGACGGCGAGATCTCCGGGCCGAAGCTCATGGTCGTGAGCTTCACGCGCCCCGAAGCGCTGCAAAAAGAAGGCTCCGTGCTGCTGCGTGGCACGCCTGGCGCGGGTCGCGCCGTCGAGAAGGATCCCGATCTCGCGACCGAGTCGCTCGAGCTCTCGAACGCTTCGGCGCTCGAAGGCATGACGACCCTCGTCACCGCGACGCGCGAGTTCGAGATGATGTCGAAAGTGGTCGAAGCGTTCAGCGAGATCGAGCGCAAGGCCGCGTCGGGCATCATGGGCTCGCAGTAAATCCGGCGAGTTTCCTAGCCGCGCCGACCGCGCGCCACGACGCGCATCCCGAGGCGCTGCGTGCTCCGCGCACTCGTGCGCTCGCGTCACGGGTATCGTGAGCGCGAGTAACGAGCGTCGCAAGCTGCTTCTGTTAGCGTCGCCCGCATGTGGAAGCGCGACTGGGTGTGGGTCGCCGCATGCCTTGCATGCACGGCGTGCGGCAGCGACGGCGGTGACGACGACAGCTCGGGAGGCTCGAGCGCCAACGGTGGCTCGAGCGGCTCGCTGGGCGGGTCCGGCGGCTCGAGCAGCTCGCTGGGCGGCTCCGGCGGCTCGAGCGGCTCGCTGGGCGGGAGCTCGGCGGCGAACGGCGGGTCGAGCACCTCGTCGAGCATTCCCCAGCCGACGGGGACGATCGGGTCCGCCGCGCTCCAATGCGCCGACGGCAGCGCCACCAACTACATGTGCGCCGCGGGCAGCGTGTGCTGCGTGAACGATCCGGCCGACGTGGCGATGTGCGTCAGTAGCTTCTCCGCGTGCACGTGCGGCGTGGCG
>Ga0070682_100001776_pt1 | contig 12024 bp, 15 predicted proteins | sample KBSC63LmetaG_FD_64668 | JGI IMG/M metagenome (GOLD analysis project Ga0070682, IMG submission 64668) | Corn rhizosphere microbial communities from Kellogg Biological Station, Michigan, USA - KBS C6-3L metaG | ecosystem: Host-associated > Plants > Roots > Rhizosphere | place: USA: Michigan... | reverse complement strand
GCACACGTTGCATAATCCTTATGCCAGCACCATCCTTTACTCGTCATGAATACCCGATCATCAGATGTGCTGAATTCCACTAAATAAGATATTTTCGTTCGTTTCCCGAATTTTTTCCAACCAACATTTTCTGGAATCGTAACGATGAGATTTCCAGGTTTGTTTTCTTCCTGCAAGTCGAAATCGGAAGTCGATTCGAAGGCAGAAAAAAACGCTTTGCACATACCTTGACTGAACAGATCGTCGCCTACACACCACAATTCCACGGGCGGTCTCCTGTAATTATTTTCTTGCTGTGAAGGCAACAAAGAAACCAGAATCAGTATGGACGCTAATAGAGTCATTTACATCTCTTAACTACGATTTTTAGTGGAACTCTTCTTTTTGCTTCTCCATTTGGAGTGGTGGGCCAAAAGATGGCAATGGCGATAGCTATAATGCCGAAAATGCGCAATTGTTGTTTGTGGTTTTCTGGGACAAACCCATAAAAGCCACGGGACTTTGTTCTCTTTAGTCTTATCTCTCCTGTTGCCGTGACGACACTTTTAGGCTTAGTGTTCGAGAAGTCGTGTCCGTGCTAATAAGCCAAATTCGAGCAAGAGGACTCTCCCTGATGACCCGGTTAAGGAGTGATTTAAGTGTCGTGTCGGAAACCTTGAGGGAGAATTGCCGTCCTAACTGAGGAATGTAAAAACCGGAAAAGTTTGCCCCCGTTTGCATTCCATGAGCCTCTATTACCGCCTTTACTTCCGGAGTATTAACCAGGTCATCTTCAAACTTCCAACAGTCAGAATTTTGAGTTACAGCAAAGCTTCCGATGCGAACTTTAAGGAGTTCAGCCAGAAAAGCATTCCGATACTTGTCGCGGGGGAAGATATTTACTACTCCGTTTTCGATTAACCAATCATATTGTTCGTTCTGCTTTATGATTTGGCCCATCAAGTCAGCTATCGTTCCCTCGCTTAGCTCCACTCGATAGTTATTCGATAATTGCTCATTAGACGAGATCTCGACGCCTATTGGAATATCATAGTTAAGTGATAGCCTGGTTAGCAGATGCCAAAGCTGACCTTCGAGAGCCACGTTCTTTATCAGCCGAGTCGCAAGATCACTGTTCCTCTTGGATGAGTCAAGGCTCTGAGCCTCAGTTCGGTTACTGTTCGAGATGATGATCACCAGTATCATTGAGACAACACCGACGTACTTTAACCACATAGGCCTCCTCATAACTTGGATCCCACAATCTCCGATTGCTTCCCCTATGGCAGTTAATACGACTCAGGTCCATTATTGAAATACTCTCGTAGTCTGTGGGCCTTTGGAAAAAGTGATTGTACCGGCGCCAGGTTCTGAAGCGCGCGCCAAGAAAACGCGTTGCGTTGCCCTGCATCTGGGCGCTAAAGAAATGCTCGGCGCTGTCATAAGCAAGCGTTTCGATCAGGTCCGATTCATCAGCGGCGCGTTGTTCCCCTCTATCGGACGTAATCACACGACTTTGAGGACCATTCTGAATGACGATTCGACATCGGTCTGGAAATTCCAGAGTTGCTGCGATCGGTCGTGCCTGTGAGTCAGCAGAAACATGCAAGACACCTGTAACTGTGAGCCGCTCTTTGCCCGGCTTCTCAAGACGATCCCCAAGTGCATTCAAGTGCGAGGCAAGTCTTGGTGTGAGCAGACGCCGGTTTATATATTCTTTACGGCTGGCGGCCGGCACATTCTCGGACGCCGGCGAGCGCCGCATAACGCCAGTAGCAGCAAAACCAACGACACCGAGACCTAACGCTGCTATCAACAACGGCAGCCACACACTTCCCTTTAGAGAAGCACGACGTTTGCTGAGAGTTTTGTGAGACATAGAAACCCCTCCAACACCGCAAAAGCAGTGTTCAGTAAAGCTTGTTATTACCCTTTGGCGAGGTCAGTTGATAGAGGGGGAATTAACGCGCTCAATCTATGCTTCGGCTGGACCACTGTCAACAATTATTCGTTCAGCGCTATGCGTGCCCACCGCAAACCACGGGGTGCCGCGGTATGAGTCCGCCATGACCCACGCGGCGGCAGTCAACGCCAGAGTCATCACCACCTCGCCCCATTGGAACGCGCTGAGAGGAGTGCCGGCCGCGATACGGGGTAACCACACCAACAGTGCGAACAGGCCCATCTGTAACGCCGAAAGGGTAACTGCCAGCCGTGCGAATAAACCGATGAGCACAGCCACGCTCGCTACGATGAAAGTTGCGCCGGTGAAGTAGGCCCAGAACATGTGCCATGGCAGCCAGCCGGGCACCAACACCATAGTCTCTTTAGGATAAACGAAGTGTGCCATGCCGAAGGGAACCAGGCCCATGGCATAGAGTAACCTCGCCATGAGCAGACCAAAATCGCCGGTCGCGAAAACGAGGTGTTTCCGGTCCCAGTCGGTCGCGAACCAAACAAACAGGACCCATGCGGCTGAAGTCATCACCATGGTTTGTCCGCAACTCCATGTACTTCCGACCACAGGCAAGACGAAGAGGCCATAGATTCTCCACAGCACGAACCAGAGAGCGAAATACCCGAGCAGCACGCGAGCGGCGAGTGCCGCTGACTGCCGAAAGAGCAGGCCCACGCCGCAAGCGAGCGAGACGAGCGAGCAGAGATAAGCCAGTACCTCGCGCGCGGGCACACCATTCGGTACCCCCTGCCATACCACAGTGAAGTCTCCCTTGATCAGGCCCAGCACTCCGAGGCCAATCATGATTGCCGCAAAGGCCGCATGGCCGGGGCTTGCGATGTAAAGTCCCTTTCGACTAGTGGGATTTGGGTTCATTGTTAGTTCAACTCCATTATGACCTCATACAGAAACTGTAGAGCGAAACCGAGATTCTCTACTGAGACGCGTTCATCGTCGCCGTGCGAGCGGTTCAGTTCGCCGTCGTCCAACTTGAAGGGTTCGAAGCCATAAGCAGTGATACCGAGAGGGCGAAACTTGGCGCTATCGGTCGAACTTGTAAGCATTGTCGGAATCACCGGCACACCCGGATCGCGTCGTGCTGCAACTTTGCGAATAGCATGCATCAGCGCTGTATCGGCGCTCGAGCCCGTAGGCGTGGATCCCTCGAGGGTCTCAATTTCCAATTCCGGATCGTTAAGCACGCGGCGTAACTTCGCAATGAAGCCTGCAGGTGTTTCGCCCGGCAGAAGTCGAGCATCGACTTGGGCCCAGGCCGTTCCGGGAATGACGTTGACTTTGTCGCTACCTTGCAGGCCGGTGATCGTAAAAGTATTTCTTATTTCAGCGTTGAGAGTGCTGTCCGTTAAAAGTTTCTTACGCAATGCCGGGTTCTTCAGTGCTCTCTCCATGTTTGAGTATGCATTTCTTAGCACCGGATCAGTTTGTTGTTGAGCTCTCATTCGGTAGCCTTCCGCGACGGCAGGCGAGACTTGAATCGGCGTCTCCCATCTTCGCAGCCGCTCGAGCGCTTGAAGCAAACGATTCACAGAGGAGTTCGCGAGGGGAATCGAGCCATGTCCGGCCGGGCCTTTCGCAACGATCCTGAGCCACAGCGCGGCTTTCTCCATCACGTCGACGCCGTATTGCTCGACCTTGCCGTTCTTTACATAAACCACGTCGCCTTCGTTCAGGAGAAACTCGGCGCCGCGAATCAGCTCTGGATACTTTTCGATGATCGAAGCGGCTCCTGTGCCGCCTGCCTCTTCGTCCGCAACAGCCAATAGGATCAGATCGCGCTTCAGAGGAATATGGAGGCGCTTGATGAGACGCATCAGCGTTGCATGAACTGTCGCCGTGCCCTTCATGTCAGTCGCACCGCGTCCGTAGATGAAACCGTCGCGCAGTTCGCCGCTGAACGGAGGCACGGTCCAACGTTGCGGTTCGGCCATTACGACGTCAGTGTGACTTAAAAGTATCAGCGGGCGGCCACTACCATCGCCCTTGATGCGTGCGTAGAGATTCGCACGCCCCGGCGCTACGTCGAGTATTCGAGTCTCAATTCCATCTGACTCGAGAAGCTTTTGCAGGTGCAAGGCTGCGGCACGCTCGTTACCAGGCGGGTTCGTCGTGTCGATTCTGATGAGCTCCTGTAGCAACTGAACTGCTTCGGCGCGGGCTTTGGCCCAGTCGATATCAGCGGCGCGACAGGTGGGAACGGCGAGAAGCAGTAACAGGACAAGCGACAAAAATCGGATGCACATGGTCCACAGATTAATATAATCTGTGGAATCTGTGGATGAACAAACTAAAATAATGACGATGGATGAAGCCATACGCCGGTTTGTGCATGACGGCGACGTGATTGTCATTGAGGGTTTCACTCATCTCATCTGTTTTGCTGCTGCGCACGAAATCATTCGCCAACGACGGCGGGATCTAACACTTTGCCGCCTCACGCCCGATCTAGTCTACGATCAGTTAATCGGAGCGGGTTGCGCGCGACGATTGATATTTAGTTGGGCGGGAAATCCCGGCGCGGGTCCACTGTATGCTCTCCGCAGAGCCGTCGAGCATGGCATTCCCCACTCAATCGAACTCGAAGAATACTCGCACTTTGGCATGGTCGCGCGTTTGACTGCCGGCGCGTCGAGGCTGCCTTTCTATCCTCTGCGAAACTACATGGGCAGCGATCTACCTCGCGTCAATCCGTTGATTAAGACCGTCACTTGTCCATTCACGGGAGAAGAACTGGCGGCAGTGCCGGCATTGAATCCTGACACGGCGATCATTCACGCTCAACGCGCCGATGAGAATGGCAACGCACAAATCTGGGGACTAATCGGTGTGCAGAAGGAAGCGGCATTCGCATCACGTAACACGATCCTCGTCGCCGAAGAGATTGTTTCGGAGAGTGTCATCCGCTCCGATCCAAACCGCACGTTGATTCCGGGATTGATCGTTAGCGCCGTAGTTCATGAACCTTTTGGCTGTCATCCGTCATTCGCGCAGGGTTTCTACGATCGCGACAACGACTTTTACGTTCGCTGGCGTGAGATTTCGCAAGACGAAGCGTTGTTCAATCGATATCTGGAAGATTGGGTACACGGTGTGCGCGATCGCCGCGAGTATGTCGAGCGCATGGGCGCTGATCTCGATCGCTTGAAAGCGCGGGCGCATTATAGTGAGCCAGTCAACTATGGCTATTGATGGACCACATTTCAGCCCGCAGGAGTTGATGGTGTGCCAGGCAGCACGTCAGCTTCGTGATGGCGAGGTAGTTTTTGTTGGGATTGGACTACCCAACCTTGCGTGTAACCTCGCTCGTCGCCTGCATGCGCCGAAACTTGTTCTCATCTACGAATCAGGCGCTGTTGGGGCCGACCCGGAGCGTCTGCCGATTTCGATCGGTGATCCGTCACTCGTTACTAATTCGCTTGGCGTGTTTTCGATGTTTGACGTGTTCAGCTTCTACCTGCAAGGCGGATTGATCGACGTGGGATTTCTGCAGGGCGTTCAGATCGATCGCTTCGGCAATCTCAACACAACTGTAATCGGAGACTATCAACGTCCCGCAGTACGTTTGCCCGGCAGTGGCGGTGCATGTGAGATTGCGATTCTGGCGAATCGTGTATTCGTTATCGCGCCGCAAAGCAAACGCTCTTTCCCCGAACGCGTGGACTTCATCACCTCTCCCGGCTTCATCGACGGACCTGAACGCCGTCGCAAGCTGGGCCTACCGGGCGGTGGACCAGTCATGGTCATCACGAATTTCGGATGTTATGAATTTTCTGACGGCGAGATGGTGCTTACGTCGCTGCATCCAGGTTGCACAGTGGAACAAGTAAAAGAAAACACCGGCTGGGACGTACGCATCTCCCCGCAACTGACCACAACCGAGATCCCCACCAGCGAAGAGTTGCGCATCATCCGCGAAGACTTTGACCCTTCGCATTTATTCATCTAGCTTTGTCTTAAGAGTCAGAAATCCTAAAATATCACTGCGCCACCCTGCACTAACTTCTTCACGTCGAAGGTGAATTTTTTCAAAGCCTCTTCCGACTTCTTCGTGAGGAACTCGTCGAAGTCAACATAGAATTTCTTATCGCCTGCGTTGATTAACGCCTTCCCCTGATCGTCGAAACGACGAAAGAGAAATACCACCTCGTTCTTCTTGGTAAACAGGACGCGCTCGGCGTTCCGGCGGACCCCTTTATCGTTCAGTAGCGAGACGTGCTGGAGGAGTTCAGCCTCAGGTAAACGCTTCATGATTGCCACCGCGTCGATAGTTACCGCATCACCCCGAGTTGCCATGGTTAAGTTGTCTTCTCGAGCTGAGGTTAAACTTATAATGTAATACTCCGCGCAATACTGACACTTCAAGAGACCGTCAACTTCCTCGTCATAACTAGCGCGCTGGGCCGGAGCGAGTTGCGCATAGGGAATGGTGAGCTGCATCCGGCGCACAATTGCTTGCCGGATCGGGAGGGCTGAATAGAGCCGCATATGGACAAAAGAATTTGTTCCAGGTGGATAGTTACGGGTTTCCGGTCGAGACTGTGTGTTGGGAGTGAATTTATCGTGGTACTGTGCCCACGGTGAGTTGAAGAGAATGCGTGTTACTTCGTCCAGAGTCATCTGGTCGTATGGCTTCTGTGTCGAGGTATTTTGCGTAGCTGCAGTTGCCGTTAAGGCAAATACCAAAAGAAAAATAGCGATCGACGTCCTCATAGGACTGCATTTTAGCTGTTCCTTTTCTGCTTTCCAATTCACTGCACACGAAACTTCGCCTCGAGCTCAAAAGAAACCTGCAAGTTCAAATCAGAGACTGTGGCTTTCACGACGTATTCGCCCGCAGGATCTTTCTCTTCGATCCGAATGCCGAGAATTGCTTTGCTCAATTGAATGTTTGTTCCCGGCGGTGGTGCTTCCTTCCATAAAGGTTGCGCTTTACGCTCGGCGTACAAACTGCCGTCAGGTTTGTAAACCGCATAATCCACTTCCGAATTACAGTTGCCCTGAGCGTCTGGCTTGCAGCGGGCGAAAAGCACAAAAGCGCCGAGCAGGTCGCCGCGCTTAGCTGTTGAGACAGGATTGATGTTCGGAGTTTCCGGTTTTTGCCACTCTTCGATAAAGGCTCTGGGATTTTCGACGATTAAGAGTTGGCCTCCAAATCCTTTGACGGACTTTCTATCCGGAGTGTCAGGGAGACGCTCGCCTTCCTTCTGCCATTGAGCGCTCGCAATCCCGCTACAGAACAAAAGCAACACAATTAGTGCAGCACAAGTCTTCATTCGATTACGCCGGTCTAGGGACACAGATGAACACGGATTTAAATTCGGATTTTATCCGGGTTCATCTGTGGTTAAAAAGCGTTAGGGAGTTACTTTGACGTTGCCGGATTCGATTGGAATCTGCGGGAAATCGTCAGCACCAATAAACTGGCAAGCACTGGGCTCGACCACGTTATCGAAGAAGACTTCGCTGATCGTGTCGTTGCCGGCGCCCGGTTCACCGTTGTCGAAAACGGTAAAGAAGGCGGCGTCAAACTCATCGTTGAACACCGGATCACTGGTCTTCCTGATTGAACCACCGAAGCTGGCTCGGTTTCCTACAACCTGAAGACAGGTGATGTCGAACTGGGCAGCATACTTCGGATCAAAAGAGGGATTATGGAGGATCCCGCTTCCCTTAACAGTACCATCCGGCATCACCCTGGCACTGAAAGAAAACTGTCTTCTGACCGTTTTACCATCCGTATCCTGGAGCAAAATAGTTCCATGGCCAGAGGCCGATGGTCTGGACGCGGCTGCTGACGTCGACCGCAGCAAAGCGGTGCCCGCCAGAACCGAAATTAGCAACGCGGCAAAACCAAATATCTTGATGTGTTTCATGATTTATCCCCCTTATCTGGTGTGAGAGAGAGGAAGGATAGGAAGTCCTTGCCCTCCCAGATGACCGTCGCGGTGTGTTGCACCGCTTCGGTCGTGTGATTCGAGTGTTAGTTAAGGCGGCGCCAACTCTAATGGAATTCGAAATCGCCTGTCAATAAATTTAGGAAGTTTAATGGTGGTCTCACTCTTGCAAGTGAGTCTTGCATTACACATAACGAACGTTCGAAGGGTGGATGCAACTATGACAGAGGCGAATCGTCAACAATCGGCGAAGACTGCTCGAACCGGAAGCAATGAAGAAGTAACAAGTGACAACAGAACGTCCATGTCTCCAATCGAAAACGGAACAACTCGCGTAACGCGAGATGAGACAGAGCCGCTGGATGACCAGGGAACTTCTCAAGAAGAAGCTGCAGAATTCTTACAAATACTTCGCGACGAAGCCTTCGAAGCGAGTGATGAAAAGCTGGCACTCGCGCTCGGACGCCCGACTGATGAAGTAAAAAGGTGGTTTAGTGGCGATGAACCCATCGATGCCGATGTTTTATTGAAGGCTCGAGGAGTGGCAATGGAGCGCGGCGTAGAACCTATGCTTCACGATGAGCAGAAGTCATAAATACAAACGTGGCATTTTCTTTGCTCATAGTTAAAGCAGGTTGCAAGCATGTCTTGAATGCGTGCAGCCTGCTTACAAGCACAAGAGATTCAGATCGAACAAGGGGGAAATATGGCAGACGATCGTAAAAGCAATCAGGGTGGTGGTGGTAAACAAGGCGGCGGTCAACAAGGAGGCGGCGGCCAGGGTAACAAAGGCGGCGGCCAAGGTGGTGGCGGTGGCCAAAAGGGCGGCAAGCAAGGCAGTAACCGCTAAACTTACCATTCAATAAGAAGCGTGTGATCAGCTCAACTGAGCTGATCACACGCTTCATCTTTTATTCAGTCAACTCAAGACAAGAGGGTAGAGCCACGTGATGGAGAACCAAGGGATTGCGGGTTTCACGCCCGGAACTTTCAACGCCGTGTACAACGGTACTAAAGCATTCATCGATTCATTTTCCTTTGCATTGCGCAACGAGTTGAAAGATACGGGCGTCAGTGTCACTTGTCTCATGCCGGGCGCGACGGAGACTGAGTTCTTTGAACGCGCGCATATGGAAGATGCAAAAATCGGTCAGTCAAAGAAGGACGATCCGTTCGATGTAGCGAAGGTCGGATACGAGGCAATGATGAACGGTGACGGGGACGTCGTGGCTGGATGGAAGAACAAAATCATGTCAGCCGCATCCCTAATCACTCCGGCTGAGATGCTGGCAGAAAAACATCGGAAGGAAGCGGCGCCTAGTTCCAGGAATAAATAGAGCTTAGGCGTGCTTGCACAGAATTGCTAAATCCCGCCCACGGCAGTGGGCGGATTCGTTCAAGTCCTTTCTATAAACAACGCATCTCCTAAACCGATTTAATCCCGCCCCACGGCAGTGGGCGGATAGTTCAGGTCCTTACTATTTATCCTGTTCCATGAATAGTGTGGACTTGAACGATCCGCCAACTTCCGTTGGCGGGATTCAAAACGTATCAGAAGATTTTTTTATAGATAGGACTTGAATGATCCGCCAACTTCCGTTGGCGGGATTCAAGACTTACTACAAGACTTTTATATAGAAAGGACTTGAATGAATCCGCCCACTGCCGTGGGCGGGATTTAGCACTTTAAACCTGCTTAGGCGTGGTTCCCACGGTAGGCAGCGAAGTCAATTTCAGTTGAAGGTCTGGTGTCGGCCTTCAGTACGTTGCTCATTTGCTGCAAGGCATATTCATTGTCTTCGGGCGTATTTGAAGCGATGCAGTCAGCGGGGATAATCAACTGATAATCCCGCATGTAGGCATCGTTTGCCGTGAAGAGAACGCAGTTGTTGCCGGCGAACCCGGCAACTACCAACGTCCGCACACCAAGATACCGGAGTAACAGATCGAGTGTAGTGCTGAAGAAGCCGGAATGTTTTGGCTTGAGCACAAAGTAGTCGTTCTCGTCGGGAACCAACAACTCCACAATCGGACGCCCACGCACGTCATCATGAAGACATCGATCGACGATCTTTTTGAAGTCTGAACGCCAGCGACCGAAGTTGTCGTTGACATAGATTACCGGCACCTTTGCCTCGCGCGCTCGTTGTGTGAGACGTGCGATGTTCCTGGCCGCCGGCAGTGCAGCTTCGAGGAGTTGGTCGCCCTCGGGGAATTCCAGATCGTTGATTACGTCGATCAGGACGATCGCAATTTCAGACTTGTCCGCTTCATTCATCATAGAGCTATCCAGATTACACAGATTGTTTGAAATGAATCTGTGTAATCTGTGGATAAAGGTTGACAAGACAGAGCGGAGTGTTCAGCATTACGGACCGACTTTGCCGGTTAAGGAGCCCGATAATGAACCGAATCCTGATTCTCCTGAGCGCTTTCCTCATCTTGTGGGCTGGTTCCCACGCGTCTGCTCAAGACAAGAAGCCCGCCGAAACTGAGCGTCCGAAGACGGAAGTGGATGGACTGATTGAAAAGGCGAAAGAAAAGGGTGAGATCGTTCTTGCCAGATGTCTTGAGAACTGCGGCGATAATAAGGTCGAAGGAGATGTTGAAACAGGCCAGGCGCTCGAGTTGCCTAAGCCACGCTATCCTCAAATGGCCAGAATGGCACACGTCTCCGGACAGGTGGTTGTCCAATTGATAATTGATGTCGATGGAACGGTAATGGCCGCTGCAGCGGTTAGTGGACATCCACTGCTCTATGGTGTTTCGGTGGAAGCTGCAAAGAACTCGAAATTCTCACCCACGAAGCTCGATGGCAAACCAGTAAAGGTCACTGGCGTAATCACCTATAACTTCGTCCCCCAGTAGTTTGTGGCGAAAGCGGGTGATGAAATCCAAATACTGACCACTACAAATCGAACAGTATTTGGACGGAGAACACCCGATGATCCGAAGATTCTTGTTTGCCGACGACATTTTCATCTCTTACTCACGAAAAGACGGCGCCAAATATGCCGCGGCCCTCGCAAATGAGCTCTCGAAACCCGGCAACGATTATTCGTGCTTCCTCGATCAATGGGGCGCCTCGGCCGATCACGAACTGTCAGCCCCAGTGCTGCGCGCGCTCAAACACAGCTACATGCTTGTCCTGATCGGAACGGCCGGAGCGGCGGCGTCTCCCCTCGTACGACAGGAAGTGCAGTTGTTTTCAAATAGACGCTGGTTTCAACCGCGGCGGCCCGTGCTCCCAATCAACATTGATGAAGCGTTGACCAATCTCGACTGGCCGGAACTTGCCGGCTTGTACCGCGTTCCCGAAACCAACGATGCGCGCAGGGAAGGCATCCCAACCGAAACTGTCGTCAGACTCATCGTCAATTCCAACTCTTACACAAAACGATCTCAGCGAATGCGACTTCTCTCGCTCGTGGCAATGTTTCTGCTGACGGCTTCCGTCGTCGCCAGCGTGTTCGCTGCATACATGGGGAAGCAGGCCAGATCAGCATCGCAGCGCGTAGCTCTCGAATCGGACCGCGCGAATAAAGAGTCGCTCAACGCAAAGATCCAGACAGCCGCGGCACTCAAGAACAAACTCGACGCCGAGCGTGAAGCTGAAAGAGCAAAAGAGAACGCAAGCCTGGCTCAACAACAGCAGCAGATTGCGAATGAGAAATCTCGAGAGGCTAAGCAGCAGACGGCGATAGCACAGGACAACATGCGCTCGTCGCGGTCTCAGGAACTCTCGGCCCACGCAAAAGCGATCTCCTCAGTCGATCCACGAGCCGGAGTGTTGGCCGCAATTGAAGCAGTGCGAATCAAACCCACCGAAGAAGCACAGGATGCGCTTAGATCAACTTTACTTCGTTTCCCGGAACAGGAAATCCTGACTGGAGCAAAGCAGGAAATCCGATCTGCCGAGTTCAGCGCCGACGACCGCTACGTGATCACTAGCAGCTTTGATGGAAGAGCGCGCCTGTACGAGGTAAGCACGGGTGCGTTAATGACGACTTTCGAAGATCCTCGAGCGCCCATTATCAGTGCAGCGATTAGTCCGAATGGAAAGTACGTCGTTCTATCCGGGATTCACATTGGGGACTCCAATGCGGAAGGGAACGCTAGCGCCTTTACTGAAGTCGTCTCACTCGACAGCCGCAAGACCATTCACGACCTGAGCGA
>Ga0070682_100001771_pt1 | contig 12036 bp, 9 predicted proteins | sample KBSC63LmetaG_FD_64668 | JGI IMG/M metagenome (GOLD analysis project Ga0070682, IMG submission 64668) | Corn rhizosphere microbial communities from Kellogg Biological Station, Michigan, USA - KBS C6-3L metaG | ecosystem: Host-associated > Plants > Roots > Rhizosphere | place: USA: Michigan... | reverse complement strand
TGTATAATCTATTTCCATTCCTTCAAAAATAGGTTCATCCTGTATATCTGAAAGAACCAAAAAATTCATGCTTTCAGGTGTTATTTCGGATAAATTATGGGGAGAGGAAAAGAATTCCCATGCCGTTTCAATATCACAATTCAAATGTTGTTCTCTATATAATCTGTACATCATTTATTTTTTATTGATTTATAAATTCTAAAAGAGCCTTCTAGGCAAAGAAACTATTAGAAATAAGCAGATTTGTATCTTATATAGCTTTTAAATGCTACCAACAGCTTCTGCGAATTAGCAATCCTTATCCTTTGCTGTAAAATATGCTGAGAACTTGTTTTCTTTATTTTTTCAAACAATGACAGATAGTATCTGTACGCCAGATATACTCCAAACAAAGAAGAACCCGGCAGCTTCTTAATTCCCTGCAGTGCTTCTTTAAATTCTTCTTCAATTTCTTTTTCAATCTGAGTTTTGACGGTGTTATCAAAAACAGCCATGTTCAGAGACGGGAAATAGGATCTTCCCAAAACCTGATAATCCTCTTTCAGATCACGTAAAAAATTAACCTTTTGGAAAGCAGAACCCAGCTTCATAGCAAATGGTTTAAGTTTTTCAAATTGCTGTTTATCCCCTCCTGTAAATATCTGCAGACACATAAGTCCTACGACTTCCGCAGAACCATAGATATATTCATTATAAAGCTCTGAATTATAGTCTACTTTTTGCAGATCCATTTCCATACTGTGCAGGAACTGATCGATCAAATGAATATTGATATCATATTGACGCACTGTTTCCTGAAATGAGTGTAGAATCGGATTGAGTGATATACCGTCTTGCAGCGCATCGTAGGTTTCGGACTTTAATCTTTTCAAAAGCTTCTCTTTATCATACCCATGAAAACTGTCAACAATTTCATCGGCAAGGCGTACATACCCGTAAACAGCATAAATGGCAGGTCTGATAGAAGGCTTCAGCGCCAATATTCCTAATGAAAAACTGGTACTGTATTTTTGAGTAGTGTACTTGCTAACCTCATAAGACAACTCATCAAACAATTTTTTCATATTATTTTATTTTAGTTTATTAACCTCTTGCGCTACAATTTTTCCAGAAATAACTGATGGCGGAACCCCTGGTCCCGGAACAGTTAGCTGCCCGGTGTAAAAAAGATTACTAATCTTCTTGTTTCTTATTTTAGGCTTCAGGACGGCAGTCTGTGATAAAGTATTGGACAGTCCGTAGGCATTGCCCTGATAAGCATTATAATCCGAAATAAAATCACTGACACAATAGCTTCTTTTGTATTCAATTCTGGACATAAGATCAGTTTCCCCTGTATGCTTTTCAATTCTTTCAAGCATTTCCTTCAGGTATTTTTCTCTTACACTCTCATCATCATGTATTCCCGGTGCGAGAGGCAGCAGTAAAAAGAGATTTTCACAGCCTTCAGGTGCTATATCCGGATCTGTTTTTGAAGGACAGCAAGCATAAAAAAGCGGTTTAGCCGGCCATTTCTTATTGACATAAATACAGTCTATATGATGATCAAGTTCATTTTCAAAAAATAAAGTATGATGCTTCAAATGAGGAATCTCTCCTTTGATTCCCAGATAATAAATAAGACATGAAGGAGCAAAGGTTTTGGTTTTCCAATAAGCATCATTATAATTTCTAAGTGATTTGGGAATTAATGTTTCTGTATGATGGTAATCTGATGATGCAATAACGGCATCAAATTCATAATCTTTACCACCTACTGTTAGTGAGACTACTTTTCCGTTTTCTGTATTGAGCTTCTGGACATCATGATTAAAATGAAAAGCGGCTCCCTGTTTTTCGGCTACGTCTTTCATCGCCATAACGAGCTGATAAAACCCTCCCATAGGGTATTTTGTTCCCAGGACATACCCTCCGTAATTCATAAGGCTGTAAAGCGCGGGAATATTCCGGGGCGAGGCACCAAGAAATATAACCGGAAATTCCATCAGGGATCTGAGTTTCGGATCAGAAAAATATCCTGATACATATTTCCTGAAATTACTTAAAAGATCAAGCTTGAATGCGCTGCCTGCTATTTTTAAAGAAGCAAATTCCAGCCAGCTGTAACAAGGTTTTGTCACAAAATCTTTCATCCCCACTTCATATTTAAACTGAGCAGAATGCATAAATTGATCATACTTTTTACCCGCTCCTGGTTCAGTTTTTTCAAATAACTCACGGATGTCTTCATTTTTCTCAGGAACCGAAACCTTTTCTTTTGAAAAAATCATCTCAAACTGAGGATCTAAGGATACCAGCTTAAAATAATCAGCTGCTTTACAATCAAAATCACTGAAAAAGCCTTCGATAATATCAGGCATCCAGTACCAGCTCGGTCCCATATCAAATAGATATCCTTCTTCAGTTTTAAATTGCCTTGCACGTCCTCCGGGTTGATCGTGTTTTTCAAAAACATGTACTTCATGTCCAGACCTTGCTGCATAAGCGGCAGCAGAGAGTCCGGAAAATCCGGAACCGATCACTGCTATTCTCTTTCTTGGTTTTTCAGTACTCATCGTCATTTATTTAATAGTTTTTTTAGAGACACTTTTCATTACAGACTCAGTTCAACTTTTTATATACGGCATTCACCAGATCCTTTGTTTCCAGATTCATACGGTAAAAGGAATTATGAAATTCATCCAATTTAGAAAGGACAGCAATGAGCAGCATCTGTTCAGAATGGGTAAGATTCCCTGTTACAACCCTTGAAACTCTACGGATTTCATCCATATGATCATCCAATACAGCAAGCCCTTTCTGTGTTATCTTTATATTTTTTATTCTTTTATCTTTTGGAGAAACCGTCTGTTCAATCCAACCATTACGGAGCAAGCGGTTAACAGTAAGCATCCCTGAAGATTTCTCATGTACATTATGCCTTATCAATTCCATTTTTGACATGGCTCCCATGCTCTTCAGGCTGATAAGAAAAATAAAGTCGTCCTGACTAGAAAAAACCGAACTGCCGACTGCTGATCTGGAGTAAGATTTTGCATATCTATTCATTCTGATCAATAAAGTATTAATTATACTATCTGAGCTTCTTCCTAATTCTTTCCCTATCCAACCAGGATCTTGAAGGTCCGGTTGATGGGAAGCATTGATCCATTCTGTAAAACCATGAAGATCATTACTGTATACAGCTTTACCCTCATTTTGTTCCATAAATTGCTGAACGAGTTCCACAACTGCTTTTATAAGATCAAAATTCATATTAATAAATTAGTATACAAATATACTTATATAAGTTTATAAATAAACTATTTTATTTTTTTATTTTAATTACATCTTAAACAATATCTAAAACATTACTATATGATATACATGACAGTCAGATAAACAAAAACCTGCCTCTAAAGACAGGTTGAAAATAATATGATTTAATAAAATTGGTTTAATAATTAATCATATTCCCGAAATCAAATTATTAAGTCGGAATATAAAGAGAAAGCAATCACAATTTAAATAGTTGAATAGATCCACTATTTAAGTAAATTAGCTCTAAAAATGAAATATGAGAATTGCGGTATTTGGAGCTCACAACGTTGGTAAAACCACATTGACAGAAGAACTTCTGGAAAGCCTTCCAGGATACACCCTTGAAACAGAACCTTACTATCAGTTAGAGCTTTCAGGTTATGAATTTTCAGAAAATCCCACTGCTGAAGATTTTATTGAACAATTTAATTACTCAGTCCATCTGATTTCCGAAAGTGGACATGATGTTATATTTGATCGGTTTGTTATTGATATCCTGGCGTACCTTCATGTTGTTGATCCAAATAGAAATATTCAATCCTTTTTTGAAAAAACTCAAACACTCATTGCTGAAATTGATCTCTTTGTTTTTGTACCTATTGAAGAACCGGATCTTATGCAGAGTTATCAGCCAGACCTGGCAAAACTCAGAAGTAATGTTAATGATTTACTCCACGATTGGATTAGTGATTTTGGAATAGAAGTCATTGAGGTAAAAGGCACAGTATTGAACCGCAGGAACCAAGTACTTGATAAAATATCTAATCCACATCTGAAATAATCTGCTTGTTTTTTTAACATACCAGCAGCTATCTTCCTCAAACATTTTTTACAGATTATCATTTAAAAGTTCTAAAAAACATTTCTTCTGTACTTTTCTTAAAAATCACGCATACTAACAAAGCACAAAAAAAGCTGTAATTAATTACAGCTTTTTAATAGTTTTTTGAGCATTTTGAAAATTTCACTTTTCCTACCCTGCGGAGAGTGAGGGATTCGAACCCCCGGACCTGTTACAGTCAACAGTTTTCAAGACTGCCGCAATCGACCACTCTGCCAACTCTCCTTTAACTCCGGTTATACCGTTGTTTTCAGTGGTGCAAATATAGGACGTTTTTTATTACTGACAAAATATTTTTTGAAGAAAATTTACATTTCTATATTTTTGAATAAATTTCTATTTTTTCAGGCTGTTAAAGTAAATTTATTAACAACTCAACTTCAGTTATTTATCCCTTAACAAAGGTATTTTGTCTTCATCAATATTTTTTAATGTAAATTTTCACCCGTAATAATATTCGGTAGTGACATCTCCGCTAAAGGCCGGATACATGTCCTGTTTCTGCATATTTAGTTCAAATAATCTTTCACCATTTTTATTTCCTCCCCGTATTTTTAAAGAATACCATCCGTTTTCCAGAGAAAGTGTGACACTATTTTCTTCGCTGATAGCAGCAATATCTTTTAAATAACCAATACCAACAATTTTCATTTCATTATTAGCAGTCTGAAATATCCAGCCTCTTGACTCCACTTCTACCTCATCGTCATTCAATATTTTTTCGTCATTCACAGAGACCCGGAATGCATAATAATCTTCCTCTACCCCTATTATTGGAATAGCGATTCCTGCTTTTGTTATTTCGTCTCCATGTTCATTTTCTACGAAATATTTTAAAATATTAGTACCCGGAAGATGATTTTCCTGCAGGTAGTTTGCTAAAAGCTGCGGACTAAACACCACAAAACCTTTAAGTTCTGAGAATATTTTCTTCATATATATTTGGATTGGATTTGGATTAAGTTTTATCTGCTAATTATCATGTAAACCTGTTTAAATTGTTATAATATTTTGATTAGTCAAGTTCAGCCCGTGAAAATAAATCTTTGATTAAAGTTTCATCTTCACATGCTTTTTTAAAGTTTAAAATAAAATCTTTCAGCTTTTCTGAATCGGAAGAGTAAGCACAAAACATTCCTGCCTCAGGATCAAAATGAATGACATCAATCAGATCAGCTCTTTTTTCTTTAATAAAAACGTCCGCCAACGATGCCCAATCGTAACCATTTCCTTCAAAACCTTCATCAGCACGGGTATCAAATACTTCCTGTTTATATGCTCCCACATCTAAGCACACCGAAAAGTTGTTTGAATGCTCTACCCAAAAAAAAGGCTTGATGACTTCTTTTAATTCATTAATTTCCATAATCTTACTATTTCTATTGCTGGAGCTGTGCCAGATTATTAGTCTTTATGGCATCTTCAACTCTTGTTGGATTGAAGATTGTCCAGGGATTATATTTTTTAGCTTCGTCATTACTTATTCTCTGCTTTGTTCCACCTTTCCATAAGTCAAAGCTATTTTCCGTACCCAGAATAAAAGTTATTTCAGAATAATTGGAATCTTTATTTTTATCATAATTATCTGTTTCAAAAATGAATCTCCATCTGTCTCTGTCAAAAGCCAGCGTAGTACGGATAGGCTCTGTTAATCTTCCCGAATTAAGAATTATATTCTTATCCTTTGGAATTTCACCTGTGTATTTGAATATTTCAATAAGATCTCCTGTTGAATCATTCTTTTCAATTAATCTTCCATAAGCATAGGTCTCATTTTCAGAAAATTTGAAAGATTTATAATTTTTAATATTTTCCTTTACCCCTCCAGGTAAAAATAAAGGTATGAAAAAGATGTTACCTTCTTTTTTTTCAAAGTATTCCATAAATTACTTAAACTTATTTGCTAAATCTAAATAATATTGTTTCCCATATTCATTGTTGGATTCTTCTGCTTTTTTGTTGAAATAATTAACGGCCTCTTTTTTATTTTCCTCAGGAATTTCACTACCAAATAAATCCATAATTACTTCAAAAGAGCTTTCTGCTACCTTCTTCGGAGACATATTTTTCACCTCCATAAAGTATTGCCACTTTTTACTGTAATTTTTAAAATGTTCCATTCTTGGAAGAAATATAGCCACATAAGGACCTACATTTTTTTTGTAAGCATTTTCAAGCATCACCTCATAGATTTCATTTGTTTCCGGAAGATTATATCTTTGAAGCATATTTCCTATTGCAGAAATGAGAAGAACAACTAACTTGGTATTCTCAGTATTATTTTTATAAATATCTAACAGGATACCAGTAAATTCTGCATCATTAAAAAGATCATTATAATATATTGAAACTTCCAGCCTTGGAGTTTTTTCAAATTCCTTAACAGCCTGAAAAAGTTCTTCATCACTTAACTTTTTCCATCCTGAGATTTGTTTTTTTAATGACTCAATGTTATCAATATTTTTCTGGATCTTTTGAGGTATGTTACTCATTTATCTATTTTTCTTTTATTTACATTCAACTTTAAATTTACCGTTACTTTCTACAGATTTGGTCTCGGCTTTACTCATAATATCGTCTATTTCAGCAAGTGTATAGAATTTTCTTCCTTGTTTCAACTTAGCAGGATCATAAGAATGATAGAAACCACCGTCAAGTCTTCTTTTATTTAGTAAGGCTTGACTCTTATGATGAAATAACGCAGAACCTTCAATATTTCTGGAGGCAATTCTTCCATTTAAATTATCAACATACTTGACTTCGTCAAAGACTTTCCCGTCTCTTGCGTGCTCCATAAAACGTTCCTGAACAGGCCTTTCAGTTATTCCTTCATATACCATTACACCATTACTAAATAATTGATAAAATGCGTCTAATCCAAAAACATCAACCCAAATATTACTATCAAATACAAATGCATATAAATTAGGATTTCTTCCTTCTAAACCTATCGGGTCTTTAGAAATATAAATTCCACTATCGTTATCATAATATCTAAAGCGGTTATAATAAAGACCATCTGTTTCTATATCCTCATATTGCCCAAGCTGTCTGAACGGAATAAAATACCTATCACCTTTTACATTTTTAAGGTTTCCATAAATATCATATTCTGTACTCCAGATTACTTTACCTTCTTTATCAAAAGCCTGAACAGGTCTTCCTAAATAATCAGAAACAATACTGTAGCTTTCTCCGTTGATAATTTTGGCACATGGCACATATGAATTTCGCTCATATACCCATGTAACCACATTTTGTACAGGTTCTTTTCCTTCGATGATGTTTCCGTCATCATCTATTGTGGTTACAGGTTCTTCATCAATATCGTAACTCCATTCATGTAAAAGAACATTGCCATCCCAAATATAACGAGTTATTTTCTTTGCTCCAATTTTAGATATTCTTCTTCCCAACGCATCATATCCAAAACTCACCTCTTTTCCATCCGGACGTTTTACTTTGGTAAGCATACCGTTGGCATGCCAGAAATAAGCCCAGTCACCAGGGTTCCATTCCGGGCTTTGTACTTCTTCTGAAGGTATGGAATTTAGATCCGGTAAATCTATATTGTCCGGTAATTTAGGAGTATTCAGCCAGTCTGAAGCTATGGTTTTGTAATAAGGATGTACGTTGTTTTCTTCTTCCCGATGCTCAGGCAAGGCATTATTAACCGGCCGTTTACTTTTTAACAGTAAATTTCCTTCTTCATCATAATGATAGAACCAGTTTTTGTCACGCATCAGCTTTCCGCCTTTATCGTATACACGATCTGTCCTTCTTACACTTTCGTACAGGCAGCCAGTTGCGTCAGGGTTTTTATACTGAACTTCCCCACTGGAATTTTCTGCTGCGACGAGACTTCCAAAGGCATCATAATCAAATCTTGTCCGTCCACCTGTCACTCTGTCCAGAACATGAAGCAAACGGCTTCCTGCTGCCCAGTCATAATCTTTATGGAAAGCAGTGTCTGTTTTATTGACTGTAACTTTCTGACTTACCGGCATTCCGATATGGTCAAATTCAAAAGTGCTTTCTATCCCGCCAGTCATTTCACGGGAAAGCAACTGCCCGCTTTGGCTGATATCCAGGTTCATCTGCCATGGCAACTGAAGATCCGGAGTAGCTGCTCTAACAGTTTTAAGATGTCTCAGATCATTGTAAGAATATTCTATTTCTGCACCCAAACTGCTTTGCAGACCTATAAGATTTCCCTCATCGTCATATTCATACTGAATAGAATGTTCACCTTGTTTCTCAGTAGTGATCTGACCTAATTTATTTCTTTGAAAACTAATGCTGCTGTCTTCATTATCAGCTTTAACAAGTAATCCTGAAGTATCATATTGATATGCCTCCCAAGTGCCGTCAGGGTAATGTGTCTGTGTTATTCTTCGTCCTAAATCATATTCATAGAATGTATTGTTTCCCTGAGGAGTTCTTTTTTGGGTAATGAGCCCGTCTTTATCTCTAATAAAGAACTTCTTCTGACCGTCAAAACCTGTTTCTCCAATGATTTCATTGTTATTATTTCTTTCAAAAGAATAGATTTCTCCTTTTTCATTGGTAATACTTACTAAGTTTTCATAAGCATCATATCCAAAAATCAAGGTCTCTTCTTTTTTATTGGTAATTGCATTTCTTCTTACCTTACGTTTCAGGCTTCCCAAGGGGGTATAGCTCAGCAGCCATTCTGCACGGCCGTCAGTAGCATATACCGGAAGATCATAAGCATCATAACGAAGTTTTAAAGGCAATTGTCCTTCTTCATTTACTTCTATTACCCTACCCATTCTATCTCTGTTCAGAAGTGTTCTGTTTAAAGGTTTCGGACTGAACACCAGCATTCTTCCGTATTCATCATATTTCAGATATTGCTCAGCTCCTGCACTATTGGCCAAATGAATAACCTGTCCTCTAGAATTGTACTCATAATGTGTGATAATATCTGCTCTTCTACTGGTTTCAGGAATTCTTTCCCCATCAGCATATTCATAATATACGCTTTCTTCTGTAGGATCAGTATAGCTCAGTAATTTTCCGTCTTCATCATAACTCCATGTTTCAGAAGTCCCCGAAGGTGAGAGACGGGCAATCACCTGTCCGAATTCATTGTACTGATAATGATATTCTTCCCCATCCGGACTATGGAAAATCTTGATATTTCCCATTTCATCGTAGGTATATCCTTCAACTCTGCCCTCCGGAGATCCTATCATTTTCAGTTCGTTGTGTGCTGTGTAATCATACCAGGTTTCCCCTCCTTCTCCATCTACCGATTTATAAACCAGAAAATTTTCATTGTAATGATATTCTTCTGTTTTGTTGTTTTGTTTCGGATAAATAACTTCTGTAAAACCTTCTTCATCATGATACTGAAGTTTTCCTTCCATATAGCCATCTACTCCTTTTGTATGTGTTACTCTTCCTTCTGCATCATATTCCCACTGATAACTCATTCCGTTTCGGTTGGTTCTTTTCACCACCTGATTTTTTCCATCATACTCAAAGACAATTGCTTTTTTGTGAATGTCCCAGACATGGGTAAGGTTTCCATGCTCATCATAATCGTAGCGAACCTGCAGATCTCTTTGTTTTTTATAGCAGTAATATACTTCTGTTACTTTTTTATACTCGGGATGAATAACCGTTTCAATACTGAATTCACTTTTTACATCTTTTATACTTTTCAGGACAATATTCCGGTCTTCATATTGATATTCTCTGATCGTGCCATCTCCATATTCAATACGAATCACCTTATAAATTGTTCCTTCTGTAACATGATGAAAGCGTTTATAGGTATAAATATCAGTTCCTTTGCGAATCACCCAAATGCTGCTGCTTGGTCTGTACTGCCATATTTTCTGATCTCTGAAATAGGTCATCTCTTCACCAATTTCAGGTGCGGAAATCAACATGGCAATATTCTCGTCAGGATGCATCCAGCCAGCAAACTTATTGTCTTGTTCAGGAAGAATAAACAGGTCATGATTATTGAAGACTCCATTTCCTAAAGATCCGAAGTCATAAGGCCTGTCACTGTGCCATACATTTCTCCATTTTAAAGAAGTACTTCCCTGAATTTCAAAATCATCCCATTCAAAAACCATTGCTCCCGTGACAAGATTAACCGGCTCAAATCCCCATTTGCATAACTTTTTAGACAAAGCATTGGCAAATTTGAATTTACTGAACGGCGCTTTTTTAAGGACGCTATTATTGAATTTCTTTAAACCATTTGCTCCCAGTTTTCCTATTTTCTTGGTCAGACTTCTCATTAAAAACATCCCGGCAAGACGCATCAGCATTTCTCCGGGCGTATAAACATGAGGAACAAAAGCTCCTCCTACCAATACAGGCCCACCTGTATTGATCTGGATATACATGCTTGAAAAGTTATTATAGAAGGCAAAATATGCCAGAGGATTTTTCTTTGGTTTGTCCGGCATTGCAGGCAGCATAGTCATTCCGAAGGGGAATCCCATACAGGTAAGCACCTGTTGCGGCTGGTTTCCGCTCATTTTGCTTCCCTGTGCCAAAACGGTCTGCGAACCATAATACACTTCTCCTTCGTGAGGAGCTTCCTGAGGAAAAGGAATGATATAAACCGGAATCAGGGAAGTGATATGCCTGAAAGGAATTACAACTCCCATCACACTGGTAGTGGTAGTTGCTTTGTGTCTTCCGTGAACGTATATGGAGCCTCCCATCGGAATACTTTCCGGCAGTGAGGGCATCAGATTTCTTGCAAACTGTGGAATCGGAATGGTGATGGTGATATAATCCATGATATCAAAAACAATTCCGATAAAAGGATGTGGCAATGGCAGTGGAATCAGCATAAATGATGGCGGCGGCGGAATCAACGTCCAGTGGATATCAATGGCCAGTACAATATCAAAATGCTTACTTGTATGTTGAATAGCAGTGGAAGGCATTGCCGGAGTATTGACTTTAATCAGTTTCACTTTACTTTCCGGAGCTGCTTTTTCGGCAGTCACAGCACTGTCTCCACCTCCTCCGCCACTACTTTTCGCGGGTTGAACACCATCTCCTCCGGCTAAGGATTTAACCATAGAAACAGGATTCAGGGAATCAACGTTATTTTTCATACCGTTTTTCCACCCCTGCTTGGTTTTGTCCCAGCTCACTGAAGTAACGTCTGCGTTCACCTTCAGGGAGCGGTCCGGGTTCATATCCGGTTTTGCAATCTTTATGGGTTTTACTGTCTTTTTATTCAGATCTGCCATGATTCTTTTAATTTGAGATTACCCTGCTTTTGGTTTTTCTACGCTCACCCTCCAGTCATCACCAAAATAAGTCTTCATTTCGTTGTCCAGTATTGTTTTTTTAGAATGATCGCCCTCGTATTTGAGAATCAGCATTGAGGCTACAAACCGCAGGCTGCTCTGTTCCCGTACTGAAGGATCCATTAATTTTGCTATGTCGAGGCATTTTTCAAAATACCTTATCATTTTGTCTTTTGTCAGCACAGTATCATTCAATGTTCCGATGATTCTGTAACATTCAATAGCCATCGCAAATTCTCCTATCTTTTGTGCTGTTTCTGCAGCTTTTTCAAATATTTTTTCTGCCTTGGATTTTTTGGAATTTCCTAACAGATGACTTCCGTAATTCATATACATCTGAACTTCCAAAGGTGAGTCAGGTTCTACTTCTTCAAATATAATTTGGTAAGTATCTTCTGCCCTGTCTTTTTTCCGGTCTGCTGTATACGCCTGGGTAAGCATAAAATAGGCAGAAATCTCTCCCTGTTTATTTTTTTGTTCTTTAGCCAGCTTCACAGCTGTTTTTAAGGCATGTTCCGCTTCTTTGAATCTTTCTTTACTTAAATGATTACTCGCTATAAGAATCTGCTGCTGAAAATCCGT
>Ga0070682_100001770_pt1 | contig 12036 bp, 13 predicted proteins | sample KBSC63LmetaG_FD_64668 | JGI IMG/M metagenome (GOLD analysis project Ga0070682, IMG submission 64668) | Corn rhizosphere microbial communities from Kellogg Biological Station, Michigan, USA - KBS C6-3L metaG | ecosystem: Host-associated > Plants > Roots > Rhizosphere | place: USA: Michigan... | reverse complement strand
TTGTTGGTTCGAGTCCAACTCGGGGAGCCACAAAACCCCACGTCACACACCATACCAGCACACCCACGCGTACACAGTGGAATGATCACAGTCATGCAAAAGTCATTCCAAAGTGGTAGGATCAGACCGTGGGAGCGATCACGCCTAAGTGGCACCCGGCCGTGTTCGTTGGCGGACCAAGCGACGGCTCAGAATGGCTATGCTCGGTTATGGATCTGCGCTGCGGTTACGTTGACTTACCTGAGCCCGTTTGGCCGCCGATCATCACCGGACCTCTAGAGGTTCGCAGCGTGTGGAAACCGGTCAGGTACCGACTGCAAGGCGCCACCGTCACTGGACGGCATCGCTTCGTGCGGGAGGCGCCATGACTGGCCGTCCGTCGATCACAGAGTTCCTCCGCGCCCGACTCGACGAAGACGAACGGGTGGCGCGGGAAGCTGGCAGCGGCAACTGGACGCGGGAATGCGGTCATCTCGGCTGGAATGGTGAAGAACTACCACCTAGCCACGACATGTGCTGTGTTGTGGCTGGGGACGACATCCGGATCTACGACGAAGGCGGCCACGGCCCTGAGCAGGCCGACCACATCGCTCGGTGGCATCCGGCGCGGGTGCTGGGCGAAGTAGAGGCCAAACGGGACGTGGTGGCCTGGTGTATCGAAGTGATCGGCGACCGTGACCTGTCCACCTACGATCAGTTCGGCTGTCTCCGCGACGACCCGCAAGCCCTCGCTGTCACTCTCGCGGTGGAAACGTTGCGGCTCCTCGCTTCGCCCTACGGAACGCACCCGGACTTCGACCCGGCGTGGGCGCCGCAGGTAGCTACGCCATGACCGGCCAACCGACATTGCCGCCAGGAAACGACCACGAAAGAGACGTTCTAGGGGATCCAGCTCCGTGGCACAGGTGTGAGCCACGTTGGGGAGACTTCGACGAATGGCCGGGGCCTGTGACGACCTGGGATAGCGAGCTGGCAGGTGAGACGTGACCGGCCGGCCAGGTCTGCCCCCGAACACGACCGGGAAGGTCCGTTTCCGCCGCGTCGGTGACCGCGTCCCTGGCGAAGACCGCCGACCCTGGCAGGCCATCGCGAACCACCGCGACAACGACGGCAAGGTTCGCCAACACGCCCGCAACGGTCCCAGCAAGACCGCCGCCGAGAACAACCTCCGACGGGCGCTCGCCGCCAGCACACCCACACCCGCGAACCGCGTCCAGCTCCGGGACACCGCGGCGATCATGTTCGAGGAGAAACAAGCCCTCGTCGCCAGCGGCAACATGTCCCCCGGATCCCTCTGTACCTACCAAGGACACTGGGACCGCTACATCGAACCCGAACTCGGCGACCTACTCCTCGAACGCATCGGCGTGCGACGCTGCGACCAGTTCCTCAAGCAGTTGCGCCGAACCCACAGCTACGCCACCGTCAAAGGCGCCCGCTCCGTACTATCGGAGATCCTCGCCGTCGCCGTCCGCCACGAAATCATCTCCCCACCCAACCCAGTAGAAGCCTGCGCGGACATCCCCGGCGAAGGCCGCCACCACATCAAAGCCCTCGAAGCCGGCGAAGCCGTCCACATCTGGCGGCTACTGTCCGACCTCGCACACACTCCCGCCCCGATGGTGAACAACCGCCGCTACCGCCAAACCTTGTGCGACCAGTTCGTCCCAGATTTGTGGCTGTGGATGCTCGGCACCGGGGACCGCATCTCCAACGCCCTAGCCGTGCGCTGGCCCCAGATCGACATGGACGCCGGTACAGCCCGGCTCGGCGCGAACGTCATCCGCGTCCCCAGGAAGGGCCTGATCATCAGCGAGGGCACCTCGAAGAGTCACGAGGTGGAGGGCGTGGACCTACCTGAGCAGGTCATCGCGATGCTCCTCGCCCGCCGGGAACAGCAGACCGCGGAAGCGAAGCGGAGCCTGCACCAGCTCGTGTTCCCCGGCCGGTTCGGTGAGCTCCGCGACCCATCCAACGTGTCCAGCAAGCAGCTACGCCCAGCGTTGAAAGCCATCGGCTACGGACACGTCAGCTCGCACTGGTGCCGGCGCACGTTGGGGTCCGAGCTCAACGCCGCTGGGTGCACGTTGATGGAGATCGCTGGCAGGTTGCGGCACTCTGATTCCCGGACTACTGAGCGGAGTTACATCGAGAAGCGGGGTGGGAACCCGCGGGTGAAAGCCGCGATCGAAGCGATGCTGGCCACCGAACCCGAACGCCGGGTCGTTGCTTTGGACAACTAAGGAGGCGCATGATTCTCATCGGCGGTGAGCTATACACCCTCGCGGAGGCTTTGGCGTGGCTACGGGCTCGGTATGGGGTCAGCGGTCCGGTGTTCAGCTCGGAGCGGTAACGCCGCCCCCTCGCAGCAGTGATGTTTCCAGCCGCAGGCCGGGCATAGCCAGCGGGTGGCGATTGGGTCGAATGGGTGGTCACAGCGGTCGCAGAACATCGTCGTTACTGGTGGGTAACCCAGGGTTCGACCCTCACGACGCCGGCGGCGAGGCAGGCTGGCTCCTGCGCGGGGGCCATCAGGAAGCAATCCCACTGGGCGACACGGAAGTTGAACGTAGCCGTTTGCCCCCCCGTCAGGGTGAGCACGGTTTGGCTGACGGCTGGGGGGCCCGGTGTGTAGGTGATGACGGCTAGTCCGGGGCCGGTGACGCTGTCCCAGGTGAACAGCACCGGACCGGCTGGGGTGCGACGGATCTGCGCCCGGACGGCGTACCCGGATGGGTCGGTGATGACCTGCCCCAGTTTGTCGACAGTGTTCAGGGTGATGGTGGCGCCGGCGCCTTGTTTCAAGTTCAGGTCGAGTCGGAAGATGGGGACGGCGATGGTGGTGGTCATCCCGGTTCTCCTCTAGTGGGCGCTGGTGACGTATTCGGGTTGGGTGAGGGTCGCGCGGTTGGCGTGGGGGGGCCAGGGCACGAACCCGTAGCCGATCACCAGCGCTTGGCCCACGTCCTCATTCGTGCCGACGCCGGTGGGGTCGATGGGTATGCCGAGGACGGCCCTGTGTGCGCCCAGGAGCTCGCCAGACGGGATTCCGGCGGGGTTGAGGGTGACGGCTCCCACGGTGACCGCAACAGTGCCGATGGCTTCGCTCGAGGTTGCACCGGTGGGTGTGAGAGCGAACGCGGCAACAACCGCACCGATAGCCGCACTGCTAGGGATCCCGGCGGGGCTGACGGTGACTGCTAGGGCGGTGACGGTGACCGCGCCTGTGGCCTGACCGGTGTCGATTCCCCACGGGGTGATCGCGATGGCGCCGACGGTGACCGCGACCGCGCCAACCGTCTCACCGGTCGGAATGCCCTGCGGGGTGATAGTCGCCGCGGCGATGACAACCGTGGCACCGGTGGTTTCCCCGCTAGAGATGCTCGCTGGGGCCACGACCAGCGTGACCGCCACGGCGCCAACGACCGTGCTGGAGTCGATGCCCGCGAGGGTGACGGCGGTGCTCGAGCTGGCCGCGCCGACCTGCTGCCCACTGGGCACACCCGCTGGGGAGACGGTGACCGCGCCAACAGTGACGGTGACCGAGCCGGTCGTTTCAGTACTGGGCACACCCCACGGTGCGACCGCGAGGCTGACGCTGGTAGCGCCGGGAGTCTCGCCGCTGGGAATCCCTGCGGGTGCGGCGAGCAGGGTTGCTGTGGCGGAGCCGAGCGCCTCAGCTGAGGCAGCGCCAGCAGGTGAGAGGAACAGGCCAGCGGCAGCTACGCCCAGCGTTTCGCTGGTGGGTACGCCGGATGGGGTGACGGTGACTGTGCCCGGGGTTACTGCGGCGCTGCCCAGCGCCTGGCTGGTGCCGATCCCAGCGGGGGCGATGGTGATCGCACCGGTCGCGACTGTGGCCGTGCCGGCTTGCTCGCCGCTACCGATCCCCGCCGGGGACACGGCGATGCTGGTGGTGACTGCTGCGGCGCCCAGCCTTTCCGAGCTCGGTGTCCCGGTCGGGGCGAGGGTCAGGGTGGTCGTGGTGGCGCTGAGCTGTTCGCTACTGGGGATCCCGGCCGGGGCTGTGGCAAGCCCCACCGCTGCGGTCCCGGACCGCTCGGTAGTCCTGACACCAGCGGGGACTAGGACCAGCCCGCCGGTGACGCTGGCGCTACCGGATGCTTCGCCGCTGGGGATCCCATCCGGGGCGATGACCGTGGCGACGGCAACAGCCAGCGCGCCTGACGCTTCACCACTGGACACACCAGCTGGCGTGACGACCGCCGCGGCGGTTACCGCCGTTGCGCCGACGGTTTCGCCGCCGCCGACACCCGCAGGGGCGAGCCCTAAGCCCACGCCCGCAGCACCAAGACGCTGCTCGGATGCGATACCAGCGGGAGTGGCAGTGAGGCCCGCTGTGGGCGCGCCAGCGGTCTCACCCGTGCCCACACTGGCCGGGAACAGTGCCAGGCTGACGCTGACAGCCCCAGCGGCTTCCTCTGCGCCGACACCTGTGGGCGAGACGATGACCGCGCTAGGCGCGACTACCGCGGTGCCCGCAGCCTCAGTGCTGGGCAGACCCGAGACGGCCACGCCCTGGACCGCTACGGCCGTGCCCGCCGCCGTTGCGCCGTTGATCCCTGTGGGGGAAACAACCAGCGTCATGCCGTCGACGCCCAACGCCTCGGCAGTGACCACACCCGTGGGATTGACGGTGACGGACGCCGTCGCGGCTATCGGGCCGAATGCCTCCGTTGGAGGGGCAGCCGCCGCGCTAACTGTGACCGCCGCGCTAACAAGTGCGGCGCCACTGGCCTCACTCGAAACGGTCCCCGCAGGCGTGACACCTTGCGTGGCGACGCCTTGGACCTCGACCGCGACGATCGAGTACGTCTGCCCGGTCGGCGCGGTCAGGCCAACAGTATTTGCGCCAGCTGCCCCGGTGTCTGCGTGGAAACCGCCGTAGACCGTGTACTGGCCTGCGGTGCGCGAATAGGTTTGCTCGGTGAACGTGCCCGCACCGGTGCGCCACGTCCTTGACGCACCATCGACGGCGGAGAAGTCGCCGTTCGCGACAACCACGGCGCTATTCGCTTGCGTCGTTGTGATCGACAGTGAAGGCGCACCGGTAGCGGTTATTTTCGACGAAGCACCGATACCGCTAACACCGGAGAACCGTAGACAGTTGAATCCTGTGGTACCCGTACCGAACGCGGAATTGTTCGCGACAGTGCAGGTAAACGTCTGCGCGATGGTCGCAGTCGCTGTCCACACGTAAACGCTGCAAATACTGCCACCGGAGATGCTTTGTCGTAACGTCCAGGTCAGCCCAGTGCCACCAGTTGGAGTGCTGAACGTCACACCACTGTTCGCGCATATCGCGTAGAGGACTAGAACGTCCCCGACCGCGGTGGTCACTGATGCGGTCTTTGATGCACCAGTCGTAGTCCAGGTCGACTCGTATTCTTGGACGAACACGGGAGCGGCCATTAGACCCGCATGCCTCTCTTGGCTACTGGGCGCTGGTCACGGATCCCGCGGTGACCAACTCGGCCCCGTCCGCCGACGCGGGAACAGTCACGGACCCGCTGACGGCGGACGCGGTAACGGTGACTTGCCCACCGATGGCGGCACCCACAGTGGCCAGGGCCGCGGTGGTGGCGTGGGGTGGCCACGGGATCGTGGCGTACACCGCGACCACAACCACACCAGACGCCTCGCCGCCGACCAGGCCAACAGACGCGATGACCGCAGCCGCGGCGATCGTGACAGACCCTGTGCTCGCCTCGGGTCCGATCCCCGCAGGGGCGATGACCGCCGCCGTCGCCGCCACAGCGGCCGCACCGAACACTGCACCACTCGGTACCCCAACGGGGGCGATGACCAGGGTGACCGTGACCGCGGCGGGTGTTTCCCCGCTCGAGATACCCGCCGATGCGACCACCGCGGCGGTGGTCAGCCCGGACGACCCGGTGGTTTCCGTGCTGAGGATCCCAGCGGGGGAGACCACGAACGCAGCCACCGCCGCGCCGAACGACTGCACTGAGGAGATACCGGCGGGGGAGACCACGACTGCGCCGACGATGACCGCGACCGCGCCGAAGGTTTCGTCGCTGTCCACACCTGCGGGGGTGGTCGCGATTCCGCCGCTGGTGACCCCAGACGAGCCGAATACCTGGACGCTGGGGATCCCGGCCGGGGTGATCGTGGCCGCCGCGGTCGCTGTCGCAGCACCAGCGGCGTCAGCGGCGGGGACAACGGCTGGTGCGATGACCTGGGTTGTAGTGGTTGCGCCCACGGCGCCGGAGGTGGGGATGCCGGCGGGGTTGAGGAACAGGCCCGCTGTCGCCGCGCCGAGCTCGCTGCTGGTTGGTACGCCAGCCGGGGACAGGGTGACCGCGCCGACAGTGACGCTGGTCGCGCCCACCGCCTCAGCCCCGGGGATTCCCCAAGGAGTAGCGACGATCCCACCGGTGGCGACCGCTGCCGTCCCGTGCCACTCGCTACTACTGATCTCGGCTGGGGTGACCGCCACGGCCGTGGTGGCCGCAGCGGACTCGACAGTCTCTGTGGACGGAACACCCGCTGGGGCCACGACCAGCGCGACGACAGCCGCGCCCAGTGCCTCACCCGACGCCACACCAGCGGGATTGACCGCGAACGCTGCGGTTGCCGATCCCAGCGATGCGTCAGAGGGGACACCAGCGGGGGACAGGGTGACCGCACCGGGGGTGACCGCCGCAGCGCCGACTGTTTCGCCACTGGTAATACCAACTGGGGTGATGGCGGTAGCACCGGTAGCCACCGCAGCGGAACCAAGCTGTTCACCGCTGCCGGCCCCAGCCACTGTGGCTGTTGCGGTGGTGGTGACCGTGGCCGAACCGGCATCCTCACTAGTGGGGATCCCCGACGGGGCGACCACCAGTGTGATCGTTGCTGCGCCGAGAGCTTCACTGGTGGGGACGCCCGCTGGTGAGCCAGCAACCGCAGATGACGCTGCCGCCGCACCGGCCTGTTCCCCACTGAGAATCCCCGCCGGGAACAAGGAGACGGTTCCCGGGGCGACCGCCGCCGTGCCGAACGTTTCCCCGCTGGGTACACCCGCGAGGCTTGCGCTGGTCGAGGTGGTGACCGTGACCGCGCCCGGCGTCTCACCGCTACCAACCCCAGCAGGGGCCACACCGAGACTGACGGTGGCGGACCCACCCCGCTCTCCCGCGCCCACGCCTGCTGGGGCGACGGTGAGCCCTACAGACGCACTACCGGCAGCTTCCGCGCCCGGAACACCAACCGGCGTAACCGTGGTGGTGAGAACCGTGGTAACGCTGCCCAGTACTTCGCTGGGGGCCACCCCGGACGGTGCGATGACCTGCGTGACGCTGGCGTTGCCGGGTCGCTGATCACTCGGCACACCCGCGGGGGCCAGCGCGAACCCCACCGCGGCAGCACCAAGCGCCTCACCAGTGGCCACCCCAGCCGGGAACAGCGCCACCCCAACACTGGCCGCGCCGAGCGACTCCCCGCTGGTCACACCAACAGGGGAGACAGTGACGGTGCCCGCTGTTACCGCAGCAACACCGGACCGCTCACCACCCGGAACACCAACCGCGGCGATCGAGATGACGGTGGTGACAGTCGCCGCACCGGCGGATTCCCCACCCGGAACACCCGCCGGTGCAACAACCTGAACCGCTAACGCCGCACCAGCCGCCTCAGCAGACGGGACCCCCACGGGATTGGCGGTGACCGCACCGGGGGTGACCGTGACCGTGCCGGATACCTCACCAGTATCGATACCCGCTGGTGTTATCGACTGCGACGGCGGCCCCGCCGAAATAAGAACAACATCACCGCGTGCATGCCGCCGGGTAACTACCGGCCGGCGGAAAACAGCCGCGCGGCGTGACACCTAGCTACCCGATTTCGTGGAACGTGATCGTGAACGCGTAGTTACCTGCTGGCGGGGCCACGTTGGATTTCACGCCGAATCCATTAGCCGTGCCCGCGGGAACCACGATATATTCTTCCGGTGTCGGCGCCCAGTCGAATCCAATATCCGACCGCCAACCCCGCTCAATGAAATCCCCATCAGTCCCTTCAGCTGATGCCGTGTGCCCTGCGGTAAGGCCAGCGTCCGAGTCAGTCGGATCGTGGTTGAGGAATGTTGATGCGGCTATCGACGTGACTGTCGGGGCTGCGGTCTTACGCACCAGCCGGACACGAGCATTAGCCGACGTGGGAATCGTCGCCTGCGCCAACTCAATCAACACGCGCACCACGACGAAGGGCTTCGTGGCATGGGCCTGTAAATTGAGGTTCGTCACCGCCCCGGGATTTGTGAGGACTTGCGACACCGTATACATCCGGGCCGGGACAAGGACGGCCATTTACTTACCTCCGGTAATTAGGCCCACGGCCGGGTTTCCACAACAATTGCGACGCGGTAACCGCCGGTGTAAGTTCAATCCCCACCGCGGCAAAGTCTCTGGCGGTGCCCACGTCACCCAACAAAGCCGCACTAGTCGAACTGTTACTGATAAAATACAGTAGGCCAACTGCGGTATTCGAGGTTGCGCTTTGTCCGCTGCTGCCTTGTTCAGCGGTAGGCTCTGACGCGGTCACTCCACCTGCATCTACGGAGAAGCCATCAGTAACTGGACCATTCCAGCCAAACGCCCCGATCCACAGATCCCCCACCGTTTGGGCCGTAGTGGTTGCTGCACTCGTCCCCGGGTACGCATTCATCACGGTACCGTTAGCGGCATGTGTACCTGTAGCGGTTGCGGTTCCAACCCCCGACAGTTCGACAGATATAGCTTCTTTAGCGTTAGTGTTAGGGTGTGAAATCGTTTGCGTTGTGAGCGTCCCACCATTAGTTACAGTGGCCTGGAGTAACGACGTCGTAACAGCGCTGGCGTTATTCGTGCGGACTACCTCGGCGTACGTGTTTCCCAGATTATCGGTGCATGTAATACCGGTCCGGTTCCCCAGCGCGGCGAACGCAATAAATATGGTGTTGCCAACAGTCACGGTCGCGGAACCAGTAATCGGCAGCGTTGTGCTGGCGCTTTTATTCACCCCAGTAAATAGGGACTGCACGAACGCAATAGCCATCGCTCAGAGCTTGAAGATCCGGTTGGCCCCATTGTCCCACGTGATAGTGATGCTGCCGCCGTTCGGGGTGACCGGCAGACCAGACGACGTAGCGGGCGCATCCGCGCGGGAACCAGCAGTAATGATGGCCGCCAACGCGGCCACCGTGATTGTGCGGTCCCCGGCGTTGGCCAGCGCCGACAACGTCGCCGACGCACCATTGGAGAAGGTCAACACTGTGCCGTTGGGAATGCCAGCAGCGAGCCGTTCCACCGCTACCGTGGTCGCCGACGACGCGGCCTGCGCGGCGCACGTGACGATATGCCGACCATCAACGAACGCCGCCATCCGGGAAGTGGAAGCGGTGCCCGTATCCTTGTAGATACCGATTGCCTCGACCGTTGCGCCCGACACGGCTGAGTACGTCACATCATCCGCGTCCGCGACACCCGCCGTCACCGTGGGAGTCGTGAGCGTCTGCGCCGTGCCCACTAGTGCACCGTCGAAGTCATCCCAGTTATCCCCCGCAGCAGACGGACCTAGGCACACCACGTACCCACCGGAGGTGTACGCCCCGGAACCGACCACGTTTGAACCGGTAATTGGGTCGGTCAGTGAGATGGTGTTCGTCGCCTGCGCCGCGACTTTCCAGATACCGTTAGCCGCGAGATTCCCACCGACACCGCCGACACACACAATGTCACCGTTCGCGAATCCGTTAGCGGTCACTGTCAGCACGATCGGGGTAGCATTGGTCGCGCCGGTCACGGCCTTGATACCGGTGTCGGCGGTGTTCAGATCCAGCAGTGCGGCCTTGAACGTGTTCGTGTCCCAATCGAGGGTACCGTCCAAGAACCCTTCCCGGCCTTTTTCGAATAGCGCATTCCCCACTGTTAACTCCTTTGATGAGGACACAAAAAAGGCCCGGAACCAGTTCCCGGGCCGCGACTAAGAAGAGATGACTAGCAGGTGGTGAGCAGGACGTTCAGCGCCGTGTCATCAGCGGGGCTCACGATCAAATGCCAGCGCTGCGCGGTGTTGCGATACGTGGTGGCGAACCAGCACGCCCCCGACCTCGCCGGTGGACTCCACCGCGACGGGGTCCGATCACCTTTTGACTCGTTCACCGACCGGGACACCGCCCGCAGGTTGGCCTGGTCTTGGGCGAATGCGCCGCGCTGCCCAGCAGTCCATCGCCACGCCCCGGCGTCCCAGGCGGCCTTCAGGGAGAACACGTGGTCTATATCCGCTGAGCGGGCAGCGATGGTGCGGCCCGTGTAAACGTCCAGTATCGGCCCGTCGTCGCGGCAACCGTCCCCGTCCGTGTCCACCGCCGCTGTGCCAGCGTCACGCTCGAGTACCACCTCACGCGTGTCGCAATGGCCCCGCACTCTGGCCCAGCCGGTGCCGAACTCCGCGCGGTGATACGCAGGAACACCCGGCGGTGACCCCTCCGCGGCGGGCGCCCAACAACCAGCCACGATCAACACCAGCGCGACAGCGGCCTTCACAAACCCTTCGCCTGCAACCAATCCGCGACCGCCCGCGCCGCAGCCTTATTGGAGCCGGTGTGCGGCTGCGTCACCCACGGCCTAACCTTCGACGCCAACACCAGATCAGGGTCCACAGTCACGGCCGCAGCCCGATCCGTCGGCACACACGCCTCGCCGTCCTGTGACAACAACTTCGCGAGGTCCGTGGTGCGGATATAACCCGTGCCGTTGACCCCGTAGGACGGTCCCCACGAGTTCAGCCACCAGATCATGTCCGCACCGAACACCGGATCCGACGGGACGAACCCGTAGGCCACGAGGCAATGCCCACCAACGATGCTCCCGCTGGTGTTCACAAGCCCGCGGGCATCTGTGTAGTACATGCCGTCTGTCCAGGGGATGCCTAGGACTACGGGCCCATGAACGATGATCGTATCTATCACGTCCTGGATCCCGAACGCCCAGCGATATTCGCTGACCAAACCCATCTTCGAGACGGCTTTCGCGCCGGCCAGCACGGAGGCGCCTTCGTCCCAGTTGTTGCCCATGGCCCGGTCCTCGAGCTGCGCCCGGTGATACAGGTCCATCGCGTACGGGTTGTTGATCGTCGGGGCACCGGGGAGCTGTTTCGCGATCACCGGGGCGGCGGCGAGTTCGTCAGCCCACCCGAATCCGACGCACGCCCCTTCCTGGCCCTGGTCGAGTATCGCTGTGGGGACGTCCCAGATTTTCCGGGTCCGGGCGACCCGATCCGGGATCAGTGCCCTCACCGGGTAGGCGCGGGACCGGTCATCGAAGTGGGGGATCCGGTCCAGGACACGCGGTGCCGTCATCGGACGTCTTCTTTCAGCTCGTGTTTGCCGGGCATCTCAGGCAGCGGCGGGTCGGCGTTGGGAACAATCCACACACCCAGCGCGCCGACCACGGCGATCGCGATCGTGACCCATTCAGCGGACGTGACGGTCCCGTCCGTCAGCGCGGTTTGCAGCGCCACGAGACCCGCGGCGATCGCGGCGACCGCGAATTTGGCGTATTGGTTCATCCCGCCTAGCCCCTGAATCCGTGCTCAAACAGCTTCTCCCGGGTTAGGACACCGACGTTGCGGCCGTCACCGCCGACGATCCCGACGCGGCGCTGGAACTCCCGGATCACCGCCGTTGTCATGTCCCCGTAGAACCCGGTCACCGGGAGGTGGCTGTAGGAGGGGAACACCCGGTTCATGAACTGCTGGAGGTGTTTGATCGCGTCGGAAGTTTCGCCCCAGTTCATGAACGGGATCACGCTCGGTCCCACGACCGGGTCTGGGACAGGGGGACCGCCGAGGTTGACGTAGCCGATGAACACGTCCCAGGGGAAGTTCACCCCGGGGTCAGTGTGGGTGCCCTCTCGTTTGCCCAGCGTCCAGTCCCAGTGACCCATCACCCCCGACGCGTCCGCGCCGACCTGAGCGGGTGTCAGCTTCACAGCGGGGATGCCGTAGCGCGCGCACCACTCCCGCGCCACGCCG
>Ga0070682_100001769_pt1 | contig 12038 bp, 10 predicted proteins | sample KBSC63LmetaG_FD_64668 | JGI IMG/M metagenome (GOLD analysis project Ga0070682, IMG submission 64668) | Corn rhizosphere microbial communities from Kellogg Biological Station, Michigan, USA - KBS C6-3L metaG | ecosystem: Host-associated > Plants > Roots > Rhizosphere | place: USA: Michigan... | reverse complement strand
AACCACGTGCCCGCGTTTGAGAGTCCTTTGTAGTCGAGGTCGACGGGGTTCTGAGTCGTCAGCACGACGCCGAGTCCGAAGGCGCGGCCTTGCTTCAGGATCGTCAACAGCGGCAACTTCGATGGCGGGTTCGCTACCGGCGGGAAGTAACCGAAGATCTCATCCATGTAGAGGATCGCGCGCAGGCTCGTGGTCCCCGATTGAGTTCTCATCCAACCGAGCACCTGATTCAGCAGCAGCGACACGAAAAACATTCGTTCCGCATCCGCGAGATGTGCGATGGAAAATATGGCGAGCCGCGGCTTTCCGTTTTCAGTGTAAAGAAACTTTTGGACGTCGAGCGGCTCGCCTTCCATCCAGCTCGCAAAACTCGGCGATGCGAGCAGGTTGTTCAATGCCATCGCGAGTTGGAACCGATCGTTCGCCGGATAAAATGAGTCGAGATCCATCACGCCGACCTTCGTGATCGAAGGTGTCTGGATCTTTTGAATGAGTGCGGCAATATCCAGATCTTTCGCCGCTGACCATTCCTGGTTGAGAATGTTTGAAAGGAGAATGTGTTCGCGACTACGGATCGGATCGGCATCGATGCCGACCAGTCCGAGCAAACTCGTCACCGTGGTGTTGATTCGCTCTGCGAGAGCCTCGCTGTCATTCCTGATCGTTTCCGGAGGCGCGGCAAACGATTTGATGATCGACACTGGCAAGCCGGCGTTGCTGCCGGGCGTGTAGATGCGGAAGTCGGCCGCGTCGCGCAATCGCCTGATGCGATCACCGTCCTGGCCCCACTTCGCAAGACCTTCCTTCCAGAGGTTTGCCTGCTGCGTCGCATCGACACCTTCTTCCACCCACGGCGCAAACTCTTGCGGCGAGAGATTCGGAAACGTCAGCAGCAGGTTACAAAGATCACCCTTCGGATCGATGATGAGCGCGGGTATGCCGTCGATCGCTGCTTCTTCGAGCAGCGTGATGCAAAGGCCGGTCTTGCCACTGCCGGTCATGCCAACGCACACCGCGTGCGTGACGAGATCTTTTGAATCATAGAGCAGCAGATCGCCTTTGTTCGCCGGCCGCCCTAAATAAAAAACACCGAGTTTCTCAAACTCTTCCATAACTTCAAGCCTTTTTAGACAGGATTATCCTGTCCCCATTTTGTCCGAGTATATGCAATCCGAAAACCGTGTCGCTCCGCATTTCGTTGCGACCCGCTGCCGGGCTGCGCCACCATCATCGCGATCGTGCAACCCTGCGTGGCAGCGTAGCGCAAACGTTCTTCGAGCAACGCAAGCTGAGCACCTTGCCGGCGAGCTTTGGGAACCGTGCTGGCGCCCGCCAACAGCGCCACATCACCGGACATTATTAAAGCGCCCGTCGCGATCGGATCTCCGTACAATTCAGCCAGAAACGACGATGCCTTCGAGCGTACTGTCACCAACCCCAGTTCTCGTATCAAATCTGCAACTTCGGAAAACTCACGCCATCCCTCGTAGGCTGTTCGCGCCCAGAGTTCTCCTTCACTCTTTTCAATGATTCTGATTTTAACTTCATCATTCCGAGCGACGTCCAATCGCAAGTCGGGGCTGATCGGCCGGTAAAGCACGTTCGAAACCTCGATTGGTTTATAACCACGCTCACTGAGTAATTTAAACGTCGATGGATCGGCGAGTGGACATACTTCGTGAAAAACGCCCGCACCCCTCGACTTAAAAAACTCCTCGAGCTGGTCCATGTCTTCTTCAGTAATTAGCTGGAATACACCGAGACCGAATGTCTGCGTCACGGGTGAGCCGACGCCATCGAACATTGCATAAGTTTCGGCGACTGCGGTCCACGTCGCGCCAACTTCCGGAAAAGCTTCGGCGCGAGCTTCAACAAACTGAACATTAGCTCGTGCCTCTGTGCGTTCCAAACGACGAGCCAGCTCGAGATCTGCAAATGGATAATCTAATGTCATATCCGCGTTCATCTGCGAAAATCTGCGGCTTATCTTTTAACCGCAAACAGCCGCCAATCGCCACAGCCTAACAAATCGTGAATTCCTCGATCGTCAAAATCCAGCCCCGACCCGGCAACCAGATCTTTCACAGTGCTCGACACAAGCACCTCCCCAGCCTCTGCTTCGTTCGCGACACAAACACACATCTCCGCAGCAGTACCTGACACCTGGCCATCCACGATCTCACACTCGCCGGTGTGAAGACCATTGCATATCTCAACACCAAGCCGCGCCGCATACTCCGTGATCGCCGAAGCACAGCGAATCGCGCGTGCCGGCCCGTCGAAAATCGCGAGTATGCGATTCTCTACGATGTCGACCTCGCGGCCACGGAACCATTCGATCTCCTTCGTGATGTACGCGTGCAGCCGTCGCAACAGGTCCAGCCAACGATCCTCTCCAACCCTCTGCACATGTTGCTTCACGCCGATGATTCGCCCCACCAACACCGTCGCCAGCACCGTGTCAGGCTCGACGCGATGACGTACGCCCGTCAAAAACTCTTCCACCTCGTCGAGAATCGCATCCTGATCGCCGACGAACGGAAGATGATCGTTTCCAGGCAACTCGACAAACTTCGCACCCGGAATCCTGTCCGCCACAAACCGTCCCTCTTCGACTTTCAAACACTGATCTTCACGTCGGTGAATCACCAGCGAGGGCACACGAATCGACGGCAACACGTTGCGCACGTCGATCTCGGCGTTCATCTGCGTCAGCGCAACAGCCGCGCCCGGGCTCGCTCCCATCCGCAAATATGTGGCCCACCAGTCACGAAACTCCGGATCGCCGGCAACACTCGGCGCACGTTCGTCGATGCCGACGGGTCCACCCCATTGCTTGCGCATGACTTCGAAAAACTGTTCGCGCTGTTCTGGCGTCGGCCCCCACGGATAATCTGCGTCGCGTATTCGCTTGGCGTAGGTCCCGATCATCACCAGCGCCAACGTTTTCTCGGGATACGTAGCAGCAAACAGACTGCACATTGGACCACCTTCAGACACACCGCACAAGGCAGCGCGCTCCGATCCGACAGCGTCCATCACTGCTCGCACGTCGTCCATGCGTTGCTCGAGTGTCGGCAGTTGATTGATCGGCACGCGATCTGAAAGTCCTGTCCCGCGTTTATCAAAAAGAATCAAGCGCGAAAACGACGCGAGGCGCATCAGGAAGCGCGCGAAGCTCGGTTCGCGCCAGAAGTATTCCATGTGCGAAACCCAACCCATCACGAAGACGAGATCGAGTGGAGCGTCACCGATTACCTGGTAAGCGATGTTCACATCACCGCTGCGCGCATACATCGTTTCCGGCAGACGCGGCAACGGCAATGCCGGGCCAACTGATGAGATGCTAGGTGAGACGTCGATTACACGCGCTGCAAGAAGCTCGTCTTCATCCGTGCGTTCAACGATGATCCGCGCCCTCGTTCGTTCGTGCACGATCATCGTGTCGTCGTCTCCCCCGGTCGCTCGGACTTCACCAACAAAACGATAACCGCGCTTCGGCACGGTCTGAATGTAAGGTTCGCCTTCTTTACTTCTATCCCCGGCACCCAGCACCTTGCGAAGTATCGAAATGTTTTGCGCGAGGTTGTTTTCTTCGACAAAACTGTCAGGCCAAACCTGTCGCATCAACTCCTTTTTGGTCAACACGTGGTTCGAGTTTTCGATCAGAACCAGCAACGTGTCGAACACTTTCGGCGTGAGCGACACCTCACGATCCTCTTTGAAGAGAATGCGTTCAGCCGCGTCAACTCGAAACGTGTCAAATAAATAAAAGCGCTTGGCCGGTTGACTCATCATCGGCTTTCAGAGGTTTTTGAAAATAATCTCACGATCAATTCAGAATTTCCTAAATACGAACACAGGCCCGCGCCCGTATTTTCCCGTGCAACTCACATCGCACCCGACGCCACTTTGAACAGATTATTCAGGAGATATTGGAATGAACACAAGAGCGAAAAACGAGGCACAAACCCCCGCCCCGACTCCCCGCCGTCACGCCGTGGTGCTTGGAGGAAGTCTTGCAGGACTTTTAGCCGCGCGCATTTTGGCGGAACACTTCGACCACGTGACGCTGATCGAGCGCGACGCTTACAAGGAAACCACCGAAACGCGCAAGGGACAGCCACTGGCGAATCACGTGCACGGGTTGCTCGCGCGCGGTTGCCAGATTCTCGAAGAACTGTTTCCCGGTCTGCAGGACGAAATGATTGCGGCGGGTGCACCCCTGGTGGACATGGCGAACGAAATTGCATGGTTCACCAGGGCCGGGTGGGGAATCAGATTTCCTTCGGAGTTGAAAGTGCTTGCTTTCACACGGCCGTTGCTCGACTTGCATGTTCGTCGCCGCGTCGCCAACAACCCGCGAATTGAAATATTCGACAACACGGACGTGGTCAGTCTCATGCCTGATGCAAAACTGAATCATCTCGCAGGCGTTCTGATTTGTCCGCGCGTTTCGGATGCGGATCGCAGAGTCGCGAAAGAGTTGCGCGCGAATCTGGTTGTCGACGCAACGGGCCGTGCGTCACGCGCACCGCGCTGGCTTAGCGATCTCGGATACGAGCCGCCGGAAGAGATCGTGATCGATGCAAACCTCGGTTACGCGAGCAGGATTTATCGCATCCCGGAGAACTTCGATGGCGATTGGCAATGCGCTTACGTGCAGTCGGCGCCGCCTGAGCGAAAGCGCGGCGCGATTCTTTTCAAGGTTGAAGATAACCGCTGGCTCGTGACTCTTATCGGCGGTGGTGGCAATCATCCCCCGAGTGATGAGACCGGATTTCTCGACTTCGTTCGCAGTCTGCCGGTCTCGATCGTTTACGACGCGATAAGTCGAGCTGAACCGCTTACGCCGATCAAAACGCATCGTTCGACGCAGAATCGTATGCGCCATTACGAACGCGCAAAACAGTTGCCCGAAAACTTTTTGCTCCTGGGCGATGCGGTTTGTGCTTTCAATCCTGTCTACGGTCAGGGTATGACGACCGCCGCGCTTGGTGCGTTGACGCTAAGGAAGTGTTTGCTCGAGCAAAATGGAAGCCTCAATGGTCTTTCACGGCGGTTCCAGAAGCGTCTTGCAAAGGTAAACGAAACGCCGTGGATGCTCGCGACCAGTGAAGATTATCGCTACGACGAAACCGTCGGTGGATCTCCGAGCCCGATGGCGAGATTCATGCACCGTTACATGGACCACGTCATCGAACTCTCGACTCGTTCAGTTGTGGTTCGGAATGTTTTGCTGAAGGCGTTCAACATGTTGATTCCGCCCTCTGCACTCTTTCGGCCGCGAGTGCTGTTTCGAGTGTTGTTGCAAATGCTGACGCCCGTGCGCCATGACCGCCCCGCACGAAACCGAGTCGTTTTCAAACAAAGAGAAGCATCATGAGAACCCGAACTGAAATCATCGTCGAAACGGACAGGTGGGTTGTGATTCAACGACAACCAAAAAATGACTGGTGCCCCGCTTGCTTACGTCAGGTGAAGATGATTGACGAGGCGGCATTATTTCCGCCCGACGGCCTGTTGTTCATTTGCCCGCATTCGCCGAATTTGAACTACAAAGACGCACAACTAACATACTGTTAGATTTTTACTCAGTTTCCGTTTGTGTGCCTTTTTGTGGCTGCCCGATCCAAACGGTCTTGATGTTGACGAACTCGCGGATCCCAAATTCCGCGAGTTCGCGGCCGTAGCCGGAATGCTTCACACCGCCAAACGGCAATCTCGGATCTGACGCCACCATCCCATTGATAAAGACGCATCCTGCTTCGAGCTCCTCGATGAATTTTGCTTGTTCGCCTTCGTCGTTGGTCCATGCGGCGGACCCGAGACCAAACGGCGTGGCATTCGCGATTCGAATCGCCTCCTCGATGCCCGACACTCGAAAGAGCATTGCCACTGGACCAAAGATCTCTTCACAAGACACCGGCGTATCGACGTCGACATCGACAAGCACCGTCGGTTCGAAGAAGTTACCAGGGCGATCGAGTCTTTTGCCGCCGGTTAACACGCGTGCTCCTGTCGCTTTTGCTCGCTGCACCTGCTCGTCGAGATCGTCCAGGATCTGCGGCGTCGCAAGTGGTCCGATCTCCGTCGACTCTTCCAACGGATCGCCGATACGCAACGCCTTCATCTCGCCGACAAACTTGCGCTCAAACTCTTCGTAGATTTCAGTCGCGACGATAAAACGTTTCGCAGCGATACACGACTGGCCGTTGTTGATCGTGCGCGCTTTGACAGCAGTCCTCACCGCCTCGTCGAGGTTGGCCGAGGGCATGACGATGAATGGATCGCTGCCACCGAGCTCCAGGACAGTCTTCTTAACCTGTTTTCCTGCAATCGATGCGACGCTTCTTCCGGCTGGTTCACTTCCGGTCAACGTCGCAGCCACCACTCGAGAGTCGTTCAGGATACTTTCAACAGCGTCCGATCCAATCAAGAGGGTTTGAAATGCGCCTTTTGGAAATCCCGCACGTGCGAAGACGTCCTCGATGGCGAGTGCACACTGCGGGACGTTCGAAGAGTGTTTGAGAAGACCAACATTGCCCGCCATCAACGCAGGAGCCGCAAAACGGAAGACCTGCCAGAACGGAAAATTCCACGGCATGACGGCGAGCACTGGTCCAAGCGGCTGGAAGCGCACGTAGCTCTTCGCCGCTTCAGTTTTTACTAATTGGTCCGCGAGGTGCTGTTGAGCAGCATCGGCGTAGTAGCGGCAAACCCACGCGCACTTTTCAGTTTCGGCGATCGCGGCTTTTATCGGTTTACCCATCTCGAGAGTCATCAGTTTCCCGAGTGCGAGTTTCTCCGTCTCGAGAATCTCAGCCGCCCGCACCATCATCCGCGAGCGCTCTTCAAACGGCGTGTAACGATACGTGCGAAATGTATCAGCGGCTAACCGGAGTTTGTCTTCGATCTGTGCCGCGGATAACGCGGAGAAAGTTTTCAGAGTTTCACCCGTTGCAGGATTGATTGATGCTATTGCCATGATAGAAGTAATTTTCCTCGCAAAGGCGCAAAGACGCAAAGTCGGCCTGCTTGATGCTTCTTCGCGCCTTTGCGTCTTTGCGAGGAAAAAACCATACTGACAAAGAATGGCCACGGAAAAACCGCAACTCGACAGATTCGGAATCGCTGCTGCTTTGCAGGAGATTGCGCAGTTGATGGACTTGAAAGGCGGCCAGTATCGCTTTAAAGCGAAAGCGTACAACGCGGGCGCGCGGGCCATTCAGGGCGTTGCCAATCTCGATCAACTTGTAAAAGAAGAGCGTCTGACGACTCTTCCGCGCATCGGCGACGCGCTCGCCTCGCAAATCAAACAACTCTATCTCACGGGGCAGTCTTCGGTGTTGAATGGTCTGCGCAAAGAATTTCCGAAGGGCGTCGTGGAACTATCGGCAGTTCCCGGACTGAGCGTCGACAAGATCCGGCAACTTCAGGAAGAACTCGGAATAACCTCTATCGCTGAGCTCAAGTCCGCGGCAGAAGCTGGAAAGTTGCAAAAACTGAAAGGGTTCGGACCAAAAACCGAGCAACGACTGCTGGCTCAGATTTCAACTCCTATTAAGAAAAAGCCGAAAGAGCGGTTGCATCTCCATCATGCGTTGAGCGCGGCGGAACAGGTGATCGACGTTCTCAAGTCGATCGATGGAGTCATAGACGTCAGCATCGCGGGTTCGCTTCGCCGTTGGGTGGAGACAGTCGATACCGTCGATCTGGTGGTGAGCACGAACAAGGCCGCCGCAGTCATCGAACAGTTCCTGACGTTCCCGTTGATCCTGTCGAGTCAAATGGATGGTCCAAACAGTTGCTTCGCGCAACTCGCGGACGGAGCGACGGTTTCAGTCACCGCCGTGCCGCCGAAAGAGTTTGCACTGACACTGCTGGTGAAGACCGGATCGGAGGCGCACCTCAACAGACTACAACTGCAGGCAGAGCGAAAGAACGTCAGCTTTCCGGCACTCCCGCGCACTGAAGAACAGATCTACAAGCAACTCGGACTCGCTTACATCCCTCCGGAGCTGCGTGAAGACGCGGGCGAAATCGAAGCAGCGTTGAAGAAAAAGCTTCCGCGCGATCTCGTGACCGAGGCCGACATCAAAGGCATGGTCCATTGCCATACGACCTATTCAGACGGCATACACACGCTCGAAGCGATGGTGCGCGGCGCTGAAGAGATGGGAATGCAGTACATCACGATCACGGACCATTCGCCGACTGCGAATTACGCTGGTGGCTTGAAGTTGGACAGGTTGAAACGGCAGTGGGAAGAGATCGACGAGGTTCAGCAGAAAGTGAAGATCAAGATCCTGCGTGGCACCGAGTCAGACATTATCGCCACCGGCAAGCTCGATTATCCGGATCCGGTGCTCGAGCAGTTCGATGTGATCGTCGCGAGCATTCACGCGCGTTACAAAATGGATGCCGCGAAGATGACCGAACGGATCACGACGGCGATGCGTGAGCCGGTGTTCAAAATCTGGGGACACGGTCTCGGGCGTTTGCTGCAACGGCGTCCGCCGATCGAGTGTGACGTGGAACGTATTCTCGACGTGATTGCGGAGTCGCAGGCGGCGATCGAGATCAATGGCGATCCCTATCGCCTGGATCTTGAGCCGCGCTGGGTGCGAGAGGCGCGCAAGCGAAAGATCAAGTTCGTGGTCTCAGTAGATGCGCATTCCGTACGCGCGATGAACAACGTGAAGTATGGTGTCGCAATGGCGCGACGCGGCTGGGTCACACGACGGGAAGTTCTAAACACTCTCAACACCGCCGCCTTCGCGAAAGCGGTCAGGCCAATTTAGTACACAGATTGTGCAATCTGTGTACTTAACCTTCTCCCCCTTCCGGACCATAGAACAGCACCCAGAGCGTCAGGTCGCCTGAGAAATTCTCAAACCGGTGAACGCTGCCGGCGGCGGCGAAGAGAATGTCCGTTGGTCCAAACGACTGCCGGCGTTCGCCGCAGACGTATTCACCAGTGCCCGCGGCGACGAAATAGATCTCGTCGCGCGTATGTGGCTGCTGCGGATCTGTTCCGCGAGGCGCGTAGATCTCGACCAGCAAACTTCCGTGTTGGAACACAGTCGCGAAGCGCTGACCGTCCGGACCGGGTAAACGCTCGAGCGCGTGAGCAACAGTCGCACTGGTACAAGGATTTTTCGACTTCATCTAATTCACCTTTTTTGCATCGCAGGGAAGCGGCAGATTGGGATTCTTAGTTTCGTAGTTTTTGATCTCCTGCTCGAACTTAATTTTTGCTTGTGCCCGCAGGTCATCGCCAAACAGATCCGCATCGCCCACTGTATAGTTCACACGCGCGCCGAGCTTGCGCGCGGCCGCGAAGATTTTGTCGCGCAGTTCGCGATCCAGGTCGATGATGTAAACGGCGATCGTATTACCGAGCGGCACCAGCGTGCGAAAAGGAATTCCGGCTTGCTCCAGCGCGTTCGAGAGCTTAACCAGATCGCGCGCACGTCTCCGCATTCGCAGTACGTAGAAATCATCCGGCCCGCCGGGTTGCGGATGGAAATAGATCACGTACTTCTGTTTAGCGTCGCGTCCCATCCGCGACATCAGGTAACGCAGTGTTGCCGGGTCGCTGCGGACGCGCATCATCACGGAATGTTCCGCACCGTCGGTCCACGCGCCGAGCGCCTTGTATGCGCGGATCCTCGAACTCACGACGCAACTCAGGTTGACGGCCTTCATGCGCAGTTGCATTTCTTCGGGTGAGTTCATTCCTTTGATCGCATCTTCGATCTTCAGGTTTTCACGTGTGTTTGGACTGACGAAGGCATAGTTGAAAGTCCTGGGGGCTTGTTCCTGCGCCGCTACTGCGCTCCCGCACGCGAGCAGGAGAAGCAGCATCAGTATGCGCGAAGTTTGATTGATCATTTCGGTGCGTTCGTCCACGGCAGGCTGCCGTAACCATTATTCATCTGTGCGAATCGTTGTTCGAGGAAACGTCTTGACGCTGGCGCGCTCAGGGCCTTCGCGCGAAATCCGGCGCGGTCAGCCCACGTGTCCCAGGTTTCCAACACTTTCGTGTGCGCTCCTGACTCTGAGTGTTTTTGCTCCGCATGGACCAACAGTCGAAGCTCGAGTTCACGCGCAGCGTCCGCTGGTTTTGCTCCGATTTTCCTGCCAGGCTTGTTTGCTTCCAGTGAACCTTCAGTGTCGACGGCTTTGAGCAGAAGCTTCGCCGCTGGAGACAGGTTTTGCAGTTGCCAATATTCGCGTGCCGTCCCGATCGAGTAGATTCGTCCCCAGAGTTCACGATGTACAAAGGTCACTTTGTCTGAGATCAACTTCGTGATCAGAACATCTTTGTGATCCTCGAGCAGTCCGCTGACTGCGAAGATCGTCTGCGCCTGTTTGTGGGCCCACCACGATCCGCGAAGCTTCTCGCCGGTCACTATTCCGCTCACACTCGGCAGGTTCGCGTCAGACAAAAGCAACAGGCCAAGCTCTTGCAGTTGCAGAAAAACTCGATCGAATTGTTTCCTGATGTCCGCTGTCATTTCGCAGGATAGTAGCTTAGAATGAGCCAACCTTAATCCTCATCAAGGAGACAAATCAATGCGACGAAGAAACCTCACCGAGCTCGCCAATAATCCTGACTTGATCTCGGGCATTTACAATTACTGCGATCGTTGGTGTGAGCGGTGTCCATTAACCTCACGTTGTCTGGTCTATGCAGCCGAACAGGAAGACGACGTTTCAATCGAGAACCACGATATTCGAAACGAGGCATTCTGGCGAAAACTCGGAACCATTTTTCAGGAAACACGCGAGGTGATCGCCGGGTGGGCCAAAGCAGCTGGCGTAGATCTCACTGAGACCGCGTGCGAAGACGAATCACGCTATCGACGAAAAAGACAACTTGTCGACAACCATCCCTTAGCCAGGTTCGGGAAGAAATATGCGAACGCGGCCAGCGACTGGTTTCGCGATTTTGATCAAACGATGGAACGCGCGGAAAGTTTGGAAGATGCACGTGAAGTGATTCAATGGTACCAGTACCAGATCGCTGTAAAGACGATCCGAGCGCTATCCGGAAGACGGGAAGAGCTCGATGAAGAACTCGACTTACCGAAGGATTCCGACGGATCTGCGAAAGTGGCGCTGATCGGTATCGATCGTTCGATTGCGGCCTGGCGATTGATGCAACTATCGTTGCCGGAACGTGCGGAAACGATTGTGCCGTTGATGCTGCAACTCGAGGGCCTGCGACACCGTTTGGAAAAATTTTTTCCGGACGCGCGCAGTTTTATTAGGCCGGGTTTTGACGTGCATTCATCTGTGTGAACAGTGGAAAGGAATCTAAATTAATGGACTGTTTGTTCTGCCGAATCGTGTCCGGTGAAGTCCCTGCGACTGTGGTTTACGAAGACAAGAACTCCTTGGCGTTTCTCGATCACCGGCCGTTATTTGCCGGACACACGCTGCTCGTTCCGCGCGAACACGTTGAAACACTCGGCGAGCTCTCGCCATCGCTGGTCGAACCATATTTCAAAGCCGCGCAGTTGCTGGCGCGCGCAGTCGAATCCGGCCTCGATGCCGAAGGAACGTTTGTCGCGATGAATAATCGTGTCAGCCAGAGCGTGCCGCATTTGCACGTACACGTTGTGCCGCGACGGAGAAAGGATGGTTTGAAAGGTTTTTTCTGGCCGCGCACAAAATACAAAGGCGACGAAGAAATGAGAGTCGTGCAGGAAAAGATCGCAGCGGCGTTGAAGAAAATAACGTAGAAAACAGTTCTGAAAAATAAAACACTCAAAAATTTGATCTAAAAATCGTCTCGCGGTATAAACCCCCTGTCACGAAGGTTACGGCCTTCGAGACAGAGAAAGGGATCGGCAATCGGGCGGTGACGCCCGAGCGAGAGAAGAGACAGGCGGCTGTTGATTCTAATGACGCCCTTATCAGAGCCGAAAGGCTCAGCTAGAGAAGGTTGCGAGACTTTCTCGAGCCATTCGAATAAAAACGAATGGCACCCGGAGGCAAGGACCCGCCGAAGGGAGCAAAGCGGCTCA
>Ga0070682_100001768_pt1 | contig 12039 bp, 5 predicted proteins | sample KBSC63LmetaG_FD_64668 | JGI IMG/M metagenome (GOLD analysis project Ga0070682, IMG submission 64668) | Corn rhizosphere microbial communities from Kellogg Biological Station, Michigan, USA - KBS C6-3L metaG | ecosystem: Host-associated > Plants > Roots > Rhizosphere | place: USA: Michigan... | reverse complement strand
CGGCCACTGGGACGCTGACCTTTGCCCACGTCGGAAGCAAGCCGCAAATTCAGGCGATCGGGGGGCGCAGGACGGTCGACGTCACAATGACGAACGTCACGTACCTAGAGGAAGTCGTGGTCACCGCCTACACCGAGCAGCGGCGAGCGGATATCACCGGCGCTGTTTCCAGCGCGGACATGGACCAGGCCAAGAGGCAGACGAATGCAAGCGTGGTCAAGGCGCTTGATGCGACCGTGCCTGGTGTGACGGTCCAGACGAGCGGCTCGCCAGGAGCGCGGAGCACTGTCCGAATCCGCGGAATCAGCTCGTTTCAGAACAACGACCCTCTCTATATCGTCGATGGCACGCCGGTCCAGGATTCGTATGTCAACTTCCTGAACCCCGAGGACATTCAATCGATCCAGGTTCTCAAAGACGCGTCGGCCGCATCGATCTACGGATCTCGCGCCAGCAACGGCGTGATCGTGATCGAGACGACAAAGAACGGACCGGTGGGACCGCCCAGAGCGACGCTCCGGGTCAGAACGGGTGTCTCATCTCCGACGAAGGGACTCGATGACATCCTTCTCACGAATTCCCTCGACTATTGGAGAGTTCAGGAGCAGCGCTACATCAATGCGGGCCAGCCGGTGCCGACGAACGTGTACGGTGACCCGAACAACCCGACCGTTCCCAATTACACTTACGCCGATGCTCCAGCGATACTCACAAAGGATGCCTTCGGCCGCATCGTGACCGTAGATCCGAGCAAGTATTCATATCCGAACACTTTGATCGAGCCAGCCAGCCAGGGCACCAATTGGTGGAAGACTGTCTTCAGCTCGGCACCGGTTTCGGATTACAACCTTGATGTGAGAGGTGGAGGCGACGCCAACGCGTACGCCGTTTCCTTCAACTACTTCGATCAACAGGGCACTGCCGCCTGGAACGACTACCGCCGCGGCAGCGTTCGGGTCAACACGTCTTTCAACCGTTCGAAGCTGAATTTCGGTGAGAACATCGCTCTTACCGTCGATCGTCATTACGGCGGCACCGGGACATTCGATGACGCGTCCGGAGAAAACGGCGTCCTCGGCAAGGACATTCTGATCCAGCCCATCGTGTCGGTCTACGACATCAGCGGGGTTAATTTTGCCGGAGCAAAGGGTGTCCCCGGCGTCAACAGCAGCAACCCGCTCAAGAACGCGTGGGATGCCAAGGACAACATCAACAAGAACAACCAGGTCTTTGGAAACGTGTTTGGCGGATACGATGTCACGCCTCAGTTCGGTCTCAAGAGCAGGCTCGGATTCAACCTTCAAGAGCTTTCATTCGCCGGGTTCAGCGCCCCCACCCCTCAGAATAACGAGGCGCAGTTGGGCAACGGCATCAATGAGAACAACTCCAATACGGTCGATTGGACCTGGAGCAACACGGCGCGGTACCTCAAGACGATTTCCAAGGCGAGCGTGGACCTGCTCGTCGGTCAGGAGGCGAACTCGACTGTCAACCGCTACCTGCAGGGATCGATCAACAATCTTCTGAACACAGGTCTCGACTCCAGATACATCCAGGACGCGCTCGCCGACCCAACCACCAAGAACGTCTTCAGCAGTGGCTACCGGACGGCCTTGATGTCGTTTTTCGGAAAAGCGGGTCTCAACTTCGCGGATAAGTACGTCGCGAGCTTCACGCTCAGAAAGGACGGCTCATCCAACCTTGGTCCAGACCACCGCTGGGGAACGTTCCCGGCTGTCGGACTCGGCTGGCGTATCTCCAACGAGGGTTTCCTTCAGAATAACCGGATTTTCTCGGACGTCATGCTCCGTTATGGATGGGGCCGCACGGGAAACCAGAACATCCCAGCGGGACGAATCGTGTCGCAGTTCGGCGGCGATCGTGGAGATACCTTCTACGACATCACCGGCTCCAACACGACCATTCAGCCAGGATTCCGGCAGGCGTCGCTCGGTAATCCGAACCTGAAGTGGGAATCGAATAAATCCACGAACGTCGGCGCGGACATGACGCTCTTCAATGGCATGTTCAACGTGGTGCTCGACGTGTTCAACCGCACGACTGACGATCTGCTCTACGATCCCAGAACGCCGGCGACCGCGGGCATAGCGTCTCCGCCGATCGTCAACATCGGCAAGATGCAGAACAAGGGCTTCGACTTCTCCGTCGGTCACGCGGGCTCGTGGTGGAATGCGAGCCTCAACGGAAGTCACTACAACAACAAGATCGTTTCAATCGACGGGGTCCAGACCTCGTTCTTTGGACCGATCGGGACGCGCATCGGCAACTCGACCATCAACCAGGTTGGCCAGCCGATCGGCTCGTTCTACGGCTTCATCGCCGACGGATTCTTCAGGGATGCGGCCGATGTGGCAGCTCATGCCACGCAGGATGGAGCCGCGCCGGGCCGCATCAAGTTCCGCGACGTCAACGGCGACGGCGTGATCAACAGCGACGATCAAACGATCATCGGAAGTCCCCATCCGAAGTTTACGATGGGCATCGATCTCGGAGCCCATCGCGGACAGTGGGATGCCAGCGCGACCATCTTCGGAACGTACGGGAACAAGATCTTCGAAAACCAGATGGACTTCTACGTCTTCCAGGATTTCTCCTCGAACGTGAGGAAGGACCTGCTGGCGAATTCGTGGACACCGCAGAATCTCAACGCGAAGTATCCGCGGCTGGATATCACCGACAAGTACAGCGGTGTGATCAGCAGCTTCTACGTGAAGGACGGGGCGTACACCCGGCTCCGCAACTTGCAGGTGGGCTACACGCTTCCTTCCGGTGCACGCTATCTGCCGGGCGCCAGAGTCTACGTGCAGGGCGAGAACATCTTCACCCATACCAACTATGATGGGCTCGATCCGGCAATTCCGGCTGGCAACTTCACTGGAGCCGCGGGCGACACCCGGGATCAGGCTATGGGCGTCGATGTGGGCGTCTATCCGACCAACAGAATATTCAGCATCGGCATAGTTACCTCCTTCTAAACGAATCGGCCTTTTTCAAAGGATAAGACACGATGGCAACGGTATCGAAAAAGTCCCTGCTCCGCGGAATGGCGGTGACGATTCTTGCGACGGTTGTGCTTTATGGTTGCAAGGATTTCCTGTCGACCGCAGCTGAGCCACAGGGAACACTGGATCAAACGACCCTTGCGAATCGCACGGGCGTGGAAGGATCGCTCATAGCTGCGTATCGAACACTCGATTGCACGGATGCGACAAGCGGCAACTGGGGGTGCGCGGCGAGCAACTGGGTGTTTGGTAGCGTCGCGGCCGATGATTCCTACAAGGGATCAGACGGTCTCGATCAACCACCCATCAATGACATTGAGGGATATCACTGGGGTACGCCCTCAGCAGGCACCTATCTCAATGTCAAATGGCAAATAACGTATGAGGGAGTGGTTCGAGCAAACTCGACTCTTCGCCTGTTGAAGCAGGTGGTCGCGTCGAGCCCGACGGAGTACTCTCCCACGGAGGCAGCCCAAGTCGCTGGAGAGGCGATATTCCTCAGGGCGCACTACCACTTCGAGGCGTACCGGATGTGGGGCAACGTGCCCTATTACCGCGAGGACGACGTGGATTTCCGGAAGCCGAACATCGACAGCGCGGCAGTCATCACCGAGATCCTGAAGGATCTCGATTCGGCAATCAAGGTCTTGCCCACCTCGCCCCGTAACGGACAGAAGGGGCGAGCGAGTCAGTGGACGGCCAAGGCATACAAGGGTCGCGTGCTGACCTACGCGCACCAGTGGGCGGCCGCGGTTACCGTGTTCAAGGACGTTGTGCAAAACGGTCCTTATGCCCTCGAGACAAGCTTCGATCGCGTCTGGAGCGCTTATCAGGACGCGACGAACGGGCCCGAGACGATCTGGGCCTACCAGGCATCTTCCAAAGATGGAGAGCCGAACGCAGCGAATGCGAACTATGGGGAGCGTCTGAATTTCCCCTATTCGCCGAGCCACTTCGCTTGCTGCGGCTTCGACCCGCCGTCACAGAACCTCGTCAACCAATTCAAGGTTGACCCCGTTTCGGGACTACCGCTCTCGATAACGGCCCCGGCTACGTGGAATTCTGACAACAACGCCTTCGTCGCCGGCAATATGACGCCGGTCGATCCGCGCCTGGATTGGACGGTCGGCCGTGATGGCGTCCCATTCAAGGATTGGGGACCCTACAGCGTCGCGTGGGTGAGAGACCCGGTGAATGGTGGTCCCTATATGCCCAAGAAAATCATTCACGAACAAGGCAGCGGCGCCGAAGCGACCGTTGGTTGGCAGCCGCAGCAACAAAGCTCGATCAACATCCACCTTTTCCGGTACGCCGACCTTCTGTTGATGCTGGCGGAAGCCGAAGTTGAGACCGGTGATCTGGCCGGTGCCACGGCACTCGTGAACCAGATCAGAACTCGCGCAGCTCAAACAGCTCAGGGGCCCGGGACAGACCGCGCCAGCATGGCGATCCCGATCAACGATCCGAGAATCACGTGGGCGGTGTACAAGGTGGGCCTATATCCGGTGTTCGCGGATGCAGCCACTGGCCGCACGGCGGTCCAAACCGAACGCAGACTGGAGCTGGCGATGGAAGGCCAGCGCCTTTTCGATCTGCGCCGCTATGGAACTTTCATTCCTGTCATCACCGGATACCTCAGGGGAGAGGGAGGCGGACGTGAGGACGCCAGAAGGGCTTACAAGCTGACGGCAGAGCTGCCAACTGCTCGGCATCGTTGGTATGCAATCCCCGACGATCAGATCCAGCTGAGCAAAGTTGGTGGGCAGGATATGCTGAAGCAGAACACCGGCTGGTAAGAACCTGTAACACGAAAGGCCCTGGTACTCACGTACCAGGGCCTTTTCTTTTGCGCTCGATTGAGAGCCGCACGCGACGCCCAATTCCCTCAACCGGCAAACGCCGGAAGGCTAGCGTTTTCTGATCGTGAATGTCTGGAGGCTATCTCCGCTGTTAGCTACGATCACCGCTTTACCGCTCGGTGTGTTGACAAGGCCGAGGCCAGTCACGTTCAGCGGAGCAAGAAAGCCGCTCTTACTTGGTGGCATGGGTGTGAAGTGTCCTTTACCGTCTCCCTTCAGCCAGAGCCCATTGCCTGCATCGGCTCGCGTCGTGTTTGGCTCAGCGTCGTAGAGATTTCCGGCCACGATCAAGTCGAGATTCCCGTCTCCGTCAACGTCCGTGGCGATGACGCCCCTGATCGGAGAGATCTGCGCCATGTTCGGCAACGGCGACGGGGTGAAGGCTCCGCCTCCGTCGTTGTGGAGGTACATGCTGGCAAACGTCTCCGCCCGGTAATGAAGCGCTTGCTTCAAGTCAGCAGCCCCGAGGATCTGCGGCATCGAGGCGTTGGCGAAGGAGCCGTAGGTCGGGAATCTGATAGCGAGCGGATAGATCTCGCGGCCGAGGAGTGCCATCCCGGAAACGGGATAATCGCTGCCGGCTATCATCTCCGTCAGGATGATGTCACTCGAACGGTGACCGGTCAGGTTCACGGCGTAGATCCCGAACGGTGCGTCCTTTGACGCCGCATAGGGATAATTCAACCCGAGGTTTCCGGCTACAATGTCGGGACGGCCGTCGTGGTCGAAGTCGCCGACTGCAAGGCTGTACCACCACCCGCGCATCGGCGGGAGGTGGGTGGACGCAGTCACGTTGTGAAATCGCTTTCCATCGTTGTGATAGAACTCAACGGGCATCCACTCACCCGTCGTCACGAGATCGAGTCGGCCGTCGCCGTCGAAATCGACCCACGCCGCGTCCGTGATCATTCCACCTGGGTGAATGAGCTCGGGCGCCACTTCGTCGGTGACATCGGTGAAATGGCCGCTGTCATTGCGCAGGATGTAACTGCGGGTCGGGTACGGATAGTTGCGGGGCGTCAATCGACCGCCCACGAATAGATCGGGTCGACCATCGCCGTTGAAATCGCCGGCGCGCACGATCGACTTGCTCGTGAGCATTGTTGGTAGCGCCGCGGTGTCTCTGACGAACCTGCCGCCGCCTTTATTGATGTAGAGGCGATCCTGCAACAGCGGAGATTCTGGCGAGAGTCGGTAACCCCCGCTCGTCACATAGAGGTCCAGCAAGCCGTCACCATTCGCATCGAAAAAGGTGGCGCCCCAATCCTCGTATTGCTTATCCGCCTCCCATGGCTGTCCCTGAGCGGATTCGACGAAACTCCCATCCTTTCGCTGGATGAACAGTTTGCCGGCGACCCCTGCCCCGCCACCAACGAAGATATCGTCGAGGCCGTCACCGTTTACGTCTCCAACAGCCAGCGGGGGCCCGTGACTCGATGGTGAGTAGGGCAATAGCGGCTGCACGCCGAAGTCTGTCAGCATCGCTGGCGGTTGCTTGTACACAAATGCGTGCCTCGGGTCCGCCGGCTGAAAGAGTCGATCCTGAGGCGCTGTGATGAGCCCGCTTCCCTTCTTCTGAGTCGCTTCGGTCTGTTTCAGGATCAGCGTCCGGTCGGCACTCACATTGGTCAGCACCTGATATCTGCCATCTGGCCAGAACACTTCCACGCTGTCGACCTGCCGCACTGTGCCGAGTCCGAAGTGAAGGCGATCGTCCACCGTCGACATGTAGCCGCGATACGGAGACTCGTAGAGGTATTGTTTCTGGCCTCGGGAAGTGATGACTACACTTGCCCCGATTCCGCGTCTGTTCGGAGACGCGCCTTCGAGCTTGATCGCCAGATAGTCGTGCGCGCTGTCCGTGGGCACGACGTTGTGATAGATGAATGCGGGCGCGTCGAGGTTGTTCACTACGAGATCGAGCTTGCCGTCGTTGTCGAGATCGGCGTACGCGGCGCCGTACGAGAAGCTCGGGCGATCCAGCCCCCATGCCTTTGCTTTATCGGTGAATGTGAGATCGCCGTTGTTGTGGAAGAAGTAGTTGGAGCCATCGTACGCCGGCAACTGGGCCAGGAGTTTTAGCGCCGCGGCGTTATTCCCCTTCCGGCGCGCCGCATATGCGGCCGGCATATAATCGAGATCGTTCACGGCCTTCGGATATCCGTTGCCGATGAAGAGATCCTTTTTCCCGTCGTTGTCGAAGTCCACGAAGAGTGGACTCCAGCTCCAATCCGTCGCCGCGATGCCAGCGAGAGAGGCGATGTCACTGAAGAGCACATCGGCGTCCTTCGTGCGGCCGTTGTTGAGCTGCAGCATGTTGACACTGTAGTCGATTCGGAATCCCCTGCTGGTCAATTCCTGATTGCCGGCATAGGTCGTGTACCCGCTCATTCTCTTTCGGCGGCTCAGGTCGTGTGGCTGCATGTCGACCTGTGCGATGTCGGGCCAGCCATCGTTGTTGAAATCCGCGATGTCGATGCCCATGCCGGCGAAGCTCGTATGCTTCAGCCACTCGGCGCGCTTGTTCGTGAAGGTTCCGTTCCCATTGTTCATGTACACGATGTCGTTGGGCGTGACGTCGCTCGATACATAGATGTCGGGCAAACCATCACCGTTCAAATCAGCCACCGCGACGCCAAGCCCGAAGCTGGACTCTCGCGTTATTCCCGCTGGCTCGGAGACATTCGTAAACGTCCCGTTGCAGTTGTTTCGATAAAGCTCGTTGTGACTTCCAGGCGTCTCTCCCTTCAGCCCCGACGGATGCGTCGATATATCGCCGCGCGTGAAATCCTGCGGAGAATTCTCGAGCAGAAAGAGATCGAGGCAGCCGTCGCCGTTGTAATCGAGAAACGCGGCGTGGGTCGTGAAACCGGTATCCGCGATTCCGTATTTCTCGGCGGACTCGGTGAATGTGCGATTTCCGTTGTTGATGAAGAGGAGATTCTGGCGATCTTTCCCCTTCGACCAATGAGGACCTGAAACGGAGACGTAGATGTCCAGGTAACCGTCGTCGTTGATGTCCACCATCGTGACGCCGGTCGCCCATCTATTCGTGGTGACACCCGCTTGCTTCGTGATATCCTCGAAGCGCATGTGGCCTTTGTTCAGATAAAGGCGGCTCGAAACCATGTTGCCGGCGAAGAAAATGTCCGGCAATCCGTCGTTATCGATGTCGCCTACGCCTACTCCCGCGCCGTTGTACACATAGACGTCGGTCTGAACATTAAGCGAATCATCGGTGGTGATCGTGTTGGCGAACGTGACTCCAGTTTCGTTCGGGCTCAGGAGCTCGAACGCCGGGGCCTCACCCTTTCGCTTGCACCCCGCCACCAACGCAAGGGCGATCAAGGCAACGACGAAGGGTGACCGAGCGAGCGGGACTAACCCGACGGAGAGGCGTGAGCGCTGCGCGAGCCGTCGGGTTCCGTCCAACGCGCGGACGACTAAAGCCAACGTCCTACTCTCGCGCCGTACTCCAGATAGGCGTCTCCAAAAACGCCGCGCAGGTTTTTCTCTTCGACGGGAATGACCACATAGTTGATGTACGCCAGGAGCAGCGGCAGCAGGATCGCCGGCCAGACATCGAGTCGAGCTCCGGCGATGCCGAGGTACTCCAGCGTCAGCCCCACATACATTGGGTTTCGAGTGAACCGGTACGGCCCGGATGTCACGAGGGTCGACGGCGTCTCGTGGGGCACCGTGGTCGTCTTTGTCTTCCTGAAGATGCCCAGGGCTGAGAACGCCACGACGATCCCGATGCCAATGAAGACGAAACCCGTCACCCGAATCACCCAGCTGAGCCCCGGCGAGCCGATCAAAATGGGGAGAGCACGCTGCACTGCGAGGGCAGCGAGGTACAAGAGAATGAACACCCACGGCACCGGGATGCGCATCAAGGCATTGACCGCTGGATCCGCTTGCAGTTTGCGGGCGCGCCGAGACTCGGTCGACCAGCGCCCGGTAAACAGGCCCCACAGCAACGCAGAAATCAGTATTGCGGCCAGCGCGATCAAAGTGCCCCTCAATGTCACCTCAGCCGAGAGTGAACACCAATTTGGGAGACTACGCGTGGCAGTGCCATGGCCTCTTGCTAGATAGCAGCCCCCGCGCACGCGAGGTATTTTTTTCGAATGAGCCAACCGCAGCCAATTTCCCGTGTCGTCAATCTCATTTCCGACCAGCCAAAACGACTCGGCTCGGTTGACGAGGCCGAAGCTCGGCGTCATATGCTAGCTGGAGACGTCGATGCCATACTTGGTCTCGAAGGATCCTTTGCCCTCATCGCGCAGGATGGCGAGCGCGTCGTGCTGGCGCGGAGTCTCGACCGTCCGCTGCGCTACTTTCTTGCGAAGGCGACCGATGGACCCGTGTTGATCGTGTCCGAGCGAATCGACGCGATCGCCGCAGAGCTGGCGCGTCGTGGATGGTTGGGTCAATTCCATCCGAGCTACACGCGAATGGTTCCAGCGCACCACGTCACCACCTTGCGACTAATCGGTTGTCCCGATCCGAACCCTGTACACCGGCGCTTCTTCGATCCTCCCCGGGCAACGTTACCGAAGGATCTGGATCTCGCCGGCCGACAATACATCGAGGCGATATACAGCGCGCTGCGCCGCTGGCTCTCGGTGCAGGATCTGGCGGCGCCAATCGGCGTCCCATTTTCCGGAGGCATCGACAGCGGCGCGATCCTGCTCTGCCTTTACAAGCTCCTTCTTAACGAGGGGCAATCGCCCGCGCGCCTGAAGGCATTCACGCTCTCGGTGGATTCTGAAGGGCAAGACATGCGGCAGGCTCGCGAGTTCCTGAGCCGCACGCATCTCGACATGCTCGGCGAAACCATCGATGTCGCTTCGAGCGCGCTGGATCCACTCCGCGCGGTTGGCGTGATCGAGGACTACAAGCCTCTCGATGTGGAATGCGCCACCGTGAACCTCGCCCTGCTCGCCGGAATTCGCGAGCGCTATCCCGACTGGCGCCTTCTCGTCGACGGTGACGGGGGCGATGAGAACCTCAAGGATTATCCGATCGAGGAAAACACGGAGCTCACCATTCGGAGCGTCGTCAACAATCGAATGCTTTACCAGGAAGGCTGGGGCGTCGACTCGATCAAGCATTCGCTCACCTACTCCGGCGGCTATAGCCGCGGCTGCGTGCGAAGCTTCGCCTGCGCGCGCGAATACGGTTTCGACGGGTTCAGCCCCTACACCCGCCCTTCCGTAATCGCGGTTGCCGAGGCGATTCCGTTTGCCGAGCTGACCGAGGGATCGCACGAGCGACTGTACGCGCTGAAGGGCGAGATCGTCGCGCGTGGCATTCAAGCCGTGCTAGGCCTCGACATGCCTGTTTTTCCCAAGCGCCGCTTTCAGCACGGGTCGGTCTCGGCGAAGCAAGTCGCGAGACTGTTCCCGCAGGACGAGACACGCTACCGCCGTCATTTCGAGAAGCTGCACGCCGCGGTCGTTTGAGCTTTTCGGCGGTGTTCGCCCGTCTGGCGTGATTTCGAGCGTGGATTTGGCCGCGACGAATTTGGACTCGCCCGGGACGCTTATGGATTCGCCCGCACTGGCTCTCGACAAGCGGATTCGGAGTCTCCGCCCGCCCAAGGCGCGGGTGGATGCATACGTAGCGCATGGCTCCGTGCTCGAGGAGGAGCGCCGGCCCGGCGGAAGGATCGAGCAAGCCCTCACGGTTTTTCTCACCGGCGCCGAGTGTCCGTTCACCTGCTCGTTCTGCGACCTGTGGCAATGGACTCTCGACGGTCCGACGCCCCCCGGTGCGTTGACCCGACAGCTCGAACGTGTTCTTGAGGGAGCGGGCGATGCTCGCGACGGAGCAGCTCGCGACGGAGTGACGCGGGACCGCCGGCCCCCGGATCGGCTTAAGCTTTACAACGCGAGCAACTTCTTCGACCAACGAGCTGTTCCCTCCGAGGACATGCTCGGCATTGCGAAGTTGGCAGCGCCGTTCGCCGCGATCACTGTCGAGTCCCACGCCAGCACCATCACCCCGAGAACGCTCGAGTTCTCTCGACAGATCTCGGGGCGACTCGAAGTTGCGATGGGACTGGAGACGATTCATCCCGCCGCTGCAGCCCAGCTCAACAAACGCCTCGACCTTGCGCGATTCGATTCAGCGGCGCGGTTTCTCTCGGGCAATGGCATCGATCTCCGCGTTTTCGTTCTGCTCGGCGCGCCGTATGTGCCTGTCGATGAAACCGTCGAGTGGACCGTACGCACCGTCGAGTACGCGATAGAGCGAGGCGCTTCGGTCGTGTCGATCATTCCCGTCCGCGGCGGTAATGGCGAGTTGGAACGGCTTCAGCGATTAGGGCATTTCACGCCGCCGACGTTGTCACAGCTCGAGGAATCGCTCGACCTTTCTCTCAAGTTCACGAGCGCAGTCGTCACCGCAGACCTATGGGATGTCGACCGCCTGCCAGCGTGCGAGCCCTGCCGCACCGAGCGCGTGGAACGGCTCCAGCGCGCGAATCTCAGCGGACGAGTGCAGTCGCGAGTCTCCTGCGGCGCTTGCGGAGCGGAATGAAATGAGCTTGTCGACTGCCTTGCCGGGGTTTCCGCGGTCCGTCGCGATATGAAATCGTGCCAGGTGGCCATCGTCGGCAGCGGATTCGCCGGATCGCTTCTGGCCCGCATACTCGCTGTGCAGGGGTACGACGTCGTGCTGCTCGAGCGCGGCACGCACCCACGCTTCGCAATCGGAGAGTCGTCGACCCCGCTCGCGAACCTGTCACTCGAGCGAATCGGCATCCGCTACGGGCTGCCAGATTGCTATCGGCTGGCTACGCACGGCCGCTGGCTGAGGCATTTCCCGGAGCTTCGTCGCGGGCTGAAGCGCGGCTTCACCTACTATAGGCATCATCCCGATCAGCCGTTCGCGAATCGTGGTCTCGACTCCGAGCGACTGCTCGTTGCGGCAAGTCCGCACGATTCACTGTCCGACACACACTGGATGCGTGCGGACATCGATCATCATTTCGTCCGCGAGGCCATCGCTGCCGGCGTCGACTACACGGATCGCGTGAACCTGACGACAGCGGATGTCGCACCGGATTCTGTCCGCCTGAGCGGTACGCGGAACGGTACTCCCTTCGAGCTGCGCGCAAATTTTCTCATTGACGCGTCTGGTCCCGGCGG
>Ga0070682_100001765_pt1 | contig 12048 bp, 7 predicted proteins | sample KBSC63LmetaG_FD_64668 | JGI IMG/M metagenome (GOLD analysis project Ga0070682, IMG submission 64668) | Corn rhizosphere microbial communities from Kellogg Biological Station, Michigan, USA - KBS C6-3L metaG | ecosystem: Host-associated > Plants > Roots > Rhizosphere | place: USA: Michigan... | reverse complement strand
AAGTACGTGTTCTACGTGCTGCGCGCCGACAACAAGGGCGAAGGCGGCATCCTCTCGCTGATGGCGCTGGCCGTTTCGTCGCTCAAAGGCTCGCGCCTGCGCGCCTTCGTGCTCGCGTGCGGCGTGTTCGGCGCGGCGCTGCTCTACGGTGACGGCGCCATCACGCCGGCCATCTCCGTGCTGAGCGCCGTCGAAGGCCTCGAGATCGCGACGCCCGCGCTCAAGGACCTCGTGATCCCGATCACGATCGCGATCCTGGTCGGCTTGTTCTTCATTCAGAAGCGCGGCACCGCGAGCGTCGGGGCCGTGTTCGGGCCGATCACGCTCGTGTGGTTCTTCGTGATCGCGGCGCTCGGCCTGTATCGCTTGCACGGGCACCTCGGCGTCCTCGGCGCCGTGAACCCGGTCTACGCCACGCGCTTCCTGCTCGACCACGGCCGCGAAGGGTTCACCGTGCTCGGCGCGGTCTTCCTCGTCGTGACCGGCGGCGAGGCGCTCTACGCCGATCTCGGCCACTTCGGCCGCCGCCCGATTCAGCTCGCGTGGTTCAGTCTGGTCTTTCCGGCGCTGCTCTTGAACTACTTCGGACAGGGTGCGCTGCTGCTCGCGCATCCGGAAGCCGTGGAGAATCCGTTCTTTCGTATGGCCCCGGGCTGGGCCCTCTACCCGCTCGTGGCGCTGTCGACCGCCGCGACGGTGATCGCCTCCCAGGCGCTGATCACGGGGGTCTATTCGCTCACGCGCCAAGCCACGATGCTCGGCTTCATGCCGCGCGTGGAAGTCCGCCACACGAGCGCGGCCGAGCGCGGGCAAATCTACGTGCCGACGATGAACTGGCTCTTGATGCTCGCGACGGTGGGCCTCGTGCTCGGCTTCAAGTCGTCGAGCGAGCTCGCGGCGGCCTACGGCATCGCCGTCACGTTGACGATGGTGATGACGACCGTGCTCGCCGCGATCTACGCGCGCCGCGGCTGGGGCTGGAAGCTTCACTGGGTGATAGCCCTGAGCGTCGTGTTTCTCGTGCCCGAGACGGTGTTTCTGATCGCGAACCTCGCCAAGATCACGCACGGCGGCTGGTTCCCGCTCGCCGTGGGCGTCCTGCTCTTCTCGGTGATGACCACCTGGCGCACGGGGCGCGCCATCCTCTCGCGCCGCTTCCTCGAGGACCTGCTCCCGCTCACGGACTTCTTCGACCTCTTGCGCGTCGAGATCCCGGCGCGCGTCCCCGGCACGGCCGTCTTCATGACCTCGATCAAGGACGGCACGCCGCCGGCCCTGCTCCGCAATTTCATGCACAACCGGGTGCTCCACCAGCACATCGTGCTCCTCACGATCCAGACGCAAGAATCGGCGCGCGTCGCCGAGTCCGAACGCTTCGACGTCGAGCGACTCGACCACGGCTTCAGCCGCGTCACGGGCCGCTACGGCTTCATGGAGCAGCCCGACGCGCCGCTTTTGCTCGAGCGCGCCGGCCTCGTGTCGAGCGTCGAGCACACGACGTTCTTCCTCGGGCGCGAGAACCTGATCTCGAGCGCCCATCCCGGGATGGCGCGCTGGCGTATCCGGCTGTTCGCCGCGCTCACGCGGAATGCGCAGCCGGCAAACAAGTTCTTCAACATCCCACCCGACCGAGTGATGGAAATCGGCGCCCAAATCGAGCTCTGAATCGCGCGGGCTGGCAGAACGTCGAAGGAAAGGCGAAAGTGCTGGGATTCCCTATCCCAGGCCTGGTGGAGGCGCGCGCATGACGACGGGTGGTTGGGCATCGTTAGGATTGGTTTTCAGCTTGTCGGTCGTGGCCCTCGGGTGCGGCTCGAGCAAACACTCGGGCGACGACGGGCAAAGCCACCACGCTGCGGGGATGGGCAACGGCGGCGACGCGGGCGCGGCTGCAACCGGCGGCGGTGGCAAGGGCGGCGGCTCGAGCGGTAAAGGTGGCGCCGGCACGGACGGCGGCACGGGCGGAGCCACCACGGGCGGCACCGGCGGCGGCGCGACCGGCGGCACCGGCGGTGGCGCGACCGGTGGCACCGGCGGCGGCTCGAGCGGCATGGGCGGCGACACGAGCGGCACGGGCGGCGGCGGTATGAGCACCGGCCAGACCGGAACGCGACCCGCCGAGCCCGCGGGCTTCATCCCGGTCCATCAGGCGACGAAGCTCGAGAAGCTCGATCTCCTCCTGATGATCGACAACTCCATCTCGATGGCGGAGAAGGAAGCGCTGCTCGCGCAGTCCGTTCCGCGGCTCGTGCGGCGCCTGACCCAACCCGACTGCGTCGATGAGAACGGAGAGCCGACCGGCAAGGTCGCGGATACCGACGGCCTCTGCGCCGACGGCGTGCCCGAGATCAGCGCGCGCGACCTGCACGTCGGCATCATCACCTCGAGCCTCGGCGACCACGGCTCCGGCGACGACGGCGTCTGCTCAGCGGCCCGGGCGGCCAAGAACGGCGCGAACTACAACGATCTCGCCGCGCTGTTGCCCTCGGTGCGCACTGGCCTCACGAGCTGGAACGACAGCGGCTTCCTGGCGTGGAAGCCCGACAGCCCGGTGGTCCCGGGCTCCATGGAAGAAGATCGGATCGCGCTCAACGCAGCCTTCGTCGACCAGCTCGATGCCGTCGGAGAGAACGGCTGCGGTTACGAAGGGTCGCTCGAGGCGTGGTACCGCTTCTTGATCGATCCCGACCCCATTCAGGGGATGAACGGTGACCCCGCGAGCGCCAAGGCCGTGCGCGGGGAGAAGAACACCCTGGTGCTCGCGCAGCGCCAGCAGTTTTTGCGAACCGACTCCGTCGTCGCCATCCTGATGATGTCCGACGAGAACGACTGCTCGATCATCGACGAGAACGACGCGCAGAGCTGGGTCGTCGGCTACCTGGGAGATCCCACGAGCGGGATGCTCTGGCACATGCCGCGCGGCTCGTCGGCCTGCGAGAGCGATCCCAACGACCCGTGCTGCTACCCCTGCAGCGGAGGGGCCCCCGCGGGCTGCCCCGGCACGGATGCGGCGTGCACGACGGGCCCGGTCCTCGACACCAACCACGACTCGATGAACATGCGCTGCTTCGAGCAGAAGCGGCGCTTCGGCATCGATTTCCTGTATCCGATCAGCCGCTACGTCGAGGCGCTAACCAGCAAGACCATTCACGCGCGCAACCGCGCGTACACGAGCCCGAACCCGCTCTTGGACCCCAGCATGGGCGCCGTGCGCACGCCGGGCAGCGTGATCCTGATGGGCCTCGTGGGCGTCCCCTGGCAGGATCTTTCGACCGAGGCGAGCTGGGATTCGCCCCGGACGCTCACCTACCTCACGGCTACCGAGCTCGTGGAACAGGACCGCTGGAAGGTCATTCTCGGCGATCCTTCGACGAACGGCGTCCCGACCGACACGCTGATGGTCGAATCGATCGACCCCCGTCTCGCACCGCTTCCCCAAGCGCACCCGCTGCTGCCCAGCGTGACGATCGGCGCACCGAACGCGACGAGCAACACGAACGCGATCAACGGCCACGAGCAGACGCCGCTCCCCGTCCGCGACGAGCTCCAACTCGCGTGCATCTTCCCTCTGCTCGAGCCCGTCCCGTGCACCAGCGACAACGCCGACTCCTGCGAGTGCAACTACGACGAGTTCGACAAGAACAGTCCGCTCTGCACCGGTGTGACCGCCACGGCCGACGGCACGCAAGTCTTCGCCAAGGCCTACCCCGGGCGGCGCGAGCTCGACGTGCTGCGCGGCATCGGCAACCAGGCGGTCGTCGCGAGCATCTGCCCGAAGGCGACGACCCCACCCTCCGGCCTCCCGATCGAGAGCGACGGCAGCTACGGCTACAATCCCGCGATCGATGCGCTCGTGCAGCGTCTCCGCACGACGTTCACGCCGAGCTGCCTGCCCGAGCCTCTGCTCGTCTCGGATGCGGGACCGGGTGGGACCGCCTGCCATCTGATCGAGATCGAGCACGGCCAGAACTGCGACTGCAGCTTGCTCGCTCGCGAAGATCCGTCGGAAGTGGACGACAAGAAAGCGCGTCAGCACCTCATGGCCCGCGGTCTCTGCGACGACGCCGCAAGCTGCAGCACCGACTGGTGCGTGTGCCAGATCCCGGGGCTCACGGGTGCAGAGCTCGACGCGTGCCAAGCCGACGTCGTGAGCGACGGCCCGAAGTCCGGCTTCTGCTACCTGAGCGCCGAGGTCGCCCCGGCGAACCCGTACCTGATCGATTGCCCGGTGGGCGCCAAGTACGCCCTTCAATTCACCGGCATCAACGGTGCGCCCCGCGACGGCACCGAAGTGTTCGCGTCCTGTAACCCCTGACGCGCCGCGCGACCTTGCGCCGGCCCGGAACCCGACTTAACCTAAGCGGACTGTGGAACGCGGCGCGCTGGTCGGGGCCCTCATTCTCGTCGTTATCCTGGCCTTCCAGGTGCGAGCCACGATGCGCGTCTGGCGCTCGAAGCTCTTCGATCGGCCGCAAAAGGTCGCGCAGAGCCAGCTCATCTGGTTCCTCCCGCTGATCGGCGCCGCGATCGTGCTGAGCGTGCTCGAGGACGAGGTCGAGCGCGAAAAGGGTCCGCCGCCCGGCCTCGGAAGATGAGAAGTTCCGGCTAGTTGCGTAGCCGGAACCTGAATCGTTTCGGGACGGTGCCCGGCGCGGTAGCAGCACGGCGCCTAGTGCGCTAAAGGGGGCCCGCTTCGAGTGGATCCGACCCGGGTCCCCGAGGCGACGAGAACCTCAATTGGGAGCCAACGCCTTGCGCCGTATCGGTCCTTACCTGCCGCCCGTCCTCGCCACCCTGCTGGTCCTCTGTTTCCCCTCCCTCGCCCATGCGGAGCCGCATGGCGGTGAGGCGAGCCTGATCCTGCCGGATCTGAGCACGGTGACCGTGCTCGGCATGCCCGGCTCGAAGCTCCTCACGCTCGGGCTCATCGTCGCGGCGCTCGGCGTCGTGTTCGGTGTCGTGACGCTGAACCAGGTGAAGAACCTCCCGGTTCACAAGTCGATGTCCGACGTTTCCCAAATCATCTGGGAAACCTGCAAGACGTACCTGTTCCAGCAGGGCCGCTTCCTGATGATGCTCGAAGTCCTCGTTGGGGCGATCATCGTCATCTACTTCGGGCTCTTGCAGCACATGGGCGCGGGCCGCGTCCTCATCGTGCTCGCCTTCAGCATCATCGGCATTCTCGGCAGCTACGGCGTCGCCTGGTTCGGCATCCGCATCAACACGTACGCGAACTCGCGCACGGCGTTCGCGAGCCTGAGCGGCAAGCCGTACGGCGTGTATTCGATCCCGCTCCGCGCCGGCATGAGCATCGGCATGCTGCTCATCAGCGTCGAGCTCCTGCTCATGCTGGGCATCCTCCTGTTCATCCCGGGCGATTACGCGGGCTCCTGCTTCATCGGCTTCGCGATCGGCGAGTCGCTCGGCGCCTCCGCGCTGCGCATCGCGGGCGGCATTTTCACGAAGATCGCCGACATCGGCTCCGACCTCATGAAGATCGTCTTCAAGGTCAAGGAAGACGACGCGCGTAACCCGGGCGTCATCGCCGATTGCACGGGCGACAACGCCGGCGACTCCGTCGGTCCGAGCGCCGACGGCTTCGAGACCTACGGCGTGACGGGCGTCGCGCTCATCTCGTTCATCCTCGTCGCGGTCAAGGACACCAGCGTCCAGGTGCAGCTCCTCGTGTGGATCTTCGCCATGCGCATCGTCATGGTGATCGCGAGCGTGCTCTCGTACTACGTGAACGAGGCGTACCAGAAGGGCGCCATCGAGCGCGCCACGAAGGTGAACTTCGAGGTGCCGCTCACGGCGCTCGTGTGGCTCACGTCGATCGTGTCGCTCACGGCGACCTTCCTCGTCTCCTACCTGCTCATCCCCGAGCTCGGCGACGGCACGCTCTGGTGGAAGCTCTCGATCATCATCTCGTGCGGCACCCTCGCCGGCGCGATCATCCCCGAGCTCATCAAGGTCTTCACCTCCACGACCTCCGGTCACGTCGCGGAGGTCGTCACGGCGTCGCGCGAAGGCGGGGCGTCGCTCAACGTGCTCTCCGGCCTCACCGCCGGCAACTACAGCTCGTTCTGGATGGGCATCGTGCTCATGGTCCTGATGGGCACTGCCTACTACGTGAGCGGCATGGGCATCGAAGGCCTGATGATCGCGCCGGCGGTGTTCGCATTCGGCCTCGTGGCGTTCGGCTTCCTCGGCATGGGCCCGGTCACGATCGCGGTCGACTCGTACGGACCCGTCACCGACAACGCCCAGAGCGTGTTCGAGCTGTCGCAGATCACGGAGATCCCCGGGATCGAAGCCGAGATCGAGAAGGCGCACGGCTTCAAGGTCAACTTCGAGAAGTCGAAGGCCCTGCTCGAAGAGAACGACGGCGCCGGCAACACGTTCAAAGCAACGGCGAAGCCCGTGCTCATCGGCACGGCGGTCGTGGGCGCCACCACGATGATCTTCTCGATCGTCGTGCTGCTCACGAACGGCCTCACGACGAACCTCGAGAAGCTCTCGATCCTACACCCGCCGTTCCTGCTCGGACTCCTCGCGGGCGGCTCGATCATCTTCTGGTTCACCGGAGCGAGCACGCAAGCGGTCGTCGCGGGCGCCTACCGCGCAGTCGAGTTCATCAAGCGGAACATGAAGCTCGACGGCGCGGCGGCCTCGATCGAGGACAGCAAGAAGGTCGTCCAGATCTGCACGCAGTACGCCCAGAAGGGGATGTTCAACATCTTCCTCACGGTGTTCTTCGCCGCGCTCGCCTTCGCGTGCCTCGACCCCTTCTTCTTCATCGGCTACCTGATCTCGCTCGCGCTGTTCGGCTTGTTCCAGGCTCTGTTCCTCGCCAACGCGGGTGGTGCCTGGGACAACGCGAAGAAGGTGGTCGAGACCGAGCTGCACGAGAAGGGCACGGACCTTCACGCCGCCGTCGTCGTGGGCGACACCGTCGGCGACCCCTTCAAGGACACCTCGTCCGTCGCGATGAACCCGGTCATCAAGTTCACGACGCTCTTCGGCTTGCTTGCCGTCGAGCTCGCGATCGAGCTCGACCGCTCGACGAGCGCCATCCTCTCCGTCGTCTTCGGCGCGCTGATGCTCTTCTTCGTGTACCGCTCCTTCTACGGAATGCGCATCACGAGCGCGACGAGCGAGGCGAGCGGCGACGCGGCGCCTTCACCGGCGGAGTGAGCGTCCGGCGTACAGCGGGCGAGCTCCGAGCTCGCCCGTCTGTTCGCCTGAGAGCGCGCCGAGACGCGCGCTAGAGTCCGGTCGCCGCGAGGAAGCTTTCGACTTCGCTGTAGAGGCGCTCGGGCTCGGTCACGCTGACGAAGTGGCCGCTCTCTGGGAAGGACGGGAAGCGGATGATGCGCTCCCCGGTGTGCGGCAAGAAGGTCGAGGCCTTGTAACGCAGGCGAATGGCGTCCGAGGGCTCGTCCGGATCGTCCCCCACGTAATCGGCCGCGACGAGCCCCACGATCGGGTTGGCGCTCACGACTTTGCGTAAAGCAGGGACGAGGGTGAGCGGATAGACGTTCGTGTCGTAGTGCGCGTTCGTGACGAGCGTCTCGACGTACGCGGCGGTGTACACGAAGATGAAACCGGTCGTCGCCCGGTCGAGGAAGGTGAAACCCCTGTCCGTGAGGTCCGAGCCCGAGAAGCGGAAGTAGTAGCGATCCCAGTCCGGCAACGCGCCCAGGCCGAGTGGGTCCGTGAGCGGATCCGGATCCGCGTCGATGAGGCGAAATGCTTCGCCGCGCTCGCCCGCAGCAAACTGGGCGAGCGCGGACGGCGCGAGGCCGTTGAAGGCCTGGAACTCCGCAGCATCCTGCGAAACGCGGTCAGCGCCGTCTTCCATGGCGTCGCACCAGGCTTGCGTGTGCGACACGTCTTCGGGACAGCGGGCCGCGAGCTCGCTCTCCGAGAGCCCGAGCTCTTGCTCCAGCGAGGCGCGCACCTCCGCTTTCACACCAGACGAATCGTTGAGCTGGTAGTTCGCGAGCGCCGCCGGCTCGAGCAGGATCTGCCAGCCGAACTGCTTCGCAATCGAGCTTTGCCCGAGCTCGCTCGCCGGCTTTTGAAACACGGCCGCGAGGTGTGCGGACACCTCGTCGCCGAGGGCGGGATCGTAATAGAGCGCCGCCGGGTCCTTCAGCAGGCCTGGGTTCAAGAGGAAGTAGAGCATCAGCGGCGCGCGCACCCCGCCGTAGCTCTCGCCCATGATCACGACGGGGTTGTTCCGGAGGGATGGCTCGAGCGCGAGCACGCGCAAGACCACGCGGACGAAGTCGGCGGCGTCGAGCGACTCGTTGACGCTCTGGCTGTTGAAGGCTGCGGCGCGCTCGGTCGCGTCCGACGCGTCCTCGGCGAGGCTGTAGGAGTAGCCGGCATGACGCGCGTCGATGTAGAGCAGATTTCCGAGGGACGTGAGGCTCGTCGCGTTGGCGGTGCTCGCGGCCTCGGGCGCGTCGCCGTCGAGCGTGCGCGGACCGGTTCCGAAGGAGCGCAGGATCGACGAAGCAGCGCCTGGGCCGCCGTTGAACACGACGAACACCGGCTTCGACTTCGCGTCCGTGTCGGCGGGCTGTAGGTTGTAAAAGAGCCGGCTGCGCGTGCTGGTGCGCTCGGTCACGGGACCGCCGAGCTGGGTCTTGTAGGTGACGGGCGCAATTTCGATGAAGCCCGCCCGCGCTACCGGAGCGGCAAGGCCCGTTTCGTCGACGACGGGGATCGGCGTCGGCTCCGGTTCGTCGCTGCCCCCGGCCGCCCCCCCGACGCCCTCACCCGCCGTGCCCGTCCCGGCGTCTCCGCGAGCCACCTCACCGCCCTCCCCACCCTGATGCGGGGCACCCCCACCGCTGCCGCCGCTCGGACCACCAGCCCGCGCTGGTGCGCCCGCCTCACCCGCTTCGGCCCGCGACGCGCCCGCGCCGGCTTCCCCCGCGTTGCCGGCCCGGCCGCCCGTGGTCCCTGCGCCGCCGCCCTTGGCGCTGCCGCCGGCCTTGCCCGCGGTGCTCCCCGCCGCGCCCCCGCGGCCAGCCAAGCCGTGCGGAGGCGTGATCGAGCCGTCGTCGCCACACGCGGCCGCCATGCCTCCCGCCACCGCGAACAAAGTGATCCAGCTGTGCTTTCCGCTAACCCACACCATCCCGTCAGATTACCCGAGAAGCTCGGTGGTGCTCAGGCGCGCTTTCGGCTCAGCTTGTTCGCCGGACGCGACGTTTTCGTCGCGGGCTTCGCGGGCTTCGCGGGCTTCGCGGGCTTCACGGGCTTCGCGGCCTTCGCGGCCTTCGCGGGTTCCGCGGCCTTGTCAGGCTTCGCGGGCTTCGCGGCCTTCGCGACGGTGGCGCGCTTTGCGGGCTTCGGCGCGACTGGCTCGGCGGCGAGGGGCTCGGGGAAGGGCGGCTCCGGTTTGCCTTCGGCCACCGCGGCAAGAAAGACGGCGTAGTCCGGTCCGAGCACCTCGTGCTTCAGGAACGCAAAGACTTCCCCCCACGGTTGCATGAGTATTTTCTGCGACCACGCGCGGAGCCCGGCGGCGTCGTAGCTCGGCGCGCGCAGGCGCAGGTAGCCGAAGTCCGCGGTCGGCACGAGCGGCGGCGAACGATCTCCATCCTCGGCGTCGCCGGCGCAGAGGGCGGCGTTGCGGCTCCGGAGAAGCGCGTAGATCTCGTCGTCGAACCACGATTCGTGGCGAAACTCGAACGCGGGTCGCAGCGCGGCCGGGAGCGACGCCAAGAACTCGGCTAGGAGCCCCGCGTCCTTGCGTGCGAACGGCGGAAGCTGAAACAGCACGGGACCGAGCTTGTCGCCGAGGGCGGACGCCGCGCTCCAAAAGTAGCCGAGCGACTCGGCCGACCCTTTCAGCCGCTGAACGTGCGTGATGCGCCGCGAGGCTTTCAGTGCGAACGTGAAGCCCGGAGGCACCTGCGCCCGCCAGCGCTCGAGCAGCGGGGCCTTGGGCGTCTGATAGAAAGTATTATTGATTTCGACGCTCGCGAGCCGCGTCGAATAGCTGGCGAGGCGATCGGCAGCCGGCAGGTCGGCCGGGTAGAAGCGCCCGTGCCATTCGTCGTAGCTGAAACCGCTGGTTCCCGCGTGAAACCGCACCCGGGCGAATATGGACCTTTCCGGTGGCAAATGCGACGCTCGCGGGCGGTGAGCACGCCCCCAGAAGAAGCAGGCTCCGCGGACCGCCCCGAGGGCCTGCGCGAAGCCCTGGGCGTGGGCAAGACCGTCGGCGAGCATTTCCGGGTCGACGCGACGCTCGACGGGGACAGCGGCTGCTTTCTCGGGGTCGATACCCGCACCTCGAAGCCCGTCGTCTTCCTGCCGGCCACGGTCGAGCGGGAGAAGACGCTATTGCCGCTGGTCGGCTTCGCGCACGCCCACCTCGGGCCGCTCCTGGCGGTCGAGGCCGTGGGGGACGACGGGGCCGTCGCCGTCGCGGCCGTGATCGCCGGAGAGACACTCGCCGAGCGGCTGTCGGCGATCGGCAAGAAGCCGTCGGTCGATGCGGTTCGCACTGCCCTGCGCCTCGCGGACGCGCTGAGCTCGATTCACGAGGCGGGCGGGGTCCACGGTTTCGTGAACCTGCGCTCGGTGATCGTCGAACCGACCGAGGGCGAGCAGCCGATCCTCGCCTTCTACCCGCGCGAGAGCGGGGGCGAGCACCACACGCCGGAGCGCGCACCGGACGGGACGCCATCCATCGCCGACGACACCTGGGCGTGCGCGTCGCTCTTGCATTGGATGCTCACGGGCCACGCGCCGCCGGACGCGGGCTACGCGAAACCGGACGAAATCGAGGCAGCGGGCGTCACCGACGGAGCGCTCTGCACGGCGCTCCTCCACACGCTCACGAGCAGCCGGCCCGACCGCCAGAGCGACCTGCGCCCGCTGCGCCGCGAGCTGGCGCGCTGGTTCGTGGAGCACGCCGGGGAAGAGCCGATCGTCCCGAGCTTGCACCCCGCCGAGCCGCCGCCCCTGCCGCCGAGCATACGGCCGTCGAACCGGCCGCCGCCGCCCGCCCGGCACTCGAGTCGCCCGCCGACGACGCCCGCGGAGAAGCGGAAGTTCGGGGCATTCACGATCGGGGCCATCACGCTCGGCGTCGTCGCGGGCATCGCGCTCACGTTCCTGCGCCCGAAGCGCGTCCAACTGGTCGCGTTGCCCGAGAAGCAGGTCGAGCCGCCCGCCCCCTCGGCGCTCAACCTCGGCGACGTGCCGGTGACGGGCGAGGACGAGGTCCGGCTCGGGAGCAAGCTCGCCACGTGCATGGCCGAGTACCTCCCGAAAGGAACCTTCATCAAGACGCCCGACGTCGAATGGCTTTGCACGGAAGCCGATCCGCGCGCCGGGGCCGACAAGCTGCACGGCATCATCGTGAGCGCGGGACCGAAGGGCGCTCCTTCCGACGCGATGAAGATCTTCTCGCGCATCGGCTGGTACGCGATGCCGGCGTTCGCGGTGGTGCGCGCCGGTTGCTGCCCCGACGCGCCCCCACTCTCACTGCCCGAAGCGCATTGTCAGATGGACCAGAAGCTGCGCGACGTCGCGGAGGCGGTGGTCTCGACGCACGACGTGACCGAGCCGCTCAAGGCTTACACGGAGAGCATCCATTGCGAGCTCAACCGCGGCGGAGCCAAGATGCTGCGGCGCTCGGAGCGTCCGGCGGGCGGCGAAGACACGGCATTTCTCGAGCTCGTGAAGCACCTCGACTGAAGCCGGGAGGCTTTCGCCGATGCGCGACGCCGCGGTGATGGTCCTCGAGTTCGTCGCCGCGATCGCGGTCTCGGTCCTGATCGTGACGCACGACGTGAAGCGCTTGCCGCCCGAGTTGCTCGCACGCGCGTGGCCGACGACGTCGATGTGGTCGGCGGTGGCGTTGCTCGGGCCGTTCTGCATACCGATCCACTTCGTGCGGACCAGGCGATCGCTTTGGGGGGTCGGGCTCGGGGTGGTTTGGCTTGCGGGGGCGGTGTTGGGGTTGGAGGCGGTGGGGTGGGTGCTGGAGAAGGTGGTGGGGTAGCGGGGGAGCGGAGG
>Ga0070682_100001763_pt1 | contig 12049 bp, 11 predicted proteins | sample KBSC63LmetaG_FD_64668 | JGI IMG/M metagenome (GOLD analysis project Ga0070682, IMG submission 64668) | Corn rhizosphere microbial communities from Kellogg Biological Station, Michigan, USA - KBS C6-3L metaG | ecosystem: Host-associated > Plants > Roots > Rhizosphere | place: USA: Michigan... | reverse complement strand
GCTGCACGAGTCGCGCACCGAGCCGTTCCTCCAGACGCGAGACAATGCGGCTGACCCCAGACGGACTCAGCGAAAGCTCATCGGCTGCCTTGGCGTAGCTCGAGTGTTTCACTACGCAGTGAAAGACAGTAAGTTCAAGGGTTTCGGTGACCATGCCCAGGTTGTGGGTGGCAGTCTAAACCAACCTCGGGGGGTCAGTCCCCTAGCGTCGAGAATCACCGAAAACCGGCCGGATCAGCGCCGAAAGCCCGGCCCCCAGCGTAAATTTCGCAGCTCCAGCTCGGATTGAGCGAAAGCGGGAGCGCTCGTCCTTGCCGCCGAAGGCCACGAGTGCTCCGCCCGCTTCGCGTGACCATCAACCCCTGCTGCGCTTCTTTTTGGGTTGATGGTCACGAGTCACGTCGCACATCGGCACAGCCTTCGGCGTCGAGGACGAGTAGCGCGCGCGACGGCTACGAAGACGGGCCGCTCGCTCACACTAGCTCACGGCGCGCCCGCGTTGATCCAAGAGCTGATGATTTCGAGCTCACTAGCCGCGAGGGGCGGCTTGTTCAGTGGCATCTGCTTGCCGCTGAAGCAACCGCCGTCTTGTGCCGCGCCCAGCAGCTTGTCGACCAAGTAGCTTCGAGCCGCGTTGCCTGGCAAAATTCGCAGCTTCTGGGGGCAGCCCGCCGCAGCAGCGCCGACTACGGTTTTGACGTCAGACAGATCCAGACCGCGCGCGGGCTTTGCCCCCGAGTGGCAGCCCACACAGTTGCTGTTCAGGATGCTTTGCACGTCCGCGGCAGTCGGAGTGCAGGTGATGGTCGCGCTTGCCTGATCCGCGCAAGCGGGCGCCGGATCGCCGTCCGAGACCGTGACCGTGACGGTAACCACGCCCGGTGCGGTACAAGTGAAGGTCGGCGCAGCGAGCGTGGCGTCATCGAAGCTGCCAGCGCTCGCCGTCCAGGCGTAGCTGAGCGGCGAAGGGGCGCTGTCCGTGTCGTGCGCCGAAGCAGCGAGCGCGATCGTGCCGCCCACCAGCACCTCCGCCGGACTTGCCATGATGCCGTCGACAACGGGACAAACATTGAACGTGCCCCCCACTTGAACGCTGCCGGTAGTCGACGCCTGGTGGCACAAGAGGTGCACCGACACCGCGGAAGTTTCGTGTGGCAGGACGTCGAAAGTGCCCGATCCGGAGCAGCTGATCGCACCGCCCTCGGTGCTGCCGCTCAAAGTGATGGTGTAGCCATTGCCCACGGGGATACCTCCGAGTACCGCGCTCAGGACGGTGCTGTTCGCCACGTTGAGCGTGCCTGACTTGCTGTAGTCAGCGGGCCCGACGATCACGTAACTGACTTGATTGAGCGTAGCGCCACCGACTTGCAGCTCGAGACCGACGCTACCAATGCCGTCCGCGTCGGTATTCGACGCCTCGGGCGCGGACGAGCAGCCGCTGAGCACGGCGGACAGACCGATACAGGCGACGAGCGCGGCCAAGCCTGCGCTCCGGATCATGCAATTCATGCGATCTCCTTCTAAAAAACCAACCCCAGCAGAGAAACGCGAGCCGCTCCCCGCAGCGCGCGACCTTAGCGACTCGCGTAGTGAGTGACCATAGGTGAGTTATCAACCGTTCGAAGCGTAAGACTACGGCGAGGGCGGCGCGTGTTTCGTTGGCTGATGCACTCAATCCAAGCCAGGCCGAGGAAGCGCGAACGCTAGGATCGCGCGCGATCGAGCGATATGCTGGATCCGCAAAATGGGCTAATCGATGGGGGTGGTGGACGCCTTCGCAGATCAGCCATTGACTGGTAACCCGGCGGCGGTGTGCCTCTTGCCCAGACCTGCCGACGAACGCTGGATGCAAGTTGCTTGGACGCGTGACGACCTCTCGAGCACCCGCGCAAATCCCTGTAGTTACAGAGCATTTTCAGATACGCGAGATTCCGTAGATTCTTTCTAAGAAGAGTCCTGGGACCGCGTTGTCCCTGTGAGGCGACACGAATGAGGTTGGTTGGTGCCCAGGACAATCCCGAGCCGGAGTGGGTGCTGGCTGCATTGCAAAGGCATGAGGGAGCGCTCCTTCGCTACGCAGCGTCGTTCGTGGGCGAGACGCGCGCTCAAGACGTGGTGCAAGACGCTTTCTTGCGGCTGTGCAGTCAGCCCGTCGAGAGCGTGCAAGACCACTTGGCCGCTTGGTTGTTCACGGTTTGCCGAAACCGCGCGCTCGAGATCTACCGAGCCGAACGCCGCCTCGAAGCGATCGAGGAGCAGGACGACATGCACGAATCACCCGACAGCGGACCGTGCGCCAAGCTAGAGCGCGCAGAAAATCTATCGCTCGTGGGCGCGGCCATGGCTGCACTGCCCAGCAAGCAACGCGAAGTGTTGCGACTCAAGGTAGAGGCCGGCTTGAGCTACAAGGACATCGCCGAGGTCATGAACCTGACCGTCGGTAACGTCGGCTTCATTTTGCACAGCGCCATCGCTCGAGTGCGCGAAACGATCAGCGAGCACGAGCGAGCACCGCGCGCCGAAGGGAGCACGCGATGAGCATCGACGAGGCAGATCCCCGGTTGACCGCCTACGTATTTGGCGAGCTCTCGAGTGAAGACCAGGCAGCGCTCGAGGCCGAGCTCGCGGGTGACGAATCCGCGCGCGCCCAGCTGGCGGAAATTCGGCGCACGGTGGACGCACTCCGCGGCGAGCTCGTGCTACCGAAGCCGCCGCTGCTCGAAGCAGACAGGCGCCAAAAAATCGCAGCGCTCGCCAGCGCGGCCCGCGGCAAGCAGCGTCGCCGTCTGCTGTGGAGTGCGACCTCGCTCGGCGGCATCGCCGCCTTGGCGCTGCTCTATGTCACGACCTTCGGGCACGAGCGTAAGCCGGCTGAATTCCACTACTTCGATGCGCAGTCCAGACTCCCAGAAGCCGCCGCGCACGTGCCAGAAGTGGTGCCGCTCGCGCCGGATTCGTTCGAGCAGATAGCGCCGCTGTCGCCCCCCCCGGCCGCGACGATCGAGCAGGTTTCGCCCCTGCGAACGCCTGGCTTCGCAGCGGGCGCCAGGCCGCGCGAACTGGCGAGTCGAAAGCCCAGCGTCCAGGCCGACGACAAGCCGCGCCCGCAACCGCAATTCGAGGCAGCACCGGTCTCCAGTGTGGGTGCCGGCGAGTGGGACGACAACGCGAACTATCGCGAGTTCATGCGCTGGCTAAGCACCGGACCCGCGCCCATGGCACACCGGATCGACATCCGTGATCGTCGCTTCCTGGTGGTGCGCGACGCGGCGGGGCTCGCTGTGCCGAACTGCCGCGTAACCGTGACCGACGAAAACGACCGCCAAACCGAGCTGGTCACCGCCGCAACCGGCCGCGCCATCTTGTTTCCCCATGCCGAGGGTCTGGTCGGGCGAACGTTCACCGCAGCGACCGAGTGCGCTGGCGGCGCCAGCAGCCGCTTTTCGCTTTCGGGCCCGGACGGCAGCGTCGATCTGCGCACTTCTCAGCGGCGCATTCTGCCGCTGGAGCAGGTCATCGACGTAGCGTTCATCTTGGATTCGACGGGCTCGATGTCCGAGGAGATCGCAGCGGTGAAGTCCACCATTATGAAGGTCGCGAGCGGCCTCCGCAACTCGAACGTGCGCATTCGCATTGGCTTGGTCGAGTTCAAAGACCGCGGTGAGCCGTTCGTCACGCGCGTGTTCCCGATGTCCACGGACCTGCAGCGCTTTTCACGAGATGTCGGGGACGTGGAGGCGAGCGGCGGTGGCGACATGCCCGAATCGGCAAACGAAGCGCTGCACGTCGGCATCCATCAATTGGCGTGGAGTGAGGGCTCCCTCGCCAGGCTCGCGTTTCTGGTGGGAGATGCTCCACCACACCTCGATTACCCGCAGGATTTCGACTATGTGCTGGAGGCGCGAACGGCGGCGCAGCGCGGCATCCAGATCTACACGATTGCTGCATCGGGCATGGACACGCTCGGGCAAGTGGTTTGGCGACAAGTCGCGCAGTACACCGGAGCTACGAACTTGTTCGTGCTGCGAGGGGGTGCAGGCCCACAATCGGTCGGCGCGGGTGATCCGAAGTCTAGCTGCGGTGGAACACAGACGGCCTACACGAGCGGCAACCTGGACGCTTTGGTGCTCTCCAAGATCAAAGGCACCCTGCGTGCGCTCGAGCGAGATCCGCTACGGATCCCCGGCCTGTACACGGACGAGAACGCGAAACCGTGCGCGGATCGCCTCCAGCTCGCACAGTAGGCTCGACCCAGTTTGAACGCGCGACGCGCTGGGTGTTGCCTCGCGAGTGTCGTTTCGAGACGACAGCTGGCGGCAGCCAGCAGGCGGTGTTTCAGAGATTGTCCGCAGATTGCCCGTTCGCCCGCTCTGTCACTTTCTGGCACATTCCCTGCTCTTTATCCGTCTCGTGCCGAAACCGAAGCGTGCAAAAGTAGACACCTCCACCGTCACCGACCTGCCCGCCAGCAAGAAGCCGAGGTCGCTGCGACCGCCCTCGTCGCGCCCGCCGGTGGCGGCTCGCGTCGACGTCGTGGTCGCCGACCTCAAGCGCGACCCGCGCTGCCGCTGACGCTCTTTCAGGGAATGAGTCGGCGCGCGCCAGCGTAAGGCATGCTGGGCGAAGCAATGCTGAGGTTTGCGTACTGGGCGGGGCTGGCGGGCGTCATTGGCTCGCTCGCCTCGGCAGGCCTGGCTTGGTTCCAGGTTCCGGTGGCGGGCTACGCGGCGCCTTACATCGTGCTGTTCGCCAGCGTATTCGTGAGCTTTGCCGCGGGGGTCCTGGGGCACCCGGCGTGTACCCGTTCGGGCCTCAGGTTCAACCTGGAACTGCGTGTCCTGGCGCTCGCGGAGCCATGGGCGATTGCGTTGACTGGGGCCCTGGTGGTCGTGCTCGTCGTCGTCGGGTCCTGGCTCTCCCCGAGCGCGGACCACTTCACACTCAATGCCGCATCGTTGACCGGCCACGTCGACCGCCAACTGAAACTGGCGCTCGCTTCCGCAGCGGCCCATGGCCTCGCGTTGTGCGTCGCGAGCTCGGGGTTGCGCTGGGGCTCGTATGCCACGATCGGCGGTCCGGCGGCGTGGTTCGCGCGCTGGCTGAATCCGGCGCAGACCCAGGGCGCTAGCTCGAACTTGCCCGGCGCGCCGTTCACTTACCGAACGGTCTTCGGCCGCGTCACCTTTCGCAGCGAAGCGGGCTACCTTTTGACCGATCACTTTCCGTTCCGCTCGCGCAACCGCCGCATCCCGAGCGCAGACGTGCGCGGCATTCAGGTCAACGCCGAGCTGAGCGACCAAGGCGTCGTCACTCACTACTCGTTGTTGCTCATTCGCGAGCAGCAAAGCCCCGAGCGGCTCGTCTACAACGTACCCTGCGCCGAGCACGCCCGCGTCCTAGCCCAGCAAATCGACGGCTTGCTTCGCTGGAGCGCGGCTGGCACTCGCGAGCCGGGCAGCCTGAGCCGTTTCGCGCCGAACAAACACTAGACTCTGGGCGGAGACCAAGCTTGTGTACCTGCTCGTGTGCAGGATTCTCGATGACCAAGTTCAACAAGCGGACGATGCTGGCCGCTAGCCTGGCGCTCGGCGGCACGGCGCTCACCGGCTGCGGTGGCGCGAGCGCGGCGACTCCTGCCCATATGCCTTCGAAGAACATGAAGACTGCGTTCGTCCGCCGCGACGGCATGCGGCTCATGCTCGACGGTGAGCCCTACCGCTTCGTCGGCGCAAACATCTGGTACGGCGCTTGGTTGGGCGCTGACGCGGCGTTTGGCAACCGCGCGCGGCTCGGACGTGAGCTGGATCGGCTGAGCGCGCTGGGTATCAGCAACTTGCGCATTCTGGCTGCCGCCGAAGAAGGCCCGCTCGCTCACTCGATCAAGCCCGGATTTCGCACGAAGACCAACTGGAACGAAGCCTTGTTGCAGGGCCTGGACTACTGCCTCGCCGAGCTCGAAAAGCGCGGCATGAAGGCGGTGCTTTATCTCAGCAATTTCTGGGAATGGTCGGGCGGCATGGGCAGCTACCTGTGGTACGCGACGGGCGAATATCTGGACATGGGCGACCCAGCCCATCCTTGGCCAGAGTTCCCGGATCACAATGCCGGCTTCTACCGCTCGCCAGCTGCTGTCGCGATGTTCCAAGACCACGTCCGGCAGCTCGTCGGGCGCACCAACCAGGTCACGGGCGTTGCCTACAAAGACGACCCGACGATCATGGCTTGGCAGCTGTGCAACGAACCCCGCGCCGGAGCGACGGAGAGCGTGATCGATGCGACCTTGCCCGCTTACTATCAGTGGATCAACGAAAGCGCGCGCCTGATCCGCTCGCTCGATCCCAATCACCTCGTCTCGCTCGGGCATGAAGGGACGATCGCCACGAATGGTCGCGAAGCGCTAGTCGTCGAGGCCCACGCCCAGATCGACTACGTCACTGTGCATGCCTGGCCACTCAACTGGGGTTGGGTGAACGGGAAAGACTTACCCGGAACTTGGCAGGCTGGCTCGGCGAAGGTCGCTGAGTATCTGAAGACGCACGAACGCATCGCGCGAGCCCTGAACAAGCCGTTGATCCTCGAGGAATTCGGCTTTCCGCGTGACGGCGAGCAATACGACCCGAGCGTCGCTACCAGCTTTCGGCAGCGCTACTACGGCATGCTCTACCAGGCCGTCGAAGCCAGCGTGGCGCACGGCGGCCCACTCTGCGGTTCCAATTTTTGGGCTTGGAATGGCGAAGCGCGTGCACAGCACCCGGACCATCGTTTCCTGGACGGCGACCGTGAGTACATGGGCGACCCACCTCACGAACCGCAGGGCTGGTACGGCAACTTCGACAGCGACAGCGCGATGCTCGATCTAATCCGCGCGCACGCGGAGAGAATCCGGAAATAGTCGGCGGCGTGGCCAAGTGCAGGCTCAAAACGCCCAGCCCAATGACACCTCCTCTATCCCAACGACACCGGGCCGCAGATCCTCGACAGAGCAGCCGAGCGACGGAGCGATGGGCTTGCACGTACCATCGCCATGGCCGACCATGCCCCAAAATCCCCCATGGACGCGCCACATGAAGCCGGCTTCGGTGCGGCCCTCGATGCCGTATTCTCCGCCGACGAAAAGCGTCTGCCCAAAGTGATCGATTTGTTTGCAAGCCGCGGAGCCTTCGCCGAAGGCAAAGCCGCAGCCATGTTCGAGGGGTAACCGGGCTCCCCGGACGCCGAGCGTCAGCGCGACCGCGTGGCCGAGATGCAGGCGGCCACGCGCAGCCAAGCTCGCGTTGATGCCGTCGAGATAGCCAAAGGTAGCGGCGAGCGAGACGTACGGCAGCGCGTACGCGAATTCCGCGCCGGCCATGAGAAACACATCCGCCCGTTGGGGTTGACCGAGGATTGCCGAGAGCCCAACGCTGAATGGCTTGCGCCGCCAGCGTTCGTCGTTCGGGTGTTCTCGTCGTACTTCCCGCACACCCTCGAGCGTTGACTGTGAATCCGGTGCAACAACGGGCAGACCGAGATCCGTTGCTTCAGCCGCAGCGGCGGAGCTTATCGCCAAGAGAGGGCCCAAGAACACTCCGATAATCCCTAACTGACGAAGCGCCACGGGCTCGAATCAGCAAGCTTCGTGCCGTGAAAGGGACCGTCGCTTACGGTTCGCGGTCGAAGGTTTGCCAGTGGCCGTCGATGCGGCGCTGATGGGGCAGAAACAGCGCCTTGTATCGCATGCGCTCGGACTCGGCGATGTACAGGCCGAGGTACAAGTAACGGAGACCCCAGGTCTTACAAAGCTCGATTTGCTTGAGCACCGAGAAGGTGCCGATGCCGAGCTTCTCGTAGCTCGGGTCGTAGTAGCAGTACACGGCCGAGAGCGCTTCGTCGCTACGGTCGACGAGTGCCACACCGATCAATTGGCCGTCGAGTAGGTAGCGCAGCTCGAACGTCTCGCAGCAGCTGACGACCAGGAACTCGCGGTAGCCTTCGAGATCGATGCCGTCGCGATCGCTGGCCAGGCCGCGCAGTTCCTTGTGGCGGTTGTACAGCTCGACGCGGCGCGCGTCGGCGATCGGATCGCCGACTTCGACGACAATCCGCCCGTTGCCGCGCGCTAGTGCGCGGCGCTGTGAGCGATTGGGCAAAAATTGATCGACCTCGATTCGGATCGGTTCACACGCGCGGCAGCCCGGGCAAGAGGTGCGGTAGAGGAAGATGCCTTGCCGCCGATCGCCCGTATCCAAGCGCAATTCGAGCTCTGGGCGCTGCAGCAGCCGCGCCGGAATGCGCAGCGGCATGCGCGCGATGCGCTCGGGCAAGTACGGACACGGTTGCAGGCGGTCGTACACGATCAGCTCCGGAGGGTCGCCCGGCAAGACCCGATCATGCGGCAGCAGACGGGGCTTGGTCATCGATCGAGCACGAAGGGTTCGGGGAATATTTCGGCGAAGCCGAGCACGCGGTGTTGACGCGGGTTGGCCACGACCAGGCGCGCGTCGCGCTGGAACTCCGAGATCACTTGGCGGCACAACCCGCAAGGCATGGCCAGCGTGTCCGCGTCAGTGAACACGGCGATGCTCGTGAGGCTGCGTTGGCCCGCGGCGACCATGGCCAAAATGGCCGAGCGCTCGGCGCAGATCGTCGCGCCGTAGCTCGCGTTCTCGACGTTGCAACCAACGAAGATCTGGCCGTTCTCCGCGCGTAGGGCGGCGCCCACCAAAAAACGGGAATAAGGCGCGTACGCGCGCTCCCGCACCGCGCTCGCGCGCAGCACCAGCTCAGCCAGCTCAGGCGGCAATTCTGGTAAGAGCTGGCTCACGAGGCGCCCGTACCCGCGGAGATCAGCCAGCGCGTGAGCACGGCCGTGAATGCATCACGCGAGCGGCGAGCCGTCGCTTCGACTTCACGATGATCGAGCAGCTCTGTCGACAAACCGGCGGCCAAATTGGTGATGCAGCTGATTGCGCCGACGCGCACGCCGCACTGACGGAGCGCGATCACTTCCGGCACGGTGCTCATGCCCACCGCATCTGCGCCGAGCGTGCGCAGCATGCGAATTTCCGCGGGCGTCTCGTAGCTCGGGCCGAGCATGGCGGCGTACACGCCTTCGCGAAGCGTGACATCGGCGTGACGCGCGGCTTCACGCGCCGACGCCTGCAGGCCGAGATCGTAGGCCTGACTCAAGTCGGGGAAGCGCGGCCCGTCCCCATAGTTCGGACCACACAGTGGGCTATCACCCATCAAATTCAAATGATCGGTGATCAACATCAGATCACCCGGCACGAAGCTCGGGTGGATGCCGCCCGCCGCGTTGGTCAAGAGCACCACGCTGCAGCCGAGCTCGACGAGCAAGCGAACGCCGAACACCGCACGCGCGTGGCTATTGCCTTCATAGACGTGTGCGCGCCCCTGCAAGCAAGCAACCTGCACCGAGCCAAGCAAACCCGTGCACAGATTTCCGGCGTGCCCTTGCACGCTCGAACGCGGCATCTCCGGGATCTCGGCGTACGGGATGCGCTGACCAGAACTCAGTTGATCGGCAAACGCACCGAGCCCGGATCCCAGCACCACGCCGACACGCGGGCGGGCGGGGGCACGTTCGGCGACAAAAGCAGCGGCGAGTCGCACGCGCTGAAGTTCGCCGTCGGGCATCACCCCATCCTAGCCCGGGTTCGGCCGGCGCGGCCCATAGCCGGTCATTTGTCGAGAAAAGTACGCAAAAATAGCCGAGAAAGCTGGCCACGAGCGGACGGCTGGACGACCCTGAGGCTTCAAGCTAGGTTCCGCGCCCCCGCCGGTCCGTTGTGGATGGCGTTTGGCATCTCTCCCCGGCGCAAGAAGAAATCAATGGCCACCAAGTTTGCTCAATTCCTCCAGGACAACAAGATCGACCCGCGCCGCATCGTCGTCGCTTCGCAAGAGCTCGAGCGGCTGCGCCCCGAGGATCGCAAGGTGAAGCACCAGAAGCGCGCCGCCAAGAAAGCCGGCACGAAACCGGCCGAGGGCGAGAAGCCCGCCAAGCCGCGCTCGGGCCGTGCGGTGACCCCGCGCCTGCTCGAGTCGGTCACGGTGGGTAAGCCGGTCTCCGGTCCCGCAAAGACCCGCCTGCTCCGCGCCTTGAATCACGTGCTCGTGGCCAAGAAGAAGACGGCCGTCGAGCTCAAAGCGGTATTCTGAGACGACACACCCCTGCGCAGATGTGGGGGGTAAGTAGTACCCGGAGTCGCTATCGTTGGGCGACTCCGCGTACGGAAATTTTGAAACAATCCGAGCTGTGGCGCATCTGACTAGTTCGTGGTCGCCACTCCGCTGATCGGTCGGACCGCCGTCTCATGGCCAAAACTCCCACTCGAAGAGCGGCAAGCCAGCTCGGTTGCGGTTAAGCTACGCCTCGTGACCGACCTGGCGGACCTGGTTGAGCGCTGTAAGGCCGGTGATGGCTTGGCGTTCCGCGAGGTGTTTCGAAATCATCGCGCCGATGTCGCGCGCCTCGTGCTGCGCATGACCGGTCGCCCAGGGGACCTCGAAGACTTGGTGCAGGACGTGTTCCTGCAAGTGTACCGCAGCATCAAAGATTTCCGCGGCCAATCGCGGTTTTCGACCTGGCTCTATCGCCTGAGCGTGAACGTGGTGCTGATGCAGCGGCGCGCCGCGCGCAGTCGCCCCGTGCTTCAAGCAGCGCCAGACGACGCCTTTGGCGCCGATCTACGCGAGTTGCCGGACGACCAACTGGCGCGCGCGCGACGCGTGGCGGCGTTCTATCGGCTGCTCGATCGCATGAGCGACAAGAAGCGCGCGGTCTTCGTGCTGCACGAGCTGGAAGGGCTGTCTCCGAGCGAGATCGCCAAGGTGGTCGGCGCGCCGGTGCTCACCGTGCGTACCCGGCTATTTTATGCGCGTCGTGAGCTGCTCGAGATGCTGCGCGACGAGCCCGCGTTGGAATTCGTAGCGCGCGAATTGCGCGAAGAACTGCCAGAGAGCGAGAGCGCTGAGCCGCTCACTGAAAGAGAGCCGACGTGAGTGAGCGCCTTGGCAACACCCGAAGGGGAGTGAAACGCCGTCCTGAAGAGCAAGCTCTCGATCGCCTGATCTTGGAGCTGCGCGAAGAGCCCGCCCCGGAGCTCGATTGGCAACGTGTCGAAGCGCGCTTGCTGCGCGAACCGCGACCGGAACCGCACAGCGCCGCGCGCTCGTTCCTGAGTCGGCTGCGTTTGCCCGCCGCGGGTCTGGTAGCGGTCGCCGCGGTGCTCGCGCTGATCGCGACGCACCGGTCCGCGCCGCTGCCGGCGAAACCGACGGCCAAGCTGAGCACCCTGCCATTGAATGGTGACCAACTGGCGATCGGGGCACGGGTCACTGCGGGCAATCAGCCGCTCGTGGTCGAACACCTCGGCCGTGCACGCTGGACGCTCGAAGCGCACGCCACGGCGCTGGTCACTGACGCAGGAGAGTTTTTGACCGTGAAGTTGGAGAGTGGCGCGCTCTCGGCAGCAGTCGTGCCCAATCCAAAACCAGAAACGTTCGCGGTCGAAGTCGAGGGCACGCGCGTGGCGGTGCACGGCACGGCCTTCCGCGTCGAGCGCGCCGGCGAGCGCGTGCAGGTGGAAGTCAGCGAGGGCACGGTCGCGATCGAAGCCAGCGGGACCCATTCTGCACCCGCATTTCTGCTGCGCCGCAATTCGCGCGGCAACTTCGCGTTCGACGGACGCACGGGCAGCGTCGAAGGAAACGCTTCGGCGGTGGTCGCCGATACTGGCGGTCGGTCGCACCGCGCGGTGGCGTCTGGCGCGTTTGGCGCGTCTAGCGCGCACGGGCGCGTGGTCGCTCCGGCGGTTCAGCCCGCAAAGCCGGGCGTGTCGCCGGAGGCGGTGCTCGAGCCGCGGCCGCTGCCCGCCCAACCGTCGATCTCGGATATCGAAACCGGCGTCAGTTCGGCGCTGGCGCTGATGAATCGCTGCTTTTACGACCAAACTCGCTCGAGCGGCAATCACGTCAGCGCCAGCACGGGCCTGACCCTAACGGTCGCCGGAGACGGCACGATCCAAAGCGTGACCTTCGCGCCGCC
>Ga0070682_100001762_pt1 | contig 12050 bp, 8 predicted proteins | sample KBSC63LmetaG_FD_64668 | JGI IMG/M metagenome (GOLD analysis project Ga0070682, IMG submission 64668) | Corn rhizosphere microbial communities from Kellogg Biological Station, Michigan, USA - KBS C6-3L metaG | ecosystem: Host-associated > Plants > Roots > Rhizosphere | place: USA: Michigan... | reverse complement strand
AAGGTCGCCTTCGCCCGCCGCGAGCTTGCGCACGCCGTCCGCCTCGTCGGCCGTGAGCTGGCGCTTGAGCCAGACGAAGCGCCGCTTCGAGAGGATCTTCTTCTCGATCGAGGCGGGGTCGAGGCCGAGCACGGCGCCCAGACGGTTCGCAGCGTCACGCGCCACGAGCGGGATCTTCTGTGGGACGACGCCGCGCAGGAGCTCGACGGCGTCGAGACTCGCGCTCGGGACCTCGACGCTCACGGCGAGCGCGTCGCCGTTGCGATCATAGAGAGCGCCGCGTTTCGGCGCGACGTGCAGGCGCCGCTGCCGCTGGCTCTCCGCGATCTCGCGCCAGCCGCGACCGTCCTCGACCATGATCGAGAAGGCCGACTGCACGACGAGGCCGAGCCCCAAGGCCAAGACCCCGCACAGGAGGCCCATCCGGATGCGGACCCAGCGTGCCCGTGCCGCCTCGTCGATCATTGAGCCTGCTCCTCAGCGGGCGGCGCGTGCGCCGCTGCCGCGGGAGCGTCGGGCGATTCGGCCGGCAGCACGCCGGCCGGGAGAATGCGGTCCGCGGAGGGCTCGCTCATGCCGAGCAGCGTGCGGGCCACGAACTCCACGCGCTCGGGCGTCTTGTGGCTCGACAATTCGAGCTCGAGCACGCGCTTCACCTCACGCAAGCGTGCGATGTGCGCGTGCGTGCGCCCGAGCTCGTACCCGAGCTCGACGGAACGCACCCTGAGCGAAAGCTGGAGCACGAACGCGGCCGTCGCCGCCGTCACGGCCAGCGTCCAGAGCACGAGAAACGTCCGCTCGCCCTTCATGCCGGCTCCTCTCCGGGCTCCCCGGGCCCGCTCGGGGGCACGCGTCGCGCCGTTCTGAGCTTCGCGCTCCGCGAGCGCGCGTTCTGCTCGATCTCCGTGTCGCTCGGGATCTGCGGCTTCTTCGTGAGCGGCTCCCACTCGTTGCGCCCGACGAGCTCGCGCTTCACGGCGCGGTCCTCGATCGAGTGGAAGCTGATGAACGCGGCCGTGCCGCCGGAGCGCAGACGGTGGCGCGCGAGCGTGAGCAGCGCGCGCAGCTCGAGGACCTCGGCGTTGACCGCCATGCGGAGCGCCTGGAAGGTGCGCGTCGCCGGATCGACACCGCCGACGCGCCGCGGACCGACGGCGCGGATGATCGCGCGCCGGAGGTCGAGCGTGTCCGACAACCGCTCGGCGGCCGACGCCTGCTTGATGCAACGTGCGATGCGGCGCGACGCGCGCTCGTCGCCGAGCTCGTAGATGAGATCGGCGAGCTCTTCCTGCGACACGCGCTCGATGAGCTCGCGCGCCGTCTCCCCGCGCGTCGGGTCCATGCGCATGTCGACGGGACCCGGGTGACGGAAGCTCATGCCCCGGTTCGCGTCGGTGAGCTGCTCCGAGCTCACGCCGAGATCCGCGAGCAAGCCGTCGATGCGCGTGATGCCGGCCGCGTCGAGGTGCTCGCCGACCTCCGCGAACGAGGCGTGCGTCACCGTCGCGCGCTCACCGAACGGCGCGAGCGCTGCGCTCGCTGCCGCGACGGCGCGCGGATCGCGATCGAACGCCAAGAGGCGCACGTTAGGCAGCGCCCGCAAGAGCGCCGACGAATGACCGGCGCCGCCCGCGGTCACGTCCACGAGCACGCCCTCGCCGAGCTCCGCAAACGCGGCGATCACCTCGCCCAGCATCACGGGGGCGTGAAGGAAAGGCGGCTCGCTGTCGATGCGGTGGGCGGCCATCATAATTTGACCTGCTCCAGGGCGGAGCGAAGCTCGGCTTCTTCCTCCGGAGTCATCTCGAGCGCGCGATCCCACTCCGACTTCGACCAGAGCTCGAGGATCGGGCCCATGCCGGCCCACACGGCGTCCTTGTCGAGTCGCGCCTTCTCGCGCAAAGGCGGCGGCACGAGCACGCGACCCGAGCCGTCGAGCTCACACTCGACGGCCGCCGACACGTAGCGACGTCGAAAGCGCACCGTGTTCCGCGCGAGGCTCGGTAGCTCCATCACGCGCTGCTCGAACGCCTCCCATGCCTTGAGCGGGTAGAGATGCAGGCACGGATCGAAGACGTCGGGCGCGAGCACGATGCGCGCGTCGCCGCTGCCGCCGATGAGCTCGCGAAAGCGCGCCGGCAGACTGATGCGACCTTTCGCATCGACGCTGTGCATGAAGTGCCCGCGGAACATCGGCTGCTGTTGGTTCGTTGCTGCCACTGGGTGGGCTGGGCTGACACTCAGCCCCACTATTTCCCACTGGACAACCCGAACCTACGGGCCGACCGCTGCCTCTGTCAATAATGCGGAGTACGGGAACTCCCAGTAAAAACCAAGTGTTCACCAGGATCCAAGTAACCTACATGAACGGGTTATCAGTGCTCGCTCGGGGCCGGCGGCAAGATCGTGAGTCGGTGACTCGAGCGGTCGCCGAGCCCCAAGGTCGCGGCGAAGAGCACGAGGGCAAGGGCGGCAGGGATGATGGCGACGAGCAACATGCCCGCGGAGTGAGCAAGCGCCGTTCCCCGCGCAAACCGACGCAAAGTTCGGCACTTACGCGATGAAGGCCGACGCGTGCGTGGGGCCCCGGACACGCCGGCGCGGCCCGCGAGCCGCGGTCGTCAGCTCTTCGGGGGGCGCGTCACGTCGCGCGTGATGTCCCCGATGACCTGATTCGGCACGTCCGTCAGGCTCTGCTTCACCTTCAACCCGGTCCGCACGGTGCGGCCCGCGACCTTACCCACCTTCGACAGCGTGTTCGGTCCGAAGAGCAGGAGCAGGACCACCGCGACGATGAGCCAGTGGATGGGGCTGATGCTTCCCATGGGCGCCGCTCATTATACCGAGATCCCCGGCGTCGGCTATCGTTCCCCCGACGTCCCCCGTGGGCGACCCATCTGATGCGCTCGCCTCTCGGATTCGCCGCCTTCACGCTCGGTCTTGCTCTGACGCTCATGGGCTGCTCGCGGCGTGCGGGGCCGGGTGGCGGTCCCGCGGGCGCCACCTCGACGCCGAGCGCGGTCGCGAGCGCGAAGCCACCGAGCAACGAGCTCGTGCAGACGGGAGCGGCGCTCTATCTCCGCTACTGCGAGCTTTGCCACGGCAAGGACGCGACCGGGTACGCCGCCGACAACGCGCCCTCGCTCGTCACGCGCACCTTTCTCGAGAGCGCGGACGACGCCTTCATCGCCAAAGCGATTCAGGTGGGTCGGCCGAGCACGGCCATGGGCGCCTACGGCAAGGACCGCGGCGGGCCGCTCGACAACTCGGCGATCGGCGCGATCGTCGCGTTCCTCCGAGCGCGTGGACCCGCCGCACGCCCCTTGCCCGGTGGCCCGGCGCACGGCAACGCCGCGCAGGGCGCCAACGTCTATCAAACGGAATGCGCGGGCTGTCACGGCACGGAGACCGAGCGCAAGACGGCGCTGTCGCTCTACAACCCCGAGCTCCTGGCAGCCGCGAGCGCGCCGTTCTTGCGCTACGCGGTGACGAACGGGCGCGCTCCGACACCGATGCCGGCGTTCGGCGGCAAGCTCAGCCCCGCGGCGATCGAGGACGTGGTGACGTTCCTCGCGAACAGAGGCAAAGGCTACCCGCCCCCTTCCGCCGCGCCGATCGGCAGCGTGCCCAAGAATCTCCCCGTCGTGATCAATCCGAAGGGGCGCCCGGCGACCTTCACGCTGCGCGATGAGCGCTTCGTCCCCGCCGCCGACGTGAAGAAGGCGCTCGACGAGCACCGGCGCATCGTGATCGTCGATGCACGCTCGCCCGCGGACTGGGTCGCCTATCACATCCCCGGCGCGATCTCGGCGCCGTACTACCAGGCGGCGGAGCTCGAGCGCATTCCGAACGACGGCACCTGGGTCATCGCGTATTGCGCCTGCCCGCATCACGCGTCGGGCGCGGTCGTCGATGCCTTGCGCACGAAGGGCTACAAGCACACCGCCGTGCTCGACGAGGGCATCCTCGTGTGGAAGTCGAACGGCTTCCCGCTCGAGGGCGAGAGCGCGCACTAGAGCGCACGCTCAGGCGTCGGCGAGGACCGGGGTGTCCCAGTCGACCCAGTCTGAGTAGCCTTCGCTCGCGCCGTTCTTTCCGTCCGTGCGCACGCCGACGGACGCGGTGTTCGCGCTCTCGTCGCCGAGCAGGAAGCGCCGGCAGAACGCGGTCACGTGCGGTCCGGAGTTCTGCGTCTGGAACGCGCAGTGGCCGCCGTCGCCGTACTGCGAGAAGCCCATCGTGTCGGGGCGACCGAGCGCGGCCCACACCTCGAAGGCGGCCCTCGCGCCCGCGTAGCAGGACTTCGGTCCGAGCCAGAGCTGCGAGCTGTTTTCGATGATCAGGATCGGCAAGGGCGCTCGGATCGCGATCACCCCGTGCTGGTCGAGCGGAAGCTTCGTGATGTCACCCCGCGCGAAGCTTTCGAACGCGGTCGCGAGCCAGACGTTCTCGCCGATGAGCTCGCTCGCCGTCTCCACGCCGCCCGCCTGCACGAGGTTCTCCTGCTCGGCGACGCGAAAACAGCCCACGCCACCCGCGCCCGATTCCTCCGGCAGAGCGAGCGCCACGCGGTCGTCCCAGATCCCGGCCACGAGCGCGCCCTTGCCGTTGCGCGAACAGCCGGTGACGCCGAGGCGCGCCGGGTCGAGGCCCACGTCGACCTGCTCGAGCGCGTCGATGATGCGGCTCACGCCCCAAGCCCACGCGATGCAGGCGCTGTTCCCGGCGACGCTCGTGCCGTAAAGGTCGAAGAAAAGACCTTTGTTGCGCGAGCTTTGGTTCGCCTGCGCGGCGAGTTGGTTGTTGTCGAAGGCGATCGAACCGATCCCCGCGGGGATCCCGCCGAGGCTCGAGCCGCTCAAGCTGATGATCGCAGGCGCGGGGCCCGACGCGCTCGACGGCTTGCTCACGGTGATCGAGAACGTGATGCTCTTGCCACCCTCGGTGCAGGTGATGTCGAGCTTGTTGCCGTTCGGTACCGCCATCACCGAGCTCGGCTTCGGCGGCATCACCCCGTAGATGTATTTTTCGGCGAGCGCTTTGAGCTCGGCGCGACGACAGGCCCACTCGGCCTTGGTCGTGATGCGCGTGCCGGTCGAGAGCTTGAAGGGATCGGGGAGCTTCGGAATCGAAACCAGCGCGCTCGGTTCGGGCAGCGCGGGAGGCGACGACCCGCAGGCGGTCACCGTGGGAAACCCCGGCTGGTTCATGGCCGGCGCCCCGCCGGCGGCGTTCGTCCCACCGTTGCCGGCTTGCCCGTTCTTGCCGCCCGCTCCCGCCCCACTTCCCCCGGCCTTCCCACTGCTCGCGGCAGAGGAGCCGGATCTGCCAGCGCGGCCCCCGAGGGGCGCTCCGGTCAGGCCGTCGCCGGCAGCGCTGCCGTCGTCACTGCTCGAGTCGGAGCACGCGGGCACCACAACGGACACGGCGCTGAGCGCACCGAGCCGGAGCACGCCGCGTCGCGACTCCAAACGCATGACACCAACCAGTAACGCATCCCCCGCGAGGTGCCCGCTCATTTTGGAGTCGCGCGCTGGTCCCTTTTTGCGAAGAACACCGCGAGCGTAAAAATCCTGGATGAGCGACGCGATGCGAGGTCGCTTCTTCGATGAACCTACTGCGCCGGGTACTCGCCGAGCACGCCCGTGAGCATCGCGAGCGTGAGCGTCGTCCAGCTATGGTTGTAGTAGCGGCTCCGCGCGAGGAGCGTGTCCGTCGCGACCAAGCCGTAGGCGTCGCTCACGAAGCTCTGGAACGTAGCGTCGTGCATGGCGCCCACGGCCGCGGTCCCCACGAACACGGCCGACTGCGGGCCGTTCGGATCGGAGTCGGGATCGGGGTGTGGCTTGCCGTCGAGATCGTAGCCGTCGACGATCTTGCTCGCGCCGATGCCGGCGAAGAACTGGCTCACCTTTGCGAGGTAGTCCTTCGCGCGCGACTCCCCGTGCCAGCAGTAGTCGAGCCCGATCCTGAACGGGATGCGGGCCGAGTCGTACTGGTAGTTCGTCGCGCCGCCGTTGTCGGGGGTCTTCGGCGCCCCGTTGGCGTCGCACCAGGCAGGCACGAGGCCGTTGTCGGCGTTCTTGCTCTGCGCGTTCAGCGATTTCGCGAGAATCGTGTAACCGGTGTCGATCACTCGACCCCAGCCCGCCGTGTCGCCCGTGACCTCGCCGAACACGCGGTATTCGCTGGGAGCGAAGTACGACGCGTTGAAGATGAGATTGCCCGCCCAGGTGTCTCCCGCGAGCAGGAAGTCCTTGTTCTGGTGATCGACCTCGTGGTCCCAGATGGCCTTGATCAGGGTCTTCGCGTAGTCGATGTACGGCTTGTCGAGCGTGCCTTTGCCGCCCCATTGCCGGTCGGCCATCACGAGCGCCCACGCCATGTCCTCGTCGGCGTCGGTCGCGCCGCCGGTGCCGAGCCGCGTCGTCCCGGCCGCGTTGATGTACCAATCCATGAGGCCGTTGGCGTTGACCCAGAGCTGCTCGTACTTCCAGAGCTCGTCGAAGAGATCGCGGTCATCCATGAAGACCGCTATCTCCATCCCGTAGGCGATGCCCTCGGACACCGTGGAGTTGCTCTCCGCGTTGGGTGAGTTCGGGCGCTGCGTGCGCAGGTGTCCACCGGCGCCGTTCGACGTGACGATCTCTTGCTTCCACGCGTCGTACGCGCCCTTGACCGAGACCGAGTCCGCCGCCGTCGGGTAGCTGCAGCTCGCGGCGCGCAGGCTCTGCGGGAAGGGATACTTCGCGCCGTACTTGGAGGGCGCGCCCGCCGCACCCGCGCTCCCAGCGCTCGGGCCCGTGCCGCTCATCCCGGCGCTCGCGACCCCGCCGGCACCCGCGCCGCCCGCCGGGCTAGCCGTTCCGGCGCTCCCGCCGCTGCCGGCGACCGGCGGCGAACCTGCGGTCCCACCACCCGTGCCGGCGCCACCGCCCGACACCGCGCCGCCGACGCCGGCCATGCCGGCGTTCGCGCCATTGCCCCCACTGCCACCCTGCGCCGCGCGACCCGCGCTTCCGGCGGCCGTCGCCGCACCACCGGGCGAGCCAGCGCGAGCTCCATCGGAGTTGCCTCCCGTCGCCCCGTCCGGGCGCTCACTGCACGCCGCGCCGAGCACCATCACGAGCGAAAGACCGAAGGCAAAGGAAGCGCGCATGGCCGAGCGTGAAGCTTACGCCATCCGCCGGCGTTGTGCCCTCAGTACCGGTACTGCCAGAGCAGGTCGAGGCCCGTGCCGATCGTGCCGGCCTCCGTGCGCAGCGACCAGTCGCGTTTGAAGCGCCAATCGACGGTCGCGCTCGCGGCATCCGTGTGCTCGGCGGGGCTGTTCGATTCTAGATTTTTGTAGCTTAGCTCAACCCAGACGTTCTCGCTCACGGGCATGGCGGCCGTGTAGGTGAGGTAGTTCCGTTCGTCCGCCGACGTCTCGTTGCCGGTCCGGAGCTCGACGCGCTTGAGCGGCGTGTCGGCGAGCAACTCACCGACGAAGTCGGCGCCGTAGCCGACGCCGGCGGCGCGAGCGTCGCCCCCGTCGGCGGAGCCGCCGAGCACGAGCGCCTGGATTTCCGCGGGCGACAGCGGCGGATCGCTCGAGAGCCGCAGCGTCGCTTCACGCAGCGTGCCGCCGACCTCGACGTAGACATTGGTCCCGTCGGGCGCGCGCCAGCTCGACAGCACGCGCAGGTGCGGATCCGCAGGATCCTCCGTGTCGAAATGCACCTCGCCCGATTCGATGATGAACCCCTTGCCGAGGAGCTCCACGCGGCCCCCGGAGAGCAGCTCGAGGTCGCCCGTGACGCTCGTCCCGTCGGCGAGCGTCACGACCGGACGACCCTTGAGCGGGATCTCCATGTCGGCGCGCTGGAGCTTCACCTTGCGCGCGAGGTCGAAGGCGAGCTGCCAGCCGAGCGCTCCCGCGCGTGCCCCGCGCGCCGGCTCGCGGAGCGGTTGCTTGACGACGACGTCCGGATTGTCGTCAATCGCGAGCACCGTGCGTCCCGACGAGCGCGGCAGGACGGCCGTGAGGTCGTGCAGCTGAATCGCGACGAGGATCGGGTTGCGATCGGGAAAGAGCTCGAGCGCCGCGCCGCCGCTGAGGGTCGCCTGTGAAACGCCCTCGATCAGCAGCGGCACCTGGCGCAGGTTCACGTTCGCGCGCGCGTCGACGAGCTTGAGCCCCTCGAGGTAGATGTCGGCGCTCGCGGCGACGTTGTCGTACTTCGCGCCGGAAGCGGCGGAGAGGCCACGCACGGCGATGACGGTACGCGCGCCGCGCTTGTCGGCGGTTGCCGCGAATTTCACGTTCGAGAGGCGCATGCCGAGACCCGAGAGCTGGAGCGCGCCGTTCGCGAGCGCGAGCTGCCCCGTGAGCTCGGTCGCCACGGCGCCGGGCACGGGCTTCGCGCCCTCGGGCGCGAGCGTGAGCCGTGCGCTGCCGTCGAGTCGCCCACTCAGATCGGAGAGCACGCTGCCGACGATGGGCGAGAGCAGCGCGGCGTCGATGCCGTGGAGCGAGACTTCGGCAGCGAGGGGCTCGCTGCGATCGAGACGCGGCACGGTGCGATCCCAGGCCACCGCGGCGTGCGCGTCCGCGTCGAGCGTCCCCTCACCCCGCGCCAGGGTGAGCCCGGCCGTGAGAGCTCGCCCGTCGGAGCGGACGCTGAGCTCTCCCGTCCCCACGGGGATCCGGCGCACGCTCACGTCGGCGAGCTTGAGGCGCGCGTTGAGCACGGGGAGGTCACCGCCTTCGCGGAGCGCGACGGCGCCGCGCACGCGCCCGGTCATGCCCGCTTCGGCGAGCGGCGGTAAAAGCTCGAGCGGCAGATCCTCGAAGCCGAGCTCGGCGTCCCCGTCGAAGCCGCGCTCACCGCGCAAGAGCGCGGGCGGGTCGATGTTTCCGGTCGCGCGCGCCACGGCGACGCGCGCGCCGCTGCAGGGGACGCTCGCGTTGCCGATCAGGTGCGCCTGCGCACCGAGGCCGAGCCGCTGGGCGAGAGGATCGTATTGGAGCGTGCCGCAGACGTCGAACGCGCGAGCGTCGGGCGAATCGTCGAGCGTGAGGCCACCGAGAGCGCCCTTCAGCGCGAGCATCGGTTCGGCGACGCTGCCGCGCAGGCTCGCCTCGGCGCGCAGGGTGCCGGTGAGCCCGGACGGCCTGATCCATGCGGGAAGCTCTGCGAGCGGGCGGCCGTCGACAATCGCCGTCGCCACGATCGGCTCGTGCGCGAGCCACGACCACGCCGCTCCCGGCGCCGCGAGGAAGCGCTTCACGTCGGCATCGAGGCGAGCGCTCACCGAGAGAAGCAGACCGTGAGCGTCGATGAACCGCGCGTCCGCTTGAGCAAAGCCGCGCGTCCCGTCGACCTGACCGCTCAGTTGGGTCTCGATGCCGGTGACCGTGAACGGCGCGCGTTCCTCGCCGACGAGCGCCGTGACCTCGAGTCCCTGCGTCGCGGCGAGCAGCGTCATGCTCGGCGCGCCGTCCGGTGTGGTGCGCACGAGGTTCACCTGCGCCATCGCGACGCCCCCGAGTGCGCTGACGCGCGCCGCCTTCGGCAAGAGCGGAGCGAGCCGCGGCAGCTCGAGCCGCTCGACGCCGATGTCCAGGCGGCCGGTCGCGCGGCGGAGCGCCGCGGCGTCGAGCATCGAGCCCTTCACCGTCGCGTCGAACGACGAGCTCACCCGGCCGAGCCCCGCGAGCTCGACCAAGCCGTTGCCGGTCACGTTCTCGCCCTCGAGCGTCATCGCGAGGTCGATGTCGAGGCCGCCCACCGAGCCGAACTCGCCGTCGCGTACGCCGATGCTCACCGTGCCGCGCCGCACGTCGCGCGCGAGCGCCACCTCCGCGTTGACGCTCAGCTTTCCCCCGAGCTGCCCCGTCGCGACGCCGAGCACGCGACCCACGGTACCGAGGTCGAAGTCCTGACCGCGCGCATCGAGCTCGAGCAGCCCCGGGCGATAGCGCGCCGAGCCCGTGAGCGTGCCCCCGGCGCCCTCGAGCGTCAGCGCCGACACCTCGACGCTCTCACCCTCGACGGCCACGCGCCCCGCTTTGCCGTGCAAGCTGCGTCCCTCGCGCGTGACGACGACGTCCACGTCGTCGAGCTCGGCGCGGCCCAGCGCGCGCAAGCGCGTCGAGGCCTCGATGCTCGCCCCCTTCTCACCCGTGAGCTTGGCGCTCACAAGCAATCCGGCGATCGGCCCGCTCACCTTCACGCTCGCGTCGTCGAAAGCGAGCCCACCCCAACGCACGCCGTGCGCCTCGACCGTTCCGTCGAGCTTGAGCTCGCGCGGCGCCGCGACGGGGCCCGTGACCCGCCCGCCCGCGCGCGCGCTGCGGATGCCGAGCGCCCCGAGCGTCAGATCGTCGCCACTCAGCGTGAGCGACGCGTCGAGCTTCTGCTTCTCGACCTTCGCCTGCACGCGCCATTCGGCATGGCCCCGCACGGCCGACAAACCAGCCACGCGCGGCGCTGCCTCGAGCGCAAAACGGGCGGCGTGGGCTTCGAAGCTCAGCGCCCCGCCGGGCTCGAGCCGGAACGTGCCGCTGAGCGGCATCCCTTCCTCGCCGAGCGCCGCGTTGCCGCCGAGGCCCTCTGGCCCGTACGTGACGTGAAACGTCGCCGCCGGCAGCGGGATCCGCCCGAGCGTCGAGGGCTCGCTCGCCCCGTCGGCGGTGAGCTCGACGCCGTGCTCGCCCGCGAGCAGGTCGAGCGAGGTGCGGGCCGTGATGCTCGTCTCGGGCCCGTCGGGAAAGACCGATCGGAGATCGATCCCCCGGCCTTCGGTCTTGAGCTTCAAGCGCAGCTCGGGAGAAAGCTCGATGCTCCCGGTCGCTTCGAGCGAGCTCGCCCCCACGGCCGCACTCGCCTTGGCCTCGAGCTTCGGCAGATCGCCCGCCGCTTCGAGGTGGGCCGACGCCACCTGCTCGATGGGCCACACGGGCAAGAGCGCGCGCACCACCTTCGGCTCGGCACGCGGCACATCCAGCGTGAGCGCGAGGTGCGTGCCGTCGAGGCGTGCGATCCCGTCGAACTGCAGGTCCCCTGCGTACCCGTCGAGCGTGCTCCAAAAATGGCTGGTTCCACGCTGGTGGAAGCTGCCGACCGCCTTGATCTCCTTCTCGAGCAGCCCGCGCACGACGGCACTGAAACGCGCCGCATCCACCGCGACGCCGACCGGCGACACGAGCACCTGGCCGCGGGCCCCCGTGACGATGCCGTCCAGCACCGGCAGGCCGCGCAGCTCGAGGTGCGTGTTGCCGCGACCGATCTCCACCGCCGACAGCCACACGCGCGGCGCGGGCGACGACACCGGCTCGGGCGGAGTCGGGCGCGGCGTGAACGCGGCGACGAGACCGAGCTCACTTTCCCCCGGCAGCGGCGCGAGCACGACGTTCGCCTCCTCGACGCGCGCGTACTCGACCAAGATCGTCGTCTTGCCGTCGTCGCTCAGGAGCTCCCGCAGGATCGCCCGCGCGTTCGCCCGGATCCGGACGCCGCGCCCTTCGAGCACGAGCCGTCCGCGCGGGTCGCGGACGCGAAACCCGTCGGCCGTCACGGACGAGAGCGACAGCTCCGACAGCTCGGCGAGCTCGAACTTCCCTCGGAACGTGCGGTCGAGGAAGCCGACCAGCGTGCGCGCCGCAACGCGCCGCCCGGCCGCCGTCCGGAAGTGGGCACCGAGCGCGAGCGCGAACGCGACCACGAACACGAGCGCGAGTCCCACCCGCCCGAGCGCACGCCGGATCCGTCCGCTCGTGCGCACCGCCACCTTAGAAGGCCTCCCCGATGGCGAAGTCGATCGTCATCGGTATGCCGAAGAACCCGTCCTCCAGGCGTCCCTCGTCGGCGTCGAGATGGCGCTGGCCGAGCTGCTGCAGGTAAAGCGGCCGAAAGCCGACATCAACGCGAAAGGGTCCCACCGGCGTCATGTAGCGCAAGCCGAACCCCGGCGAGATGTGCGGCACGTTCAGGCGGATGTGCGTCACCTCACGCGTGACGTCGCTCGAATCGACGAACAACGCCCCCTGAAACGCACCCGAGATC
>Ga0070682_100001760_pt1 | contig 12057 bp, 9 predicted proteins | sample KBSC63LmetaG_FD_64668 | JGI IMG/M metagenome (GOLD analysis project Ga0070682, IMG submission 64668) | Corn rhizosphere microbial communities from Kellogg Biological Station, Michigan, USA - KBS C6-3L metaG | ecosystem: Host-associated > Plants > Roots > Rhizosphere | place: USA: Michigan... | reverse complement strand
CGAGCAATCTCCCTCCAAGCGCACTTCTCATGTTGTTGACGACTTCGGATTGAGGATTTTAGCCGGCCTTTGCTACATTAGCGGTCTATGGAAGACCTCACCACCGGCCCGCTCACCCGGCATCTGCTGAAGACCACGAGCTTCATGCTCGTGACGATGATCTTCCAGACGCTGTACTACCTGATCGATCTCTATTGGGTCGGCAGGCTCGGCACGCATGCAGTCGCGGCCGTTGGAGTTGCCGGCAATTTCACCTTCATCGTGCTCGCCCTGACCCAGATGCTCGCCGTGGGTACGACGACCGTCGTGTCGCACGCGGTCGGACGAAAGAACCACGAAGAAGCGCAGCGGATGTTCAATCAGGCGCAAGTTCTCGCCGTCGTCACAGGGATTGCGTTTCTGATTGCAGGAATGCTGGTGCGACTGCCGTACAGTCGCGCCATGAGCGCTGACGCCGAAACGGGCGCGCTCGCGGCTCAATATCTATTGTGGTTCATTCCCGCGATGGCACTGCAGTTCCTTATGGTCGCTGCGGGCGCCGCTCTGCGCGCAGTCGGAAACTTCAAGGCCGGCATGATCGTCGGGACTGGGACCGTGATCATCAACATGGTACTTGCACCTTTTCTTATCTTCGGATGGGTTACGGGCAGAGCGTTTGGCGTTGCCGGTGCCGCGATCTCGTCTCTCATCGCAGTCGTGGTAGCTGTCATATGGTTTGCCACGTACTTCGTGCCCAAGGATTCATACCTTCGGTTCGTGCGCGCCGATCAGAAGCCACGACTGGTGCTCTGGCGGAAGATGCTGGCCATCGGTCTGCCCTCTGGGTTCGAATTCGCGATGATGGGAGTGTACCTCATCGTCGTCTACTCTCTTGCGCGACCGTTTGGCGCGGCGGCGCAGGCAGGCTTCGGAATCGGACAGCGCGTGATTCAGGCCATGTTCATGCCTGCTGTCGCACTCGGTTTTTCAGTTGCGCCGGTCGCCGGACAGAATTTCGGCGCCCGAAGTCGCGAACGCGTCGTCGAGACCTTTCGCAAAGCAGCATACATGGTCTCGGCTCTCATGGCTCTGCTGATCATCCTCTGTCTTCTCGTGCCTGACGCGTTGATCGGAGTGTTCTCAAAGGATCCCGCCGTGTTGGTCGTCGGTACCGGCTACCTGCGCATCGTGTCGTGGAACTTCGTTGCATCGGGTTTGATTTTTGTTGCATCTAGCATGTTCCAGGCGATGGGAAACACGGTGCCGTCGTTGATAGCCTCCGGTACGCGTATCCTGCTCGTCGCGGTGCCGTCGATCCTGCTCTCGCGCACGGCGGCGTTTCAGCTGAACTGGATTTGGTATCTCTCTGTGGGTGCGGTCTTCGTTCAGCTCACGCTCAGCATGCTCCTGCTGCGACGTGAATTCCGTCGCCGGCTGACGTTCCCTTCCCAACCGAAACTGGACAACACCGCCCTCGCGTCGGCGATGGTTGCCGCCGAATAACAGTTCGCGCTCCTTCAACGGCAATGGAGTCTTCAATGTCACGCCTTCGTCGCACCGTCACGACGTTCATGGTAGCCACCGCAATCGCGGCGCCGAGCCTGCTCCACGCGCAGCGCGCCAGCGCGCCCGAGGTGCTCTTTCGCCTCGACGACATCGGTATGAACCACTCGGTGAACCTCGCGCTAGAGCAGGTCGCCAAGACGGGAATGCCGATCTCTGCCACCGTGCTCTTCGTCTGTCCGTGGTATCAGGAAGCGGTCGAGATCCTCAAGAAGTATCCGCACGTGGCTGTCGGCGTTCACCTCGCGCTCAACTCCGAGTGGCGCGATTACCGCTGGGGTCCGGTGCTCGGCATGGGCGGCGTACCGTCGCTCGCCGACAGCGTCGGCTATTTCCTGCCTTCCACTCGAGCATTTCTTGCCAGCAAGTACGACCTCGGAGAAGTCGAGCGCGAGCTGAGCGCGCAGGTGGAGCGGGCGATGCGGTCGGGCCTCAAGATCACCTTTGTCGACGCGCACATGGGAATGGCATGGGCGACGCCGCAGCTGCGCGAGGTCACCGAGCGGGTGGCGAAAAAGTACGGCCTGGGAATCTCGACCTATTTCGGGGAGTCGTACTACACCATTTGGGGCGTCGCACCGGGCTCGAAGAAGTCAGTCCTGCTCGAGCATCTGGCCAAGGCGCCACGCGATTCCGTTAATCTGATCGAGGTGCACGTCGCCGAGCGTACGCCGGAGATGGAAGCGATCTTCGACATGAACGCGTCGGCGCAGAACGCGCCGGACGCGGGCGTGGTCGCGCACCGCAATGCGGAGCTGCACACCATGCTGTCGCCGGAGCTGGCAGAGCTGGTGCGGTCGGGCAAGATCCGGCTGCTAACGTATCAGCAACTGGTAACGCGCGCAGGCTTGGCCGGCATGAAGCGTCCATCGAGCACTGAGACGCCTTAGAGATCAGCACGACGTCGCCCAACCGGGGGATTGAGGACTTTGCGGCCTCAGGACTAAAATCCATCGAGGATCGGCGATTAAGTGAGCATCGCGGAGAGAAGCGTTCCGGGCACATCCTCAGTCCTCACTTAATCGCCGATCCGCAATTGCCGTTAGTCCTGAGGCCGCAAGAATCCTCAATCCGCAATCGCCAGTGAACGTCACCGGAATTGACGCACTATCGAGGACCCGAGGTCTTCAAACCTTCTCCGAGCCTGGTTGATCCAATTGCGGGGCTGTCTGCCGCCCACCATCCTGTTGCGGTTCCCGCGCGCCCATCGTTCACGATCGCCGAGGTATCCCCATGAATACGCTGCGCTGGCTGTCGGTAATACTGCTCTCCGTTGCCTCATCGCTCCCCGCCCAGACCAGGACAGTCGCCGAGCGACTGGGATATCCGCGCGATGCAAAGCTGCTGATCCTGCACGCCGACGACCTCGGCTTCACCCACTCCGCCGACGCGGCCACCTTCGACGCGCTCGACAAAGGCGTCATCTCCTCGGCCAGCATCATGGTACCGACGCCGTGGCTAACCGAAGTCGCGAGGTATGCGAGGGCACATCCAGACGCCGATCTGGGACTGCATCTGACGCTTACCGCCGAATGGGAAACCTATCGTTGGGGCAGCGTGGAATCGAAGGACAAGGTTCCGAGTCTCCTTGACCCCGATGGCACTTTTCCGAACGAGGATAGCGTCGTCGCCGTGAGGGGCAAGCAAGCAGAAATCGAGCTCGAGCTGCGCGCGCAGATCCAGAAGGCGATGGCGTTGGGGATTCGTCCGACGCATCTCGACAGTCACATGGGCTCGCTGTTCACGACGCCGGCGCTCCTCGCCACGTATGTGAAACTGGCGCACGAATATCATCTCCCGTTTCTCGCTCTCAGAAACAATCCGTTCGGCGGACCGGCGATGCCGCTCGGGCCGAACGACATTCCGCTCGACGCCTTGATTCAGGCTTTTGAGGACGGTCCTGCCGACAAGTGGAAGCCGTTCTATCTGAACGCGATCGCCAACCTGAAGCCGGGCCTCACGGAAATCATCGTCCACCTGGGACATGACGACGCCGAGCTGCAGGCTGTGACTGTGAACCACGCGCCGTGGGGATCAGCGTGGCGGCAGCGCGATTACGACGTGGTGAACAGTCCCGAGTTCAAGAAGGCGCTGCAGGACAACAAGATCATTCTCATCAAGTGGAGAGATCTGCAGAAGCTCGTACAGGCATCTTCGTCCTGAGGTGAGCCGAACCGAAAAGCGGCGTAGTCGATCGGCGCATCATGCACGTGACGAAGCCGATGCAAAGGGAGCCATGACCCATCACGAACACCGCTCCATGGTTGGTCACAATCAGGGTGCGCACGCGAGGCATGACGGGCAAGCCAGTCGCGCCAACCATGGCGGTCACGACAAGCATGCCGGCCACAGCGTCGCGATGTTCCGCGACAAGTTCTGGATCTCGCTGCTGCTCACGGTCCCGACACTCTTCTGGGGCCATATGTTGCAGCAGGCGATCCCGTTTTCGCCGCCGCACTTTCCAGGATCCGAGTGGATTCCCGCGGTATTCGGAACAGCGGTATTCGTCTACGGCGGCACGCCCTTCATCAGAGGTGGAATCAGCGAGCTGCGCGATCGCGCTCCGGGAATGATGACCCTGATAGCGCTTGCGATCAGCGTTGCCTTCGTCTTCAGCGCGGCAGTCACGCTTGGCTTCCCCGGAATGCCTCTCTGGGAAGAGCTCGCTACGCTGGTGACGATCATGGTGCTGGGTCATTGGATCGAGATGCGATCGATCAATCAGGCGCAAGGCGCACTCAAGGAGCTCGCCAAGCTGCTGCCAAACGTCGCCGCGCGGGTCGTGGATGATCGCATCGAAGAGGTACCTGTCGAGCAGCTGCGCGAGGGAGACCTGGTCCTGATTCGGCCGGGCGACAGAGTACCTGCCGACGGAATAGTGAGGGAAGGTTCGAGCAGCATCGACGAATCGATGCTCACTGGCGAATCGCGGCCTGTCGGCAAGAAACCGCGCGACAAAATCATTGCCGCCACGGTTAACATGTCCGGCTCTCTGCGGGCTGAAGTATCGGCCACTGGTGACAAGACAGCGCTCGCCGGAATCATGAGACTGGTCGAGCAGGCGCAGAGCTCGCGTTCACGCGCACAGGCATTGGCGGATCGTGCTGCGTTCGTCCTTACGATTGTCGCTCTCGCCACCGGGACAATAACCCTTGTAGTGTGGCTGGTGCTCCTGCCGGCGAACCCGGCATTCGCGGTCGAGCGCATGGTGACTGTGTTGGTGATCGCATGTCCGCACGCACTGGGGCTCGCCGTTCCGCTGGTGATCGCGATCTCGACCACACTCGGCGCGCAGGCAGGTCTGCTGGTGCGAGACCGACGCGGCCTGGAAGAGGCCCGCAATCTCAATTCAATCGTGTTCGACAAGACCGGCACTCTGACCCTGGGCGAGCACCGCGTCGTCGACTTCGCGACGGTGAAGGGAGTCGCGCCCGACGACGCTCTGCGTCTGGCGGCAGCTGTCGAGATGGATTCGGAGCACCCAATCGCGCGAGCGATCGTGAAAAGCGCTGAGGAGCGAGGTGTCCGAATACCGGCGTCGAGTGGCTTCGAGTATGTCCAGGGCCGGGGAGTTCACGCAACAGTGGAAACTCGGCGACTGGCGGCAGGTGGACCAAACATGCTGTCGGCGTTGAACCTGGAGCCGGATCCACGACTCAAGGAATTCGTCGAGCGTGCATCCGCTCGCGGGCAGGCGACGGTTTTTCTCATCGCCAGCCAGGAAGTGATTGCGGCGTTCGCGGTAGCCGATGCGGTTCGGCCCGAATCAAGGGAAGCAGTCGAGCGGCTGCATCAATCACGAGTTGAGGTCGTAATGATCACGGGCGACGCGAAGCCGGTAGCAGATGCGGTCGCGACCGAGCTGGGCATCGACACCGTCTTCGCGCAGGTCCTACCGGACGAGAAGGCGAAACGCATCGAGGAGTTGCAGGCGCGCGGGAAAAAAGTGGGCATGGTCGGCGATGGCGTTAACGACGCCCCAGCGCTGGTGACGGCGGATGTAGGAATCGCGATCGGAGCGGGCACCGAGGCAGCGGTCGAGGCCGGAGATATCGTTCTCGTGCGCAGCGATCCGCGCGACGTGCCGCGGATTATTGCGCTGTCGCGCGCCAGTTACCGGAAGATGATGCAAAATCTTTGGTGGGCTGCCGGCTACAACATCGTTGCGATTCCTCTCGCTGCGGGCGTACTCGCATCAAGGGGAATCGTTTTGTCTCCGGCGATTGGCGCAGTTTTGATGTCTGCCAGCACGGTGATCGTTGCGCTCAACGCGCAATTGCTCCGCCGAGTGAGGCTTTAGTGAAGATCGGATCCTTGCGAACGCTATCGATGACTGACCGCACGGCTGCGATCACGACTGCGGGTTTCTCGAACTGGATGTAATGACCCGACTCGGAGACGAGCTGATGCTGGCTGCGAGACGACCAGGAAGCTTCATCGTTCTGCATTTGCACCCAACGCGCTTCGTATTCGATTGCTTGCGCATCGGTCATCTTCATCGAGGCGCGATCTTCCGCGGCCAGCGGCTTCGTAGCCGTGAGAACGAAGAGCGGCCGATCGCCAAGCTGACGTAGCGTCCCCGCCTCGGCGAGCGTCTGGTCGAACGCGTCGATTTCCTTCAGATACGCGGCGAGTGAAGTCGATGTGTAGGCGGCCGTTGCTCTCACGGCATAAGCTGGCTCCGGTGGCGCGCTGTCAGCAGCGGCAAATTTCCGCACCAGACCGAGTGGTGACAACCGCGCAGGTAGCCTCAACGATTTCGTCGCATCACCGAGGGTCCATGACGTAAGGCTCTTCCTCCGAGCAACCTGGTCTGGATGGGACGCATCCACGAACACCAGCCCGGCGACCTCGGGTCCGAAGTATTTCGTGTAAATCATGGTGTATGGACCGCCGAGGGAGTGACCGACCAGTACGTAAGGCGGTCGCTCACCACTTTTGTCCAGCGCGGAGTGGAGGTCGTACGCAATGCCCTTCCCGCTCTGGGCGCCGCTCACCGGGTCGCTCCACATGATCCCCGCCCGACTATAGGCGCATGCGCGAGTAGTCTTTGCGATCGAGTCGTGAACTCCGTACCAGCTCAAGGAGCCGCCCATGTCGAGACCGGCCTCGAACACCACCGTTGGCGATCCGGTGCCTCGACAGTCCAACTGGATGCGTCGGCCACCGATATCGACCAGCCTGCCGGGTACCGGAAACTCGCGGGCGGCGTCACGCCGCCCCACTGCCTCGTACGCCCCACCGGTAATCGCTATCAGAAGAACGATTGCGGCGAGTCCGAGTGCGATGCGGCCAATCCACTTCTTCATGGTTTACCTCACTACTTCAAAGTGCGCCATCATTCCGCTCGCATGGTGCTCGAGGATGTGACAGTGATACATCCACTCGCCCGGTCGATCGTCGGGCACCCAGGCAATGCGAACCCGGCCCTTCGGAGGCACGTTCACTGTGTCCTCCCACGAGCGGAACGCGGGCGGCTCGCCGTTCACCGCCAGTACCTGAAAGAAGAAGCCGTGCAAGTGGAAGGGATGATCCATCATCGTATCGTTGATCACGTCCCAGACCTGCAGCTCTCCTACTTTCACCGGCTTGTCGCGATGGTGTGGTTCGTCATTGATGACGAAGTCGACCCCATGCTTGAGACTCATCTTGAAACCCAGATGGCACTCCCGGGTTGGCGTCGCATCGCCTGCAACGAGCGGCTCGATATCGCGCAGCTTTGCCGGAATGTTCGCATGCGAAGGCACGGACGGACCGACGCGGATGGTCGCGAACCGCTCGTCGTGTGGTCTGGCCACTGTCTTCCGGTCGTAGCGTAATGCAGTGATGCTGACGACTTCGCCTTCGACAAACGGTCCGACGGCGAGCTCTGCCCGGTCAGCAGGAGCAAGAAGTATCTCCGTCATTGTCACTGGCGCGTCGATCAACCCGCCATCAGTGCCAATCAACGTAAATGGCTTCCCGCCAATTGAGAGGCGAATGTAGCGCGCACTCGATGCATTCACGATCCGCCAGCGCTCTATCTGACCGGCCGCGATCGCGAGCTCGGGCTCCTGACGCCCGTTGATCAGTCGCGTGCTTCCCTGTCGTCCATCGTGATGCTCGATCCACCAGCCCGGCGGTTTGATCTCACCGTCGCGATCCAGCGCTACGTCGTCGATTACCAGCACGCGCTCTGCGTCGAACTGTGGCTCGTTTTCGCCACGCACGACGATCGCGCCGTAAAGTCCGCGCTCGAGTTGCACCGTTTCGTTCATGTGCGGGTGATACCAGAACGTGCCGGCGTCGGGGAGCCTGAATCGGTACGTGAACGTCTCGCCTGGCATGATCGGATGCTGCACCATATCGGTGCCATCCATCGCCGCGGGAATCTGGAGCCCGTGCCAGTGGATCGTGGTTGGCTCAGGAAGGTTGTTGGTCAAGCGGATCTCCAGCACATCGCCGACACGAGCCTCGAGCGTCGGCCCCGGCACCTGACCATTGAAGCCCCACGCGCGCGTCACCTGTCCCGACACAAATTCCCAGTCGATCTCGCCTGCTTCGAGATCGACGTTGACGACTGTGCAACCCGGCGCCGGGACAGCTGCCTGGACCGCGTTGGTGTAGGAAACGGCGACATCGGCGGCCGCGCCATGGACGACCGGCCCATGACCACCATGTCCGTGTACGTGGCCGCCGTGATCGTGTGCGTTGTGATCGTGCGTGCCGTGATGGGAGTGCGACTCTTCCGACATGAGGAACCTCTGCCAGCTGTGGATGAGTGATCGCGCGGCCCCTGACCGCGCTATTTCTGTCCGAATATTGTGCGTTGATCGTTGACCGTAAAGATTCGCCGCGCCACCACGAGCAACCAGATCATCCAGGCCACGCTCAGAACCCAGGCCAGCACGATCAGGATCGACTCCGTTTGCGAGAATCCCTGAGAGCCGACGACCCAACCCTGCACGAGATAGGTCAGCCCAGAGAGTCCCATCAGATAGGCTATCGGCCGCGGGATCGAGGCGGACTGAGCGACCGCGACTGCGAACAGGATCAAAGCTAGGCCAAGCGCGACGTCGTGGTAACTCCTAAGTCCCCATTCTATCCAGCGGATTGCCTCCGCGCTCGCGAAGCGCGCTGTCTTCTCGACGTCCGCTGCGGTTACCCACGCGACGTCGGCCTGCTTGTTGGCGACACCGTCCACGGACTGAAGGGCGCCATACAGCGCCAACGCGACAACCGCGGATGCGGCACCGAATCGACCCGCCATTCTTGCCGTTGCGGTCCGAACATCGAGGGCGAAATACAGAGAGAGTACCCCTGCGAGAAGGATCGCCATGCACAAGAACTGGCCGAGGTGCACGGCGGTCCAGATCTCGCTGCCGGCGTACTCTGCGAAAACGACTGGATGATTATTGGCGGGTCCATCGGCGTGAAGCTGGGTAACCAGGATGTACAGGATTTGCCCGGCGAGCAGGAGCGTGGCGGAAAGGCGCAGTGAGGTGCGGTCGTTGTCTGGGTTCATATGGCCTCCAACGATTGAGTGTTGCCGTTCATGCGCGCATTATACCTTCGCCCATGATTAATTCGGATGTGCTCACGGACTGGCGTCCTTTTTTTCTGATGGTCGCGGGTGCGAGCGCGTCCCTTACCGGACTGCTGTTCGTGGCACTTTCGCTTCATGCGCGAGAGATCGCCAGCCAGCCGCTCTATCGTTATCGCGCCCGGCTTTCTCTGGCTTCGCTGATGGCGATTCTCGTAATCGCGAGCCTCGTACTGATTCCGCGGCAGAACGCGTTGGAGCTTGGCGTGAAGGAAATATTTCCGATCGCCACAATTCTCATTGTGCTCGCGCTCGGGCTCCTCGAATTGCGACACATGCCCGACGGAGCTCGCAGACCATACGCAATACGTACAGCGATCGCGGTGGCGCTGGTGGTTCTTGCCGCTGTCGGCAACGTTCTCCTTGCGACCGGTCGGTCAGTCGGGCTGGAGATTCTCGCGCTATGCTGTGTGGTCTTTCTGGTGTGGCTGGTATTCAACGCATGGGCGCTGGTCATCGGCCTTGCGGACGAGAGAAGCCGACAGCAATCGCGTTAGTTCGCGCCGCCGCTCGCGATGCTGTCCCTGGAACATGTCGAGCCGCCGACACTCGCGATCATCGGGAGATCAGATGGGACGCTTTGAGAATGAAGGCGCCATTCAGCGGATGCGACAACACCTGGCGAGATGGAAAACGGTGGGGAACCGATGGATCGGTCGTGTATCCGGAGTTCCATACCGCAAACACATCGTCGCCGATCCGCGGGATCCAGTGGAAACGAAGATTGAAATCGGCGCGCTGTGATTCGTTGTTGAACTGAACGAAGCCGAGGAATCCGGCGCGGGTGCTGAACGTGTACTCCAGCCTGCCGGTGCCCTCGACCGCCGTGAATCCGCCGGCGGTGAAACGCGCCCGCGTCACCGAATAGGTACTGCCAACTATCACGTGCCCGCCGCCACGAAAAGTCGCGCCCAGCTCCGCCGTGGTGCTGTGGCCATCGTAGAATTTCCCCGTGCTGACGATTGCTTCACCGCTGAGCGGTCGGCCCGACGATGTAGCGTATTGCGCGTCGGCAGTCGTCCACCAGTAGCGCCCTGGCTGCAGCGTCGTTCCGCGAAAAATCTCGAACGCTTCGCTCGGCGCGTCGAGCTCGCGTCGCACGTTGAGCTCGAACTGATCGCCCGATTGGAGCGTTCCCCCCAGCAGATGCCACTCGAAGTCCGCTGTCTGCCACGTCGACGGACTGGTCAGGCTGCCGGTCCGACCGGTTATGATGTCCCAACCCGGGATTGGGGTGATATCGAGCTGACGAATTCCCGCCAGACTCGGGCGCGGCTGAAAATCGACGTGCCCTGTCGTCTCCCAAATTCCCGTCCGGCGCACGAAGCCCATCGTAGGGTTGAAGCCGGAGTCGATCGAATAGAGTGAGACGAAGGCATCGACGAGATCGTTCGGCGCATCTGTCGAGACGCGCCACGCCAGCGGCGTCCCCGGAGCAACACTCGTTCTCGTTCCCATAAGCCAGAAATGGGGCTCGAGATTGCGGCCGCCGACTACCAAGGGAAAATCCAGATCCATTCCTGCCCCGCTCTCACTCTTCATTCCCGGTTGGGTGCGATCGACCAGCATCCCGACGATCGTCGAGCGCTCCAGGAGATCGCGACCGAGACGCAGCACCAGATCGTTCGCGTTTTCTCCTCCACCTGTGCGGGCGTCGAGGAATCCGATCCCCCACTGGCCCGCTTTGCCGTACACGCGCGCGCCGCCGAGGATCGGCACCGGCGCGCCGGTGGAGTCGAGACCGATGTGTCGCGAATAGAACAACTGCGTACGCTGCGGCGTGCCGATGTCGAACAGGCCACTCGACTCGAGAAAGAATTCGCGCTTCTCCGGAAAGAACGTCGGAAATCGCGTGAGATTGATCACCTGCTCATCGGCTTCGACCTGCGCGAAGTCCGTGTTGAGCGTCAGATCCGATGTCAGCGTCGGAGTCAGCGCCAGCTTGGCGTCAATGCCGGCCTTGCCGGCAATTTCTGAAGACGACGCCCGCGCGCCGACAGAATCATACGACGGAGCTACCAGTCGGCCCAAAGCGTACGGACGCAGCTCCAGCGGCCGCTCCGGACGCAGCTCCCCGAAGCCACGCGCGTCTCCGGCGTACATCAGGTTGGTGAGTCCCTGCGCGCGTCCCCACGATTGCCACAGGTCCTCCTCATTTTTGCGGCGGATCATTCGCCGAACGTTCAACCCGATGACATCGTTCCCCGGATTGAAGCGCAGCGTGCGCAGAGGAATCGCAAACTCCGCGGACCAGGAATCGGCATCTCGGCGCGTGACGACGTCCCAGATTCCGTTCCAGTTCTCGTTGACGTTGTCGAGCCCGGTGAGCTGCGCATCCCACATCGCGCCGTTGGGATTGGTGCGAAACAGAAAAGCGCCGCGACGGTCGCGATAGCTGTCGATGAGAATAGTGATGTTGTCGTCCGAGCTGAGGTCCGCGTCGCGCCGGAGCTGCGAGCTGCGCAGCCGATCGATCTCGCCGTCGTAGGCTCGCACTGCGACGTAGAGCCGCTCCGCATCGCGCACGATTTTGACGACCGTGCGCTCGCTGGCGGGCGCTCCCTCCAGCGGCTCGCGCTGCCGGAAATCCGTAATCGAATCGACCATCTGCCAGACCGGCTCGGCGAATCTGGCGTCGAGTCGGATTCTATCGGTCGTCGGCCGAACGCTGTAGCCGCGCTGCCGCGCTTCTCCTTCGCGCGGAATGACGACGCCCTGCGCGGCGAGCTGCGCTGCCGACATCACCAGCAATCCGAACGACGAACGGATCATGCGCATTCGCCGGTAGCGAGGTGTCACCGCGCCGGCTCGTAGATCCGGAGCAGAGGACGACCATTCACGTTCTCGAGCGGGACGTAAACCAAATGCGTTCGCGGATCGACCGACACAGTATGCGCTCGCGGAGCCCGCAGCTCGCCAAGCGGTCGAAGCGT
>Ga0070682_100001758_pt1 | contig 12067 bp, 7 predicted proteins | sample KBSC63LmetaG_FD_64668 | JGI IMG/M metagenome (GOLD analysis project Ga0070682, IMG submission 64668) | Corn rhizosphere microbial communities from Kellogg Biological Station, Michigan, USA - KBS C6-3L metaG | ecosystem: Host-associated > Plants > Roots > Rhizosphere | place: USA: Michigan... | reverse complement strand
AGCTCATTGGCCAGAGCCGCGCCATGGTCCTCTTGCGAGAACAAATTGCCAGGGCGGCCAAGGCGAGCGCGAGCGTCCTCATCACGGGCGAGCGCGGCACGGGCAAGGAGCTCGTGGCCCGGGCCATCCACCAGGCTTCGCCTCGCGCCAAAGGGCCGCTCGAAAAGATCAACTGCGCGGCCGTTCCGGGTGAGCTCATCGAGAGCGAGCTCTTCGGCCACGAGGCGGGCGCGTTCACGGGCGCCACCAAGCAGCGCGCCGGGAAGTTCGAGCGCGCCCACGGCGGCACGCTGTTCCTCGACGAGGTCGGCGACATGCCGCTCGCCATGCAGGCGAAGCTGCTGCGGGTGCTACAGGAGCGCGAGCTCGAGCGCGTCGGCGGGAGCGAGACCATCGCGATCGACGTGCGCGTCGTGGCCGCCACCAATCGCGACCTGCGCGCCGCCTGCGAAAAGGGCGATTTTCGCGCCGATCTGTTCGATCGGCTCAACGTCGTCCCGCTCGAAATCCCGCCGCTCCGCGCGCGGCGCGAAGACATCCCGCTCCTGGCCAGGACTTTCTTCGACCTGGCGCGCACCGCCAACACGAGGCCGTCCATGACCCTCTCCGACGACGCGCTCGCGGCGATGGCGCGCCACGCCTTCCCGGGCAACGTGCGCGAGCTCAGAAACCTGGTCGAGCGGCTCGTGATCCTGAGCCCCGACGACGCCATCACGGGCGGCGACGTCGAGCTTGCCCTGAGCGCCGCGGGCACTCAGCCGCGCACGGGCCTCTACCGTGCGGGAGTGCCCTTCCGCGTGCTGTCCGAAGACGCCGAGCGCCAAATCCTCGAGGAGGCGCTCACGGCGCACCAAGGGCAGATGGCGGCAACGGCGCGCGCGCTCGGCCTCGAGCGCAGCCACTTGTACAAGAAAGCGCGAGCGCTCGGCTTGCGCGGCGGCGAAAAGGACCCCGAGGAGTAAGCCCGGCACGCCGGCGCGGGCGGTCGTGAAACGCGCCGCGCGTCAGTGCTTGCGAAGCTTCGCGAGCTCGCTCTTCGCCGCGGCGAGGTCGGGCGGGTCGGCATCGCACAGCAGCGCTGTTTCGAGCTCGAAAATGGCGCGCTGCGGGTCGCCCGTCTTCGCGAGCGCCTCCGCGAACCCGCGGTGCGTGTCGAAGCCGAGCATGTCCGTGAAGATGGCGGCCTCGCCGATTCGCACGGCGCCCGCGTAGTCGCCACGCGCGAGCAAACGCCGCAAGAGCTCGCGGTGGAGCCCGGCATCGTGCTCCGAGAGGCGTGCCAGGCGCTCGAGCAGCGCGAGCGCGCCGGTGGCATCGCCACTTTCGTCGGCAAGCTTCAGGAGCGCGTAGAGCGGCTCCACCTGGGTCGGGTCGAAGCGCTCGGCGGCGCGAACGGCGCTGAGCCGCGTGGCGGCGTCGTGCAAGGCATCCGCGGCTTCCGCGAGCAGCATCTGGACGTCGTAGCCGTCGTGACCTTCGCCCAACATGGCCCTGAGCTCTTTCATGGCGTCCGCCGCGCTACCTTTCGCGAGCAGGAGCCGCGCGGTCAAGAAGCGCACGTCCGGATCGCGTTCGTCGAGAGCGCGCCCTGCCGCCAGCGCCTGCTCGGCGGCTTCGACGTGGCCCGCGCGGATGAGCGTCAGCGCGCGCGCGGCCTGGCGCGATGCGCTCTTCGGCTCACGCTCCGTGAGGTCGGTCGCGAGCTCGATGCTGCCGGTGCGCGAAACCGGCACGAACGTGCTCGCATAGCGCGCGAACGCCGCGTCGAGGCTCGCGCTGAAACGGCGATCTTCCTCGGCAGGCGTGAGGCCGAGCGCGCCTTGGAACACCGCGGGCGTCGACTTCCCCTCGCCCCAGAGCCGGAGCATCGCGGCGAGCGCGCCCATGCCGTGCTTTTCGCCGAGCAGCGCCACGAGCCGGCTCGACGCGTAATACGCCGTGCCGACGTCGGTGAGCTGCTCGGCGCGCGTGAACGCCCGATTCATGCCCTCGACCGACGGAAGCCGCCCCGCGCGCCGCAGCTCGTAGAGCTCGGGATCCTGCTCGCGTGTCCACTCGGCCCGGGCGAGCGCGGTCTCGTACTCGGCGAGGCCCTCGGTGAACCAGCGCGGCACGCGGCTGTTCGACAGCTGAATGTGAAACACGTGCGAGAGCTCGTGCCAGAGCGTCATGCCGAGATTGAAGCTCTCTTTCTGCGGGCTCATGGCGGCCAGCGTGCGCCCGAAGCACACGCCCTGAATCGCCGTCTGGGGCAGCCCGCTCGTGCGCACCGCAAAATGCTCGCGCTCCGCGTAGAGCTCGACGCCGATCGGAAGGGGCGGCTTGAAGCCGTAGTGCGCGACGAACGTCGTGAAGGCGCGCTCGAGCAAGGCCGGCACGTAGCGCTCGAGCACGGCGCGATCCGCCTTGTGGTAGCGGAACGTGAAGCGGGGGCCCGAGACCGTGACGTAGCTCGTGGGAATGATCTTCTCGAACAGCGCGAGCGTGTTCTTCACGCGCGGGTCGAACGGATCGAGGGCGAACGCTCGGCTCAGCTCCGCCTGACCTTCGGCATCGCGCCCCGCGCGGATCAGGTTCACGCCGAGGCTCGAGCGGGCCACGGCGTCGTCGGGATCGAGGCGCACGGCTTCGCGCATCAGCTCGACAATCGCGTCGTAGCGGTGCTCCCAGTCGGCAAACTCGCCGACGATGGCGAAGAAGCGCGAGCGCTCCGGATTCTTCGACAAAACCAGTGCTTTTTCGCGGGCGAACTCCGCCGGATTGCCCGCGAGGAAGCTCACGGCCGCGCGCAGGCTCAAGAGGTCCAGATCGTCCGGTCGCGCCACGAGCCCACTCGCGATACGCCCCCGAGCCAGCTCGAGATCGACATCGCGCAACGCCACTCCGGCCAGCACGAAGTAAGCGCCAGCATGCCGCGGGTTCACCGCCAGCGCCGCGTTCGCGAGCCGCTCGGCCTCCACGAAATCCAAAGCCTGAGCGAGACGCACCTCCGCCATCCAGACGAGGGCATCCGGATCGTGCGGGGCCCGGTCGAGCACCTCGCTCACGACCTCTTCGGCGCGCCCCGGCTCGTGCTTCTCCAAGAAGAGCTCGGCGCGCCAGAGCAAGAGCTCGGAGCCTTTTTCGCCTGCTTCCTCGGCCTCGGCGAAGGCTTCGTTCGAATCGCGTGGCGCTCGCAAGAGGTGCGCCGCGCGCCCGACCCAGCCGAGAGCCGTGCCGTCGCGCTCGGTGATGCGATCCTCGTTGTAGTCGCGCACGAGCGTCATCAGCGGCTCACGCGCCTCCGCGCGCCGCCCGCGCTCCACGAGCACCTCACCGAGCCGAAGGCGCGCCTCCCGCGCCGCCGGGTGCATGCTCACCGCCCGCAGCGTGGCTTCGGCGTCGGCAAGCTTGCCGCTCAGGCGTTGGGCTTCGGCCCGAAGACAGGCGGCGCGCAGCGCGGGCTCGCTGGGGCCCGGGGGCAGGGCCAAAAGCAGCTCGAGCACCTCCGCGTAGCGGCCGGTTTTCAAGAGCACCGCGCCCAAGCCGAGCCGCGCGCGCGTGCCCTCCGAGCCGGAGAGCGCCGCGCGAAAACCTCGTTCGGCGGCGGGGTAGTCGCTCGCTTCGAGAGCGGCGGCGGGGTCGATGGGCGGCGCCACGGGCGTGGCCGACGCTGCCGGGTGGGGACGCGCGACTTTCGGGGCGGGTGGCGCTGTCGCGCAAGCGGCCAGGAGCGCAGCGGCAAGCCACCCTTGTCGAGCCATGGTCACGCTCATCACTCCTACCAGCTGACACCGACCGGCGTGCCGCGTTCGGCAGAAAGCACGGCAGCGGCCGATCCGTTGCGAATGAACAGCTCGAGCTCTCCGAACGAGCCGGTCAGCGCCGCCAGCACGCCGGGCGGCACGTCGGCGTACGTCCCCACGACAGGGAGATCGTGCCCCAAAACGCTCACGCGCCGCGCGCCGCCGGGCGGGAGCGCGCCCGCCGTCAGGTTGGTGATGAGGTTGCCGAAATGATCGACGACGACCACGACCCCCTGCGCGCTCCGACCGCCGATGACGGCCTCGGGGACGTTCGTGGTCGTGACGAGCGTCGTCCGCGGGCCGAGCTCGGAGAGCGTCGCGGCGCTGCTCGCGAGCAGGGCTCCCACGGGCGCAAACAGGTCGCGCCCGTGAAAGGTGCGGCTGCTGAGCGGAAGCTCGAGGCGCTCGACATCGATCTCCCGCGCCTCGAAATCGCGCGAGCGGCGCGCCACCACCTCGAGCACGCCGTTGTCCGGCGCGACGAACCAGTGCTCGCCGGCCCGCGCCGCGACGGCCCGCCGCGCCGTTCCGACGCCGGGATCGACCACGGCCACGTGCACGGTTCCCTCGGGAAACCACGGGTAAGCGCGGGCCAGCCAGAACGCCGCGTCACCCACGCGCTGGGGCTCGATGGCGTGGCTCAGATCGACGATCGACAGTCGCGCGCTGCGCTTCAGGATGACTCCCTTCATCACCCCGACGAAGGGATCGCGTGTTCCGAAATCGGTGAGCAGCGTGATGACGCCGCTCGGGGTCACGGGCTCTCCGCCGGAGGCGGCGTCGGTCGCCAGCGCGCGAGCCGTCGTGGCCAGGGCTCCCCGGCGCGCCGCCGTTGCCACGCCAAGCGCAGGAGCGCGCGCAGCGCCGCGACGACCCAGCTCGCCGGGTCATGGCTCCCCCAGGAGCCGAACGTCACCGCGCCGTCCTCGGCCCCGACGGTCGCACTTCCGGACCACTCGCCGTCCGGCGTCGACACGGCGAGCGCGTAGACGCCCTCAACCGGCGCGCCGGGGTCGAGCTTCACGACCAGCCGCGCGCCGTGCGCGGGACGAGCAGTCGCCTCGTCGGACACCGAGACCCGGTTACCACCGCCCGCCCGCCCGCGGGAATACTCGAAGTGTAAACTGGTTGAACCACAGTGTCCGGGGAGCCGCACACGAGCGCGAATGACGCTACGCGTTACGGCGACAACTACGCGATTTCTAAGTGACAATTCTGGGCGCCCCGCCGGCACGCTCTTCGCAGATGGTAGGGATGGTTACTGAACTGGAGATCACCATGGACCACCTGCACTGGCTCCTCTGGCTCCCGGTCATCGCTTCCACGGTCTGGATCGTCGCCGGGCTTTTCGCGGTCGTTGGGCTCACGCGGCGCAAATCGAGGCCCGTGGCACTGCCGCCGCCCGTCACCGTGCTGAAGCCGCTCTGCGGGGCCGACCCGAACCTGCGCGAGAACCTCGAGGGCTTCTTCACTCAGGACCATCCCCGCTTCGAGCTCGTGTTCGGCGCAACGGACGCCGACGATCCGGCCCTCGCCGTCGTGCGCGAGCTCGTGCGGCGCTACCCCGACGTGCCGTCGCGCATCATCGTTCACGCTGGGGAAGGGGCGCTGAACCCCAAGGTGAACAACCTCCTCGGGATGCTGCCTCACGCGCGCCACGACCTGGTCCTCGTGAGTGACAGCAACGTGCTCGCCCCGTCGCACTACGTGCGCGAGATGGCCAGCGTGTACGAGCGCGAGCGCCCTGGGCTCGTCACCAATCTGTTCGTCGGGCTCGGCGAGCGCTCGCTCGGCGCGGCGCTCGAAAACGTGGGCCTCACGGGTTTCACGGCGGCGGGCATCGGGCTCCCCACGGCCCTCGGGGATGCGGTTTTGGTGGGCAAATCCGTGCTCTTCTCGCGCCAGCACCTCGCGCGCTTGGGGGGGCTGCGACGCTTCTCCGACGTGCTCGCCGAAGACTTCGTGATGGCGCAGACGTTCGTGCACGCCGGCGGCAAGATCGCCGTCGCGCCGACCGTGCTCGCGAACGTCACCGGAACGATGACGGTGCGGAGCATGCTCGCGCGCCAGCTCCGCTGGTCGATGATGCGCTGCCGGTCGCACCCCGTTGCCCACCTGCTCGAGCCGGTCGCGAGCCCCCTCGCCGTGCTCCCGCTCGCGTGGCTCCTGTTCGGCCCCTGGGCGCTCTTGTGGGCGGCCACGCTGCTCGTCGTGCGCGATCTCGGCGGCTGGCTCGTGCTGCGCGGCCCCACGCGCGCGCTCGTGCCGATCGTGCTCTCGCCGCTGCGCGAGGTCTTGGCGCTCGCCGTGTGGTGCGCCGCGCCGCTCAAGCGCCACGTGGCGTGGCGCGGCAAACGCTTCCGGATGGGAGCCGGAACCTTGCTCTACCGCGACGAGGGTCGCTTCAATCGAGCGTCAGTCGCTTGAGATCCACGCCCGCTTCGGCGAGCACGCGCTCCTGGATCCCCACGAGCTTTTCGATACCGACCAGCGCCAGATCCACCATGCGATCGATGTCGCTGCGCGGAACGGCCTCGCCCTCGGCCGTGCCCTGGATCTCGACGATGCCCGCGCGCCCCGTCGCCACGACGTTCAGATCGACGCGCGCCACGCTGTCCTCCGCGTAGCAAAGGTCGAGCGAATACTCGTCGTCGACGTGACCGACGCTCACCGCCGCGACGCGATCGCGCAGGACGGGACGAGCGAGCTTGCCCGCGACGCGCAGCTTTTCGAGCGCGAGAGCCAGCGCGATGAAGCCGGCCGTCACCGAGGCCGTTCGCGTACCGCCGTCCGCCTCGAGCACGTCACAATCGATCGCAATGCTGCGCTCACCGAGGCGTTCGAGATCGACGGCGGATCGGAGCGCGCGCCCGATCAGCCGCTGGATCTCGCGCGCCCGACCGCCGAGCGGCCGCTCGCGACCGTCGCGGGATTCGCGCCGCTTGGGGTTCGAGCGCGGGTGCATCTGGTATTCGGCCGTCACCCAACCGCGGCCACGCCCGGCCATGAACTCCGGCACCGAATCGTCGATCGACGCGGTGGCGAGCACGAGGGTACCGCCCGAGCGGTAGAGCGCGGACCCTTCGGACAGCTTGTGAAAATGCGGCGTGACCTCGACGGGCCGAAGCTCGCCCAGGGGTCGGCCACCGCGTCGCAGGTTGGGCATGGCCGCGCTTTACCATGCCCACCCCATGCTAAGAAGGCCGCGGTGAGCGAAGCGTCCCTGTCCGGCCGCGCTGGCACGCTGCGCGTCTCGGAGCTGTTCGAGAGCGTGCAGGGTGAGGGGCCGAGCGCCGGCTTGCCCTGCGTTTTTCTGCGCCTCGCGCTTTGCAATTTGCGCTGCAGCTGGTGCGACACCAAGTACAGCTGGGATTTCGAGACCTACTCGATCCACGAAGAAACCCGCGTCGAAACGGTGGAAAGCCTCGCGACGCGCATCGCTGCCACGGGCCTTTCGCGGCTCGTCGTGACGGGCGGCGAGCCCGTGATCCAGGCCGCAGCGCTCGGCGAGCTCTTGTCGCAGCTGCCGGCCGAGCTCGTCGTGGAGGTCGAGACGAACGGCACGCTCGAGCCCACGCTCGAGCTCGTCGGGCGCGTGACGCAGTGGAACGTCGCGCCCAAGCTCGCGAACAGCGGAGAGCCGAAAGAGCGCCGTTTGCGCCCCCAGGCACTGGCCAGCCTGCTCGCGACGGGTCGGGCGTTCCTGAAGCTCGTGGTGGCGACCGCCGAGGACGCCGACGAGGCCGAAGCGCTCGTCACGCTGCTCGAGTGGCCGCGCGAGCGGGTGCTCTTCATGGCCCAAGCCGCCACGCGTGCGGAGCTCGCCGCGCGCGGGCCGCTCGTGCAGGCCGAGGCGCTGCGTCGTGGCCTCCGCTATTCGCCGCGCCTCCACGTCGAGCGCTGGGACGGCGCGCGCGGGCGCTAGCCGAAAGCTACGGGGGAATGTCGCCCCAAACGACGAGCGCCGCGCGAGTCTCCGGGTCGAGCTCGACGGGCGTGCGCGCTGCCGTGCCGGATTCCGCCGGGACGCGCTCGCCTTCGGCCGCGAGCGTTGCGAGCCACAGCGTGCGCGCCGCGATGCTGTGCTCCTCGAGCGCATCGACGGCGCACGCCGGATCGACGTCGAACGCGCACAGCCGCGGCGTCGAACCGAGCTCGCCGCGGAGCAGCCAGGGCCCCGCGCGCGTCGAATAGCGACCGGGCAACGTCGCCACTTGCGCGGCGCTTTCGATCGCGGCGCCCGCAGCGGCGCGCTGCGCGAGATCGAGCGCCGGGCTCGCCGTGGGGATCACCTCGAGCGAGCGTGCGAGCGTCATCGCGACATCCTGCGCCGTCACGGCGACGTGCACGTCTTGCCCGGCGAGGAGGCGGCCGGGAAGCTTCACGAGCAGCGGCGCGCTCAGGCGATCTTCGCCGAGCGGGCCCGCGGGATCGTAGGGCAGGTCGGTAGCGAGGCCGGGACCGGCGTCGCCCATCACGACCACGAGCGCCCCCTCCCACGCGCCCTTCTGCTTCAGCATCGCGACGAGCTGGCTGAGGCCGGCGTCCTGCTTGGCGAGCGCCAGGTCGCAGAGCTCGCGCAGGCGTGTCCAATCGTCGTCGCGGAGCTTCTTGGCGTTGGCACGCGCGCGCAGCGCGCCGAGGATCACCCCGGCGCGGCGCGGATCGATCGCGCCGTTGTACTCGAGAGGCTTCAGGTGCTGGGCCTCCTCGCGCGACACGTCCCAGGGCGGGTGGCTACCGCGCGCGTGAATGACGACCAGGTGCCGCGCGAGGGGGCGCTCGTCGAGCTCACGCCCGAGCCAGCTCGCGGCGCGCGTGAACGGCTCGCTCGCGGCGATGTCTTTTACCGGCGAAAACGCCTCGAATGCATCCCAGGCCGCGTCGAACCCGAACGGCGCAAAGGTCGTGGGAACGCTGCTGAAGAACGCCGCGGTGCCGTTCGCCTCCTTCACGAGCCGCGGCAACGTGCGCAGCGTCGACGGCAGCTTGAGCATCGGGGCCTCGACGCCGTGGGCGCGTGGCGCGAGTCCCGTGAGCAGCGTCGCCAGCACGCTCGCGGGCGCGCTGCTCGGCGCGCGGTACCGGCTGAACGCCGTTCCTTCGCGCGCGAGCGCACCGAGCGCGCCGAGCGAACCCGTCGGCCCCCAGGGCGGCAAGCGCGCTTGCTCCACGGCAGAGAGCACGACGAGGACCGCGACCTGAGCCTTGGGCACGCGCGCCGGCGGCGGCTCCTTCTGAATCAGCTCGGGCTCGCCGAACGCGACGCGGGCGCCGCGCGACGCCTCGGTCGCCTTGAGCTCGAGGAGCAGCGGCTCGCCCGCAAAACGCGAGAGATCCACGTCGAGCGGCAGCCAGGCGCTCGACTCACCGCCCGCGACGCGCCGGCTCTCGAGCGTGACCGCCTCGCCCCCTTCGCGACGCGCGACGATCTCGAGCGCGCCGCGGCCCGTCCCCCAGGCGCCCACCGTCACGCGCAGGTTCGTCCCCGCGAGCGGCCGCACGAAGCAGCGCACCGTCGTCGGGGCGCGCAGCACGAGCGCGCGCCGCGGAACGTTGCCGAGCGCCACGTTTTCCACGATGTCCGACACCGTGGGCGCCGCGTAGCCCTCGTCGCCCACGCGGTCGTCGGCACCTGACACACGCAGCCAATCGAGCTCCGCCGTCGGCCCGCGCGAGCCACGCGCCGTGCCGCCGAACTGAACGTCGAAGCGGTGGAGGCCCGCCTCGAGCTCGTTGCCGAGCTCGGGCAAATCGAAGACCCGGGCCTCGCCCTCGGGCAGGCGCACGACACCCAGCCGGTGGCCGTCGATGCTCACCTGAACGCGTCGAGCGGAGCCGGCTCGCCCGCGCAGGCTCACGCGCAGGCGCTCGAGCGGGCGGTTCAGCCACAGCGAGTAGGCAAGTGACCGCGAGCCCACCTCGAGGTAGCTCGTGCCGTCGCGCAGGACGACGTCGTCGGGACCCGGACGCGTGGTGCGAAACGCAGCCCACGGCGAGAGCGCCTCCACCCCGAGGTCGACGAGTCGCCCGTGGTGCTCGATCTCGCATGTCGGAAGGCGATCGATGACGAGGTCGCGAGCGCCGCGCTCGAGGTGCGGAGCCGGCGGAGGCGACGGAATTTCCGTCGGACGCGGAGCGCTGAGCGCCGGCGGCGGGGCGGGCTCAGCGGGCGCGCCGCGCTCGCGGCCGCGGCACCCGAGGAGCTCGAGAGCGCCGAGCGCCGCCACGAGGGCGCGCCGCGCGACGGCCGGGGCGCGACTCATCGGGGAGCAGGTGGCGTGACGGGCGGCGGCTTGGCGGGCGCCGTGATCCGCGAGCGTTTGCCGGCCGCAAGCGCGATGTCGAGACGCCGCGGCGCCCCTTCACCGCGGATCTCGACGCGGTGCGCGCCAGCCGCCGCGGAAACGCGCCGCAAGGGTCCGAGCCCCACGAACGCGTCGTCGACGTAGATGGGCTCGGGGCCGGGTGCTTCGATCTCGATGATGCCCTGGCCCGCAGTCGGCACGATGCCCGCGGGCGGCTCGAGCTCCTCGACGGAGAGTCCGGCGGGGGCCGGCGCGGCCTCCGCCACCGACGGAACGACGACGGGTGCGGGCTCCGCGGCGACGAGCCCCGCGGGCGCGGACTTGTCCGATTCCTTGTCGCCACCAAACAGCGGCAGGAGCAGCCACGTGGTCGCACCGAACGCGAGCGCGCCCGCCACGGCCGAACGCAGTACCAGCTTGCCGAGCGAGCCCGGCGGGCTTGCCTCGTCCGCCTTCTCCGCTTGCGGCGCAAGCCGCGCGCGCTGGGGCGGCTCCGTGGGGAGTCGCTTCGGATCGATTGCGGCTCGCGGCGGCTCCGATTCGACCGGAATCGCGCGCGGCGGCTCCGAGGAGCGCATCGTCTGTGAGGGATGAGGCAGCGGGGGACTCTGCTCTCCGAGGCCGATCACGTGAGCGCCGAGCTCCTGCTCGGGGGCGGGTTGCGGTGCCACGAGCGCTGGGGGCGGCTCGGATCGCGTCGTCACCGGTGGCGCGCCCATGCCCTCGAGCGTGGCGTGCGGCCCGCCGAAAGTGAGCATCGGTTCGCCCTCGAGCGCCGGCGTCGGCTCGGGATTGAGCGGCATGACCGGGGCTTCGCCGGGGACACGCAGCGCGTCCTGGGCCACGGTCTCGGCCTGAACATCGTGCTCGAACCAGCCCGCGTCGGCCGCATCGACCGCGATCACGGCGGCGGGCACGACCGCGGGGGGCGGGAGCGGAACCGTCTGCGGAGGCGGGAGGGGCGTTGGCAGCGGCGCGGGCGCGGGCGGCGCGACACTGCGGTGCGCCGGAGCCGCTACGAACGAGAGAATGCCGCCGCGGCGAGCGATGTCGGACAGCACCACCTCGAGCAAACGCGCACTGACGGCCCCCGACACGACCAAATCGCCCGGCGACTGACCCTCGAGCAAGCGCCGCACGACGCCCGCTGCGGGCTCGGGCGTGCACACGAGGTACGCCTCGGCGAGCGGACGATCGAGCTCGACGCGCTCGAGGCGCAAGAGCGGCTCGGCCGAAACGGCCGCGAGCGCGCTGCGAGCCTTCGCGATCGGCTCGGCGAGGATGTCGAAGAGCGAGCCGACGAGCTCGCTCCGGCAGGCGGAATCGTCGGGTTCCACGCTGAAACGGCCCGCGCCGGCCCCGAGCAGGCTCCCGAGCACGGGAGCTCCGCGCAGGAAGCTGCCGTCCGGCGCGCTGCGCGAAAGCGACACGAGGCGTCCGCCGCGCACCTGCGCTTCGAACAGGAAGGCGGCGTCGCGTACCGAGACGCGCGCATTGCGACCGGCGCGACACACGAGGTCGAGCACGAGCCGCGGCGTCAGCCCGTCGAGTCGCCCGCGCACCTCGCCGCCGGCCTGAATGCGCTCTTCGACGCGCGCGCGCGCACGCAGGATCTCGCGCACCCGTTCCACGACCGCGGAGGCCGTCGCTTCCTTGCGCAGGTAGCCGTCGGCGTCGGCACCGAGCTCCCGCACGCGCTGGAGCAAATCTTCCTTCCAGGAGAGCAGAATCACGGGCACGTCCCGCACGGCGACGTCGCGCTTGATCTCGTGGCAGAGCGAAAAGCCGTCGAGCTTGGGCATGAGCACGTCGCTCACGACGGCGTCGGGCCAGGTGCTGAACACGAATTCGAGCGCCCGTTTGCCGTCGTGCGCTTCGAGCACCTCCACGCCGACCGAGCGCAGGATCTCGGCCATGAACCACACGACGGCCGGATCGTCGTCGGCCACGACGATGCGACGGCCGTGCAAGGAA
>Ga0070682_100001757_pt1 | contig 12071 bp, 13 predicted proteins | sample KBSC63LmetaG_FD_64668 | JGI IMG/M metagenome (GOLD analysis project Ga0070682, IMG submission 64668) | Corn rhizosphere microbial communities from Kellogg Biological Station, Michigan, USA - KBS C6-3L metaG | ecosystem: Host-associated > Plants > Roots > Rhizosphere | place: USA: Michigan... | reverse complement strand
ATGGGAGCGCGAGAAATGACAGGAAAGCATTGAAAAGAAAGAGCAGTACAAAAAGGAAATCAATCACCGCTTCCGCGAGAATCCAGTTTCTTTCCTTTACTCCCCGTGTCCGGGTGACGGCTATATAAACCAACAGCAGTGCATTTAATAAAAGCAGAATGCCCGCATATTTTGCAAGCCGGTAATAGGCATGCCAGGGATGCAGAAATACAAAAACGCCAATCGATATAAATACAATTCCCACAACAATCAATAACCATCCGGTCGGGATCCGTTTTTTTGGGGGCATGTGAATGGTTGAAAATTATTCTGGCTGATCTTCTTCCAGGTCATTGTGATCATCCCCGCCCAGACTGTAATAGTTATTTTCTTCATCTTCCTCCCCAATGATTTCATTTTCATCATCCAGTTCCGCACCGGGCACATCCAGCCCTTCGTCCATCTCTTTTTTTAACCTTTGTTTTTTTGCGGTCAGTGCGTCAAGACTTTCCTCGTCTTCATTTCTATAAATATCTTCGTTTGCCGGATATTCCGGCAGGGGGAACTTTTTATCCTCGATATTTTCTGCTTCGGATTTATTTGCTTTCTTGCCCATAAAAATAGTTTTAATGCTGTTATGCAATTTGCATTCCCGCTTACCGCATCCTGTTGTCACAATTTACTGTATTTATGGGAATTTCATAAGCCTTTAGTTTTTAATCCGTCAAAGCTGCTGCTGTGAATCCCGCCTGATCCCGGTCCGGAATAGATTTACAGCAAGTGGGTCCTTTTGTTTGTACTTTTGTTCTATTCAGCTAAACAGATTAAACAGCCCATTCATGGAAGAACATATAGTCAAAATTCTAAAAACGGAAGCTGTAACACATAATGTAAGACGCTTCACACTGGAAAAACCCGCCGGGTACAAATATATTCCCGGGCAGGCTACCGAAATCTCTATCAATAAACCGGAATGGAAAGAAGAACGAAGACCTTTTACATTTACCAGCCTGAACGAATGGGAGCATCTGGAATTCACCATTAAGATTTACAATGACCATTCCGGCGTAACCAGCCAGTTAGGAAAATTAAAAGCAGGAGATGAACTCCTGTTGCACGATGTCTGGGGTACTATCAACTATCACGGCGAAGGAACATTCATTGCAGGAGGTGCGGGCGTTACGCCATTCATCGCTATTCTGCGACAACTGCATAAAGATCAGAAACTCGGCAATAACCGCCTGCTCTTTTCCAACCGGACGGAAAAAGACATCATTCTGAAAGATGAATTTGAGCGGATGCTGGGGAAAAATTTTATCAACACGCTGACAGAAGAAAAAAATCTCCGCTACGACAATTCGAGGATCGATGAAACTTATCTGAAAGGTAAAATAAATGATCTCTCTCAATATTTCTACGTCTGCGGGCCCGATCCAATGGTGGAAGGCATTCACCGGCTGTTGCTGGGGTTGGGTGCGGATAAAGAGAAGGTGGTGATTGAGCAGTTTTAGTTATTAAATACATCTATATGACGCGGATCACGGAACAGCCATCAGTGTATCGCCACCTGGAGAAAATGTCCATAGAAGAACTTACGGCAAACATTAACCGGGAGGATCAGAAAGTAGCCGGGATTATTCAGTATGCCTTGCCGCAGATCAACCGGCTTATAGAAGAGATCGTGTTGAAACTGAAAAGCGGCGGCCGCATGTTCTATGTTGGCGCCGGAAGCGGGGGGCGGCTGTCAGTGCTGGATGCCATTGAGTTGCCGACTACTTACGGGATCGGGAAAGGAATCGTGAACGTGATCCTGGCCGGGGGGATTGACCGGTTGGCTGAGGCGCCGGAGGAAATGGAAGATGATCCGGAAGAAGGCTGGAAGAACCTCAGCGGGTATAAGGTATCTTCCGGAGATATCGTGATTGGTATTTCTGCGAGCGGAACAACGCCCTTTGTGCTGGCGGCTTTAAAGAAATGTCGTGAAAACGGTATCGCTACCGGTTGTGTCGTCAGTAATCCGGGTTCGCCGATTGCGGCGCAGGCTGATTTCCCCATAGAAATTATTACCGGACCGGAATTTATCAGCGGCAGCACCCGGATGAAATGCGGGACTGCCCAGAAAATGATCTTTGACATGATCAGTACAACGGTGATGATCCGGTTGGGCAGGGTGGAAGATAACAGTATGGTACATGTAAAGTTGATCAATGATAAGATCACTGACCGGGCGGTAAAAATGCTGATGGAAAAAGCGGGACTTTCAGATTATGCGAAGGCAAAAACGATACTCCTGCAGCATGGCAGCGTAAAAAACGCATTGGATCATCAGATCCGGTCATTAAAAAGCGGCTATTGACCGGATAAAAAATGGAAAAGGGAGAATAGTTCCGTAAGTTCAATTATGAATACAGTTGCAGGGGAATTCAGTAATGACCGGATTCATCAGCGGGGTCTGAACCCTTTGATCATTATCGGTTCCCTGTTTTTTATTTTCGGTTTTGTTACCTGGATCAGTGCTGTGCTGATTCCCTACCTGCAAATTGCCTGTGAACTGAATAATTTTCAGAGTTACCTCGTGGCATTTGCTTTTTTCATTTCTTATTTTGTAATGGCACTGCCTTCCGGCCGGGTGCTGAAATTCACGGGTTATAAAAAGGGAATGTCCTGGGGACTTCTGCTGGTTGCAGCAGGTTCTGCTATTTTTATTCCTGCAGCCATTTACCGGATCTATGGAATTTTTCTGGCGGGTTTATTCGTTCAGGGTGCCGGACTGGCCCTGCTGCAGACGGCGGCAAATCCTTATGTGACCATACTGGGGCCGGTAGAAAGCGGTGCCAAACGAATGAGCATCATGGGAATCTGTAACGGCATTGCCGGGATCATCGCCCCGGTAGTGCTGGGCGCCATCATCCTGAAGGATGCGGACGAGTTGGTAAACGGGCTAAACAGGATGAACCGGGTTGACAAATACAAGGCTTTAAATGAGCTGGCGCTTAAAGTAATAACACCCTATTTTATAATAACCATTGTACTGATCATGCTGGCTATTCTGATTTATCGTTCATCGCTGCCGGAAATCGGTAATCCCCCCGAGGATTCGACCGGTTCAACAGGAGATGTTGTAAAGAGCAGCATATTTCATTTTCCTCATCTGCTCCTGGGTGTATTTGCTTTATTTCTGTATGTAGGGGTGGAAGTCATTGCCGGCAATACCATTGTCAGTTATGGAACATACCAGCAAATCCCTTTATCCGCGGCTAAATTCTTCTCTTCTTTTACCCTGACGGGTATGCTGATCGGATACCTGGTCGGAATCGTCTGCATTCCGAAATATTTCAGTCAACGGACGGCGCTGAAGTATTCAGCCCTGTTTGGAATTGTTTTTGTTTTACTGGCCCTGCTCACCCGGGGTCTGACTTCCGTTTTGTTCATTGCACTGCTGGGCCTGTCCAATTCTTTAATGTTCCCATCCATCTGGCCCCTGGCAATGGACGGACTGGGGAAATTCACGAAAACAGGAGCGTCTCTGTTAGTGATGGCCATTTCGGGAGGCGCCGTACTGCCCCTGCTCTACGGATTGCTGGCCGATCATTTCAATGCCCGTCAGGCTTACTGGATCATTGTTCCATGTTATCTGGTGATCGGCTTTTATGCCAGCAGGGGGTATAAGGCCGGAAGAAAAAAATTGCTTAATCTATAAATGCAGATATGATATTAATTGCAGACAGCGGATCTACGAATGCGGCCTGGTATCTGGTAAATCCGGGAGGAGAAAGTATCCGTTTTGAAACAGAGGGCTACAATCCATATTATGTGAACCAGGATTATATTGTACAGTCGCTGAAAAAAAATCTTCCCGGGAATATTCATCCGACCCGTATTCGTGCGGTTCATTTTTACGGGGCAGGTTGCATGCTGGATAAAACGCCCGTAATGGAAAGCGCTTTACAGACAGTATTCCCCGGGGCAAAAGTTCATGCTGCCATCGATCTGCTGGGGGCCGCGAGGGCGCTCCTGGGCAGGGAACCGGGCTTTGCAGCGATCCTCGGCACCGGCACCAATACCTGTATTTATGACGGAGATAAAATTGTGCATAATATAGACTCCCTGGGTTATATGCTGGGGGATGAGGGAAGCGGAACTTATATCGGCAAAAAATTATTACAGGAATATTTAAGGGATTTTATGCCCGAACCGGTCAGCGGGAAATTCAGGGAATACGCCGGGTTAACTGCAGATGAGATCATGGACCGGGTGTATAATCAATCGCTCTCCAATCGCTTTTGTGCAGGCTTTGCCGAATTTGCAGGAGAGCATATCCACATTCCTTACCTGTATGGGATCGTAAAATCAGCATTCACTGACTTTTTCAGCAACCTGGTGAGTCAATACCCGGAGTATCAGCAATACGCTTTTAACTGCCTGGGATCCGTTGGTTATCATTTTAAAGATATACTGGAAGAAGTAAGCCACGAGTTTAAGATGCCCCTGGGAAAAATTATTCAGTCACCGATGCAGGGACTGGCCCTTTATCATTCGGGGTAACTTATCTCAGATGCTCTTTACTGATCACTGAAAAGCTGTCCAGATACGCATTCGAATGGCCGTCCTTATCAAATACTGCTTCGCCCCAGTTAAGCGGTTCCCGGATGAATGTGCCTTTAAACCCAGTCCTATTTTACAAAAGCTTTCAAAAAGGAATTTGGAAAAACGCCTTCGCAGTTTATTCAGGAGGTAAGAAGGGATTGAGGGGGGAAGGAAAAAGGAAAAAGGGAAAAGGAAAAAGTAAAAATTCAAAAGTAAAAAGGCGTTCCATTTTTATTTTTGAATTTTTACTTTTTCCTTTCAAATCTAATTAATTGCAACCGGCACTTCTACATTTTCCCAACTGAGCACAAAACCCGGGCTGGTGACTTTATAATTCAGGTGTTCCTGCATGCTGGCAGATTTTTTCGGCTTGACCATAACCGTCAGCACGTCTTTGGCAGGATCGCGATTCGCTTCGCCGGTTCTTTTAATCCCCCACTGACCCGTTTCAGAATTCAGGATGATGGTCCATTCATTTTCTCCCGGGGTGGCAAACAGACTGTATTTCCCGGCGGGTAATTCTTTGCCTTCTATCTTGATTGGCTTGTTCGTTTCAAAAATCGTTGCTTCATTGGCGCCGGCCCGCCAGACCTTATCGTAGGGAACCAGTCCGCCCCAGATCTTTCTCCCCTTAACGGAAGGGCTGCTGTAATTAATGGTGATGGTTGCGCCGCCGGCAGAACCGGTAACAGTTTCCGGCGGGCTGGGTCTTTTTGATTTGTCGCCCTGAGCCCAGATTGCTGACGTCATAAATATGCCCGCCAGCGTGAGGACAATCGCCCTGGTAAAGTTTCCTCTTTTCATATAATTGTATGTTAATGGTGAAAGAATAATGTGGGAGCTAAAGTTAGAGATTTCCTGCACGCAGTTCATGTATGCAAATACCAAACCAGTTTAGTTTCCTGTTAAATTTTTTATCATCCCGCGGGAGTTGCCGGTGCCCGCTCATTCCCCATGTAATATATAGACTTCTAAGGCTTTACTTTGATCTCAAATCGGATCGCGCACATAAATCCACAACCGTTCATGGATCATTTGCTGATATTATTGTTTATTGGATTTGGCGTTGGAGCGCTGGGAACGCTTATTGGTGCAGGCGGCGGTTTCCTGCTGGTTCCCATCCTGCTCATTACCCGTCCGGAACTTTCTCCGGATATCATTACAGCTATATCCATGGCCATTGTGGCGGCTAATGCGATTTCCGGATCCTATGCCTATTCCCGGTCGGGACGGATTGATTACAAAGCCGGGATAGTTTTTGCCCTCTTTACCATTCCGGGTTCCATACTGGGCGTGTACACGACAGTCTATATTCCCAAACTCGCCTTTCATATTATTTTCGGCATCCTGATGATCGGTTTGGCCGTCTTTCTGTTTTTTTCCAGGGAATCGCTGACCACCCGGGGATTTCAATTTCCCGGGCTGAAGAAAAAATACAAACACCATATTTTAACAGACAGGGAAGGAATAACTTATGAGTATTCTTACAATCAGAATACCGGCATCATTATCAGTATGCTGGTGGGTTATCTTTCTCCCCTGCTGGGCATCGGGGGCGGAATTATCCATGTCCCCGCATTGGTGAACTGGTTGAATTTTCCCGTATATGTGGCTACTGCCACTTCGCATTTTATACTTGCGGTTATGGCTACCGTTAGTGTGATCACCCATATTTTCGAAGGAAGTTATAGTGATCCGCAGGTATTGCGCATGGTGCTTGGAATCGGGGCCGGCGCCGCTGCCGGGGCCCAGCTGGGTGCTTTCCTTTCGCATAAGATCAGGGGAAAGATCATTATCCGCGCCCTGGCGGTTTGTCTTGGCCTGGTCGGAATCCGGATACTGCTGGGCAACCCGGGCTAATATTCCCCTCAAAGAGAAGCTCTTCCAATGCGGTATTTGTTTTTCCGGCCGGTTAAACTTTTTATTCAGGCCGGGGTCAAACGGGAAACAAAATGCTATTTATGCAAAAACTGCTGGCCAGAATGGCCATTTCAACTGTTATTGCCCTGGCTATTTCTTTCTCCGCATCTGCCCAGATCTATGTCAAAGTGCGTCCGGTTGCCCCGGTAGTTGTTCGCACGGCGGCTCCCAGCCCGGCACATATCTGGATCGGCGAAGAATGGGAGCCACGGGGCGGAACATACGTATATGTGGGAGGCCACTGGGCCGCTCCCCCGCATCCCGGATGGGCCTGGGTTCCCGGTCACTGGAAGCGCCATGACCGCAGGGGAGAAGTATGGGTGCGAGGTCATTGGAAAAAAAGGTAAAATTTTTGTGGATGGTAATAAGCAAAAAGAAAACCGGCTCAGGGGCCGGTTTCTTTTTGCAAGTGTATGTCAGCTTTCGGAAGTGAAAAATCTTATTGATTCAGTTTCATTTTATTGATTCAGCTTCGCCACCTGTGCATCATAATAATTTTTTGTGAAGATCACATCCGGAACGCTGTGATACCAGTTGGACTCATGCTCAATGGAGAGCATGCCGTTAAAATTCTGACGTTTTAATTCTGCCAACACCGCCGGAATATCAATTACGCCCTTGCCGACAACGGTATCTGCAGCCTGGGTATCGTTAAACTTCACAATGTCTTTCAGATGCACGCCGATAATATGCCCTTCCAGTTTCTTCAGGCAGTCAACCGGATTCAAACCATTTCTTGCCCAATGCCCGATGTCAGCACAGGATCCGATATGAGAATGGCCCTGAACAGCGGCCAGTACAGAATCAGGACTCCAGTAGGAATTGGGTTTTGGATGATCGTGGATTGCTACCGGGATGTTGTAGACGCCGGCGAGACTGTCCACCATATCCCATTGCGTTTTGATGGGTTCGGCAGTAATATAGCTCAGGCCGAATTCTTTTGCCAGCTCAAAAGCTTTGATCCATTCCGCCTTGTTCTTCGGAACAATCACGCCCATTGCTACAATATGAATTCCCTTGGTCTGTAAGAGCTGTTTTAATTTTTCGCGATCCTCTTTATTCATGTCGCCCCCAAAACTGCCTTTAAATCCCGCGCCTAATTTTTGTCCCCAGAAAGCTTCAATATTTTTTATTCCCGAACTGTCCACTTTGTTTAAAGCCTCTGTAAAGGGAAACATACGGAAAGTCCACATTTGAACACCTAACTTAAAACCTGCTGTTGAACCGCTGGAAACAGAATCTGTTTTCACCTGCGTACTGTCGGCAGTAGTGGAAGACTGCGTGCTGTTATTGCAGGCTGAGATGGCAAAAAGGCCACACACAGAGAAAAAAAGACCGGCAAACAATTTCATGTTGGAATTTTTTTAAATGAAAAATAGGCATATCCTACCTGAAAATCCCGCCAATTTAATTCAATTTGCGGGAAAAAAGCTTTACTCGTTATTTAGAAATTCATCTTGCTGGTCAGTGAAGAGAGTAAACCTTCCGCCTTTGACTTCAGTTCGTCCGTAAGATCTGTTCCCGAAGCTGCATGATCCAGGAATCCGTGCATTGATTCGGGTAATTTACTTTTAATATAATCCAGGATATGATTTACGGCGCCGGTTGCCTGATCTCCTGTTAAACCAACTTTCTGTTGCAGCGACTGGATGAGTTCGTTCATAACTTTATTTTTAGGACTGTAATTTATCGAATCCTGACGCAAAAAATCAGAATTTATCCGCAGTTTCCGGCTGGTTATTCAATTGTTAACGAAAGCATTTTCCGTTGGGGGAGTCTTTTATCCTTCCGCATAGGGGATAACATCGAAAAGGGGAAATGATTTACCTGTCAGCCGCTGGTTGAGATTTACCACTTCGCCGATCAGGATGATTGCGGGGTTACCCAGACCTGCATGCAGCGACCGGAAATAAATATCTTTTATTTTTCCGGTAACCATTTTTTCTTTTGCTGTTGTGCCATTTTGAATAATGGCGACGGGTGTTTCTGCTCTTCCTTCTTCTTTAAAGATATCGGCAATGATTTCGAGTTTGCTCATGGCCATTAATATAATCACGGTTGCTGAAGACCGTGCAGCGAGCCGGATATCCGCGGAAATCTCACCCATCCGGGTAGTGCCGGTTATGACCCAGAAGCTTTCATTGATGCCGCGGCAGGTAAGGGGGATCATTTGGGATGCCGGTACAGACAATGCGCTTGAAATGCCGGGAATAACCGCTACTTCCATGCCGGCGCTGGTTGCGATTTCTATTTCCTCCTGCGCCCGGCCAAACACAAAGGGATCGCCTCCTTTTAATCGCACAATATGTTCATATTGCGCTGCGTATTCCAGGATGAGTTCATTGATCTCCTTTTGTGAAAGGGAATGGCATCCGTAGCGCTTTCCCACAAATCTTTTGATTGCTGCTTTACGGGCGTGAACTAATATTTCTTCATTCGCCAGTGCGTCATATAAGACGACATCTGCCTTTTGCAAACAACGGATCGCCTTTAACGTGATCAGTTCAGGATCTCCGGGTCCGGCTCCAACCAGGCTGAGTACCGCCATTTAATTATATTATGAAATAAATAATGTAACTTATTTTCGCATTCAACTTGCAAAAATAAAAAAACGTTTGATATATTTACAATATAATTTTTGATTTGAAATATATATGAGATATAATATGTGCTAATGTGTAAATATTTAATATGTAAATTTATTGGCATATAAGATTCAGCTGCCTTCAAATTTACCATCCTCTCAAATCCACTATCCACTATCCACTATCCACTGTCCACTGTCCATTATCCCTCAGGGCGCATATTTTTTAAACAACGAACTCGCCACATGTCCCCCGAACCCAAACGTATTATTCAATGCATAATTTACCGGGGCGCGGATGGATTTTCCCAGGAGCAGGTGTAAGCCGGGGGCTTCATTATCGTCCGGGTCCGTTGTATTGATGGTTGCCGGTATGCGATCGTTTTTAACGGATAAAGCGCAGATAATGCTTTCGATAGCGCCCGCCGCACCCAGTAAATGACCGGTCATGGATTTTGTGGCACTAACGGTAACGGGTATCCCATCAAATACCTGTCTGATGGCATGGAGCTCACTCTGGTCTCCCTGCGCGGTGGAAGTGGCATGGGCGTTTACGTAACTGATCTGGTCAGCCGGTATTCCCGCTTCCGCTATTGCTTTTCTCATTCCCAGTTCCGCTCCGAGCCCGTCGGGCGGCGTGCCTGTTAAATGATAGGCATCCGCAGCCATACCGCCGCCCACAATTTCAGCGTGAATGGCAGCGCCTCTTTTTACCGCGTGTTCCCATTCTTCCAGCACCAGGGCGCCTGCGCCTTCGCCAATTACAAATCCGTCGCGCTCTTTGTCAAAAGGCCGCGATGCTTTTTGGGGATCATCATTTCTTTTTGAAAGCGCCTGGGCGGAATTGAATCCGCCGACAGAGGCCGGCGTGATGGCGGCCTCGGAGCCACCGGCAATCATAATATTTGCCCTGCCCAGCCGGATGGTATCAAAAGCGGCGATAACGGCGGTATTGGAAGAAGCACAGGCTGAAACGGTACAATAATTGGGGCCGTGCAACTGATGACGGATGGAGATAACACCCGCAGCAATATCCACGATCATTTTAGGAATGAAATAAGGACTGAACCTGGGTGTACCATCACCCGCATAAAATTCTTTCAGCTGTTCCTCAAAAGTACCGATACCTCCGTTCCCGGAAGCCCAGATCACACCCACCTCATAGCGTTGCTGTGGTTGCATGGATCTGAAATCCAGTCCGGCATCCTGGATGGCCTGATCGCTGGCGGCAATGGCATACTGGGTAAACAGGTCGTATTTTTTTATCTCTTTCTTCTCGATATAATTTTCGGGAGAAAAATTCCTCACTTCGCATCCAAAACGGGTTTTGAATTTTGTGGTATCGAATTTGGTTATCGGGCCTGCCCCGCTTTTTCCGATCAGGATATTTTGCCAGAATTCACTGACTGAATTTCCCAGCGGGGTAATTGCGCCCATGCCGGTTATGACGACTCTTTTCATTGATGATATGTTTTAGCCGGACTTTAAATGGATATGTCCGGCCTGGATTCAATGCCGATATTACCGTTTTTTGTCCGGAATGCCTGCACTAATTAGGAAAAATCGTTTAACAAAACGGATCCGGATTTTTTAATTATTACTAATTTGCAAAATCACATCATCCGTGAGGGGGTGGCCCACGCAGGTAAGGGTTAGCCCCGCGGCCAGTTCTTTTCCGGTAAGTACTTCATTATACGAGAGCCAGACTTCTCCCCGCAGGCAACGGGCTGCACAGCTGCCACATTTTCCGGTTTCACAGCTATAGGGCAGGGAGATCTTTTCTCTTTGTGCTGCTTTCAGAATGGTATCCGGATATTTTACCGTGATCCGCAAATCTCTGCCATTCATTTTCAAAATAACATCATGCGTGCCGGTATCCGGAGGTTTCGCTCTGGGCATCGCCGAATGACGGGGATTGAAATCCTCTTTTTTTATATGATCCTGCGGAAAACCCTGTTCCAGCAAATGATAAATGATCATGCGCATATAAGCCGCGGGACCGCAGGTATAAAAAAGAGTTTTGTTCCGGTCGAACCGGCCGATGGTTAAAAATTCCAGCAATAGTTCGCGGTTTAACCGCGCCCTTCTCAGATCAGCCAGGGAGCTGAATAAAAAATGAATGCGCAGATTATTTTTAAACTGCAGTTCCAGTTGTTTAAGCTGCTGATAAAAAACCGTGGTTTGAATGGATTGATTGCTGTAAATTAAACAGAGCTGCAGGAAAGGATATTTGTGGAGTGCCGTTTTGATCAGGGAATAAACGGGCGCAATGCCGCTTCCGGCGGCAAAAAAGAAAATACTGCTGAAGGATGCAATGTTTTCCGGCAGGCAAAAAAAACCCGCGGCGCCGGTAGTGTAAAGAGTATCCCCGGCCCGGGCCTCATCAATTAGTTTTCTGGAGAATATCCCGTTGGCGATCCGTTTGACGCCGATGGATAAGGGTTCTGATAGATCAGGCGCCGAGACAATGGAATAGGAGCGCCTTATTTCTTCGTGACCCGTTGCATGTACGAAGGTGAGGAACTGGCCCGGCTGATAGCTGATGTTATGTCCTTCTTCAAAAACAAAGGTTTTAAAATCATCGGCTTCATCAATAATATTTTGAATGGTTAAGGCCTTATATAAGAGGTTTGAATTTTCTGACGGCATGAACTAAACCGTTATCGTATTTAACCATCCCTTTGCTTCACCCAGGTCATCAAAGATGTTGATGGTTATATTTTCCTTGTCAATCCCGTAGGAAATACTTTCTACCGCGACCTTATTAAAATAGTGGTCCGGTCTGATCAGCGCAATTGCTTTAAAGCCGGATTTAATTGCCCTGGGCAGAAAATCCGAATGCAGCCATTCCTGGTCTTCCATGCCGATGAGTACCATGTCCTTTATATCTGCAAGAACCTTTGAAGCATTATGTTTGATCAGGGTGTTCAGCATGAGTTCGGTTCCCTCCTTAAACTGACTACTGGTTGAATAACCATGCCATTCCATCACGATCGCATTA
>Ga0070682_100001752_pt1 | contig 12080 bp, 8 predicted proteins | sample KBSC63LmetaG_FD_64668 | JGI IMG/M metagenome (GOLD analysis project Ga0070682, IMG submission 64668) | Corn rhizosphere microbial communities from Kellogg Biological Station, Michigan, USA - KBS C6-3L metaG | ecosystem: Host-associated > Plants > Roots > Rhizosphere | place: USA: Michigan... | reverse complement strand
GACGGCCTGCTGGTAGAGCCGGCCGGCCCGGTAGGACGAGCGCACCAGCGGGCCGGACATGACCCCGGCGAAGCCGATCTGCTCGGCCTCGGCCTTGAGCTCGACGAACTCCTCCGGCTTGACCCAGCGCTCCACCGGGTGGTGCCGCGGCGTCGGCCGCAGGTATTGCGTGATCGTGACCAGGTCGCAGCCGGCGGCGTGCAGGTCGCGCAGCGCCTCGCCGACCTCGGCCCTGGTCTCGCCCAGGCCGAGGATGAGGTTGGACTTGGTCACCAGCCCGTACGCCCTGGCCTGGCGCAGCACGTCGAGGGAGCGCTCGTACCGGAAGGCGGGGCGGATCCGCTTGAAGATCCGCGGCACCGTCTCCAGGTTGTGCGCGAGCACCTCCGGCCGGGAGTCGAAGACCTTGGTGAGCAGCTCGGGTTCGCCGGAGAAGTCGGGGATGAGGTTCTCCACGCCGGTGCCTGGGTTGACCGCGTGGATCTGCCGGACCGTCTCCGCGTACAGCCAGGCGCCCTGGTCGGGCAGGTCGTCGCGGGCGACGCCGGTGATCGTCGCGTACCGCAGGCCCATCGCCTGCACCGACTCGGCCACCCGGCGCGGCTCGTCCCGGTCGAGCTCGGCCGGCTTGCCGGTGTCGATCTGGCAGAAGTCGCAGCGCCGCGTGCACTGCTCGCCGCCGATGAGGAAGGTGGCCTCCCGGTCCTCCCAGCATTCGTAGATGTTGGGGCAGCCGGCCTCCTCGCAGACCGTGTGCAGCCCCTCGCGGCGGACCAGGTTCTTCAGCTCGGTGTATTCCGGGCCCATCTTCGCCCGGGTCTTGATCCAGGACGGCTTCCGCTCGATCGGGGTCTGGGCGTTGCGGACCTCGAGCCGGAGCATCCGGCGTCCCTCGGGCTGAACCGTCGTCACGTGCCCGAGCCTACGCTCGGGCCGGTAGGTAGCCTGCGGCCGTGGACCTGCGCATCTTCATCGAACCCCAGCAGGGGGCCAGCTACGACCAGCAGCTCCGGCTGGCCCGCGCGACCGAGGAAGCCGGCTACGACGCGTTCTTCCGCAGCGACCACTACCTGTCGATGAGCGGGGACGGCCGGCCCGGCCCGACCGACGCCTGGGTGACGCTGGCCGGGCTCGCCCGGGAGACCTCGCGGCTCCGGCTCGGCACGATGGTCACCGCCGCGACGTTCCGGCTGCCCGGGCCGCTGGCGATCTCCGTCGCGCAGGTGGACGCGATGAGCGGCGGCCGGGTGGAGCTCGGGCTCGGCGCGGGCTGGTTCGAGGCCGAGCACGCCGCGTACGGGATCCCGTTCCCGCCGGTCGGGGAGCGCTTCGACCGATTGGAGGAGCAGCTGGCGATCGTCACCGGGCTGTGGTCGGCGGCCGGGCCGTTCTCCTACCAGGGGCGGCATTACCGGCTGGCCGACTCGCCGGCGCTGCCCAAGCCGGTGCAGTCGCCGCTGCCGGTGATCGTGGGCGGGGCCGGGCGGAAGCGGACGCCGGCGCTGGCGGCCCGGTACGCGGCCGAGTTCAACGTGCCGTTCCGTCCCTCGGCCGAGACGGGGGACCTCTACGGCCTGGTCCGGGACGCCTGCGCCGCGGCCGGGCGGAGCGAGCCGATGGTCTTCTCGGCCGCGCAGACGGTCTGCTGCGGCAAGGACGAGTCGGAATACCGGCGCCGGGCCGAGGCGATCTCCCGCGACCCGGACCAGCTGCGCGCCCGCGGGGTGGCCGGGACGGTGGCCGAGGTGGTCGACGCGATCGGCGCCTACCGGGCGGCCGGGGCGACCCGGATGTATCTGCAGACGCTGGACATGGACGATCTCGACCACATCGAGCTGATCGCGGCCGAGGTCGCGCCGCAGCTGTAGCCGGCGGGTCCTACCCGGTCAGGCCGTCCTTGCGGAGAGCGGTCTCGACCGGGTCGATCACCTCGTCGACCGGCACCGGCCGGCCGAGCTCGATCGCCAGCGAGGTCGCCCCGACGCCCTGGATCCCGCACGCGGTGATCAGCTGGTACGCGGACATGTCCGGGTCGCAGTTGAGCGCGAAGCCGTGCATGGTGACGCCGCGGGAGACCCGGATGCCGATCGCGGCGATCTTCCGCTCCGGGCGCTGCCGGTCGGCCGGCAGCCAGGCGCCGGACCGCCCCTCGACCGGCACCGCGGCCACGCCGAAGCCGGCGCACACGTCGATGAGCACCTGCTCCAGCCGCCGCACGTACGCGACCACGTCGACCGGCTCGGCCAGCTTGACGATCGGGTAGCCGACCAGCTGCCCGGGCCCGTGCCAGGTGATCCGGCCGCCGCGGTCGACGTCGACGACCGGCGTGCCGTCGGTCGGCCGCTCCCAGTCCTCGGTGCGCTTGCCGGCCGTGTAGACCGAGGGGTGCTCGAGCAGCAGGACCGTGTCCGGCCGCTGGTCGGCGACACGCTCCGCGTGCAGCGTCCGCTGCCGGGCCAGCGCCTGCTCGTACGGGACCAGACCGGCTCGGATCACGTCCACGCGGCCAGCGTACGCCGGGCCGGGGCCGCGCCCGTCGGTCGCGACCTGCGGGATCGGGCCGGTGCTTCTACGCTGCGCGAGCGAGCCGTCGACCGCCTCGGAGGAACCCGCATGCCGTCCGTCCGTGCCCGCCGCCGCTGGCTCGCGCTGGGGCTGTTCGTCCTGTGGCTGCTCGTCGCCGGCTTCGCCGGCCCGTACTCGGGCAAGCTGGCCGACGTACAGACGAACGACAACGCCGCGTTCCTGCCCAAGACCGCGGAGTCGACCGAGGTCAACGACCTGCAGCGGCGGTTCATCGACCAGGAGACGACGCCGGGGATCATCGTCTGGGAGCGCGAGTCCGGGATCACCGCGGCCGACCGCAGCCTTGCGACCCAGCAGCTGGCCGAGGTCAGGGCCGTGCCGAAGGTGGTCTCGGTCACGCCGCTGATCCCGAGCCAGGACGGCAGGGCGCTGCAGGCCGTCGTGCAGCTGGCCGGCACCGACGGCATGGAGCTGACCGACGCCGCGAACGCCGTGCGGGACGAGGTGCAGGGCAGCGACGGGCTGTCCGCATACCTGACCGGGCCGGCCGGGCTGCTGGCCGACCTCATCGCCGCGTTCGAGGGCATCGACTCGACGCTGCTGCTCGTCACCGGCGCGGTCGTGATCGTGATCCTGCTGCTGGTGTATCGCAGCCCGGTGCTGTGGATCTTCCCGCTGCTGTCGGTCGGCTTCGGCTACGCGCTGGCCGGCGGGCTCGTCTACCTGCTGGCGAACAAGGACGTGCTCACGCTCAACGGGCAGAGCCAGGGCATCCTCACCGTGCTGGTGTTCGGCGCCGGCACGGACTACGCGTTGCTGATCATCGCCCGGTTCCGGGAGGAGCTGCGCCGGCACGAGGACAAGTACGACGCGATGCGGGCGGCGCTGCGCGGGGCCGGCCCGGCGATCCTCGCCTCCGGCGTCACGGTCATCCTCGGCCTGCTCTGCCTGCTGTTCTCCGACCTCTCGTCGAACAAGAGCCTCGGCCCGGTCGCCGCGCTGGGCATCGCGGCGACGATGGCGGCGATGCTGACGCTGCTGCCGGCTCTGCTCGCGCTGGCCGGCCGGCGGGCGTTCTGGCCGTTCGTCCCGCGGTACGGGTCGGAGGCGACCGAGGCGCAGGGCTTCTGGGGCCGGGTGGCCCGGTTCGTCGGCCGGCACGCCCGCGCGGTCGCGGTGGTGGTGGTGCTGGTGCTGGTCGGGTTGTCGTTGGGGATCGGCCAGCTGCGGGTGAGCGGGATCTCGCAGAGCGAGTCGTTCACCACGACCCAGGAGTCGGTGACCGGCCAGCAGGCGCTGGAGCGGCACTTCCCGGCCGGTGTCGGCAGCCCGGCCGTGATCATCGCCCGGGAGGCGGCCGCGGACCAGGTGCTGTCGGTGGTGAAGCAGACGCCCGGCGTCTCGGACGCGGCGTTCCTGTCCGCCGGCGGGGGCGGCGGTGGCGAGCCGTCCGGGTCCGGCGCGCCGCGGGTCGAGGGTGGGCTGGTCCAGATCGACGCGACGCTGGCCTCGGCCCCGGACTCGCGGGCCGCGGACGACACCGTGCGGCAGCTGCGCTCGGCGGTGCACGCGATCCCGGGCGCGGACGCGAAGGTCGGCGGCTTCAGCGCGATCAACCTCGACGTCTCCGACGCGTCCAAGCGGGACCGGGTGGTGATCATCCCGATCGTGCTCGCGGTGATCCTCGTCGTGCTCGCGGTGCTGCTGCGGGCGCTGGTCGCGCCGCTGCTGCTGATCGTCACCGTGGTGCTGTCGTTCGCGGCGACGCTCGGGGTGTGCGCGCTGGTGTTCAACCACGTCTTCCACTTCGCCGGCGCCGACACGGCGTTCCCGCTGTTCGCGTTCGTGTTCCTGGTCGCGCTCGGGATCGACTACAACATCTTCCTGATGACCCGGGTGCGGGAGGAGACCCTGCACATCGGCACCCGGCCCGGCGTGCTGCGCGGGCTGGCCGTGACCGGCGGCGTGATCACCTCGGCCGGCGTGGTGCTGGCCGCGACGTTCTCCGTGCTCGGCGTGCTGCCGCTGGTGTTCCTGGCCGAGATCGGCTTCGCGGTCGCGTTCGGCGTGCTGCTCGACACGATCGTGGTGCGCTCGCTGCTGGTCCCGGCGCTGGTGTACGAGGTGGGCCGGCCGGTGTGGTGGCCGAGCCGGCTGGCCCGCCGGGACGAGCCCGACCCCGAGGAGATCCCGACCGAGGCCCGGGTCTAGCCCCCGTCGCCGCCGGTCAGCAGTCGGGGCTCGATGACCTGCTCGATCGCCTTGCCGGTGTGGCCGCGCTCGACCCGGTAGGCCTTGGCGCCGGGCCGGTCGGCGACCGCCTCGACCAGCTCGGTGCCGCGGTAGTGGAGCCCGACGCCGTCGTCGGTGGCGAACCCGGCCGGCAGCACCTCGTCGGCGATCAGCTGCTGGTAGAGCGGTCGGCGCTGCTCCTCGGAGTCGTAGTGCACGCCGTTGGAGTACGGCAGCAGCGCGAGGCCGTTGGTGACCGGGCGCAGCTCGGGACCGAACGAGTCGGTCGTGCCGCCGGCGTGCCAGCACAGCGAGCCGGCTGACACCCCGCCGAGCACGACGCCGGCTTCCCACACCTCGCGGAAGATCTCGTCCCAGCCGTGCAGCCGCCAGATCGCCAGCAGGCCGGCCACGCTGCCGCCGCCGACCCAGACGACGTCCTGGGCGAGCAGGTGCGCGCGCACGTCGGCGACGGACGGCATCGGGAACGCGGCCAGGTTCGAGACCACGACGTCGCGGCCGATGAACGCGTCCTGCGTCGCGTTGGCGAACAGCGGGTTGTCGCCGAGCGCGGTGCCGACGTAGCAGAACTTCGGCCGCTCCGGCGTGCCGGCCAGCTCGAAGGCGAACTCGATGATCGGCCCGACCGCGAGCCAGGTCCGCCGGTCCGGCCGGAAGCCGCCCGAGGTCGCCAGGATGTTCATTCCGCCTCCGTACGGTCCGGCGCTCCGGTTCCGCCTGCACGCTACCGATCGGCTACGGCCCCAGCGCCGGTGGCCCAGCGCAGCGCCTGCTCCACGGTCTCGTGCCGGAACCGGTAGCCGGTCTGCTGCAGCACCCGCGGCAGCACCCGCTGGCCGGCGACGACGCCGACGTCGGCGAACTCGCCGATGGCCAGGCGCAGCGCCACCCGCGGCACCGGCGGGAGCACCACCGGACGGTGCAGCACCCGGCCGAGCGCCTTGGTGAACTCGCGGTTGGTCACCGGCGCCGGACCGGTCAGGTTGACCGGGCCGGCGATCCCGTCCGTGCCGAGCACGTGCCGGATCGCGCCGACCTCGTCGGCGAGCGAGATCCAGGACCACCACTGCCGGCCCGAACCGAGCGGGGCGGCGAGCCCGAGCCGGGCCAGCGGCCGCAGCCGGCCGAGCAGCCCGCCGCTGCCGCAGACGAGTCCGCTGCGCAGGTGGGCGACCCGGACCCCGGCCTCCTCGGCGGCCCGCGTCGCCGCCTCCCAGCGGAGGCAGACGTGCGCGAGGAAGTCGTGCCCGGCCGGGTCGGACTCGTCCACCGGGGCGTCGCCGGTGTCGCCGTACCAGCCGATCGCGGACGCGGACAGCAGCGCCCGCGGTCGGGGGTCCAGGGCGGCGACGGCGGCCATGGCGGCGCTCAGCGTCTCGGTGGCGTCGACCCGGCTGGCCAGCACGGCCCGCTTGCGCGCCGCGGTCCAGCGCCGGTCGCCGATGCCGACCCCGGCGAGGTTGACCACCGCGTCGACGCCGGCGAGCGCGGCCGGGTCGAGCGTGCCGGCGGCCGGGTCCCAGCGCAGCTCGTCCGGGCCGGCCGGGGGTCGGCGGACCAGCCGGAGCACGGTGTGGCCGTCGTCGCGCAGCGTCGGCAGCAGGGCTGAGCCGATCAGCCCGGAGGACCCGGTGACCGCGATCTTCACGGACCCGATCCTGCCCGGACGCGGCGGCGCCCGCGACCGGAGACGGTCGCGGGCGCCGGATGCGCTGCTGTCAGCCCAGCCCGAGCTCGGACTCGAACGCGCCGGCCTCCAGCCGCTCCTTCACGGTGACCAGGAAGCGGGCCGCGTCCGCACCGTCGACCAGCCGGTGGTCGTAGGTCAGGGCCAGGTAGACCACCGACCGGACCGCGATGACCTCGCCGAGGTCCGGGTCGTCGACCACGACCGCCCGCTTCACGACCGCGCCGGTGCCGAGGATGCCGACCTGCGGCTGGTTGATGATCGGCGTGTCGAACAGGGCACCGCGGCTGCCGGTGTTGGTCAGCGTGAACGTGCCGCCGCCGAGCTCGTCCGGGCTGACCTTGTTGATCCGGGTGCGCTCGGCGAGGTCGGCGATCTTGCGGGCCATGCCGCCGAGGTTGAGGTCGCCGGCGTCGTGGATGACCGGCACCAGCAGCCCGCGCTCGGTGTCCACCGCGATGCCGAGGTGCTCGGCGTCGTGGTAGGTGATCGTCCCCGCCTCGGTGTCGATGGACGCGTTGACGTTCGGGTGCTGCTTGAGCGCCTCGACCGTGGCGACCGCGAAGAACGGCAGGAACGACAGCTTCACGCCCTCCCGCCGCTCGAAGTCGGCCTTGGCCTGCTGCCGCAGCCGGGCGATCCGGGTGACGTCCGCCTCGACGACCGTGGTCAGCTGCGCGCTGGTCTGCAGCGACTCGGTCATCCGCTTGGCGATGACGCCGCGCAGCCGGGACATCTTCTCCGTACGCCCGCGCAGCGGGGACGGCTCGACCCGGGATGGCGCCGCGGCCGGCGCCGCGGCCGGCGCCTCGGCCGGCGCCTCGGCCGGCGCGGCCGCCGCGGCGGCACGGCCGTTGCTGGTGGCGGGCTCCGGCTCGGCCTGCGGCTGGGTCGCCTGGCGCGAGCGGGCCGCCTCGAGCACGTCCTGCTTGCGGATCCGGCCGCCGACCCCGGTGCCCCGGATGCCGGCGAGGTCGACGTCGTGCTCGGCGGCGAGCTTGCGTACCAGCGGCGTCACGTACGCGCCGCCGGTCGCCTCGCCGTCCGGGCCCTGGTCGGCCGGCTGCGGCGCGGGCGCCGTCTGGGCCGCGGCCGGCTGCTGCGGAGAGGGCGGGGCGGCCTGCTGCGGCGGCGCCGGCGGCGCGGCCTGCTGCGCTACCGGAGCGGCCTGCTGCGCGACGGGGGCGGGCTGCGGCGGGGCCTGCTGGGGCGGGGCCTGCTGCGCGGCCGGCTGCTGCGGCTCGGGCTCCGGCTCGGGCTGCTGCTGCGGCTCCGGCTCCGGGGCCTGCTGCGGCTCCGGCTGGGCCTGCTGCGGCGCCTCCGGGGCGGCCGAGTCGGGCGCCTGCTCCGGCGCCGGCTGACCCTGGGCGGGCGCGTCCGGTGCCGGCGCGGCACCGGAACCGCCCTCGTCGATCACCGCCAGCTCGACGCCGACCTCGACGGTCTCGTCCTCGCCGACGCGGATCGAGGACAGCGTGCCGGACGCGGGCGCCGGGATCTCGGTGTCGACCTTGTCGGTGGACACCTCGAGCAGCGGCTCGTCGGCCTCGACCCGCTCGCCCTCCTTCTTGAGCCAGCGGGTGACGGTGCCCTCGGTGACGCTCTCGCCGAGACGTGGCATCGTGACGGAGACCGACATTGGTCAACGACTCCTTCGGTGTCGACAGGGGCAGGGCCGGCGGACCGGGTCAGCTGTGGGTGTGCAGTGGCTTGCCGGCCAGCGCGAGGTGGGCCTCGCCCACTGCCTCGGACTGCGTCGGGTGGGCATGGATGAGCTGCGCGACCTCGCTGGGCAGCGCCTCCCAGTTGTAGATCAGCTGGGCCTCGGCCAGCAGCTCCCCGACCCGGCTGCCGACCATGTGCACGCCGACCACGGGGCCGTCCTTCTCCTGGACCAGCTTGACCGCGCCCGCGGTCTTCAGGATCTGGCTCTTGCCGTTGGCGGCGAGGTCGAGGGTGAGCGTCTTGACCTGCTCCGCGCCGTACTTCTCGACGGCCTGGGCCTCGGTGAGCCCGACCGAGGCGACCTCGGGCTCGGAGTAGGTGACCCGGGGGACGCCGGCGTAGTCGATCGGCACCACCGGCAGGCCGGCGAGCCGCTCGGCGACGAGGATGCCCTCGCCGAAGCCGACGTGTGCGAGCTGCGGGGTGGCGATCAGGTCGCCGACCGCCGAGATCGTGGGGACGTTGGTCTGGCAGTAGGCGTCGACCTTGACGAAGCCGCGGTCGACCGCGACACCGACCTCCTCGTAGCCGAGGTCGGCCGAAACGGGGCCGCGGCCGACGGCCACCAGCAGCAGCTCGGCCTCCAGCGTCTCGCCGTCTTCCAGCGACACCCGGACGCCCTGGTCGGTGTGCTCCACGCCGGCGAAGCGCGCGCCGAGCTTGAAGGTGATGCCGCGGCGCCGGAACGCCCGCTCCAGCAGCTTGCAGCTGGACTCGTCCTCCAGCGGGACCAGGTGCGGCAGCGCCTCGACGATCGTCACGTCGGAGCCGAAGGACTTCCAGATGCTGGCGAACTCGACCCCGATGACGCCGCCGCCGAGGACGATCACCGACGCGGGCACGCGGTCGAGCTTGAGCGCGTGGTCGCTGAACAGCACCCGGTCGCCGTCGACCTCCAGGCCCGGCAGCGTCCTGGCCGCCGACCCGGTCGCCAGCACGACGTGCTTGCCCGTGTAGGTCGTGTCGCCGACCTGGACGGCGGTGGGGGAGACGAGCCGCCCCTCACCGGTGACGAACTGGATGCCGCGGCCCTTCACCAACCCCTGCAGGCCCTTGTAGAGCCGGCTGACGACGCCCTCCTGGTATTTGCGGACGCCGGCCGCGTCGACGCCGTGCAGCGAGGCCTGCACGCCGAACTGCTCGCTCTCCCGGGCGAGGTCGGCGACCTCGCCGGCGTGCAGCAGCGCCTTGGTGGGGATGCAGCCGCGATGCAGGCATGTGCCGCCCAGCTCCGCCTTGTCGATCAGAACGACGCTCATGCCGAGCTCTGCCGCACGCAGCGCGCACGCGTATCCACCGCTGCCGCCGCCCAGGATGACGAGGTCGACGTCGGTCTCAGCCACCGGGGTTCTCCTAGCTGTTCTCGCCGGACCGGAGGCGGTCGCCTCCCGATCTCTGCTTGAACCCATCTTGGCACTCGCGCAATCCCCGCCGCGAACCGGTCAGCCGCCGCCGGCGATGTCCTCCAGCGTCGCAAGAATGGCGCGCAGCGGGACTGCGGTCGCACCCTTGGGCGTGTATCCCCACGGCCGGCCGTTGTTGTACGCCGGGCCGGCCACGTCGATGTGTACCCACTCGACGCCCTCGGCAACGAACTCGCGCAGGAACACCCCGGCCACCAGCATCCCGGCGCTGCGGTCACCGGCGACGTTGGCGATGTCGGCCACCTTGGAGTCCAGGTTGGGCCGCAGGTAGCCGGGCAGCGGCATCGGCCACATGTCGTCGCCGACCCGCTCACCGGCGGCGACCACCCTGGCCCGCAGCGCCTCGGTGCCCATCACTCCGGCCGTGCGGTCGCCGAGCGCGACCCGCTGGGCGCCGGTGAGCGTCGAGGTCTCGATGAGGAAGCCGGGGGAGTCCTCGCAGGCGCGCACGATCGCGTCGGCCAGGATCAGCCGGCCCTCGGCGTCGGTGTTGAGCACCTCGACCCGCTTGCCGCCGTACATGGTCAGCACGTCGGCCGGCCGGTACGCCGAGCCGCTGGGCAGGTTCTCCGCCATCGGCACGGTGGCGGTCACCTCGATCGGGAGGTCGAGGCCGGCGACCGCGGTCATCACCGCGACGATCGCGGCGGCGCCGGCCATGTCGGCCTTCATCTGGTCCATGCCGGCGGACGGCTTGATGGAGATGCCGCCGGAGTCGAACGTGATCCCCTTGCCGACCAGGGCGACCCGCGGTCCGGTGCCGGCGTGCCTGATCCGGACCAGCCGGGGCGGGCGCTGCGAGCCGCTGCCGACGCCGAGCACGCCGCCGAAGCCGGCCGCGGCCAGCGCGTCCTCGTCGAGCACCTCGACCTCGAGGCCGGCGGCCAGACAGGCCTCCTCGGCGCGGCGGGCGAACTCCGCCGGCGGCAGGTCGTTCGGCGGGGTGTTGACCAGGTCGCGGGCGAGCGCGGCGGCGGCGGCGACCACTCCGGCCCGGCGGCCGGCCGCGGCCAGCTCCTCGGCCTCGGGGTCGGGCACCAGCACCGTGACCAGTCCGGGCGGGGCGGTCTTGGCGCCGTCGCCGCTGCGGTACGCCCCGAACGCGTACGCGCCGAGCAGCGCGCCCTCGCCCGCCGCGGCGGCGAGCTCGGCGACCGCGCCGTCGCCGCCGGCGAGACCCAACGTGCAGGCGACCCGAGCCTTGCCGCCGAGCGCGCGCACCGCCGCGCCGGCCGCCCGGGCCACCGCCTGCGGCGCGGGCGCCTGACCGTCGTCCGGCGCCGGGCCGAGGCCGGTCGCGACCACCACCGGCACCGGGGACGAGCCGGTGGCGGCAAGCTTGACCACGTCGTCCTCGTTGCCGGTCGCGCCGACGGCGGTGAGGGCCGCCAGCAGCCGCCCGTCCAGCGCGGCGTCGGCCGCGTCCCCGCCGGCCGCGAGCCGCACGCCGTCCGGCGTGGAGAACGTGCCGACGATCAGCGCGTCGGCCTCGAGGCCGTCGAGTTCCGGCAAGGCGAAGGTCAGTTCGGCCACGGTGCTCCGTCCGGTCAGAGGTCGGGGTGCGGCGGGCACCGCCGAGCCGCGGCAGGGCCTGCACCCTGCGCAGATGCTATGCCGTGCGTCCTCGATCGGAGCGGACCGGGGCGGCCCCGCCAGTGCGGCCGGGTGTGCCGCTGGGACACTGCCGCCATGACGACCGACCTGCTGCGCTCGCCCCTGCACGACCGGCACGTCGCACTCGGCGCGAAGCTGGCCGACTTCGGCGGCTGGGAGATGCCGATCGAGTACGGCGCCTCCGGTGGCGGCGTGATCCGGGAGCACACCGCGGTCCGCACGGCGGTGGGCGTGTTCGACGTCTCGCACCTCGGCAAGGCACGGGTGCGCGGGGCCGGCGCGGCCGGGTTCGTCAACTCGGCGCTGACCAACGACCTCGGCCGGATCGGCCCGGGGCAGGCGCAGTACACGCTGTGCTGCGACGAGGCCTCCGGCGGCGTCGTCGACGACCTCATCGCGTACCTGTTCGCCGACGACCACGTGTTCCTGGTGCCGAACGCGGCGAACACGACCGAGGTGGTGCGCCGGCTGTCGGCGGCGGCGCCCGCCGGGATCACGGTCACCGACGAGCATCGGGACTACGGCGTGCTCGCCGTGCAGGGACCGCGCTCGGCCCAGCTGCTGGCCCGGCTCGGACTCCCGTACGAGCACGACTACATGAGCTACACGGTCTCCGCCTGGAACGGCGACGAGCTCGTGGTCTGCCGGACCGGCTACACCGGCGAGCACGGGTACGAGCTGCTGCCGCCGGCGGGGCAGGCGGGTGCGCTCTGGGACGCGCTGCTGGCGGCCGGGGCCGACCTCGGCGTGCAGCCGTGCGGGCTCGGCGCCCGGGACACGCTCCGGACCGAGATGGGCTACCCGCTGCACGGGCAGGACCTGTCCCTGGAGATCACCCCGGTGCAGGCGCG
>Ga0070682_100001751_pt1 | contig 12081 bp, 10 predicted proteins | sample KBSC63LmetaG_FD_64668 | JGI IMG/M metagenome (GOLD analysis project Ga0070682, IMG submission 64668) | Corn rhizosphere microbial communities from Kellogg Biological Station, Michigan, USA - KBS C6-3L metaG | ecosystem: Host-associated > Plants > Roots > Rhizosphere | place: USA: Michigan... | reverse complement strand
GCCGAACCGGTCAGGCTGACGATGCCGCCACCCCGAGCCAACGAGGCGACGGCTGGGGCGCTAGGCCAAGGCAGAAGTGCCAGCAGCGCGCGAGCGGGAACGGCATCCTCGTTTCTGAGTCATGCCCAGCAGGATGGTCGCCCGGTGCCCTTCCGAGTCGAGCGGCCGGCGCGCTTTCAGCCGCCACTCGATTCGTCCCGGCCGATCATTCTGTTTGCTGCCGGCACGGGCGTCGCTCCCTACCGAGCGTTCATCCAAGAACGCGCCCAGGCGAGCTCACCGGGGACCTGTTGGCTGTTCTTGTCGTTGCGCTCCCCCGAAGAGTTTCTGCTCGGCGAGGAGTTCAAGTCAGCGGCCGAGGCAGGCTTTCTGAGGCTGAGCGTTGCCTTCACCCGCGAGGGCGGTGATTTGCTGTTCGACCCCGAGCGCGGCTTCGTGGTCAGCCCGGGGCCGCGCCGCAGAGTCCAGGACCTGCTGGCTGCCAATGGTATCGCGGACGAGCTTTTTCAGCTGCTGCAGACCCGAGAAGACGGCGGCGACGAAGCGAGCATTTACGTGTGTGGCAGAAGTGGTTTTGCGTCGACCGTCGTCGACACACTGAGCCGCGAGTTTCAGCGGACCATCGACGCGCGCGAGCGGCCCTTTCGCTACGCGAGCGCGGCGGATTTGCTGCGCCGACTCGCCGGCGAAAATCGGCTGGTTTTCGAGCTTCACACCGACGCTCGGCCAATCGCCGATGAATCTCGCTGGATTTCCACGTCGGAGGTCGCACAACGCAACAACGCCAAGGCCGGCTACTGGTTGATCCTCGATCACGTGGTTTACGACATGACCGAGTTTGCCGAGTTGCATCCGGGCGGACGTAGCATCGTGCATGCCTACGCCGGCATGGACGCCGGACACGGCTACACGCGAGCGCATGCTCAGCAACCGGACGTCGACGCGATGCGCGAGATGTACCGAATCGGCCGCATTCGCCCGTTGTCGTTCGAGGATTATGCCGCGGTCGTCGCGGGTCCCAACGGCCTCACTAGAATCAGCTGTCGCGCGGCTCATCGAGCGTGGGTTCGGGCGCTGCACTTGGTCGTCGAAATGCAGAACGTGCACGTCGCCGATTGGGGTCTTCAAGACTCGCAGATCAGCCCCGTCGAGGCGGCGTCCGAACGAGGTCCTTACAAGCTTTCCCGAGCCGCCGAGACACACCTGCGTTTCCTGAGGAATTCGCTGGAATTGTTGCGAAGAGAGACGCTGCCAGGGCTCTGGTCGATCAGCCGAGGGATCTTCGCTCCCGAGGCGAGCGAGACCTGGATGGAAGAGCGACTCGCGCACGTGAGCAGCGACCAGCGAAGCAACTACGTGAAGGCGCTATCCGTGGAATTGGTCGACGACACGCAGCGCTGGCTGGAGAGCCCGGGGCAGCTGACTATCGCGCTGGCGGCCGCCCGCGAGGAAGACACGCGCTTGCTGGAAGAGCTCAAGAATACCCTCACCCACGGCGTGCAGGTGTTCGAAGAGTTCGAAGTGGAGACGCGCCAGCGCGGCTCCGAGGCCCTGATCGCTAGCTGTAGAAGAGCAATGGCCGAGGTGCAGGGCTACTACGAGCGCCTGGATGCGAAGTGGCGCTGCATCTTCGAGACACCCCCGCTGCGGCGCGGACGGACCTCCACACACTGGCCAGCGGCCACCATTGTCCGCCTGCACGACAGCGAATTTTGGCTGCTCGAAGAGTTTCCAGAGCAACGGATTGCCGTGCTCCACCGCACACCACTACCGGCCTCCTCGCTCGGCGCTCTGGCGGCAGACAACGACGCTCTACTTTCCGCCCTGCGCGACGAACACCGCCATTTCGGCCTCGTGGTGGACACCCGCGAGGCTCCGTTGCGAAACGACAAGGCCTTCGAACAAACGATGGAGAAGCTGCGCCTCGAGCTGACCTCGCGCTTTCAGCGTTCGGCTGTCTTGCTCGACAGCGCGCTGGGTGAGCTGCAAGTCAGCCGCCTGGAGCGTGATGAAGGCCGAAACACCTTCATCACCCGCAGCGTGAGCGCGGCGTTCCGCTTCGCCGCTGGCGGTCGCTGAGAAGCAATCCGCGCTTCAGCAACACGATCGCCTCGATCACGAACCGGTTTGGAAGGCACACTTCTCTTGCTCGCGCGCTCGCGGGCCGCGTCCGAGCGTGTACGCACGGCGCATAATTGAACAGCAGGTGGAAGCTTGCTGGTGTGCGCGCAGCGATCCCGCGCCAGGCGCGCCGCTGCGGTTGATTCCCATCCGATCCGGCTGGAACCGGTTTTCGCTTGGTGTCAGAGTCAGCTGGAGTTGCTTACGCTTACCCCTGGAGACTTCGCCTTGTCCTCTCGCTTCCTGTGTGTCCTCGCTTTGCCTTTGACGCTGCTGCCGCTCGCGCTGGGCTGCTCGGCGGGTGGTTCGGCGGTCGAACCCACCGGCCGCCTCGGTATTGGCGGCGCCGCTAACAACAACGGTTCCACCACCAATCAGCCCGTGCCGGGGAACGCGGGCGGCCCAAGCTTGGAGGTCACACCAACCGGTAACGGTGGAGCGGGTGGCGCCAGCACGTGCGGCCAAGTGCTGCCGGTCATTTACCGCGATTTCAAGGCCTACGGTGAACCCGGGGGTCACCCGGATTTCGAAGCCTCCGCGCGCATGTTCAAGCAGCAGGACGGCGGGATTTTCAAGGGCTGGAACGACATCGGCTGTGGACTCGTGGAGACCACGCTGGGCTCGAATGGCAAGCCGACCGCCTACACCGGCAAGGCCGACATCGTGAACGGCGTCGAGGTGCTACCTGGTCTCGGCAAACAGCGGCGCATGGTGTCGGGGCCCGGCTGCTGGTCTTCGTCGAACACCAATCCAACCGGCGTGTGCGGGATCGGAACCTGCGTGCCGTGGGACATCACGCCGCCGAAGACCTACTCGATCAAGGACGGCAGCAGCTTCGCGCAGTGGTACACCACGACCGACAAGGTCAACATGGAAATTCCGGGTGAGCTGATGCTCGCGGAAACCTCGGCCGGCTCGGGCGTCTCCGTGTACGACTCGACCGCGTTTTTCCCGATCGACAGCAAGGGCTTCGGCAACACCCCGGGTCAATCGCACAACTACGCCTTCACCACCGAGATCCACGTGAAGTTCACGTATCAGGCCCAGCAAAAGTTCACCTTCCGCGGTGACGACGACCTGTGGATCTTCGTGAACGGCAAGCTCGCGCTGGATGTCGGCGGGCAGCACCAAGCGCTCGAGGGCACGATCGACTTCGACAAGCAGGCGAGCGCACTCGACATCAAGGTTGGCTCTACCTACCCGATGGACATTTTCCACGCCGAGCGCCAGACGACGGACTCGAACTTCCGAATCGAGACGAATATCAAATGCTTCGAGCCGGGCGTGGTGGTGAAGTAAGCGCACGCTCGAGCGCCTGAGGCCTGAGCGCTCGAGCACCCGATATCGCTCATGGCTGCCCCGACCCGACCCGCCTGAAAAATCAGGATTCGGGGCAACTGGCCTGCGGCCTCGGTCGACTAGGGGCGTGTGGTATATTCCGATGGTCGTGCCCGACTCGTTCCTTGCCTCGCGCCCACGTCCCCCGCGCAGCTACGTGCGATCGCCCGCCCCCATCCATTTCCCCGAGTCGGCGGAGATGCCTGAAACGGGCGTACATCTCGAGGTTCGCACCGCGCTCTATCTGCTGGTGCGCGATTTCGTCGGCGAGCGAGGCGCCGTGGGGTCGGAGCAGTTCGTGTATTGGGATCCGTCGGATCCGCGCCAATGCCTCGCGCCGGATCTGATCGTGCGAATGGGCGCCGTGCCAGGCCCGTTTCCCACCTGGAAAACCTGGGAGCGCGGCGCCCCGCACTTGGCGGTCGAAGTCGTCAGCCCGTCCGATGCCGGCGAAGGCGAATGGCAGAGCAAGCTTCTCCGCTATCGTAGGTCCGGAATCAACGAGATCGCCCGCTTCGATCCCGAAAACATCGGACGTCCCCTGCGCCTTTGGGACCGCTTCGACGGCGATCTGGTCGAACGCGACCTGGAAGGCGAATACGCGCTGCTGTGCGATGCGCTCGGCGTGCACTGGCGCGTGCAAAACGACCCCACGCTCGGGCATGTGCTGCGTCTTTCGCATGACGCGCAAGGTCAAACGCTGGTGCTTTCGGCGAGTGAGCGCGAAGCAGCAGCGACCGCGCGCATCGCCGAGCTCGAAGCGGAGCTGCGCCGTCGCTAGCGTTCCGTGCCGAGCGACGGCTGCCCAGGCAGGTCCGAGCCAGCCGCTGATTTCTGCGCTGGGTCAGACCTCGAAGCTCGAGACCTTGATCGCATTGAAGTCGTGAATGCCGAGGCCAAATTGGCCCGCGGCGCGGATATACGCGGGCTCGCGACCGGACTCCTTGAGCGAGGGCAAGTTGCGAGCTTTGCGCTCTTCGTCGATCACTTTCCAGCCGTAGGTGTCCATGGCTACGGGATCGGTAGCGACGTAAACGGCGCCGTGAGGCACGCGCGTCTTCGGGTCCTTATCGAGCGGCCCTTTGTCGTAAGTGATCTTGAACGCGTCCGTAATGTGCAGGCGCACTCGGCTGGTCACGATCGGGTGATTGTAGAGCATGGCGATTTGCGGGCTCGCGTTGTGCTCGTGGTGCTCGTGCGGGTTGTTCACGTTGCCGTGGGTGATGTTCTTCAACGTCCCGGTGTAGCCGCAGATGCCGTGGTCCTTGATCATCGTGAGGTTGATGACAGCGGTGGCTTCCGTGAAAAATCGGCAATAGCGAGTTTTGATGCCCTGGTACACCTTGATGTCCGGCATCGGGTGGTCGTTGTTGTTGTGCGTGCCCGTACGTACGCCTTCGGGCAGCTTCCAATCACGCACGTTCACGCGCGTGCCAGCCAGGAACGTCGGGTACTGCTCGTAGACGGTGATCTTGTCCGCGGGCACGCCGAGCTTCAAGAGCCCCTGAACCAGCGGTAGGATCAGCTCGAAGTTCGTGGCCATGGTGTAGCCCTTTTGACCGGCAATGCCGTTCGGCTTGATCGCCACCACGTCGTCCTTGTGGATGAACTTGCCGAGCGCGTCGGCCAGGTTCTTTTCGCCGGTGAACTCCGTGAGCGCCTTCTCGAGCATCGAGCTCGCGATCTCGGCCTTGGGCCAGAGTTGGTTCGGCTGCATGTAGGAAGCGAACTCGCCTTTGGCGGAGACCTTCACGATCTTGCCTGGCACGTTGAGCGGCTTGAAGCCCGCCGGGGGCTTGGCGGTCAGCGCTTCGATCTGCGCGGCCTCGGCGGAGGCGGTGCTGGCCAGCGTGCTGGCAGCGAGGCCAGCGGAGGCGACGCGCAAGACTTCACGGCGAGAGACGTTCGGGGACCGGGTAGAGCGCTTTTGCATGTTCGTTGCCTCCGTCGAAATTTCGACATCCCGCAAATATCACGCTGGGAGGAGCCCCGCAAACCCCGCTCGGGCCACGCTCGAGGGCATGCCGTTGACATCGGCCTTTCGCCACCCTCAGCCAGGCAATGGCCACTCCGGAGCGGGAATAGCCGGCGCGTTATTGGCGGATCGCAGCTCGGCACGGCGTTCGCAATCTCCCTCACCAGTCACGCGGTGAAGTCCCGCGGGCCTAACAGGAGCAATCGAAGATGGAACAGAACAAAATGAAGATCGCATACGTCATCACCCAACGAAAAGATCGCAATTTTTGGAACCGTGTGGGTGTGGCTTTCGTGAATAGTGACGGCTCGATCAACGTCAAGTTGGAAGCAGTGCCGGTCAGCGGCGAGATCCAAATCCGCGACTATCAGCCACGCGACGAGCTCGGGGCAACCAGCACCCGTAGCCACTCACGCGACCTGATCGAGGAAGAGCCCTACGCGGAGCTTGCCTAGGTGTCACCCGCGGCTTCGACCGCGCGAGAAGCAAGCGGTGACGCTCACTTCTCGCCGGCAGGGGCCGGGCCTCGTGGGGACGAGGGTGGGGGTCTGGAGGCCCCCGCCGCTCCGCCTTCTTGGCTCGGGCGCACGCGGGCGACATTTCGAAACAGCGTTTGGGCGCCAGTCGCGCTCAAACTCGTGGGGCTCGCGCTAGCCATGCTCGCGCTCTCGGGCGTCGGAGTCGCATCGATGCTGACCGGCGCGAACGGCGTTCCAGTGCCGCTGGCCGGCATGCTCGGCGCGGATGTCCACACGGCCTGGCTGGCCAACAAGTCCGCGGCAGGGCCGCGCGCCAGCACTGACGCGGCCCTGCTCACGGCACCAACCGCGGCCAACTCGCCGGCCGCGGCGGTCCCCAGCAACGCCGCACCGGCCGCGTCGCCCGCCGTCGACGCACATGCAGGCACGCCCGAAAGCGCGCCTGCAAAAGCGAGCGCAGGCATGACCGAAGAGGGAAAGGTCATCCTGAATCTGGCAGGTGTGGAAGACCTGCGGCACTTGCCCGGCGTCGGTGCCAAGCGAGCGGACGCCATCTTGGCGCTGCGTGCGCGGCTCGGGCGTTTCAAGCAAGTCAATGATCTGTTGCGAGTGAAGGGCATCGGCGTGCGCGGCCTGAAAAAGATCGCGCCGCACGTCGTGCTCGATGCGCCGAAGCCTTCGGCCTGATTGCAGAGAACGGATCCCCGAGTGGGACCTTCGTCACCGGGCGGGCTGCCAAAGACCAGGGAGCCCACCGGTATTTTTGTGTGTGAGCCAGAGTGCGTGTAGAAGTGCCCTTCCGCGTGACTCGAGCCAGAACCTTGAACGCCTGGGCGCTCGCCAGCTGCCTCGTGGGGTGCGCAGGGCGACCGTTCGAGGAACGGTCGACGCAAGCGCGACCGCCCGCGCCGGTTGCGTCGAGCGCCAGCGCCGCACCACTTTCGCCGGTCGCGACGAACCTGCCCGAGGCGGCGAGCCCGGAGCCGGATGCCGGCGCGCCACTGCTACCGGCAAGCACCGAACCAGCGTGCCCCGCGGGCATGCAGCACGTGCACTTCGATCATTGCCCAAAGCTGCTCAGGGTGTGCCTCGACAAAGAAGACGACAAGCCCAATAAAATCACGATTTGCAATCGCTTTGCGACCCGTAAGCCAGAATGCAAAGCAGCGCGCGTGTCGCTCGATTTCTGCATCGACGAATACGAGTATCCGAACCAGGCCGGCGCTCATCCCCCGGTGATGGTCAACTATTTCGAAGCCCAAAACCTGTGCGCGCAAGCGCACAAGCGCCTGTGTTACGAGCGTGAGTGGGTCACCGCGTGTGAAGGCCCGGAAGAGAAGCCGTTTCCTTATGGCTACGTGCGTTCGAGCAAACAGTGCAACTTCGACAATCGTTGGGTGGACCCGCACCTGTCGCGGGTCTACTCGGAAGACGCAGAAATTCAGCGCACGGAGCTAGAGCGCCTGGATCGCAGCGTGCCGAGCGGGCAGATGCCAGGCTGCGTGAGCGACTACGGCGTTCACGATCTGACCGGCAATGTCGATGAGTGGGTACAGGCAGATCACGACCGTCCCCGCGAACACGCCAGGTTCTCGGCGTTGAAAGGCGGCGCCTGGGGACACGTCCGAAATGCCTGCCGGCCCGTCACTACCAGCCACCGGCCCGAGTTTCGGTACTATTTCATCGGCTTCCGTTGCTGTAGTGACTCCGCTGCGAGCGGCTCGAGCGGTTCGAACGCTGCCAGCGACTGAAGCTATACCCTGGGAGTTGGCCCTGCTAGCGTGGCCGCTTCCATCATGCAGCCGCACGGCTTGGACGCGAACGGATCCGGCAGCGCAGCGCTGAAAGCGCAGCAGATGGCAGGCGAGCGCCTGGTCAATCAGTGTCGGATTGGGCTGACCGTCTTCGGTGCGTTTACGATCCTCACAGCGTCCCACGCGCAGACGCGGGCTGCCAACGGCGTGTTCGTCGCCGTGGTCTGCGTGCTGGCGCTCTACTCGGGCCTGGTTTGGCAATGGCTGAAAGGCGGGCTGTCGCATCAATCCACGCTGAAGTACGTGTCCGTGTGGATCGACATCAGCTGCTTGTATGCGCTCCACGTGGCAGGCTTGGTCAATCATTCCGGCGCCTACGAGGTCTTTCGCGCGCCCGGCACGTGGCTGATGATCGGCGTCTTCAACGGGCTGGGCGCGGTCCGTTACAGCGCCAAGGCCAGCCTATTTTCCGTCGTCTTGACGCTATTTTACGGCAGCGCGCTGCTCTTGGTCATCAGAAACTCGTTTGCCGTGCCGTGGCTCGAGCAGTCGAGCTTCATCGGTCCCGGGCTCAATGTCTTCGATTGCGCCATCGCGATCGTGTTCGCGGCCGTGCCTGCGGCCTGTTCGGCGGTCGTGGCCTGGCACTCCGAGGAGCTCCTGCAAAGGAGCACGCGGGATGCAGCCGGGCGCGCCTCCGCCGAAGACCGCCAGCGTCAGATCTTGGACGCGATGGCGGACATGATCTTGGTCAAAGACGCTGACTCGAAGATCGTCTGGGCAAATCGCGCGTTGCGGGAAGCCTGGGGCACCGACAACGACCACCTGCTCGGCCAGGATTACAACCCGCAGTCGAAGCTCGACGAACGCAATCGTTCACTCGAACAAGACGCGCTGGTGCTCGACACCGAAGATACCATCTTGCTCCCCGACGAACGCCTGGAGCGGAAGGACGGCCGTATCTTGCAGGTCGACACCGTGAAATCTCCGATCTTCGACGGCGACGGCCGAGTGATCATGACCGTCGGCGTGTCGCGTGACGTGAGCGATCGCAAGAAGCTCGAGGCCCAGCTGCGACTGACCGAGACCATGTCCACGGTGGGCACGCTGGCTGCCGGCATGGCGCACGAGATCAACAATCCGCTCACCTACGTGATCGCCAATTTGGAATTTTTGGCGCAGCGCTTGCCGCAACATGGGCCTTGGTTGGGCGAGCGCGAAGCTCGAGAGTGGGTCTCGGCCTTGACCGAGGCGCGTGAAGGCGCGTCCCGGGTGCAGCGGATCGTCAAAGACCTGAAGGAGGCCTCGCGCGGCGATCACGATCACTTCGGGGACGTAGACATCGAGCAGGTCTTGGAATCCACGCTGAAATTGGCCGCCAACGAGCTGCAACATCACGCCCGTGTGGTGCGCGACTACTCGCGGGTTCCAACCGTCTCCGGCAATGCCTCGCGCCTGGGCCAGGTCTTTCTCAATCTGCTCGTCAACGCGGCACACGCCATCCGCGAAGGTGCGGCGCACGAAAACGAGATCAAGCTGGTGCTGCGCGAAGCTGCAAAGCAGCGCGTGGTGGTCGAGATCCACGACTCCGGGCACGGCATTCCCGAGGAGCACCGCGCGCGCCTGTTCGAGCCGTTCTTCACCACCAAGGACGTCGGCGAGGGCACAGGGCTCGGCCTGTTCATCTGCCATCGCATCGTGAGCGATCTGGGCGGAACGATCGAAGTGGAATCGAACATCGGCTCTGGCAGCGTGTTCCGCGTGGTGCTGCCTGCGTCGAGTCAGCCCAGAGATAGAATCGAGGTCGTGATCGAGCGACCGACCACGGCCACTCGCCGCGGTCGCATCCTGGTAGTCGACGACGATACCTTGGTGGCCAAGGCCATGTCGCGCTTGCTCGCCGAGCACCACGAAGTGTTGGCGCTGACCAGCGCGGGAGAGGCCTTGGCGCGGCTCGAAGGCGGCGAGCGGTTCGACCTGATTTTTTGCGATTTGATGATGCCGGTCACGACTGGCGTCGAATTTCATCAACGGCTCTCGGCGCTCGATCGCGAGCAAGCCGAGCGCACCATCTTCATCACCGGCGGTGCGTTCACCGACGCCTCACGCAAGTTTCTGGAGACGACGGCCAACGATCGCTTGGAAAAACCTTTCGATCAGCAGAAGCTGCGCCAAATCATCGCGCGCTACCTCAACTAGCGAGCCGCGCGCTACTTGCGAATGCCGATCGCCGAGCGGACGCGATCCATGGTCGCGCGCGCCACTTCGCGCGCTTGTGCGGAGCCGCGCTCCAGCACGGAGTCGAGGTACGGAAGATCTGCGCGCAAGCGCAGGTACTCCTCGCGCTTGGGTGCTAGCTCCGCCTCGACCGCTTGATACAAATCTTGCTTGGCGTGGCCCCAGCCGTAGGCCGGATCGGAAGCCAGCTGCGCGACCATTTGGGCCGCGCGTTCCGGCGTGGCCAACAAGCGGAACAGTTGATACACGCTCGACGGCTCGGCCTCTTTGGGCGCGCTCAGCGGCTCAGAGCCGGTCTTGATCCGCAAGATTGCCGCGCGCAGCTCTTTCTGCGGCAAAAATAGCGGCACCGTGTTGTCGTACGATTTGCTCATCTTGCGTCCGTCGAGACCGGGCACCAGTGGTGCTTCGCCGACCACCACGTTCGGCACGCGCAGCGTGTCGCCGAAGGCATGATTGAAACGCAGCGCGACGTCACGCGCGACTTCCACGTGCTGCTTTTGATCTTGGCCGACCGGCACTTGGTCCACGTCGTACAGCAAGATATCGGCGGCCATCAGCGCGGGGTAGGCGAACACCCCACCGTTCGGCGCTTCACCGCGATCGAGCGACGACTTGTAGGCGTGGCCGCGCTCGAGCTGGCCGCTCGACAAGCAGCACATCAGCACCCAGCACAGCTCGAAGGTCTCCGGCACCCGCGACTGCAGGAACAGACTGGTCTTGTTCGGGTCGAGCCCACAGGCGAGCCAGGTCGCGGTCACCTCGTACACGCTCTCGCGCAGCGCGGCGGCGTCGTGCACGGTGGTGAAGGCGTGATAATCCGCCACGAAATACAGGGCGCGGTGCTGGGGGTTCTCGGCCAGCGCCAGCGCCGGACGAATGGCGCCGAAATAGTTGCCGAGGTGCGGGGTACCGGTGGGCTTGATGCCGGTCAGGACGGTCTTCATCAGGTGCGGGCGACTTTAAGCCCTCGTGGCCGGATAGGCCAACGTCGTCTGCCCCAAAGCGGCGACTTCGTGTGCTAAAATCAGGCGGATGCTCGCCCACTGCCCCAAGTGTGCCTCGCAGTTGCTCGTCCCCGTGGAGGGAGTGCGCGCCAAGAGCGGCGCGTCGGCGTTACAGTGCCCGAGCTGCTCGGGGTTCTGGGTACCGCCGGAGGTCGTCCCGCTGCCCGCCAGCCTTTCGATCCTGAGCGCGCGCGACACGCGAAAAGCTCCCCCGCCAGCGGAGCTCCAACGCACCGGGCAGTGCCCCGAGGGGCATGGCCTGCTGCGGCGCGCCCGGGTGACCTGGGACGATCCGTATTTCTTGGAGCGCTGCGCGCGCTGCGGCGGCGTGTGGTTCGACGCTGGTGAGTGGTCACGAGCCGTGGCCGACAACCTGCTCGGCAATTTGTCCGAGGTCTGGAGCCCAGCTTGGCGCAAGCACCTCTCGGATCAGCAATCGCACGATTCCTTGGAAGTCGACCTGCGCGCAAAGCTTGGCGCCGACCTGTTCAGCGCGCTCCGCACGCTGGCCAACAACCTCGAGAGCCACCCCCAGCGCGGCGTGGCCCTCGCCTACCTGAGCGAACGCCTCAAACACCCCGAAGCCGACGGCGATTGAGAGGATCCACAGGTCTCACTCCCGTAAACGTGCCCGTGCCCGTGCCCGTGCCCGATCCCCCTCTCCCAAAATCCCGATCCATTTTGGATTCTGTTGATGGTCACGCTTCCCGTCGCACCCCGGCTCAGCCTTCGGCGGCAAGTGGCGAGAACTCGGAGAACCGCGGGGTGCGATGCGGGATCGCGAGCGCCCACTCCTGAGAGCCGAGCGCGAGGCGGTAGTGGCGACGACCGCGGAAGATTCGAGAGCGGGCACGGGCACGGGCACGGGCACGTTTACGGGGGAAGCGGGCGGAAAGCGTCCCAAGGGACCCCCCCTCGCCCCCCTCGTCCCCAACCCGGCCCAACTCCCACCCATCCGATCGCGCCCGTGGCCCAAATGCCCACATTCGCTGGCATTTACGTGATCGGCTTGGGATCACAAATAGCCGGACGAGGGCAACTCGGGATAGAACGATCTTGCGGTATTCGACGAGGGCGAGCGGGCCAGCGGTGCTAGAAGAGCGCATGGATCAGGCCGCCTTTGCTGCAACCGGACTGGAAGTCGACGAGGCGCTACTGGCTGCATTCCA
>Ga0070682_100001750_pt1 | contig 12083 bp, 11 predicted proteins | sample KBSC63LmetaG_FD_64668 | JGI IMG/M metagenome (GOLD analysis project Ga0070682, IMG submission 64668) | Corn rhizosphere microbial communities from Kellogg Biological Station, Michigan, USA - KBS C6-3L metaG | ecosystem: Host-associated > Plants > Roots > Rhizosphere | place: USA: Michigan... | reverse complement strand
TGCGTCGGCGAGCCCTGGGGAGCGCGCGCGATTGCCGACGGCATCGGGTACACGGCCATCACGACCCAGGAGCTCTGGAAGGACCACCCGGAGAAGGTGTGCGCTTTCAGCGAGGAATTCGCGGCGAAAAACCCCAAGACCGTGAAGGCCGTGATCAAGGCCCTGCACGAGGCGAGCGCCTGGCTCGACGACCTCGCTCACCGGGACGAGCAGGCGTCGATCGTCTCACGCCCGACCTACATCAACTGCCCGCCGGAGATCATCGCCGGGCGCTTGAAGGGTGACTACGACTACGGCGACGGCCGCAAGAAGCAGGACCCGAACTACATGATCTTCAGCAGCCGCAACTGCAACTACCCGCAGCCGAAGTACGCGAAGTGGTGGCTGTCGCAGTTCCGTCGCTGGGGCATGGTCGAGGGCGCGCCCGACTACGAGGGCGTCGCGAAGCAGGTCATGCGCACCGACATCTACGAAGAGGCGATGAAGGAGCTCGGTTACGCGCACGGCGGGCGCAGTGACGAGCCGGAAACATTGTTCGACGGCACCGTTTTCGACCCCAAAGATCCGGAAGCGTACGCGAAGGCGTTTCCCGTGAATTCCCTGAAAGGTTGACGAAACAATGTTCGACCAAGATCCCGAGTGTGCTCCCACACGGAGCAGGCGATCGCGAGGAGTAAAATGAAACGCAGCACCGTCGAAAAATGGGTGACTTACGTGCTGCTCCCGGCGCTCGGGATCCTGGGCGTGATCGGCCTCTGGGCGCTCGCGAGCACGACCGTGGCGCCCAACCTGCCGTCGCCCTGGAAAACCTGGGAAACGAGCAAGCCCTACGTCCTCGAGCCGTTCCAGAAGCGTGGCGAGCTCGACCAGGGGATCCTGCGCTTCACCTGGTATTCGCTCGGGCGCGTCGCCAAGGGCTACGCCATCGCGCTGGTCATCGGCACGCCGCTCGGGCTCGTGCTCGGCTCGTCGCGCCTGTTCGCGAGCTCGTTCGATCCCATCATTCAGATCTTGCGCCCGGTGTCGCCGCTCGCGTGGCTGCCGCTCGGGCTCGTGCTGTTCGGTAAGCCGGAGCCGGCGGGCACTTTCACGATCGCGATGTGCTCGATGTGGCCGACGGTGCTCAACACGGCGCTCGGGGTGCGTTCGATCCCGAACGACTACGTGAACGTCGTGAAGGTGCTCCAGCTCTCGAAGTCGCGTGCGTTGTTCAAGGTCTACATCCCCGCGGCGCTGCCCTACATGTTCACGGGCTTTCGGCTGAGCCTCGGCATCGCGTGGCTCGTGATCGTCGCGGCGGAGATGCTGACGGGCGCACCCGGCGTCGGCGGCTTTTTGTGGCAGGAATACAACGCGCTCATCTACGAGCACATCATCCTCTGCATCCTCACGATCGGGCTCGTGGGCTACGCGCTCGATCGCCTGATGATGCTCGTCGAACGGCGCTTCAAGGCGGCGACGGCATGAGCTTCGTGGAGCTTTCGGGCGTATCGAAGAGCTACGGCTCGGGTGCTCGCGGCACGGAGGTGCTGCGCGACCTGAACCTCACCGTCGAGCGCGGCGAGTTCGTCGCGGTGGTCGGCTTCTCCGGCGCGGGCAAGACGACGCTGCTCTCGCTCATCGCGGGGCTGATCGCGCCCGACAAGGGCACGATCAGCGTCGCGGGCAAGCGCGTCACGGGCCCGGGCACGGACCGCGGCGTCGTGTTCCAGAACTACTCGCTCTTGCCGTGGCTCACGGCGCGCGAGAACGTCGCGCTCGCCGTGGGGCAAGCGTTCCCGAAAGCGACGGCCGAGGAGCAAGCCGACCGCGTCACGCGCTACCTCACCCTCGTCGGCCTCGCGCAGGCGGGCGGCAAGCGTCCGAGCGAGCTCTCCGGCGGCATGCGGCAGCGCGTCGCCGTGGCGCGTGCTCTGGCCATGGACCCGGAGGTGCTCCTGCTCGACGAGCCGCTCGGCGCGCTCGACGCGCTCACGCGGGCGAGCCTGCAGAACGAGATCGCTCGTATCTGGCAGGCCGACCGCAAAACCGTGCTGCTCATCACCAACGACGTCGACGAGGCGATTCTCCTCGCCGATCGCATCATTCCGCTGTCGCACGGCCCCGCGGCCACGCTCGGCCCGGCGTTCGCGGTCGAGCTCGACCGCCCGCGCGAGCGGCGTGAGCTCGCGCGCGATCACCGCTTCAAGGCAATCCGCGCCGAGCTCGTCGCGTGGCTGCTCGCGAGCGGCAAGCAAAAGAAGCCCGCGCGCGCCGTCGTCGAATCGGTGCCGGCGCCGCGCGTCGTGGAGGCGAGCGCGTGAAGAAGTATCTGGAAATCTGGGAGCTCGGCAAAACCTTCACCAACGACCGCGGCACGCAGAAGGTCGTCGACGGCTTCAACCTGACCGTGGAGGAGGGTGAGTTCGTTTGCCTGATCGGGCACTCGGGCTGCGGCAAGTCCACCGTGCTCTCGATCGTCGCGGGTCTCGCGGGCCCGAGCGCCGGAACCGTCATCCTCGCTGGACGCGAGGTGACGGGGCCGGGAACCGATCGCGGCGTCGTGTTCCAGGCGCCGTGCCTCTTCCCCTGGATGACGGCGCTCGAGAACGTGACCCTCGGTCTCGAGCAGGCGTTTCCGACACTCAGCAATAGCGAGCGCAAGGAACGCGGCGCCGAGCACCTCGAGCGCGTGGGGCTCGGTTCCGCGCTCCACAAGTCCCCCGCCGAGCTGTCGCAAGGCATGCGGCAGCGTGTCGGCCTGGCTCGCGCGTTCGCGCTCGAGCCCAAGATGCTCTTGCTCGACGAGCCGTTCGGCATGCTCGATTCGCTCACGCGCCTCGAGCTGCAAGACGCGCTGATGGAGGCGTGGTCGCGCCAGCGGATCACGGCGCTCATGGTCACGCACGACGTGGACGAGGCGATCTACCTCTCGAGCCGCGTCGCCATGATGACGAGCGGGCCGGGGGCGAAGCTCGGCGGAATCCTGCCGGTTCCGTTCGAGCGGCCACGCGATCGCGCCGAGCTCGCCGAATCACCGGAGTACGACCTCGCGCGCGAGGAGCTCATCGGCTTCCTCGAGCAGCAGGCGCACCCGGGTGCACCGGCCCCGACGCTCATCGAGGCCGCGCCCGAGGAAGATCGCGAAGCAGCCGTGCAGCCTACTGCAATCATTCACGCCTGAGCGGACGCGCGGAGCAAAACTCGCACAAAACTTGCGAGGGCGCTCGAAGCGCGCCGCGCTTCGCGCTGCCTCGACAGGAGTCGTTGCGGTACCCTTCCATGAAGGACGAACCCACGATGCCTGCCTCCTTTGCTGCACGAACGAGCCTTGCGTACGCCGCCCTGACGAGCGCGTTGCTCGTCGTCGCGTGCGGCAACAAGGCGGACGACGACGCCGCCAAGGGCGGCGCCGGCCAGGGCGGGACCAGCGGCACACCCGCTGGCGGCACGTCGAACGCGGCGAGCGGCGGTAGCTCCGGCTCGGGCACGAGCGCTTCCGGCGGCACGGCCGGGGCGAGCCCTGGCGGGTCCGGCGGCGGGTCGGGTGACAAGGGGGGCTCCGCGGGAAGCGGCGTCTCGGGCACCGGTACTTCCGGCTCGGGCGGGAAAGCGACCGGGGGCTCTGCCGGCAGCGGCGTGGCAGGCGCGGCCGCGGGCAGCTCGCCCGGCGGTGCGGCGGGCTCGTCGATGATGACCGGCGGCGCCGGCTCCGGGATGGGCGGGAGCGGGGGCGGCCTCAAAGACCCCGTTCCGAGCAAGGGCTGCGGCAGCTCGAGCACCCCGCCCGCGGACGGCGACGGCACCATCACCGTGGGCGGCAAAGAGCGTCAGTACATCATCCGCATTCCGACTGGCTACGACGGCACGACGCCGAATCGCATCATCTTCGCGTTCCACGGCATGTCGGGCTCGGCGAAGCAGGTCGACAACGGCGACCCGCCGAACAGCGGCCTCGACCCCACGGGTCCCTACTACGGCATCAAGGAGCACGCGGACGCTCACACCATCTTCGTCGCAGGGCAGGCCGACGGCAGCTGGCAAAATGGCGACATTGACTACGTGAAGGCGCTCGTCGACAAGTTCGAGAGCGAGCTCTGCCTCGACGAGAGTCGCATTCTGGCGACCGGCTTCAGCATGGGCGGGATCATGACGCTCCGGGTCGCGTGCAACATGGCCGACGTGTTCCGCGCGGTCGCGCCGATGTCGTGCTCGCTGAGCGCCGCCAGCTGTCCCGCGGGTGGCGGCCACATCGCGTACTGGTCGTCCCACGGCACCAACGACACGACGATCGACATCTCGAACGGCCGCGCCGCGCGTGACGAGTTCCGGAAAAGGAACGGCTGCAACACGGACGATCCGCAGCCGATCGGCTCGAACGGCTGCGTCGCCTATCAGGGGTGCGACGAGGGCTATCCCGTGAACTGGTGCGAATTCGAGGGAATTCACCAGCCGCCGCCCTTCTCCGGGCCCGAAATCTGGAGCTTCCTCGCACAGTTCTGAGCTCCACCCGTCCGGGTAGGGAGCCGATCTTGTACGGCTCTACCGATAGGTATATGAATGGACGAAGCATGGGCCTGCCGTCTCTAGCGAACGTCAAGGCACCCCCAGGGAGCGGGACACATGAACTCAATGAAAGGGAGAGGCGGCGCGCGGTCGGGGCGCGCCGACATCACGGCCGATGGCCGAGTCAGCCAATCAGTAGAGCTCGAGGACGCACTCGGTAGGGTCCAGGAGCTCGGGCGCTCGGTCTCGGTCGACGCACCACACGAGGAGCGCGCGGCCGAGCTCAAAGAGCTCATCATCGAAGCTCGCCGCGCACTCATCGTGAGTGCGTCGCTCGCCTCTTCGTTCGATACCGAGAGTGGAATCGTCTCCAAGAGGACGAGTCGACGCTCCATGCCGATGGCGAGTGACGTTCCCACGGAGTGGCTGATTCGGAGCGTCGTGCACGACCTCAACAACATGCTGCTCGTGATTCAGAATTGCGCTGAGTCGCTCAAACAACAGGCGCCGAGCTCGGTGTTGCGCGATGTGCACGTCGTCGAGGACGCGGTCGGCCAGGCCACGCGGCTGGTCGCGAAGCTCGTCCCGACCGAGCCCGGCATCGGCCGCCCCTCGGGCATCGACCTCGCCGCCTCGGTCGAGCGATTCGATGGAGTGATCGGCTCGCTCGTCGGGGAGCGGATCGAGGTCGTGACCCGACTCGGCTCCGACCTACCCCTCGTGCGGTGCGAGGAAACAGGCATTTTCCGCGTTCTCTCGAACTTGGCGGCCAACGCTCGCGACGCCATGCCGAACGGCGGCACGCTGACGCTCGAAGCAACGCGGGTCGCTTCGCTGCCGGGGGGCGAGCTGTCGAGCCTCGGAGCGGCAGGCGGCTACGTGCTGCTCACGATCAGCGACACCGGCGAAGGGATGGATGCCGCGACGACGGACAAGGCCTTCGACCCGTTCTTCACGACCAAAGCTCCCGGTGAAGGAACGGGCGTAGGCCTGACGGCCGTGCGAGAGATCGTCGAGAGCACGGGCGGCTTCGTCGAGATGGAGAGCACGCCGGGTCGCGGCACGAGGGTGAGTGTTTTCTTCGAATGCACCGAGTCGCCGGCCTGAAGACCGAGTGTCTCGATTCGAGACAGCATTCGAGAGCCCGATTATTCGCCAACGTATTCATTCGGGAACCTATCGGTAGTTCTCGCATGCAGGGTTTACGTCTAGCCTCGGCGCGTGCGTGAAGGACCGTTCCGCAGGACCTTCGGCCGAGCGATCAGACATGCGCGGGAAGAGCGTGGGCTCACACAGCGCGCGCTCGCCGAATCCGCTCACATCGCCGACAAGTACTTGTCACGCATCGAGCTCGGGCACGCGACGCCGTCGGTCTACGTGGCGTCGCGGCTCGCGCGCGCGCTCGGGGTGAGCTTGGACGCGCTCGTCCCAGGGTAGCGCGCGTCCGGGGGTGCCCGGGTGCTCTGGCTGGACGACTTGGGTTTGTACGATCCGGTCGGTGGGCCACTCGAGCGGCGCCCGGTCCCTCGGCGAGTCACGTCAACGAGCGCTCGTGCGCGCGCGCGGAGTATCAACCTGTAGAGATATTGCAGTTCGGCTCTGCGCGATATTAATGCTCATGGCGAGCCGAGCGATTTGTACATAACTTCCCGACCGCCGTGCTCGAGACAGCCTCGAGCACGAGGAGGTTTTGTCGATGATGATGAAGAGTGTCGTTGGTTTCGCCGGTCTCGTTCTCGCTAGCGCTTCGGGGTGCAGCGTCGCCACAGGCGATGCGGACACGTCCAGCCAGGCCGAGGAAACACTGAGCGGCTGCCACGATTCGGGCACACGCTTTTACGTTCCCGCTTCGAACCCCGGTGCCAAGGATCAGATCAAGGATCTGAAGAAGCACCACAAGAAGCACGACGCGGCCCTGATCGAGAAGATGATCGAAACGCCGCAAGCCGTCTGGCTCACCGAGCCCGCTCCGAAGGACGTGAAGAAGACGACCAAGAAGGTCATGCGGGACGCTGCCGAGCAGCACGCGACCGCCGTGCTCGTTCCGTACAACATCCCTTTCCGCGACTGCGCGCAGTTCTCCGCGGGCGGAGCCACGACGAAGCAGGACTACTTCGACTGGATCGAGGCGGTGGCCAAGGGCATCGGTGACGGCGACGCCATCGTGATCCTCGAGCCCGACAGCCTCGGGATTATCCCTTGGTACAACCCCTTCGCTGATCGCGACAACTGGCTCGACGATCCGAACGCGCTCGAGTGGTGTCAGCCGGCCGAGGCCGATCCGGCCACTGCCGCGACCGACCGCTTCGAGATGCTGAGCTACGCGGTGGACGTTCTCAAGGCGAACCCGGGCACCAAGGTGTACCTCGACGGCACGCACAACGGCTGGCTCGGCGCCGGCGACGCTGCCGATCGCCTGCTGCAGGCGAACGTGGGCGCGGCCGACGGCTTCTTCCTGAATGCGTCGAACTACCAGGACGAGGCGTACCTCGATCACTACGGCAAGTGGGTCGCGCAGTGCACCTGGTTCGCCGATTCGACCTCCGGCTCCTGGGGCGGCGGGCACGCGGAGTACTGCGCGAGCCAGTACTACCCCGCGAGTCCGAACGACATCACGACCTGGGGCGCGAGCGACCAGTGGTACACGGACAACGTCGAGAGCCAGACCTGGGTCCCGTACCCGGGCGATGCCGGCATCAAGCACTTCGTCGTCGATACGAGCCGCAACGCCGTGGGCCCGTGGGCGGCGACGCCGGAGCAGCAGGCGCTCGGCGACGATCAGGACTGGTGCAACCCGCCGGCGCGCGGCCTGGGCCTCCGGCCCACGAGCGTGACGGGCAACGCGGTCATCGACGCTTACCTCTGGATCAAGATCCCGGGTGAGTCCGACGGCCAGTGCAACCGTTGGGAGCCCACGGGGTCGCCCGATCCGGTGCGCGGGATGATGGATCCGGCGGCCGGCATCTGGTTCCCGGAAATGGCGCTCGAGCTGGCGAAGAACGCGAAGCCGGCTCTATAGTCGGCGCGCTTTGCGCGACCCTGTCCGCCGGCTGCTGCGAGTCGGGCTCCTTGCCTCGCTCCTCGCACAGCCGGCGGTCGCGTCTCCGGAGGAGGCTCCGCCGCCGCGCGCGCCGCGGGCGCTACTCACCGGGATAGGCATCGCGGGCGCGTCGCTCGGCTACGGCGCGACGCTGCTCACCTGGAACAGCTCGCTCGCCGTGAAGCACACCGGGCTCGCGGTGATGCACACCGGGCTCACGCTGGCACCGCTGATGGCCCACGGCGTGGTCGACGAATGGGCGCGCGGCGCCGTCTTCAGCATTGCGCCCGCGCTCGGCGGTATCGGCATGGGTGCGCTGCTCGCCGTGCGGCCCGACGCTCCCATCAAGGGCAAGCAGAAGAGCCAGAAGATCTATCCGGTGCTGATCACGGTCAGCGTGCTCGGCAGCGCCGTCGGCATTTTCGACGCCGCTTTCTGCGACGAGCGCTTGCCGAAGGTGAACGTTGCCGTCGGCGACGGCTACGCGGGCGCCGAGCTCACGGGGCGCTTCTAGCGATGCCGACGTTCGCTCGCTTGCTGCTCCGCTCGCTCTTGCTCGCTGCGGGCCTCGGGCTCGGGGTGGCGCTCGGGGGGTGCGCGGTGGTGCCGCAGAATCGGCGCGCCCATTTCGCGGATCCGCTGATGCGCGACTCGGACGACGCGCTCGACGCGCACCGCAAGCGCAAGCTCTACACGACGCGCGAAGCCGCGGCAGGCGGCGACGGGAAGCGAGCAGGCGGTGGCTGCAGCTGCCAGTAGTTCCGCACCGACGACCGTCGTCGCGTTGCTCCTTTTGCTCGGGCTGCCGTCCCGGGCGTTTGCCGCAGGTGACGCGCTCGACGACGAGAAGGTGCTCGGGGCGCGGCCGGCGGCGGAGGTCGAGCTCGTGCAGACGCGCATCACGGCTTACGACCAGACCGGGCACGGCTACCAGTCCCAAGCCGGACCGAAGGCGGGGCCGGGCTCCGAGACGCTGCACGTGCTCCAGGCCCAGGGCGAGTTCGTGATGAAGCAGGGCGAGAACCTCACGCACCGGGTGTGGGTGCCGGTCGACCTCGTCACGAGCGCGTCGGCCGACGCGAGCGATCGCTACTACGCCCAACCCGACGTCGTGAGTCACGCCTCGGCGCAAAACATCGCGGCCGAGGTCGACTACCAGCTCGGCGTGCGCGCGGGTCCCGAGACGACGTGGACCGCCGGCGCCGGCATGCACTACGAGGAGAACTTCCTCTCCTGGCTCTACACGCTCGAGTACCAGCGCTCGCTCGCGGAGGACAATGCGACGCTCACGTTGAGCGCGCAGCAAGCGCTCGATTGGTTCGACGCGTTCCGACTCGGCGGTAGTCGCGCGGGTCGCACCTCGCGCTCCACCTCGAGCTTCAACGTGGGCCTTTCGCAGCTGCTCTCTCCGAGCACGCTCGTGGCGCTCGCCTACGGTTTCACGCTGCAGCGCGGCGAGCTCAGCAACACCTGGAACAGCGTGCCCTCGACGGACGGCGAGCGCGTGAGCGAGGTCCTGCCGCGACTCCGCGACCGGCATGCCGCTTCGGTCTCGCTGCTCCAATGGTTGCCGTGGCAGGCGGCGCTCGAGCTTCGGTACCGCTTCTATCGCGACGACTGGGAGGTGACCGCGCACAGCTTCGAGGCGCGCCTCAGACAGCGGCTCTTCGGCCGGCTCGTGGTCGGCGCGAGCTATCGCCATCACACGCAGACCGGCGTCTTCTGTTTCACGACGAGGACACCGCTCGCCTCGTCGTACCGCACGGCCGACAGCGACCTCGGCCCGCTCGATGCGGATTCGCTCGGCGGGAGCGCCGAGGTCACCTTGCCGACACGGCGTCACGGCACTCTATTTCTGACGTTCGGCTACGACCACTACGTGCGTACCGACGCTCTTCGGGTCAACGTCGCTACATGGGCTTCCGGCTTGCGCTTCTGACGGTGACGTTCGCTCTCGCCTGTGGGGCCGCGCGCGCACCCGGACCGGCGCTCGGTACCCCACTGCCGAGCGTCGCCACCGTGGACGTTCTGCGCCGGCCGGCGACGCTCGCCGAGGTCACGCGCGGTCGCGCCGCGCTCGTCGCGCTCTGGGCCACGTGGTGCACCTCGTGCGAGAAGGAGCTCGCGGCTCTCGATCGGCTGCAGGGGGAGGTCGGCTCGCAGGCGCTCGTCGTCGGCGTGGCCGTCGGTGAGCCCTACGACAAGGTCGTTTCCTACCTGCGCCCGCGCGGCCTCCGTTACCACCAGCTCATCGACGAAGAATTCGCGCTCGCCGACGCGCTCGGCACGAAGCGCGTTCCGACGACGCTCGTCGTGGGCAAGGACGGCACCGTCCGCTACGCCGGCGGCTCGCTCGACCGCGACGCCCTCGCGGCATTTCGTCGCGCGCTCGCGGAGTGACGCTTACTCGCCGTCGGCGGGACCGACGAGCTCGGCGAGCTCGTCGACGCTCGCGCCACGCTCGAGCGCGCTGAGCGCCGCTTCGAGTCGCGCTTCCTTGCCCTGCGGGCGCGCGCGCCGGCCGAAGAGCTTCGACCAGAAGGGCCCGCGGTCGCGCAGCCGAAAATCGCCGCGGGCGGCGCGCGCCGGGTCCTCGCGCAAGAGGCGCACGAGCGTCGGACTCTCGGCGACGAGGGCCACGGCTTCCTTCACGAGCGCGCGTTGCGTCGTGGCGAGCTCTCCGAGCGCCTTGCCGAGCGAGTGCTTCTCGCGCGCGACCGAGAGCGCGAACGCCACCGCGAGCTCGCTCAAGCCGAGCACGGTACCGCGCCCGATGTTCGGGCCGCCGCAGCCCTTGCGGTACATGTACGACGCCTCGAGCAGGAGCACGCCGAACCCGAGCGCGACCGCAGCGAGCTCCGCGCTCTCCGGGTTTTCGGCGCGTGCGAGACCCTCCGGGTGTCGCTCGGCGAGCGCGACGGCGCCGAGCGAGGTGGCGAGCCGCGCCGTGAGCAGGATCGGGTCCTTGAGCTCGGCCGCGGGAACGCGCAAGAGCCAGCGGTCCGCCGCGCGCTCGAGGCGCGGCAAAGGCGCGTCCGACGCTTGCGGCGTCGCGCAGGCGCCGGTGCCGCAACCGCCGGTTCCACAGCCTCCCGCGTCGAGCGCGGGCGGCTCTCCCGCGAGCACGAGCTCGATCGTCACGTCCTCGAGACCGGCGTAGCCCTGCATGCGCGCCGCGAGGCGCTCGACGCTCGGGCCGTCGTGCGTGAAGCGATCGGGAAAGAACTCCGCGTTCGGAAGGACGAGCAGCGGCTCGCCCGCGGGGATCCCGAGCGCGTGCACGAGCTCGGCGTAGCTCACCGCGAGCCGGCGAAGATCCGTATCGGAGAGCGCCTCCACCACGAAAGCATCGCAGATCCGCGCTCCCCCCGCCACCGACCCGTCGCTAGTCCACGTACACCCAGCCGATCACGCGCCGACCCGAGTTCAGGCGGAAGCTGCCGCGCCCCGGTTTGCCGCCGGCGGGTGGCTCGTAGTCGAGCTCGTTCAGACCCGTCGGATCGGCGCTCGGGTCGCTCGCGCCGGCGTCGTCGATCACGACACGGACACGGAGCGCCTGGCTCCCGGCGCGCTCGCGATTCGCATCGAGCGAGAAGCGCCCCGCGACGAGCAGCAAGCGCGTGTTCTCGAGCAGGTGCTCGAGAACCGGCGGGAGGCGCGCGGCGTCACGCGCATCGACCTCGAGCGCGCCGAGTCGGCCCTCCTCGTCGACGTTCAACCGAAAGCGTACTTCCCCCACCGTGCCCGGCTCCAAGGCGAGCCAGCGCGGATCGCCGCGGCTCGCGAGGCCGAGTGCTCGCGTGAAGGCTTTCGGTAGGTGGCGCACGCCCGTCGGGAGACCCGTGGCGCCGAAGGGGCCGCTCGTGGTCGAGCTCGAGGTGCCTGACTCTGCCCCGGGCTCCGCAGTTTTGCCGGGCGGTGCGCTCTGTGGTGACGGCGCCGGATTGCTCGCGCCGCTCTTCGACGTCTCGACGGCTCGCGGTGCGGCAGGGGTTGCTCGGTGCGGCGTCGCGCGTGCGCGTCGTGCTGCGATTGCTAGGTGCGCGGTCGATGTGACGGCGACTCCGGGTGCCGCGTCGGACGGTTCCGCGTCGCTCGGCGTGTCGGCTGGAGCAGCCGGGGGCTCGATGCTCCGCTCGGACGGCGCTTCCGCGCTGCGGGGGTTTTCTCCGACCGTGGCGTCCACCTCGATGCCGCGGCCGGCCCAGGTGTCGAGCACGACGCGCGGCTCGTGAGTCGTGAAGCCGCGCACTTCTACCCACATTCCGAGCGCAACGTGGACGATTGCCGACGCAATCAGGAAGATTCTCGGCATGGGATCGGACACCACGGACACTGAGACAATATGTGGAGTGCGCTCGTTCCCTGCGCTCGTGAGAGCGTGCCGAGCGAGCGTGTGGTCAAAGGTACGCCCCGGGCTCGCGCGGGCCAGCGCCGCGGCCGGGCGCCGCTCCGGAAAGGCGAGCGATTTCAGCGAGTGGCGTCCTTGCGCCGCCGTCCGCCCGGGGGCGTGCGGGCGCGAAATGTGGACGCTCGCCGCGGCGCTTTGAAACCTGGG
>Ga0070682_100001745_pt1 | contig 12089 bp, 9 predicted proteins | sample KBSC63LmetaG_FD_64668 | JGI IMG/M metagenome (GOLD analysis project Ga0070682, IMG submission 64668) | Corn rhizosphere microbial communities from Kellogg Biological Station, Michigan, USA - KBS C6-3L metaG | ecosystem: Host-associated > Plants > Roots > Rhizosphere | place: USA: Michigan... | reverse complement strand
CGTCCGCTACAATGACGGGTTTTCGCTATGGCCATTGATCGCATCAGTGTTAGGGGCGCACGCCAACACAACCTTAAGAACATCAATGTCGATATCCCGCGCGATCGCTTCACTGTAATCACTGGTCTGTCCGGTTCCGGCAAATCTTCCCTCGCTTTTGACACAATCTACGCCGAAGGCCAGCGCCGCTACGTCGAATCGCTCTCGGCTTACGCCCGGCAGTTTCTGGATCAACTGGAAAAGCCCGATGTCGATTCAGTTGACGGCCTCTCACCGGCGATCTCCATCGAACAGAAGACCGTGTCGCGTAGTCCCCGTTCAACCGTCGGAACGGTGACTGAGATCTACGACTACATGCGTCTGCTGTTCTCGTCGATTGGTGTGCCACATTGCCATATTTGCGGCGCCGCGATCACACGACAGAGCGTCGATCAGATCGTGCAGAACGTCCTCGCGTTGCCGGAAGGCGAACGCGTGATGGTGCTCGCGCCGATCGTGCGTGGTCGCAAAGGTGAGTTTAAAAAAGAGCTGGAGAAGCTCGCGAAGGAAGGCTTTTTGCGCGCGCGTGTCGACGGCGAGTTGCTGTCACTCGATGAAGAGATTCGACTCGACAAACGAAGGAATCACACCATCGAAGCGGTTGTCGACCGTCTGCTGATCAAGACCGGCATTCGCGAGCGACTGACTGAATCGATTCGAACCGCGCTGAAGCTCACGGGCGGCGCCGTGCTCATCTCGATTGTCGACGGAGAAGAAAAGCTTTACTCGGAGCGCATGGCCTGCGTTAACTGCGGCATAAATGTTCCGCCCCTCGAGCCGCGGTCGTTCTCGTTCAACTCCGCTTACGGCGCGTGCAAACGTTGTCATGGTTTGGGAACCGTGATGGAGATCGACTCGCTGAAGTTGATTCCCGAAGCCTGGCAAACACCGGAGAGACTCGGATTTATGGGCACGGCGGATAAGCAGGGTTCCGCGTATCTCCGCAGCGCTCTGCTCGCCGTGTGCAAACATTTGCACGCGGATCCAAAGACGCCTTTTTCCGATTTGTCGAAGGAAGTGCGCGAAGGTTTTCTCAACGGAGTCAGTGGAAAGATAACTTTCGACCAGGGACTTTATAGTTACCAGAACGAGTGGAAAGGGGCGCTCAACTGGCTGCAGGGTCGTCTCAGCGAAGCGCCTTCCGAAAAGATCAAGATCGCACTCGAGGAATTGGTTTCACCAACAGTCTGCAGCGAGTGCAACGGGCGCCGGCTGCGATCCGATTCGCTATCCGTTCAGGTTGGCGGACGTGGTATTGCTGAATACACGTCGTTGCCGATCGAGGATGCGGTCGCCGCATTCGAGCAGATTAAGCTCAATTCCCGTGAAGAACAGATTGCCGGTTCTATTTTAAGAGAGATCAGGAGCCGGCTCAGCTTTTTGAAGACTGTCGGTCTTGGATATCTGACACTCGACCGGTCGTCGTCGACACTTTCCGGCGGTGAAGGACAACGCATTCGGCTCGCAACGCAGATCGGTTCGCAGTTGCGTGGCGTGCTTTATGTGCTGGACGAACCTTCGATTGGTCTTCATCCGCGAGACAATCAGAAGCTGCTCGAGACACTGTCAACACTGCGCGATCTCGGGAACACCGTACTCGTAGTCGAACATGACGAGGAGACGATCAGGCGCGCTGATTATGTCGTTGATCTTGGTCCAGGCGCCGGCGCGCATGGCGGAAAAGTTGTTGCAGTTGGAACGGCGGCTGACGTGGCTGACAATCCGGAGTCGATCACAGGGCTCTACATTCGTGGCGCGAGGAAAATTGAAGTACCAGCAGAGCGAAGGGCGCCGAATGGAAAGTACCTGACGATCACCGGCGCTTTCGCGAATAATCTGAAAGAGATTGACGTCTCGTTTCCCCTCGGCTTGTTGACTGTCGTAACCGGCGTCTCAGGCTCGGGCAAGTCCACACTTGTCGAAGACATTCTTTATTACGCACTCGCACAACATCTGTATGGCTCGCTGAGCGAGCCTGGACCATACAAGGCTATCGAAGGACTCGAGCACGTCGATAAGGTGATCGAGATCGATCAGTCACCGATTGGTCGAACGCCCCGCTCCAATCCCGCAACTTACACGGGCTTATTCACTCCGTTGCGCGAGCTCTACGCGATGTTGCCGGAGTCGCGTGAACGTGGTTACAAACCCGGCCGCTTTTCTTTCAACGTTAAGGGTGGGCGATGCGAGGCGTGTGAAGGCGACGGCATGAAACGCATCGAGATGAACTTTCTTCCTGATGTGTACGTGCTGTGTGATGTGTGCCGCGGGGCGCGCTACAACCGTGAGACGCTCGCCGTGAAGTATAAAGGCAAGTCGATTGCGGACCTGCTCGACACTACGGTTGAGGAAGCATTACCGCTGCTCGAAAACATTCCTCAGATAAATCAAAAGCTGCAGACATTGCTGGATGTCGGCCTCGGCTACATCAAGCTGGGCCAATCAGCGACGACACTTTCGGGCGGCGAAGCGCAGCGCATCAAGCTCGCCAAAGAACTCTCGAAACGTGCGACCGGCAGGACCATCTACATCCTCGACGAGCCAACCACGGGACTGCACTTCGCCGACGTCCACAAACTGCTGGACGTCCTGCAGCGACTGGTTTCACTCGGCAACACAGTGCTCGTCATCGAACACAACCTGGATGTGATCAAGTCCGCTGACTACATCATCGACCTCGGCCCTGAGGGCGGCGAACACGGCGGCCGCGTCGTCGCCGCCGGCACCCCCGAAGAAGTCGCCCGCTCCCGCCGCTCCCACACCGGCCACGTCCTCCGCCCCCTGCTGAACGGCCGCCTGGTCCGCAATGGCAACGGTGTTTCCTGATATACTTTAGGCCACAGATCAAATCCGTTCTTAATCCGTAAAATCTGTGGCTAAAATTGATGCCATCAATCTACGACGATCTGAAGCCGCTCGAGCTCGATAAAGTCAAAACCTATCCGCTCGCCTCGCGTGCAAGCAAGGTGAATCTGCAGGATTTTGCAAAGCCGATCAGTAGTGATGGGTCGTTGAGTGAATTCCTAACGAGTCTGCCGAATGTGTTGGCGGGACAAGCGATTCGCGAGATTGCGGAACGTGTTCGGCGCGCACACGAGCTGAAGAAGCCGATCGTCTGGGGTATTGGTGGTCACGTGATCAAGACGGGCCTCGCGCCGGTGATCATCGATCTAATGAAGCGTGGATACGTTTCGGGTATTGCGGCAAATGGATCGGTTCTGGTGCATGATTCGGAGATAGCGATGGTTGGTTCGACCTCAGAAGACGTTGACGCCACGTTATCCGAAGGCGCTTTTGGTGGCGCCGAAGAAACCGCACAGCTACTCAACACGGCCGCTCGCGACGGCGCAAAGGATCAGATCGGACTCGGCGAAGCAGTCGGGCGCGCGCTCGTCACACGCAATCCAAAACATCGCGACTACTCACTACTCTGTGCCGCATACGACTCGAAGATCCCCTTCACCGTTCACGTCACGATCGGCGGCGACATCGCACACTTCCATCCGAGCTTCGATGGCGCAGCGCTGGGCGCTACAACTCACACTGACTTTCGTTATCTCGCGGAGCTGGTGCGAAGAATGGATGGCGGCGGCGTTTACCTCAACATCGGTTCGGCCGTCACGCTTCCCGAAGTCTTTTTGAAATGTGTAACGCTGGTGCGCAATCTGGGCCATAGTCTTTCAGACATCACCACAGCGAACTTCGACTTCATTCAGTCCTATCGACCACTGACGAATGTAGTGCGCCGTCCGACGGAGAATGGCGCCGGCCGAGGCTACTCGATCACGGGTCATCACGAGCTAACGATTCCTCTGCTGGCCGCCTTTATTAATTCCGAAAACCAAAAATAGCAGCCTCTCCTCTTGACCAATTCCTCGCTCTGAATTATTCTGACCGCTCTGAAATTGAAAACGGATTTCAATTTCTTCGCTCTACCAAATTCAAAGTAGGCATTGCCGACAAGGTTGAAAGGGCCGACATGCTCTCCATCTCACATCGTATCTTCCTGATTGTTCTATGTTCCGCCATCTTCATAATCCCCGCTTTTGCGCAACCCGGGATTACCAGGAAGATTCTTTTGCGTGGCAAGGTGGTCGACCCAAATCGGGCCGCTATTCCTGGAGCAGACGTCTGGACCTCCGGTAATGGCCTTCCCTCTGCCTCGGCAACAACGGACCGGAATGGCGAGTTCTCTGTCATGGTCCAACCGGGCGAGTATCAGGTGCGTGTAGCAGCGGAAGGTTTCTCCGAAGTTACACAAACTGTAAGTCCTGCGGCTTCTCAACCGATCGAGATCGTTCTCGAAGTAGCTCCATCGAGTGCGAGCGTCACTATCACAGATTCATACGGTGTTAGTTCAGTTAACTCTGCTACCAAGACGTTGACGCCCCTTCGTGACATTCCGCAATCGATCTCCGTCGTCACTAAAGAACAGATTCGCGATCAGTCGATGTCGAGCGTCACAGATGTTGTGACTTACGTTCCGGGGATCACATCGCACCAGGGCGAGAACAATCGCGACCAGGTTGTCATCCGCGGAAACAGCACCAGTGCCGACTTCTTTCTCAACGGAGTGCGCGACGACGTGCAGTATTACCGCGACCTTTACAACATCGAGCGTGTGGAGGCCCTGAAAGGTCCGAACTCGATGTTGTTTGGTCGAGGCGGTGGTGGTGGCGTTATCAATCGCGTGAGTAAAGAAGCCGGCTTTACAAGCTTGCGCGAGATCACGCTTCAAGGCGGCTCGTTCGGAAACAAGCGCGCCTCTGCTGATTTCGATCAGCCATTAGGCAATAAAGTTGCGCTGCGACTGAACGGCGTTTACGAGAACTCAGGCAGCTTCCGAGACCATGTGGATCTCGAACGTTATGGCGTTAATCCAACCGCGACTTTCATCGTTGGTCCAAAGACTGCCGTCAAACTCTCGTATGAATATTTCAGCGATTACCGCACCGCCGATCGCGGTATTCCATCCTATCAGGGTCGACCGGTAGATGTTCCCATCGAAACGTTCTTTGGCAATCCGAACAATGCATGGGCTGAAGTCGGCGTTAATCTCGTCTCGTCCGTTGTCGAACATCAGGCCGGACGTTTCAACATTCGTAATCGCACGATGTTTGGTGACTATGATCGCTTCTATCAAAACTACGTGCCCGGCGCAGTGACGGCAGACAAGAGCAAAGTTTCGATCTCGGGCTACAACAACGCTACGAAGCGACGTAATATTTTCAATCAGACGGATGTGACGTTCCAGGCGTCGACCGGATCTGTACGCCATACTGTTCTCACGGGACTAGAGGTCGGTAGACAACTGACGGACAACTTCCGAAACACCGCCTTTTTCAACAACACGACGACAGCGATTCTCGCTCCCCTGTCGAATCCGACGATCGACACGCCTGTCACGTTTCGACAGAATGCGACTGACGCCGACAACCACCTCAAAACAAATCTTGGTGGCACTTACATTCAGGACCAGGTCGAGATTAATCGTTATCTACAGGTCGTCACTGGCTTACGTTTCGACTACTTCGATCTGCAGTTTCACAACAATAGAAACAACCAGGAACTGAGACGCATCGATCGTCTGGTTTCGCCGCGCGCAGGTGTCATCGTCAAACCAGTCACGAGTGTTTCGATTTACGGTAACTATGGGGTTGCCTATTTGCCGAGCTCCGGCGATCAGTTTTCTTCGCTGACGTCGATCACGCAGCAGGTCAAGCCGGAAAAATTCACCAACTACGAATTCGGAGCGAAGTGGGATGTGCGACGCAACTTGTCACTGACGACCGCGCTCTACCGGCAGGATCGCACGAATACGCGCGCCACCGACCCGAATGACCCGACAAGAATCCTACAAACAGGAAGTCAACGAACGAATGGTTACGAACTTGGATTGAATGGCTTCGTGACTTCGAAGTGGAGTATCGCGGGCGGCTACGCTTACCAGGATGCGTTTATCAGTAGCACGACCGTCAACGCGGTAAAAGGCGCACACGTAGCTCTGGTTCCACATCACAGTTTCTCGTTGTGGAATAACTATCGAGTGCTTCCCCGCCTCGGCCTTGGGCTCGGAATCATTCATCGTTCGGACGAGTTTGCGGCAGTCGACAACACCGTCGTGCTGCCGGGTTACACACGCGCAGATGCGGCCGTGTTCTTTTCCATAACTGAAAAATGGCGTCTTCAGGCTAATTTTCAAAACCTGTTCGACAACACGTACTATTTGAACGCTGATGGCAACAACAATATCTCCCCCGGCGCGCCGCGTGGCGCTCGTGTTGCTCTGATCGCCCGGTTCTAATGCTATACTGGCGCGCATCATAAACACGGGAGTCGTGGCTTGGACGCTGAAAAACTGAATCATTTCCGCAATCTTCTTCTTACTCAACTACGCCAAAACACGGAACAGGTCCGCACCGATCAAGCCGCGGCACTCGAACTTTACGATGATGGCGTGAAAGACAGCGTCGATCTGTCAGTGCAGGATCTGAATAAAGAGATTGCACTGCGATTAGGTGAACGCAGTTCGAAGGTCGTCGCCGATATCGATCAGGCGCTGCTGCGTATCAAGGAAGGAAGTTACGGCATCTGCGCTCGTTGCGGTCAACCAATCGACGAACGACGACTGGAAGCCATACCCACCGCACGCTACGATGCTGCCTGCCAGGCCGCGATCGAAAGTGCCAACGGCGACGACGATCTACCCACCCTATAATCTGGGTAATCTGTGGATTAGGCTTTGGGGTGCGCTTTGTCGTAGACCTCGATCAACTTTTCCATCGAAACGTGTGTATAAATCTGTGTGGTCGAAAGCCGCGCATGGCCCAACAGTTCCTGTATGTCACGAAGGTCCGCGCCGCTGTCGAGTAGATGTGTGGCAAACGAATGCCGCAGCGCGTGAGGACTGATGTTGTGCATTCCCGCGCAGATGCGAATGTACTTCTCAACCATGCGTCCAACCGAGCGCGTCGTGATCCGCGTCCCCTGATAATTCAAAAAGAGGGCTTCTTCATCGCGTTTAGAGATTGGCGCGTTTAGGAGAAACTTGTCACGCACGTCGAGATAGCTTCGGACGGCAGCGCCGGCAGGATCTCCAAACGGCACGATTCGCTGCTTCCGTCGCTTCCCTGTCACGCGCACGAGCTGATTTCGAAAGTCGACGTCAGGCAGATTCAAGGTCGTCAACTCCGCGACGCGCACGCCCGTCGCATACATCAACTCCAGCATCGCACGATCGCGTTTTCCCAGATCGGTCTCTGGATCTGGAGATTCAATAAACCTGACTGCCTCCTCGATCGAAAGATGTACGGGCAGCTTCTTCTCCAACTTCGGTGTAGCGACGAGTTTCGCGGGATTCAATTCCAACACGCCTTCGCGCACTAGAAACTGAAAGAAGGTGCGCAATGCGGCGAGCTTGCGCGCGATCGAAGCTTTCTTTTTATGCCCCGTATGAAGTGAGGCAAGCCACTCGCGGATTGTCAGATGATCGACGGCCGAGACTTCAGGCGTCCTTCTTTTTCCAGTTGTTCGATCTGCTGGTGCGAGAAAGTCGAGAAACTGTTCGAGGTCGCTGGAGTAATTTCGTAAGGTGTGACTGCTGACGTTGCGCTCGTAACGCAGGTGTTCGAGAAATTGCTCGATGAACTGCTCCATGAACGATCTTGTTAATTCTGTTAATCCTGAAATCCTGTCTAATAATTCGCTGACGCTACAGGCTTGGGAGCATAATAAACTTTTCGCGAGCGGACGCGAACATCATTTTTCGTTTTGACGCGCAACTCCAATTTGTGTAACTGGCCATCACGCTGATCAGTATTCGGGTAATAACTCAAAACGTACTGCTGCGACAGATCAGCAGCAATCTGATCGAACGCCACGTCAAGCTGATCTGTGGTCTTGGGAAGATAAACAGCGCCGCCGGTTTGTCCCGACAACTGCTCCATGCGACGCTCTGCCGCAAGCGCCCGCAAATTCGCACCTTCATACAACCCGGTCTGGACCACGTAGATCTGGCAATCGTCTGCCAGAACCTGCTGCATCATGAAGTCGAAATCGCTGTGTCTGCTGGTTGTTTCGATACCGTCAGAAACGATGACGATGACTCTCCGGCCGGAATAGGGCCGGAGGTAGTTTGCAGCGCTGATGATCGCATCGAAGAGCGACGTGCCACCCTCGGGTTTGCCAAACATCGCAATGGTCTGCTCGAGACGAAGAACATCGTTGGTGAGAGGCTGCACCAAACGACTATCAGTTTCAATCGAATAGATCGCTGCCTCGTCTTTTGCTCTAAGGACCTTTCTGAAGAAACGAGTCGCCGCTTGTTTTTCAAACTCACGCGCGGGATCAAGACTGCCGCTGTTGTCAAAAAGCATAGCCAGGCGAACGCTGGTTTCCGAACGAGTCAGCTCACTGAGTGGACGCAGCTCACCGTCGACAAACAATTCAAAATCGTCCAACTTCAAATTGATTATCGCGGTGCCACGCTTGTCGACTACAGATGCCGGAATAGGCACGAGACTCGAGCTGATCTTCACCACATCATTTGGATCGACTTCGTCGTCGGTGCTCTTCGCGGGACGGTTTGGCGAAGAAGGAGTGCCGGTGCCCGGTCTGTTTGGATCTGCGATTGGACCCTGCGGCGGCTTGCCGGTCTTACCGGGTTCCTGACGCCGTCCTGATTGACCAAATACGGGGGCCGCAAGACAGATCAGAACAAGTGTGCAGCTCAACCAGCTTGCGCGAATTCTTGTCTTGTGTGATTTCGTTCGAGCCACTCTGCCCAATCTTTCAAGCCCAATTCGACCTGCAATTGTCTGCGCTCCCGCTTTTTACGTACCTGGCGCTTGGCAGGTTCAGGAAGAGGAGGTAAAAGCGCGAAAGTGATGTTTACCGGTTGGAAGTTTGTTGCCTCCGCATGCGAAACGTAGTGTGCCAGGGCTCCGGTTGCGCTTCGTGCTGGAGCTTCCAACAATTCGTGTCCGAGTGCAAGTCGCGCTGCGTTAATACCTGCGAGCCAACCCATTGCCACTGACTCGACGTAACCTTCAACCCCCGTGATCTGTCCGGCAAAAAACAAATTAGGACGCTCGCGCACCTGCATCGTTGCCTGCAGCACGCGTGGTGAACAGATATAGGTGTTGCGGTGAATCTGACCGAACTGGAGGAACTCCGCATTCTGCAGACCGGGAATGAGTCGCAACACTCGCGCTTGTTCGCCGTAGCGTAGATGATTCTGGAAGCCCACGAGGCTGTATGCGTCCGCCATTAAATTTTCCTGCCGCAATTGCACGGCGGCGTAAGGCTCGCGGCCGGTCTGCGGATCGCGCAGACCGACAGGCTTCATCGGGCCGAAGCGAAGCGTATCGACTCCACGCCGCGCCAACTCCTCGATTGGCAAGCATGCCTCGAACCAGCGAGTCGCCTCAAAACGTTGCAAGGGGACGCTTTTCGCTTCCAACAGCTCGGCGTAGAAACGCGCATACTGTTCCGGGTCGAACGGGCAGTTGAGGTAATCGTCGCCGCCCTTGTCGTACCGCGCGGCGCGAAATGCGACTGAAGTATCGATGGAATCGGCGGCGACAATCGGCGCGATTGCGTCGTAGAAGTACATCTGATCGTTGCCGGTCAACTTCATGATCTCGGCAGTAAGTGCATCGGAAGACAAAGGGCCAGTAGCGATAATCGTGATGTTGTCGTCCGGAATGCTGGTGACTTCTTCACGGATCAGACGAATGTGCGGGTTGTTCTCAATGCGCTCAGTGACAAGCGCGGCAAACTTTTCTCGATCGACAGCAAGCGCTGCGCCGGCTGGAACACGCGTTTCTGCCGCTGCAGACATGACCAAAGAGCCACCCTGCCGGAGTTCCTCCTTTAATAAATAAGACGCGGTGCCGGGCTCGTCGGACTTCAGTGAGTTGGAACAGACAATCTCGGCGAGCTTGTCCGTGCGATGTGCGGGCGTCTGCATCACTGGCCGCATCTCGTAAAGATTTACATCCACGCCGAGTCGCGCCGCCTGCCACGCCGCCTCAACACCCGCCAATCCCCCACCGATAATATTTACCAATCCGTTACCCATCCGTTTTATCTGTGGCTACGGTTTAGCCGGCGAAGTGATTTTGTAATCCTGCACATCACCCGAGAAATGCTTGTAATCACTCCACTCGATCGTCTTGTTGTAATCGCCGCCACCAAACAACAAAACCTTCACCGACAAATTGATCTGCGCCAGCTTCGGCAACCAAACGCCCTGCACCATTCGCGTCTGCTCCATCACGAGGGCGGCGCCCGGCTTCAACGAAACCAACAACCCGCCGGCCATCTTAAAACCTTCCGCCAAGCGCGCTTCCAGTCGAATCACCTGCTTGTCGACCGAATCGATCCACACGACGCCGATCAACTTCGCTATCAAACTCTCTTCGCTATTCTTCGGTTTGAAACCGGCGCGCGGGCGAAAGTCAAAAACAATCGTTTCGCGACCGCCCAGTGTTTCGCGTCGTGGCGAAACAAACTCACACGCCTTGAGAAACGTCGAGATATCAGTCGATTCATCACCCTCTGCTTTTTTCTTCTCACGTTCGGCGCGTCGCTGCGCCACCTTCTTCTCGTCTTTTTCCTTTTCGCGCTCCGCTTTTGCAAACTCCTCCTGGACGCGTCGATCTTCCTTCGCGGCGCGCTCGGGTGAAAGAGGTACGCCGTTCTCGCTGATGAGTTTTTGCACTGGCTCGCGATTCGGCAGCGGAAAGACCTCATAGACTTTCACTGTCTCCTTCTTCAACTGGCCTTTGCTGTCGATTGAGCGATCGGTCTCCGTTTGTGTGAAAGCGAATTCCGCGACTCGATTCTCGAGTTCATCCTGATTTCGTTCGACTTCGCGCAGTAGAGCAGTTACATCAAGTTTGTCAGTCGCAGCCGGAGGATCGAAAACGTGATCGTCGATACCGGTGTTGTATTTGACCCCCGTTAACTGAAGCGTCAGCTCGCCCGAGCCTTCGACGTTCATGTGTACGCGATGTGGTTCCTGGATGCCTTGTTCCGGTCGATAGTCGTCAAAGAGAACTCTGGTCTTACGCACGTCGCCGGTGATCTTGGTTATCAGCGACGTCTTCACACTGAAGTAATACTGAAAACGCGCGCCCGCTCGGGTCGAGAACTCAACGATGTACGCGGGTTCTGACGCGAGATCGCCGAGCGAGAGTACGCGCGCGAGTATGTTCGATTTTTTAAAATCGACGAGACGTGAAGAGTCGAGCGAAGCGCGAAGTTTTGCGGCAAGGCTTTCGGGGCCGGTTAAAGTACGGAGTCCGCCGTCGAGTCCGATCTCCCAGGCTGAGCGCGAGTTGCTCGCAGAGATGACTTGGCCGTTGCCGAAGGTGAGTTCGATGCGTTCAGACGCGGGCGCCTTGCGTTGCGTGCGAGCGGTGCCGATCGGTTGATTGTTGAGTTGAATGCTCCATTCGTACGTTGCATCCTTCAGCGCGCCGGCGGCCTTCTTGCCACCGGTCGCTTTCAGATAGTTGTCGACGATCTTTTCGGCAGACGGAAGTTTCTTTTGCGCAAACGACGCCTGAGCCGCGAACAACAGCAAAAACAGAATCGGCACACGCAGCTTTAGAGAATGGGGGGAATCAAACATACAGCTCAAACTTACTTCTTCGCAGCCTTCCGCGCCGCTAACTTCTTCGCACTCGCGCCTCTCGTCGTGCTCCCGGTCGCCTTCGTCGCAGCCTTCTTCGTTTTTGTGCTTTTTGTGCCTTTTTGTGGCTCACTTAGTTTAGTGGCTTCCTGATTCTCGTGATATTCGTACTCGTTAATCGCACCGCCACGAATCTTATATCTACCCACATTCTTCGCTGGATCTTTCGGCATGGCATCCTCCCTATAGGTTCGATCTCTCCTGCTTGACACTGCAAACTCGGCATTCGTATAGTGCAACAGCCTTCTTCACGCCTTAGCCGGCTTAGCTCAGTTGGTAGAGCGTCTGATTCGTAATTAGAAGGTCGCCGGTTCAACTCCGGCAGCCGGCTCCAATAGAATCAAGTATTTAC
>Ga0070682_100001740_pt1 | contig 12104 bp, 9 predicted proteins | sample KBSC63LmetaG_FD_64668 | JGI IMG/M metagenome (GOLD analysis project Ga0070682, IMG submission 64668) | Corn rhizosphere microbial communities from Kellogg Biological Station, Michigan, USA - KBS C6-3L metaG | ecosystem: Host-associated > Plants > Roots > Rhizosphere | place: USA: Michigan... | reverse complement strand
GCCGATCTCGAAGCACGGCGTTCGAGCGCTGGGGCAGTCGGTCTCGAGGACGGCGTGCGAGCGGTGCTCGCAGCGGGTGGCGTCGCTTCCGAAGTGTGGACGCTCGCACACGCGACCGAGGTGACCGACGAGGCTCTGGGCGCGCCCCTCCTCGCCGAACTTCAGCAGAAGCACCTCGAGCGTGGAAGTCCCGTCGACCTCGACGGCGTGTTTCGTGAGCTCGGCGTGTCGATCGGTCGGAATGGCGGCGTGGCGCTCGATGCGCGCGGCCCCGTGGCAGCGGCGCGCCACGCGCTCGTCTACGGCAGGTGAGCTCAGAGTCCGAAGCGCGCGCGATTCGCTCGCACGAACTCGACGTACTCGCCGGACTCGAGGTACGGCTCGATCTCACCCGACTCGATCGCACCTTCGAGCGCGCGCTTGATGTCGCCGATCAGGCGCGAGGGCGGCAGCGCGAAGGTGCTCATGAGCTCGGTTCCGACTCCGGTCGGCAGCGGCGGCTGCTTGGCGTCTTCCTCGGCGAGCTGGCCGATTTTTTCGCCGAGCTCGTCGATGAGGGAGATGCCGCGGCGCTTCTTTTCGGGGCGCTTGGTCGTGATGTCCGCGCGCGACAGGCACAAAAGATCGTCGAGGTGCGCGCCCATCTCACGCGTGAAGCGCCGGATGGCGCTCGGCGTCCATTTACCGTCGTACTGGCTCGCGCGCAGGTGGTGCAGCACGAGGAAGCGCACCGTGCTGCGCAACGCTTCGTCGCTCGCGAACAGGCGCTCACGCCGCTCGAGCTTGTCGAACATGCGCGCCCCGACCTCGGCGTGGCCGAAGAAATGCACCTCACCGTCGGGCGAGATGCTGCGCGTGCGCACCTTGCCGATGTCGTGGAACAGGGCCGAGTAGCGCACCTCGATGCGCGGCACGCTCTGCAGCACCACTTGCTTCGTGTGCTTCCACACGTCCTTGTGGCGCCACTCGCCGTCGCCGAAGCCGACCATTGCCTTCACTTCGGGAAGAAGCGCGTCGAGCACGCCCGAAACCAGCAGGGCGTCGAGCCCGAGGTCGGCGTGCTCACCCATCATCACGCGGTCGAGGTCGCGTCGTACCGCGGCCGCTCCGAGCGCCGTGAGGTCTTCCGGCGCGCAGAGCAGCACGCCTTCCGAAGTCACGCCGCGCTCGGCGCATTCCACCGCTCGACCGAGCGCGCGGGCAGCTCGCTCTTTGTCGGCGGTGGTGCTGGCGGAGGAGGGTCCGGGCATTTCTGGGGCCGGCCTTCTAGCACCAGTTTGCCATGCTCCTCGCCTCGGCGGTTTTTCTCCCAGAAAATCCGGGAGGCGCGGGGCGCCGCCACGCCCCGTGCTCCCGGGGGACCGAGTTACTCGCGGACGAGCTCCACTTCGAGGGTGATGGTGATCTCGTCGCCGACCACGACGCCACCGGTCTCGAGCGCGGCATTCCAAACCATGCCGAAGTCGGAACGGCGGATCTTGGTCTTGGCGCTGGCGCCGACGCGCAGCTTGCCCCAGGGATCCTTGCTCTGGGGCGTGATGTCGTCGACCTTGAGCGTCACTTCGCGGGTCACGCCGTGGATCGTGAGGTCGCCCGTGAGCTCGAGCGTGCCGCTGCGTTCGGCTGCGCTCGTCGAGACGAAGCGCAAGGTCGGGTAGTTTTCCACGTCGAAGAAGTCGGCGCTCCGCAGGTGGGCGTCGCGCTTTTCCTCACGCGTGTTGATCGAGGCCACGTCGATGGTCACATCGACGCTCGTGGCTTCGGGGCGCGCGGGGTCGTAGCCGGCCGAGCCTTCGAGCTTGGTGAACTCGCCGCGCACGTTCGAGATCATCAGGTGGCGCACGGCGAACCCGACGTGCGAGTGGGAGGCGTCGAGCGTCCAGCGCGGCGTCGCGAGGGCGGCGGGGGCAGGAACGCGAGTGGTCTGGTTGACGACGGAAACGGCTGAAACGGTCATGGTGATTCTCCTGGCGGGGGGAGCGCGGTGTGCGCTGCCGACGGAGAAGAATCTGGGCCGTTGCTACCGATAGAACTAGTGGTGCTCGGGAGAACATACTGTTCTAATATTGAGAACAATGGATCTCAACCGCGCGAACGTGTTCGTGAAGGTGGTGGAGGAGGGGGGCTTCACCGCGGCGGCCCGCGCGCTCGAGCTGCCGAAGTCTTCGGTGAGCCGCTCGGTCGCGCTGTTCGAGAAAGAGCTCGGCGTGCTCCTCCTGCGGCGGTCCACGCGCAAGGTCGAGCTCACCGAAGCGGGTCGGCTGTTTTACGACGCGGCGTCGCGCTCGCTCGCGGGGCTCGAGGACGCGCGCGCCACCGTGAGCGATCTGCAGGGCTCGCTGCGCGGTACGGTGCGCATCACGGCGCCCCCGGACGCGGCCGTGTGGATCCTGGGACCGCTCGTCGCTCGCTTCGTCGAGCAGAACCCGTGCGTGCACGTCGACCTCTTGCTCACGGGGCGAGTCGTCGACCTGGTGGCGGAGGGAGTCGACTTCGGGTTCCGCGCCTCGCAGCTCTCCGACACGAGCCTCGTCGCTCGACGTCTCATGCCGCGCCCCTCGGGGCTGTTCGCGTCCCCGCGTTACCTCGCGCAGCGTCCTGCTCCGTCGCGCGTCGCCGAGCTCGCGAGTCACGCTTGCGTGATTTTTCGGGGCGATCATGGCCGCGCCCAGTGGCTGCTCACTGGCCCCGCCGGGGACGAAACGGTGGAGGTTCGCGGGCAGATCACCTGCGACGATTTCTCGTTCGTGCACCAGGCGACGGTGTGCGGGCTCGGCATCGGCCTCATGCCGCGGTTCCTGGCAGCGCCCGCCGTCGCTCGCGGTGAGCTCACGCCCGTGCTGCCGAGCTACGAAGGCTTCCGGGGCTCGTGGCACCTCGTGTATCCCTCCGCGCGGTACCTGCCGCGGCGTGCCGTCGCGTTTCGCGACCTCGTCCTTGCGGAGCTCGGAGCGCCCGCATCCGAGCCAGCGATCAGCGACGCGTAAGGGCGCCGTCTATCCGTCGAGGCCGAGTCGCTTCGACAGGTAGGAATGAGCCGCCGACTCGTAGCTGGGATCGGCATCGGCCCGCGTGAGCGCACGGCACGTGTACGCCAGCTTGAAGTCGTGCTCGTCTACGGAAGCAGACAACCTTGCGGTGGGAAGCCGGTTCGTGTGGGGAACGACGGCGCGTGCGGGCGGCGCGCCAATGGCCAAAAATCCCGCCCCAATCCCAATGCTGAAGAGGCGATCGGCGTGGGGACCGGCCCAGGGCGAGCAGACGCGAAAGGCGTGGCAGGCCGTGAGCAGATGCAGCGCGAAGAAGTCGTGCGTCGAGTGGAACACCTCGAGGCATGCCTGGCTCATGTCGGCGTACACCTCGTCGCGGGTTCCTCCAGCGGGGAAGAGCTCGGCGTGCGCGAGTATGTTCGCGTAGCTTCTGTTGAACGACCCCGGTCCCTGGACGTAGCTCGGCGAGCCCTGCACGCGCAGTCGGTCGAGGAAAGAGCGACCACGTGCATCGAGCTGGGGGCCGCTCGCCGCCTCGACGAGCGCGGGCTCGCGCCCGACCTGGGCAAGGTAGGCGAGGCCCGCCGCAACCTCCGTGGGTACACGAAACTCCAGCCCGTACGCGAGACGGATCAGAGGGTGAAAGAGATCCGTGACCCAACCCGAGATCAAGAGCGGTAGGTACGTCGCGACGACGACATTCGAGCCACGCGCGTGGATCTCGGCGTCGAAAAAGGCGACGAAAGCGGGGTAGGAATCGGGCTTTCCGAGCGCCGTTCGCCACGTGTCGCCCGTGAGCTCGACGGGTGCGGGAGGCAGCGTATCCAGCCGCTGCCGGTAGATCGCTGCAAACCGACCGATCTGCACCATGTTCATGCCGAGCCCATGCATCGCCAGGTAGGCCATCGGCCCGTGATCGCTCAACGCGCGGGGCGAGTAGTGCGGAGCATGGGCGTTTCGATGCGCTTCGAGGAGCGAAATCAAGGGTGGAGGGAGCTCGTCGAACACGCCAAGCACCGGAGCAAGATCGATGCCGAGCGAGCGCAAGCCGGCTTCGGCCTCCATGCGAGACCGTTCTCTCCCGCGTTGCACGCGAAGTGACGTCCGCTGCACAACCGCTAGTCCGCGTAGTGCGAGAATTCGCACAATCGCGAGCGCCGCGCCGGCGGCAAGCGGCGCGGTTGCCGTGGATTGTGCGCTCCGAGCGCGCTGATGCTTCGTGGCACGACTCCTGCTCTTCCTCGGAGCATGAGAAGAAAACCCCTGCTCGGATCCTGCTTCGCTTTGCTCGTCGTGACCGCGAGCTGCAGCTCGGAGCCGGACTCCCCCACGCCCTCGCACGACGAGCCGATGACCGAGCCTTGTGACGCGAGCTTCGTCTGCGGCGTCGAGGGCGTCCCGTTCGTGAAGGTGCTCATTCCGTCGACAGACGCTTGGGACCCTTCCTCTGCCTTTCCATCGTGGCAGCCTCCCGCCGGTCGCACGACGGCCACGGCGCGCTCGCCCGAAGCCGGCAAGGTCTGCATGTCGGGGCGAGTCGAGAACGGTTGGGCGTGGCTCACGCTCGTTTTCGCCGACTTCGACGCGAGCGGCTGGCACGACACGCTCGACGCCACCGGGCTGGGCATCGAGCGTATCGAGTTCGTCGTCGAGTCACCGCCTGCGCTCGGCATTTCCGCGCAGCTCGTCTCTGGCGTTCCCGATTGCACCGAAAACCCGGGCGCGTGCCAGCATTGGGGCTTCTACTTGAGTGGCGGCAATCCTCCCGCGCCGCTCGTCTGGCGAGAGACGCAGCTCGTCAGTGCCTCCTTGGCCGAGTTCATCCGAGGGTCCTCCATCGATCCGAGCTGGACGTTCGACCCCGCTCACCTGACGACGCTGCAGATCGGCCCCGGGTTTCATGGCGGGACCGGCGACTACGACTTCTGCGTGAGCGACCTCAGGTTTCTCGATGCCAGCGGAAAGGAAGTGCTACCGCCGCGCTGAGAGCACGCGTTCTGCTGTCTCGAGCGTGAGATCCCTGCCGCGCTGCGATGCCGCTTCGAACGTTTCGGGCGGCAGGCGTCGTGCGAGCTCGGCGAGCAGCGGTTCGACGCGGCGAACGTGCGTTTGGTGCTCGGTGACCGTTTGGCGGGAGACGAATGTCGAGAGCGCGACGGCCGCTTCCGGTTCGCCCGCGAGGGCTTGGAAGCGGGCGAGGCCCGCGAGCGCACCGAGGGCGAGCGGCAGGAGCCGCGCCGAGCGAGCGGTTTCGTAGGCTCGGTTGAAGCATAATTCCGCCTCGGACAGCCGTCCCTCGTCGCACGCCAGATGACCGAGGTAGTCGCACGCGATCGCGATGCCCCACGTGGCGCCGTGGCGCTCGAGCTCGGCAGCGGCCTCGATGAACATGGCCTTGGCCTCGACGCGCCCGCCCCGCTGCAACGCAATGTCCGCAAGGTTGATGCGCGCCACGGCCGTCGTGAGCGGATTCGGGTCGAGCATGGCCGCTCGAAAATAGAGTGCAGCGTCGTCCAACCGGCCCCACTCCTTCAGCGCGTCTCCAAGGATTATCTCGCACCAGCTTTCCGCGAACGGGAAGCGCTCGCGAGCCAACGTGAGCGCGCGACGCGCGTGATCTTCTGCGGCAGGGTACTCGCCGCGATGCCGCAACGCCGCTGCCAGGTGCTGAAGGCAGGTCAGCGTTCCGTAGGCCGTACCGCGCGCTTCCCCGAGCGCGAGGCCCTCTTGCATGAGGCGGCAGCCTTCCTCGAACTGCCCGCGCTCGGCGAGATTGTCACCGAGCTCCATCAACGCGTCGGCGAAGACCACCTCGCCGCGCCCGAGGTGCCGCTGAAGCTCCAAGCTTTCCCGGAGGTAGGCCTCCGCGGTCTCTGCTCCGAGGCGATCTCGATATTTGCCGAGCAAAAGCAGCGCCCGGGCCGTCTGCCACGCATCGCCCGCGCGACGATGCAGGCGGACCGCGTGGTCGGCGGCACGCAGGCCAGCCTCGATCTCTCCGAGCCAGAACGAAGCGATGGCGAGCACGACCCACGCGGCGCCTGCGACGTCGGGATGGTCGTCCTCGACGCAGAGGCCAAGGGCTCGCGTCGCGAGAGCATGCGCCTCGGCATGGTGCCATTGATCGTCACATGCCTGGGCCTGCAACGTGAGCGTGCGCGCCAGCAGCCGAGCGCGGTCCGACCCTCGTTCGGAGGTTCGTTGCTCGAGGCTCCGACTGGCGCTCGCGAAGGCGGCTTCGGCCTCGGCGAATGCGGACCCGAGCGTGCAAAAATCGCCGAAGGCTTCCAGCGCCGCGGCCGGCAAATCGACCCTTTCTTGCTCGAACAGGCGCGGCCAAGCGCGGCGAACGTTGTCGAGCTCCGCCTCGATCTCGGACGCGGCAACCTGCGCGTCGACCCGCCGGAGACGAGCTCTGCGTTCCGCGAGAAACGCCCCGAAGTGGCCGGCGTGTGCGTTCAGCGCCGTGTCGAGCTCGCCGTTCGCCTCGCGCAGCTTGGTCTCGGCGTACTGTCTCAAGAGCTCGTGAACGCCGAAGCGACCCGTGCCGGGGTCGCGCGTGACGAGCGACTTGTTGGTGAGCGCCACGAGGACTTGGAGGCTTGCGCCTGCAACCGCTTCAGCGGCCGCTCGTGTGAACCCGCCGCGAAACACCGCCAGTCGAGCAAAGGCGATGCGTTCCTTTTCCTGCAGCAGGCCGTACGAGTAGTCGAACACGGCTCGCAAGCTCTGCTGCCGCGTCGGCACGTCCCGCAGCTCCGAGCTCAGAAAGTCGAAGCTCCTCGCGATCTCGTCCCCGATCTCGTCCAAGTCGAGCACGCTCGTCCAGGAGGCGGCCAGCACCACACCGAGCGGCAACCCTTGCACGAGGCGGCAGATACGGGCTGCGCCGCTCAGCGCGCGCTCGCTCGGTTCGAAGTCGCTGCGAGCGCGGCGTGCGCCGTCGATGAACAGCCGCACGCTGCTGAAGCTGCTCGCAGGCTCGGTGCTGCCGACTTCGGGAAACGCGAGCCCGGACAATGCGAAGGCGCTCTCGCCGCTCAGACCCAGGCGTTCGCGCGAGGTCGCGAGAACCTTGACGTGGGGCGCGCCCCCAAGCAGGTCGCTCACGAGCGTCGCAGCTTCGAGCACGTGCTCGAAGTTATCCATGACGAGCAGCGCGTGCCGGTTCCTCATGAAGCCGAGGAGCTGAGCTCGCGGGTCGCTCCCGGGGCGCACCTCCAACCCGACGGCGTCGCCGAGCGCGGCGAGAACCAGCTCGGAGCTCGCGAGCGGCGCGAGCTCGACGATGAGGACCTCGGGCGCAGTCGCGTGTCCCGCGCGGGTTCTGGCGAACGCACCGAGGCCGCTCGCCCAGCGTTGGGCCGCCTCGAAAGCGAGACGGCTCTTGCCCATGCCGCCCGACCCGACGATGGTGACGACGCGTACGACGTCGTCGAGCAGCAGGCGCGCGAGGCTCGCGAGCTCGGTTTCGCGCCCGACGAATGGGATCGCTTGCGCGGGCAGCACCGCGGGCGGCGCGACCGGGGCGACGGCCGGAACGGTCCCGGCGAACGCCTCACGGCTGAAGCGCGGCTTGCGGGGATTCTCTGCGCCGCGCGCGATGCTCTCGAGCTCGACGCCTACCTGACGCGCGCTCGGGATTCGGTGCGCGCGGTCCTTTTCGAGCATGCGATACACGAGGTCGACGAGCGCCGTCGGGCAGTCGGGGCGAAGTGACTCGAGATCCGGAGTGGCCTGATGCACGATAGCGTTCAACGTGGCGGCGGCATGCTCCCCGCGGAAGGGGCGGCGTCCCGCGATCATCTCGAAGAGCAGGATCCCGAACGCCCAGATGTCCGAACGCTCGTCGACCGTCTGTCCTTCAATCGCTTCGGGACTCAAATATTCGAGAGTCCCGACGATCGCGTTCTTGCTGCTGAGGCGCCGCTTGCCCGCGATCTGCGCCACCCCGAAATCTCCGAGACGGGGCGTTCCGTCCGCGGCGAGGAGCACGTTGCCCGGCTTGAGGTCGCGATGCACGATGCCGAGCCGGTGCGCGCGCGCGAGCGCGTCCGACAGGTCCAAAGCCAACGTGACGATGCGTTCGAGGTCGAGGGGTCCGGAACCGAGGAGCGTCTGGAGGGACCCGCCTCGCACGAGCTCCATCACGAGGTAGTGCCGGTCACCTTCCTGGAACATGTCGAGAACCTTGACGATGTTCGGATGATTCAGCGCCGTGAGCGCCTCGCCTTCGCGCAGGAAGCGATCGATGTCCTCCGCGCTCGCCGCCATGCCCGTGGGCTTCAGGAGCTTGACGGCGACGTGCGCGCGCGTGTGCGTGTCGAAAGCACTGAACACGGCACCCATGCCGCCCTCACCCAGCAACTCGCCGAGCTCGTACCTCCGGAGCACGACTTCGATTTCCACGGGCGCGTGACTATACTCGCGTGACGCCAAGTGAACGAGGGTGAGCGAGCGAAACACGACGTGAACGATTACCCGCGCGGCGAGTCGTCGGGCTACGAGTTGGTCGTCGTTTCGGGTGACGCGCTTCGCGTGTGCGCGCTACCGGTCGGAAACGTCAGGTTGGGGCGGGCGGAAGATAACGACGTTCGCATCGACCACGAGTCGGTCTCGCGCTGGCACGCCGTACTTCGGGTCGGCGACGCGCTCGTGATCGAGGATCTGGGCGCAGCGAATGGAACGTTCGTCCCGGCGCGGAAACGACAGATCGACCCGGGGCAGACGCGGGAGCTTCGTCGGCTCGTGCGCGAGAGCGCCGAGGTCATGGTGGGCGACACGCTCATGCTGGGTGCCGTGAGCGGGGCGGTCAGGCGCGTGCTCCCCGTCCCCGCAACCGTCGTGTCGCTTTCGCCCGTCGCTTCTCCCGCTCCGGATGTCGTCGGCCACGGCGCAGCGATGCTTCAGGTTCGTGCTCAGGCCGAGCTCGCCGCCCGCGCCTCGATCAGCGTGCTCGTCCTCGGTGAAACGGGTGTCGGCAAAGAGGTGATGGCCCGCACGATCCACGAGCGCTCGCCACGCGCGGGTCACCCGTTTCTCGCACTCAATTGCTCCGCATTCGGCGAGCAACTCCTCGAAGGGGAGCTCTTCGGGTACGAGCGTGGCGCGTTCACGGGAGCCGTGGAGGCCCGACCGGGGCTGTTCGAAGCCGCGGACGGCGGGACGGTGTTCCTCGACGAGGTGGGCGAGCTCACGCCGCCGACTCAAGCCAAGCTGCTTCGCGTGCTGGAGGCGCGCACCGTCATGCGCCTCGGCGGTCGCAAGCCTCGAGCGATCGACGTGCGCTTCGTCGCTGCCACGAATCGCAACCTCGATGCGGCCGTCGAAAGCGGCGCTTTCCGGCGCGACCTCTTCTATCGCCTCAACGGCCTCAGTTTGACGATTCCGCCTTTGAGGGAGCGGCCGACGGAGCTCGCTCCCTTGGCCCGCGGATTCGTCGAGCTGGCTTGCCGCGAGCTCGATCGGCCCCCCCTCCACCTCTCGGATGATGCAATGGCGGCACTCGCGGCTCATGCCTGGCCCGGCAACGTCCGCGAGCTCCGGAACGCGATGGAACGAGCCGTCGTGCTCTGTCTGGGTGAGGTCATCGAGCCCCTGCACTTGCCACAGGTAGTGGCGAACGCGGCCGCGCCCGCAGGGCTTCGCCCCGAGCCGGCTTTGGAAGCGGACTCAGCCGAGCGTGAGCCCGAGCTCGACGCCGATCGCTACGCGGCGCAGCTCACCGAGCTCGAAAAGGCGCGCATCGTCTCTGCTTTGAAGCAGACCGGCGGAAACCAGACGGAGGCCGCCAAGGTGTTGGGCATGGCGCGGCGGACGCTGATCTCTCGGCTCGAAGCGTTGGAGCTTCCGCGGCCTCGCAAGGGAAATCGCTGACGGAGGCGCCTCAACCTGCGAGGCGCCGGAGTCGCTCAGCCGCCGAAATGAGCGTCTCGTCGCGCTTGCAGAAGCAGAAGCGAACGAGGCGCTGCGCGGGCGGCTCCGCGTAAAACGGCGAGAGCGGGATCGCGGCCACGCCGACCTCCGTCGTGAGGCGCCGCGCGAAGGCGAGGTCGTCCTCGGTACTGAGCGCGGAGTAGTCGGCGAGCTGAAAATACGCCCCGGCGACGGGCAAAAGCTGGAAGGGCACCCCGTGCAGGAGCTCGCGAAAGCGATCGCGCTTCTGCTGATAGAACGCGCCTAGCTCCGCGAGGTGCGCCGGGTGCTCGGCCATGACCTCCGCGAGGGCATACTGCTCGGCCGTGGTGATGCTGAACGTCACGAACTGATGCACCTTGCGGAGCTCGTTCGTGAGCAGTGGCGGTGCGGCGGCCCAGCCGATCTTCCAGCCGGTCGCGTGGTAGCTCTTGCCGAAGGAGCTCACGACGAAGCTCCGCGCGTAGAGCTCTTCGCGACGGAGGACGCTCTGGTGCTTCCTGCCGTCGAACACGATGTGCTCGTACACCTCGTCGGAAAGGAGCAGGACGTTCGTGCCGCGCAGCACGTCCGCGAGCGCGTCGAGGTCGCCCGGCGCGAGCATGGCGCCGCTCGGATTGTGGGGAAAATTGATCACGAGCAAGCGCGTCCGCGCCGTGATCGCATCGGCGACGCGCTGCCAATCGACCGAAAAACTCGGCGAAGTGAGCGGCACGTGCACGGCGCGCGCGCCCTGAAGCAGCACCGCGGGCTCGTACGAATCGTAGGCCGGGTCGAGGACGATGACCTCGTCGCCGGGCCGAACCACGGCGGCGATCGCGTCGAAGATGGCCTCGGTCGCGCCGCTCGTGATCGTGATTTCCGTCTCCGGGTCGACGCGCCGGCCGTACGAGCGCTCGAGCTCGATCGCGATCCGTTCACGCAGTGCGGGCACACCGGCCATCGGCGCGTACTGGTTCTTGCCGTTCGCGACGTGCCGGGCGAGGGCGAGCTTGAGCGCCTCGGGAGGGTCGAAATCGGGAAAGCCCTGGCCGAGGTTCACCGCGCCGTGCTCGTCCGCGAGCCGTGACATCACGGTGAAGATCGTCGTTCCGACGGCGGGCAGCTTCGAGTCGATCACGGCTCTCGTAAGCTTAGCGCGTCGCCGTCGCGGTCGCCCTGCGCGACTCTGCGTGAAGGTGCGCTAGCGCGGCGGCTTCGTCGTCGTGAAGAGCGCGTCGTTGCTTGCGTTCGTCGGCCCGAACCAGCGAATGGCGTCGGCTTCGTTGTCGAACACGTCGGCGCGGCCGCCCGAGTCACGGCACAGGTTCCGGAACTGCAAGACCTGGATCGCCGACTCGCCGACCAACACGGCGACCGGGATCCCAGATTTGGCCGCGGACGAGAAAAAGCCGGCCAGCGCTTCACGGGTCTTCGGGCCGAAAACGGGGGGCGCCTTCCGAAGATCGAAGATGACGCCCCGGTAGGGCGAGTCGGGATAGAGGACGTTCTGCGCCAGGTAGTCCGACATCTGGCGCGCGCTGCGGGCGCCGTCCTCCGGGCTCAGATCGGGGCGGACCCAAACTTGGCAGGTCGCGATGCCGTGCCGCGCCGAGATGAGGTGGTTGTCGCCTTCGGAGAGCTTCACGCGGTATTCGAGCGGCAAGTGCGCCGTTGAGAGCCCGCGAATCTACACGAGCCGTCGCGCCTCAGCCCAGACTGTAGCTGCTTTTGTGCCGAAAGCCCGAGCCGGCGCTACGCTTTCAGCTCGACGATGGACGCCCGAGCGAGCCCCCCTACGCGCCGCTGGGAGCCCGGCCGATGGGTCGCTCGGGCTCTCTGCGCCGTGTTCGCCATTTTGGGCGCTCTTCCGCTCATGGCGGCAGCCGCGCTTTCCAGTGGGCCGCTCACACGCTGGGCCGAACGCGAGACGGCGCGGGTGCTCCGCCAGGAGCTCGGGGTGTCGGCGCGCTATCGGGTTTCGCTTCGGCTCTTGCCGCTGCGGCTAGCGATCGTCGATCTGGTCGTGCCCGCGTCGGACGGGGGCTCGCCGGCCCTCGTCGCCGAGTCCGTGACGGTGGCGCCGCGCGTGTTCGCGCTGTTCGGGGGTCGCCTCGACCTGGGCGAGATCGAGCTCAAGCGGCCACGCGCCCGGATCGTCGTCAAAGACGGGAAGGTCCAGAACGTTGCCTACCGTCTGCCCGACAGCAAGCCGGGTCC
>Ga0070682_100001739_pt1 | contig 12109 bp, 13 predicted proteins | sample KBSC63LmetaG_FD_64668 | JGI IMG/M metagenome (GOLD analysis project Ga0070682, IMG submission 64668) | Corn rhizosphere microbial communities from Kellogg Biological Station, Michigan, USA - KBS C6-3L metaG | ecosystem: Host-associated > Plants > Roots > Rhizosphere | place: USA: Michigan... | reverse complement strand
GCGAACGGGAACACGCGCAAGAGGTCGTAGTGAACGCGCGCGCCGACGCGCAGCGGGTTCCGCATCTTCTTGGCCTCGGGCCCGTTGAGCCAATCCATGATCTGCCGCGCGCGGTAGGCGATCTTGTCGGGTGCGGCGTACTCGTGGAAGTAGAGGCGATGCTGCGGGATGTCTTTGCGGTACTTGACCGTCTTCACGTCACCCTCTTCGGGGTGCAGCATGATGAACAGTCGCTTGACGACGTCGACGTTGAGCGGAACGCGCTTGCGCTCACCGAGGTCGCGCACGTAGGCGATCGCTTGACGGTGGCGGCGGATCTCCTCGCACACCGGCTGCATGCTCGAGTCGGGCGTGGAGCTCGGCGACGGATCCATCGCGGCGCGCAGCTCCTGGAAGGTGTAGACGACGCCTTCGAGGGCGCTGTCGTGGTGGATCCACGACATCTCGAGCGTCTCCTCGTATTCCTTCTTCAGGGACTCGGACGCAGTGCCGAGCCGCTCCAGAATGCGGCGATAGCGTTCCTCGACGCCCTCGGCCACGGGGGGCAGGGGGGCAGCCGGGGGCGGGGTCGGCCGGTGCGGCGGCGGCGGCGGCAGCTGCACCGAGACGGGGTTCTTCGATGGCGAGTCGGCGTGTCGCACGCCCACCAAGCGGTGGATCAAAGGCTGGGACGAACCCGTGTGCCGCGTCGTGCCCGCTTGATTCGGAACGGCGGAGGGGTCGTACACGCGCGCTGAGCCCATCCGGAGCCCGTCGACGCGTTGGGCGGCGCGGGTAGCGCGCGCGACCTTGCTCTCGCGGAGGCGGCGTGCGGCTTCGCGTTCGGCGCGCAGCCGTTCACGCTCGGCGTCCTTGGCCTTGCGGTACGCTTCGCGCTCCGCTTCGCGCCGCGTGCGCTCCTCTTCCTTCGCCTTGCGCAAGGCCTCTTTCTCGGCTTCGCGCTCCGCAATGAGGCGACGCTTCTCGGCCTCTCGCTCGGCCTTCTCGCGGGCCTTCTGCGCTTCGGCTTCCTTCTTCTTCTTCGCCTTCTCGGCTTCCTTCAACGCAAGCTCGCGCTTTTTCTCTTTCTCGCGCTGAGCCTTTTCTTTTTCGCGCTCCTTGCGCTCGCGCTCGCTGTCCTTCTCGCGCTGGGCCTTCTCGCGCGCTTTGTCCTTCTCGCGCTGAGCCTTTTCTTTTTCGCGCTCCTTGCGCTCGCGCTCGCGTTCCTTCTCTTTTTGAGCGCGTTCGCGCTCGCGGAGGAGCTTCGCCTTCTGAGCGAGCTTGGCCTTCTCGGCCTTGGAGGACGCGGCTTTGGCCTTGGACTTGGACCCTGAAGACTTGGAAGCGCTCTTGGGCTTCTTGGCCGATTTGGCCGCACGGCCGGCGGGCTTCTTGCGCGCGCTGGCCGGCTTGCTCCGGGGGTTCCGGTCTTTGGCTTTGCTGCGCTGCTTCGACTGTTTCTTGCGGGCTGACATTGACGACGACAGGCGCGGCCAGACCCCCGGCTTCGCCAAAAAAACTATATAAAACGATGCGTTGCGGTTCGGCCGGCCGCTCGGGTCGGGGTCCTCGCTGGACCTCCGGGTCCAAAGAGCCCCGAATGGGAGCGCAAGCTAGTCGCGCCTGATGCAACACGTCAAGGCAAAGCGCAGCGGGGCCGGCCGGTGGTCAGGCCGGCTAGGTCGATCCAGGCCGGGCTATTTACTGAAATAATCCGGAAAGATCTCGCTGTTTGCCAGCGGACCGGAGCGAGCGGTCAAAAGCTCGACCCCGGTCGGGGTGACCAGGACGGTGTGCTCGAACTGCGCCGACCAGCGGCCGTCGGCGGTCACGGCGGTCCACTCGTCGTCGAGGATCCGGACCTCGTGGGTCCCGAGGTTGATCATCGGCTCGATCGTGAAGGTCATCCCGGCCTTGAGGCGCAGGCCCTTACCGCGCGTCCCGTAGTGCGCGACCTTTGGCTCGTCGTGGAACTTGCGGCCGATGCCGTGACCGACGAAATCCTCCACGACCGAGCAGCCTCGCGCTTCGGCAAATTCCTGAATCGCCGCCCCGATGTCGCCGAGTCGGGCGCCCGGGCGCACCTCGGCGATGCCGAGCTCGAGCGAGCGGCGCGCGACCTCCGTCACGAGCTTCGCTTCTTCGCTCGGCGTGCCGACGTAAAACGTAGCGGACGTGTCGCCGTGAAAGCCCCGGTAGATGTGCGTGATGTCGACGTTGACGATGTCGCCGTCGCGCAGCGGGCGCGCGGACGGGATCCCATGGCAAACCACCTCGTTCAGGGAGGTGCAGATGCTCTTCGGGAAGGGAGGGCTGTCGCCGTTGCGGTAGTTGAGAGGTGCGGGACGTGCGCCCTTCTTGAGGGTGTCCTCGTGCACGAACGCGTTGAGCTCGTTGGTCGTGATGCCGGGGCGAATCAGATCCGCCACCTTCAGCAGCGAGTCGCCGGCAAGGCGACCGACCTCGCGCATGGCGTCGATCTCCTTCGCGCTTTTGATTTCGACCGAGCTCGACCGGAAATGTAAGTCCAACGCCATCGCTCCGCTGTGGGGTAGGGCAGTCTACCTCAGCAACCGCAGTCCCGCATCGCGCTCCACGCTGGCGCGCAGCTCCGGGGTGTCCGGCTCGCAGCGAAAGTGGAGCGCAGCGGCTCCGCCGTCACGGTAGTGCCGGGCGAAGAGCACGACGCGCGCGCCGACCCAACCCGCTCCCGCGCCGTCGACCCAAGCGTAGGACGGGTTCGTCGAGGGAACGTTCAGCACCAGGGGGGTGCCGCTCGGATCCCCGACGAGTGGGGGGCCGTTCCGCGCGAGCGTGATCTCGTAGGCGCCCTTGTGGGCCACGCCCCCGACGCGGGATACGGATTCGACGCGGGCCGGCACGATGAATTCGGCTAGGCGCGTCCGTTCCCGGAGCTTGGGGTCGCGCGCCAGGTTCCGCCCCTCCGGGTCGAAGCCGAACACCGCGGGCGCCAGCACGTCGTCGAAGAGGACGGCGGCTTCGGGCGTGTAGGGCGGAAGCGAAGGATCCGGTCCGCCTACCGCGGTCTGCTTGCCCCCGCACCCGACGGCGGCGGACAGGCCAAGCCAGAGCAGCACGGGGAGGCACCAGGAACGACGGGCGGGCATGGGTTCTTTCGGCACTTCCGCTGGGGCTTTTGGATTTGAATCGGGCTTTAGCATGGCGCCGGCGAGGAAACGGTGAACATCGGGGCGGGCGTCTGCGTATAACGATCGGCCGCTTGAGCGGGCGTGAAGCCCGGTGTTAGGTTGTCGCGGCCCTGAATCGCTCGGAGATGGTAGGAGGAACCCGAAAATGAGGCTCAAGCTTTGGACGGCACTTGTCGTCCCCACCTTCGCATTGTCGGCGCTGTTCGCCGCGCCCGCTGCCCACGCTCAGAAGGGCGCGGAAAAGTCCGCGAAGGGCGCCAGCGGTGGCGCGGTCGCGAAGAAGATCGCTCTTTCCCCAGAAGGCCTGAAGTTCGGCATGGGTCTCGAAGCGATCGCGAAGCTCTACGACAAGACCTTCGACGACGAGTACCTGCCGCTCTACAAGAAGGCTGCGCCCGGCCCCGAGACGGACGCGCTCGACGCCGAGATCAAGCAGAAGAAGGCGGAGGTGCGGCGCAGCAAGCTCGATTTCGGCAAGACGCCGACCGGCGTCGATCAGACGCCGCTCAAGGGCGAGTACAGCTACATGAACGGCGAGAGCATGGCGCGCCTGACGCTGCGCAGCGGCACGGAGCGCTACTTCTTCTTCTTCAACGATCGCCTGTGGAAGGTGTACGACGAGCACAAGCTGAAGAAGGGGACGCCCCTCGGCGACAACTACGCCGGCGCCGTCAAGGTGCTCCAGGGCAAGTACGCGAGCGCGCCCAAGAAGGCCGCTGCGAACCCCGACAAGGGGCAGAGCTTCGACGAGTCGGTGTGGACGACGCCCGACATGGTGATCCGCGCTCTCGATCGCGACTCGATCATGGCGGTCGTGTACGCCGATCGTTCGGTGCAGGAAGACCTGGCGGGTCGCCGCAAGAATCATCCGAAGAACGAGAACGCGATGGATCCGGACGTGGCGAGCGCGCTCAAGAAGAGCGAGCCCCCGCCCGGGCCGCCCGACAAGAAGGGCACGAAGAAGGACACCGGCAACTCGCCGGCGAAGAAGTAGCGCGCCGCAGACGCGAGCGTCGCGCGCTCGCGTCGCGAAGCCAGGACCTCGGAACCGGCGGTGGCCGGTTCCGGGTCGCTTCACTCAGAGCTGTTCGGCGCCCTTGGGGATGAGGGGGCCGGTCGTGATCTCGAGCTTGAGGTCGGGGAAGCGCGCGGCGAGCAGCGGCTCGAGCACGCGGCGCTTGGTCAGCGTGTTTCCGGGGCAGCCCGAGAAGCGTCCGGCCAGGTGCAGGGTGAGGGCACGGTCGGCCAGCGCCACCAAGTAGATCTGGCCGCCGTCGGCCTGAATCAGGGGGCGCACGACGTCGCGGACCACCTCCAAGATTTGGTCCCGCGGAGCGCCCATCAGGGTCAAATACACTAGCACGCCCGGGACCCCGTCGCGGCACCGCTTGCGGTGGGAAAGGCCCCTGGGCTAGAAGCCTGGCGCGGCACCCCCCGGGTGCTAGCGTTCCGCCGCTCTAACCGGCCTCCAACGCCACTTTTCGACAGCGCCCTTTTCGAGGAATTCTCATGGTTCAGATCCGACTTGCCCGCCACGGCACCAAGAAGACGCCGTTTTACCGCATCGTCGTTGCCGAGCACCGCCGCCCGCGCGACGGCCGCTTCATCGAGAACATCGGCACGTTCGATCCCGTAGGGAAGCTCGCGATCGACATGGCTCGCTTCGAGCACTGGAAGAAGCACGGCGCTCAGGCGTCGCACACGCTCGACCGCCTGCTCAAAGCCAAGGCGCGCTCCGAAGCGACTGCGAAGAGCTGAGTCCATTCATGGCGCTCAAAGAACTCGTTGCGACGATTGCCCGGGCGTTGGTCGACGACCCGGAGGGCGTAGAGGTGACCGAGGTCGACGGCGACCGCAGCGCCGTGCTCGAGCTTCGCGTCGGTGACGGCGACATCGGTAAAGTCATCGGCAAGGACGGGCGGACGGCGCAGTCGATCCGCACGGTCCTCCTCGCCGCTTCGACCAAGATCGGTCGCCGGGTTCATCTCGACATCGTCGACTGAAGGCCGCGCGCCCGTGGTGGCCGCGGCTCCGAGGCAGCTCTCGCAAAGGCTGGAGATCGGCCGCATCGGCGCGCCACACGGTCTCACGGGCGAAGTGCGCGTGACGCTGCATTTCGCGGGAAGCGAGGTGTTCGATCACGTCGAGAGCGTCGTGCTCGTGACCGCGACGGGCGAGCGCGAGCTCGCGGTGCACGCCGCGCGACCGCACGGTCCAGGCGTGCTGCTCCACCTCGAAGGGGTGACCGATCGCGACGCGGCGGCGCTCCTTCGCGGCAGTCGCGTCGAGGTCGAGCGGAGCGTCCTGCCGCCGCTCGCGCCGGGCGAGTACTACCTGGTCGATCTGATCGGCGCGAACGTGGTCGGGCCCGACGGTCCGGTCGGCAGGGTGACCGGCATCGCAGCGCACCCGAGCGTGTCGTGCATCGAGCTCCTGCTGACGGATGGTCGCAAGGCCGAGCAGGTGTTGTCCGCGCCGTGGGTGACGCGCGTCGACGTCGATGCCGGAACCGTCGAGCTGTCGAGTCTCGACGGTCTCGTGATTTGACGGTCGGGCTCCGCCGATGCGCATCGCCGTCGTGACCTTGTTTCCCGAGCTCTTCAGCGAGTTCGCGCGCACGAGCTTCGTGGGTCGCGCGGTGGAGCGCGGCGTGCTCGAGCTGTCGTTCGAGAACCTCCGCAGCCATGGCCTCGGTAACCACCGTTCGGTCGACGACACGCCGTACGGCGGCGGCTCGGGCATGGTGATGCGACCCGATTGCGTGGTGGCCGCCATGGACGCGGCCGAAGCGGAACTGGGTGCGCGCGCGCGCCCGCGGCGTATTCTGCTCACGCCCCAGGGCCGCCCGTTCGATCAGGCGCGCGCCAAGGGCCTCGCAGAGGAGCCGGCCCTGGTGCTCGTGTGCGGCCGCTACGAAGGGTTCGACGAGCGCGTGCGCTACTTCGCCGACGAGGAGATCTCCGTGGGCGACTTCGTCGTGACCGGCGGCGAGGTGCCCGCCATGTGCGTGATCGAGAGCACCGTGCGCCTCCTGCCGGGCGTGCTCGGCAACGAAGACTCGGTGCACGAGGAATCGTTCAGTGCGGCGTGCGGCGGGTTGCTCGAGTATCCGCAGTTCACCCGCCCCGCGAGCTTTCGTGGCTACGACGTCCCGGAAGTGCTGCGCGGCGGGGATCACGCGAAGGTGGCGGCCTGGCGTCACCGCGAGGCACGGAGACGGAGCAGCGTTCGACGACCCGATCTGACGCGCCGCTCGCGAGGTGGACGATGAGGCGCGTTTCGGCAGCGCTCGTGCACCATCCGGTGCTGGATCGGCAGGGCGCCGTCGTGACGACGGCCATCACCAATCTCGACCTCCACGACATTTCGCGCAGCGTGCACACCTACGGCCTCGAGGCGCTCTACGTCGTGCACCCGGTCGCCGCGCAGCGCGAGCTTGCGGGGAAGGTGAAGGAGCATTGGACTTCGGGCTCGGGAGCACGCCGCATTCCGGATCGCACGCCGGCGCTGCAAACGCTCCAGATCGTCCACGCGTTGGAGGACGCCGTGACGGCGCTCGGCCCGGGCGCCGAGCTCTGGACGACGAGCGCGAGCGCTCGCAGCGACTCGGTGCCGCACGCCCAAGGGCGTGAGCGCTTGGCTGGCGACGGACCGCCCGTGCTCATCGTGTTCGGCACGGGCTGGGGGCTCGCAGAGGCGGTGTGCGAGCGTGCCCACGTGCACCTCGCGCCGATCTTGTCGCAGCGCTCCGACGGGTACAATCACCTGAGCGTGCGCGCCGCCGCCGCGATCCTGTTCGATCGGCTGCTCGGAGCTCGCTAGCGCTCTCGCTGGGCGCGGCGTCAGCGTCCGGGTCCGAAGCGGCCCGCCACGATGTCCTCGACCTCCCGCGAGCGGACGCGCCCGTTCCATTCGACGAGGGGAGGCAGCACGAGCAAGCCGCCGGGCTTGGCGCGCCGGAGCTCCACGAGCGCCAGTCGCGCCGAGCTTTCACTGCGGGCGTGCACGAGGCGAAGCCGCTTTGGAACCAGGCCGGCGCGCTCTGCGGCCGACAGGAGCTCGGCGAGAGTGGCTGCCGGATAGCAGAAGCTCGCCCGTGCGCGAGGCCCAGAGAGCGCGCTTTGGGCTGCGCGCAAGAACGGCTCGAGCGGCCCGCTTCGAGCTCGGCGTGCGCCGGCGTGGCGCGGCGGCGTGCCACGCGCCGGCGGGAAGAAGGGCGGGTTCGAGACGACGAGCTCACTTTGCCCTACCAGCTCCGCGGGGAGTCGCTGCCGCCCGAGATCGCAGGAGTAGGCGGCGCCGCGCACGCCGTTGCTCGCGAGGTTTTCGCTGGCGAGCGCGACGAACGCGGGCTCGGCGTCGAGCAGTGCGGCGCTGCGGGCCGCGCCGACCTCGACGAGCACGAGGCCGAGTGCCCCGACGCCCGAGCCGAGGTCGACCACGACCGATGCGCAGCGCCCTTCGGCGGCAAAGGCCGCGAGCAAGAGCGAATCCACGTTCACGCGGTAGCCACGCTTCGGCTGCCGGAGGGCAACCCGGCCGCCGAGGATGCTGTCGGTGGTGATATCGTCCGCTTTCAACTCGCCGAGGGTACCTGATTGGGTCCCCGGCGACGCTCGACCTTCAGCGCAGAGACACCTAGAGTCGGATGGCCATGCAGCCCGAGGGCAGCCCCCGCCGCCACGAGTCGGCGCTCCTCCGGCGCTGGGCCCTCGCGGGGGCTCGGCACGGCCCGGAGTGGTTCGTTCGGTTCACGCCGCCGATCATCGGGGGCCTCTTCGCGCTGGTGCTGCCGGACGAACGGCGCCGCGTGCTCGCCGCCCTGCGCCGCGTGCACGGGCCGCGCGCCCCGCTCGTCGAAGCCCGTGACGTGCTCAAGACGTTTGGCGACTACGCAGCCTGCATTGCCGAAGGGCTTGGCTCCGAGCGGCCGGAGGCGGCCCAGGCGCGCGTGGAGGTGCACGGCCGGGAGCACCTCACGCAGGTGCTCGCCGGGGGGAAGGGGGCCGTGATCGTCACGGCGCACGTCGGCCCGTGGGACGCGGCCGCGCGCATGCTCCACTCCGACCTGCAGGCGCGCGTGATTCTGGTCATGGAGCCCGAGCCCGACGCCGAGGCGCGCGCCCTCCACGACGAGGTGCGGCGTCGGGCCGGGGTCGAGGTGCTGCCGATCGGAGCCTCGCCGCTCGATGCACTCCCGCTGCTCCGGCACCTCAGGGCCGGCGGACTTGCCGCGTTCCAGCTCGACCGCTCGGCGCCGAGCTCCCGCCTCCTGACGACCCAGCTGTTCGGTCGCCCGTTTGCCGTGCCGGAGGGGCCGTTTCGTATCGCGGCCTTGGCGCACATCCCCGTATTGCCGCTGTTCGCGGCACGCACCGGCTATTTTTCCTACACCATCGAGGTGGGGGAGCCCCTGCGTGCGGCGGAGCCCGCGGGCGAGCCCGAGCTCGCGCACGTCGCCGCGCAGGCAGTTCGCCACCTCGAGCGGTTCATCGCCGCCCACCCGACCCAGTGGTTCCACTTTGGCGACGGCTGAGCGGCGGTGCTACCTCTCGCCGCCCCATGTCTTCCCCCCACCTTCACTTCGGCCTGCCCCGGCTGAAGGGCCGCCTGCCCGAGTACGCGAAATCATTCGATCTGCTCGAAGTGCAGTGCGAGCCCGCACCGCCGACCCCGAAGCACCTCGGGCGGATGAAGCGTGAGGTGCCCGAAGGCTTTCAGTTCGTCGTCGTGGCGGGGCGATCCATCGCCGAGCTCGCGAGCTCGGCGCCCGATGCGGCGCTCGTCGAGGCCACCCGCAACGCGGCCCAGGCGCTGGAAGCGCGCTTCGTCCTGCTGCGCACACCGGCGAGCGCCGGACCGAGTGCTCGCACTCGAGCCCGTCTCGCGCGACTTTGCGAATCGTTTGCTGGCGCGGGGCGGGGCATCGCCTGGGAACCGCGCGGCATGTGGACGGACGAAGAGGTGGTCGAGGTCGCCGCGGAGTTGGGGGTCACGCTGGTGCGGGACGTCGCGGAGCACGACGCTCCTCCAGGGCCGGTCGTCTACACGCGTCTGCTGGCGCTCGGGCGCAACCAGCGGCTCGGCTCCGGTGCGATCGAGCGGGTGAGCGAACGTCTCGTCGACGCGGAGGAGGCGTTCATCGTCATCGAAGGAGACGGGCCTGGCGGGGTGGCCAAACGGCTCCGGGCGAGCCTCGGGCAGCTGCGGGAAGACAACGCCGCCTTCGGCGACGACGACGAAGACGAGGATGAGCTCGGCGACGACGAGGACGCCGAGGACGGCGACGACGACGCCACGGACGACGATGGCGACGGCGACGAGCCGGACGACGCATGAGGACCCGCGCTGCCGCGCTCGCCACGGATGAACGCGTCGAGGAGCTGGCCTCCGAAGAGCTCGTGCGCTCGAAGAGCGCCGTCGCCGCGGTGGTTGCCGGCTTCTTCGCGGCGGCCGGTGCGGCAGACGACGTGCTGCTCGGCCCGGTCACGCTGGTGGTTGCGGGCGTCGGCAGCGGTGGGCGCGCCTACGACGGCCGATTGCGACAGCCCGGCCTCGGTGCTCGTCGCCCTCGCGGCTTCGTGAGCGACGAGGTGCCGCTCGCGTCGCGCGTGGCGCTGCCGACGAGTGTCGCCGCGCTCACCGTGGCCCTCGCCTACGATCGGCGCGCGACGCTGACGGCGGTCGCTCGCGTGGGCGCGCGCGAAGCCGTCCGCGTGGGATCGCCCGAGCGCGCGCGCCTGCTCGAACGCATTGCCGCCGCCGGTCCCGCGGCGCTCGGCGAGTCTTCCTTCGTGAGGCCGCTCTTGCACGTGGCGAGCCCGAGCGAGGGCGGACTCATCACCCCCGCCGATTTCGTGGCTACCGAGGACGTAGCAATGGAAGCCAAGCTGCGCCGGTCGGCGGGCGAAAAATCGCTCGAAGCGCCCTGGGCGGACGCGAAGGCCGAGCCCGTCGCTCCGGGCGGGGAACGTCACGGGATCTGTGCGGTGGATGCCAACGGCGTGTACGCGGCGCTTTGCTACGAGCGCATTGGAACCGGCCTGCCCGTGCCGGGGCTCGGCCTGATTGCGGCTCTTGGCGCCGTGCCCGTGCGACGCGGCACGCCGCGCATCACGCCCGGTGCGCGCCTGCCCGCCTTCGCGCCCGTGGCGATCCGGTGCGACGACGGCAACGCGCCGCTCGAGGCGACCGCGACGCTCCAGGCGGGACCGCGTGCACGCAAGTCACACCTTTCGATCGCGCGCGGCAACGGCCGCTGGCTCGTCGTCACGCGAAGCTGAACGCCGCGGCGCCTTTTACTGCGCCGACGCGAGAGTCTTGCTCGGCGGCGGCTGTCCGTGCTTCCAGGCGTGGGTCTTCGCGTACTTCCACGTGAGCGCGGTGCGCTGCGTGCCGAGGGCTCCGTCGCGGAGATTGTTCTCCTCCTCCGGATCCTTGCGAATGTCGTAGACTTCCTCGTTGGGCGGGTTGTCGGTCAGGATGACCTTGATGCCGTCGGGAAAGAGCGCCGCGCGCGTCGTGTCGCGCTCCATGTACACGATGCGCTCGTTCTTCGGCTTCTGGCCGGCGAGGAGCGGCACGAGCGAATCGCCCATGAGGTAACCCGGCGTGCCGACGCGGAGCGCATCGAGGATGGTGGGCCCGAGGTCGAGCAGAGACACGTACGTGTCGTCCTTGCGTGGCTTCACGCCGGGGCACTCGATGACGATCGGGATCCGCACGAGGACCTCGTAGAGGGCCTTGTTGTGCGTGCGCAGGCCGTGCTCACCAAAGGCCTCCCCGTGGTCGGCGGCGAGGATCAGCATGGTGCGATCGGCGATGCCGAGCTCGCGGATCTTTTGGCGCAGCCGCCCGATCCACTCGTCGGCGTAAGCCACCTCGTGCATGTAGGCGTCGTGCTTCCCCCGCGTTGGCTTGCCGTGGTCGTAGTACGGCTCGTGGGGATCCATGATGTGCATGTAGTAGAAGAAAGGCTCGGGGCCCTGCTTCTTCAGGCGGTCGAAAGCGTGCTGCATCACCTCGGGCGTGCCCTTCAGCACGTCGCCGTCGTCGAACAGGAAATGCTCGGAAAAACCGCGGACGAGCCCGCTCGGTTCCGAGAGCACGAGTGGCAGCGCGCTCGCCTGCGCGCTCGTCACTCCGCGCTGCGCGAGGAGCTCCTGCACGCGCGGCAGCTTGTCGGTCTGATAGGAAGGCTTCCCGTTCGAGGCGAGCTTCGTCGATTTGAGCATCGACAGATGGCGGCCGGTGAGCAGCGCCGCGAGGCTGTAGCGCGTGCCGGTGCTGAAGCTGCGCGCTTCGGAGAAGAAGACGGCGCTCTGGCGGAACTCGTTCAGATTCGGGAGCGATGCGGCATATTTGGGCGAGAAGACGTCCGCGCGCAGCGCGTCGACCGTGACGAGGATGACGATGCCGCCGGGCGGGAGGATCCCCGGCACGCTCGGCCTCACCTCGGCTCGGTGGGCGCGTGGTGTGAAGGCGGCCTTGAGCTCGCGTGGGACCGAGGTCTTTCCGGGCTTGGGGCGCGGACGCAGCGAGATGAGCGGGCGCGCCAAATACGCCGTGTCGCGCTCGAGCAACTCCGTCCTCACGGCGCTCGGTGGAGCGATCGCGAGGCTCGCGGTTGCGCCCGCCACCAGGACGGCGAGCGCCGCCCACGCACCGCGGGGGCTCACGGCTGAAATGGCGCCGGCGGCGCGCCCGTGGAGCACGAGGCCCGTGAGCGACGCAGCGAACAGCGTGGCGCCAGTCGCGGCGATCCAGAGGTGCCCTCCGCGGTAGTCGTTTTGAAGGACGTAGTCGTTGAGCACGATGAGCGCGAGCGCCGCGCCGACGGCCGGTGCGCGCAGCCGCGGTCGAGCGGGGAGCTGGCTCGCGAGCGCAGCCGCGGGGATCGTGAGGGCGAGCGCCGCGCACAGGAGCGGCAAGGCCCACTCGGCGCGCGCGCCGAACCATCG
>Ga0070682_100001733_pt1 | contig 12133 bp, 10 predicted proteins | sample KBSC63LmetaG_FD_64668 | JGI IMG/M metagenome (GOLD analysis project Ga0070682, IMG submission 64668) | Corn rhizosphere microbial communities from Kellogg Biological Station, Michigan, USA - KBS C6-3L metaG | ecosystem: Host-associated > Plants > Roots > Rhizosphere | place: USA: Michigan... | reverse complement strand
TGGCGCTCGAGCAGCGAGCCGAAGAAGCGGTAGCCGTCGTGCGGCGAGCCGTAGAACATCGTGATGCCGCCCGTGCCGAGCACGAGCGCGAGGTTGAACTTCTCGAACTCGTCCTTCGCCGGCTGGTGGATCGTCGTGATGATCGTCTTGCCGGTCTTCTTCGCGAGATCGTGCAGGAGGCTCACGAGCGCCGCCGTGTCGTCGGCGGCGAGACCGCTCGTCGGCTCGTCGAGGAACATGATGACGGGGTCCGTCACGAGCTCCATCGCGATGTTCACGCGCTTGCGCTGGCCGCCCGAGAGGATCTTCTTCTCGGGCCGTCCGATCTGCAGGTGCGCGACGGTCTCGAGGCCGAGCTGCGCGAGCGTGGTGTCGACGCGCCGTGCGATCTCTTCCTCGGAGTAGTCGGGGGGCAGCCGGAATTTCGCGCTGTAGCGCACGGCTTCCCACACCGTGAGCTCGGGATGCACGATGTCGTCCTGCGGCACGTAGCCGATCGACCCGCGCAAGGCGTCGTAAATGGCGTAGAGATCCTCGCCGTTGATGCGCACCTGCCCGCCCGTCGGCGGCAAATAGCCGTTCAACGTGAGGAGCAGCGTCGTCTTGCCCGCGCCGCTCGGTCCCATGAGCGCGATGAAGTCGCCGGGCAGCGCCTTGAAGCTCACGTGGTCGAGCAGCGTCTTGAGCTCGCTCGGGTTGTCGCGATCGGGCACCTGCGAGAGCAGATCCCAGGCTTCGATCTCGTAGAGGGGCCGCCCCTCCCAGTGCGCGGCGTCTTCGACGACGACGTTGACGCCCTGGCCCTCGACCTGGAGGACGAGCGGCATCGGGCCGATGAAGACCTTCTCGCCGTGCTGCACCGGCACGCGCTGGCCCGGCGGGATGCGCTGGCCGCGCACGTAGGTGCCGTTGGCGCTCCCGCGATCCTCGAGGAAGAGCTGGCCGCCGATGCTGTGGAGCAGCGCGTGGCGACTCGAGATCTGCGGGTTCGCGATCGGGATGTCGTTGTCCGGCGTGCGGCCGATCGTCTTTTGCGTGCCCGCGCCGCCGTCGAGCTTGAGCTCGCCGATGATGGTCTTGTGCTTGGGCTTCACGGGGCCGGAATCGGACGGCGTCGCGCCCGGCGTGGGACCCGAGGCCACGCCGTGTGGCAACGGCGCGGCCGGCGCGGGCGCGGGCGAAAACTGCTGCGCGGCGCCCGTCATCGCGGGCGGGGCGGCGCCGCTCGCGACGCCGAGCCCTTGGGCGAGCTGCTGCACGAGCGAGGCGGGCAGCGACACCGGGCCGAGCGCGACGAACGCGTGCTGCCCGAGCGGGTGCGGCTGGTTCGGCGGGACGCGCGCGCTGTCGACGTAGGTGCCCGACGTCGACGAGTGATCGATCACGGCGAGCGGCTGGAGCTGGAACGTGGCGTGGCGCGCCGAGACGTTCGGGTGATGGATGACGACGTTGCTCTGCGCCGGCTCGCGGCCGAACACGATTTGGCCGGGTGCGGGCGGCGCCTTGCCCACCTCGAGCAGCATCAGCGTGATGGCCGGGTGCGCGTTGGGGATCGACGTCTGGCCGACGACGAACTGCGTCCGGAGGTCGAACGGAACCGTCGAGCCCGGCGCGACGGGCGCGCCGTTCGCGTACGTGGGCCCGGCACCGAGATCCTGGAGGAGGAGTGTGCCGCCGCCCTGATGGACGATGCGGGCGTGCTCCGGCGCGACACCCGGCCCTCCCAGGCGAATGTCGGCGTGCGGCGCGCTCCCGATGGTGATGGTCTGTTTGCCGAATCCGGGGACCATGGAGGTAGGAGCTTAGGCCACCCCGCCGGCAGTGGGGAAACCGCGGCACCGGACCCCTACGGCCTTGCGGCCGAAGCCTATTTCTACGCGTGGCGAAGGCGCGGGAGGCGCCTTATGTTGGTGGGTATGACGGAAGCGTTCATCGTCGATGCGGTGCGAACGCCGCGGGGGCGCGGCAAGGCTGGCAAAGGGGCCCTGAGCGGTATCCACCCGCAGGAGCTCTTGGCGCAAACCCTGGTGGAGCTCGTGCGGCGCACGGGCGTGCGGGCCGAAGAGCTCGAAGACGTCGTGGTCGGCTGCGTCTCCCAGGTGAAGGAGCAAGGCGCGAATCTCGCGCGCAACGCCGTGCTCGCCGCAGGACTACCCGACGTCGTGACCGGCGTGACGCTCAATCGGTTCTGCGGGTCGGGCCTGCAGGCGGCGAACTTCGCCGCCATGGGCGTGATGAGCGGTCAACAAGACCTCGTGGTCGGCGGCGGCGTCGAGAGCATGTCCCGCGTCCCGATGGGCGCGGACGAAGCGATGATGGACGGCCTGAACCTCGAGCTCCGGAAGAAGCTCTTCCAGGTGCCGCAGGGCATCAGCGCCGATCTGATTGCGACGCTCGACGGCACGACGCGCGAGGACGCCGATCGCTTCGCGCTCTCGAGCCAACAGCGGGCCGCGGTCGCCATCCAGGAAGGGCGCTTCAAGAAGAGCCTTTTTGCGGTGAAGGACGCCGCCGGCAACGTCGCGCTCGAGCGCGACGAGCATCCGCGCGCCGACACGACGCTCGAGGGCCTCGCCAAGCTCGAGCCTGCGTTCCTCAAGATGGGCGCGGCCCCGGTGGGCCCGAACGGCGAAACGCTCGATCAGCTCGCGCTCGCTCGCTATCCAGGGGCGAAAGCCATCAATCACGTTCACCACGCCGGCAACTCGAGCGGCATCGTGGACGGCGCGGCCGCAGTGCTGTTCGCCTCGCCGGCCTACGTCAAGAAGGCCGGCCTCAAGCCGCGCGCGCGCGTCCGCGCCCTGGCCACGATCGGCAGCGAGCCGATCATCATGCTGACGGCGCCGGCCCCCGTTTCGGAGCGCGCGCTCAAGAAGGCGGGGATGCAAGCCAAGGACATCGATCTCTGGGAGATCAACGAAGCGTTCGCGTCGGTGCCGCTCAACACGATCCGCCGGCTCGGCATCGATCCGGAGCGCGTGAACGTGAACGGCGGCGCGATCGCGCTCGGTCACCCGCTCGGCGCGACGGGCGCGATCCTGCTCGGCACGGCGCTCGACGAGCTCGAGCGGCGCGGGCTCGCGACGGCGCTCGTCACGCTGTGCATCGGCGGCGGCATGGGCGTCGCGACGATCATCGAGCGCGTCTGACGCGAACGGAGGCCGTCAGAGCTCTTCCTCTCCGGTCTTGCAGTACTCGACCGCGAACGTGCCGTGCACGGCGCAGCCGCTCGTCGAGTCGTCCGAGGCAACGATGATGGGGCAGGAAAAATCAGCGAGCAGGGCGCCCTTCTTGAGCGTCGTGACGGCACCTATCGTGCAATCCGGAAATGGGTCGGCCGTATGCAGCGCGAGCGTCTGCGGCGAATAGAATTGCAATGCCGCGCTCGACTTGGCGCCTGAGCTCGTGTCGATCTTGCCGCTGAAATTCAGCGCGATACGTTGTTTGGTCGCCGAATCGTAGCCGCTGACTTCGGCGCTGAACGAGCCATCGGCCCTGACCGTGCAGTCGACGCCGACCTCAGCCGTCCCGTCGGGGAGCGTTTTCCCCGGTGCGGGCTGGCCGAGCGTGTAGGTGGCGGTTCCGCTAGCGCCCGCGGGGCAGGCGCGGCTGCCGATGTCGGCGTCGATGGCGGCCTGCTGAGGCGGGGAAAGCGAAATCGAAAGTCCAACGGCGGCCGGCGTCGCAGGGCCACCCGTTCCGCCCGTTCCGCCCGTGCCCCCGTTGTTCTGCGGGCCCGAGCCGCCGCCACCTTGCCCCGAACCACCGCTGCCGCCCGACGTGGTCATGCCGCCGGTGCCGGCGTCGTCACTCGGGTCATCTCGCGAGCTACCGCCACAGCCGACGGCAACGAACCCGACCAAGACGCTCGAAGCAAGACCCAACCAAACCCCGTTCATGAGCATATCGTACACGATCCGGTTGGCGACGCCACCTCCCTGCGCCGCCGGTGCACGCGGATCCGACCCTAAAACCAGCTCGGAAACAGCCGCGCCGTCGCCGACCGCAACGCAACGGCCGGGTTGTGTTTGCGGGCGGGCCGATAGAGCTCGCCCCACGAGCTCACGCTCGCGTCGAACAGATACTCGGAGACGAGCTTGCCGCGCGGTGCGAAAAAGCGGCAGAAATGCAGATAGCCCGCGTCGGCGATGCGCTGGGCCTCGCTCGGGTGGTCGAGGTAGTAGCGCACGCGCTCGACCAGAGTCTCGTGGCGCGCGTCGCTCTCGACGTAGTGGACGCCCGCCTTCAAGCCGCCGTTCAGGAAGTCGATGTCGTCGAACGGCGGCGCGATGACGAGGCAGCGCGCGGCGAGCCCCTCGAACAGCCGGTAGGTGAGCTTGTGGTTGCCCCAGGGCGCGAGACAGATCCGCGTGTCGGCGAGTCTTCGCGCGTGCTCCTTCGGGTCGATGCGCGGCACCGTCAGCTCGGGTGGCGGCTCGCGCGGGCACTGCGCATCCGGGGAGAGCCCACCTTCGAACGGGAGTCCGGAGCCGCGCAAGAGGGCGATCAAGCGCTCGCGGCCTTCGGGAAAGTAGAGCTTGCCGGTGGGCGTGCCGTAGAAAATCGCGCCACGGCTGCGTTCGGCGAGGGGCGCCCCGGGATGAGGGGTGATGGGCCGGATCATCGGGGGCAGGTAGCCGAGACGCGAAAGCAGCTCGCTCGGAACGGCGCGCTTGTCCGTGGGCCAATGGTTCCTGAGAAATAGGCGCGCCTTGTCGCGGAGCGGCGGCAAAAGCTTCTGAAACGACATGCTGTCGGAGTCGCAGAGCTGATAGATGACGACCTCGCGCGGGAAGGTCACGAGACGCGCGTTCTCCGCTTCATCCGCGGGCGCGCGCAGCGTGGCGCCGCCGAGGCCGTGGAACCAGACGTCAGCGCGTGTCGGAATGGGGTCGGCGGGCGCGCCCTCGCTCACGCGGTGCCCCGCGTGAACCAGTGCCGCGCGGATGTCGCGGGCGCGCCGGCTGGTGCCCCGATCCTCCGCGCTGAAGTGGAACCACATCGGATCCCATGCGCAGGCTTCAGCCGATGCGCGCGCTGAACTCCACCGGTCCGAAGCGCAGGATCGAGCCTTGCGGTACCGGCGACCAGACGCCCGGCGACAGGCGGTTGCCGTTGACGAGCGTGCCGTTGTTGCTGTTCTCGTCGCGAACCCAGAGCTGGCCGCCTTCGAGCTTGAGCGTGGCGTGCACGCTCGAAACGCGGCCCTCGCTGAGGACGATGCCGCACTGCGAGGCGTCGCGTCCGGCGCGCATCTCTTGACCGGCCATGACCGTGAAGATGCCGGCCTGACCCTGGAGCGTCGCGCTCGTCGCGCCGCCGTACGGGCTCGGCGGCTGCGCCTGCGGCGGCGGGGCGGCAACGCCGAGGCCCGGCTGGCCCGACGCGCCGTACATGAACTCGGGGCTCGGCGCGGCCGGGGCGCCGTAGCCGGGCGGGGGTGCGTAGGCGGGCGGCGCGGCGTAACCGGCGTGCCCGGCCGGAGCGGCAGGGGCCGGACGCTTCTTGCCGCCGCTCTTGAAGAGCACGACGACGAGCAGCGCGAGCACCACCGCGCCGAACGCGGCGCCGAGGATCAGCATCAGATTGAGCGGCGGGGTCGTCCCCTTGAGGCTCAGGATCGTGTCGGCGGTGAGGCCGCTCGTCCGGTGTGCGCGGTTGTCGTAGACGACCATGCGCACGACGGCCTGCTCGCCCGAGCCGGCGAGGATCTTGTCCTTGTCGGGCGCTTCGACCTCCACGTAGGTGTCGCTCGCCTCGATGGCGGTGCCCTTCATGCCCATCGCGATGAGCTGCTGCTGGGTGCGCTTGGCCGTCTCGATATCGCGACCGACGAGGCCCGTCGGCAGGGGTTGCCCCGAGGGGAGGAAGTAGACCTCGGCGCGGCTCTTGTCGCCGCCCCAGCAGAAGTCGCCGTAAATGCGGAAGCGGCCGCCCGGATAGACGGCGTGCGTCTTCGCGATCTCGCCGGAGTACGCGGTGTTCACGTCGAGCGGCCACGTCGTCGGATCGATGCCGACCGGCACGTCCTTGAACGTGTTGTCGCCGAGAACCGGCTGCTGCATGTTGTTGAAGAAGAGCTTGAACGTCTGCGTGACGGTCGGTGCGACGCACGCGACCTTCCAGCGCACGATGCTCATCTTCGAGAAACGCGTGCGCACCGCGCCGACGATCGTCGCCGCGCGCGCGCCGCCGCCTTCCTGTACGACCGTGAAGAAGCCGCCGATCTCGGGGTTGGCGAGATTTTGCATGAACTCGAGCGAGTTCTGGCGAAACTCGTCGATGGTCTTCGCGGGGAAGTAGATGCTGATGGCGGGGACCGGCGACTTCGGGAGCGCGGTGTTCTCCTCCGGGAAGCGGCCGCCCGTGAGGTACTGCTGGAGCTGCAGCGCGCCGGGCCCCGTGGTCGCGGGATCGGCGCCGCCGAAGCCGCTCGAGAGGACGACGAGGGCCTGATGCAGCGGGACCTTCACGTCCTCCCCCACGTTGCCGAGTGAGCCGAAGCCGTCGGTCGCCGCGGTCTTGATGATCGTGAGCAGCGAGCGGTTGCGGCCGCTCGACGCGAACGTGTCGGGCACGCTCTGGATGAAGGCGGCTCCGGTTTTCTGCCCGCCCGTCAGCCACTTCGAGTCTTTGACGACCTGCCGGTCGTTGAAGAACATCAGATCGATGATGTCGTTCGGGCCGAGGCTCGCGACGAGCTGCGCGGCGACGGCCTTCGCGTCTTCGAAGCTGCGGCCCATGCGCTTGTCGGCGTCGATCAAGACGAGCCACGCCGTACCCACGCCGGGCAGCTGCTGGCTGTCGCCCCACGAGGCGTGGCTCACGTACTTCGCCGGAAAGTCGCTGCCCTCGACCGAGACCGTGAAGATGGCGCTCGGTGCGGGGAACGCGAACGGCACGTAGAGTGCGCCCGGTTTCTCGAGCGCCTGGCTCATGCAGTCGAGCTGGCCGTTGCCCGTGAGCCCCGCGCAGCTCGCCGTCGCGTCGCTCACGCGCTTGCTCTGCGAGATTTCGACGACCGTCGTGAGGACGGGGTTGCCGTTTTGGAGCGCCGCCCGCGGATCCACGCGCAGGATGTGCGCCTGGGGCGCGGCGGCCGTCGTTCCGGACCAGAGGAGCAATGCTGCGGCGAGCCCGCGCGCGACGACGCGCCCGGCGCGCTTCGCAAGTGCCGTGCCCCAACGTTCGTTATGCATGGGAACCCTCAAACGAGTTTGACGATAGTCACGTAACCGCCGAAGCGAACGACGTCCCCGTCCTTGAGCTCGCGCTTCTTACCGCGCTCGAGCATCAGGTCCCCGACGAAGGTCCCGTTCGTGCTGCCGAGGTCCTCGACCTTGAGCCGTCCGGGGCGCGCGGACGCGAACAGCATCGCGTGGCGCGACGAGGTGGTGCCGTGCTCGAACTCGATGTGCAGCCCAGGAGCCGCGCCTTTGCGGCCGACCAAGTTCTGACCCTGGTGGATCGGGAAGAAGACGCCGAGCTCGTTGCCCTCGTAGCTCACGAGGAAACCGGCGAGGGAGCGTGGCGCGCTCGGGTCGACCTGCTCGGGATCCACGCCGCCCGCGGCGGGTGCCACCGAAGTGCGTGGCGCTGCGGGGGGCTGAGCGGGGGCCTGAGGCTGCTGCGCGGGCGGCGGGGGCGCGGACTGACGCGCCTGAGCTTGCTGAGCCGCGTGAGCGGCCTCGAAATCGTCGTTCGTGGGGGGCGGCGCGGTCGCGGCGTAGGCAGCGTCACCCGGCCATCCGCCGCGTTGTGGCGGTGCGGGCGCGGGGGCTTGTGCATTCGGGCCGACCGTGGCCGCGTAGGGGTTCAAGCCTTCAGGTGAGCCAACGCGCTGATGTTGTGGCGCGGCGGGGTTGAACCCGCCGGCGGGAGCAAAGCCCGGCTGCTGCGGTGCGGGCTGCTGCCACTGCGCGGGCGGTGCTGCCTGTGGGGGCTGCGGGGGCTGACCCCAGCCTTGCTGGGGAGGTGCCGCTTGCGGCGGCTGACCCCAGCCCGCTTGTTGAGGCGGCTGGCCGTGAGGCTGCGCAGGCGGCTGCCCCCACGCGGGTGCCGGAGCGGGCGCAGGCTGCGGCTGACCCCATTGCTGAGGCGGGGGCTGCGCGCCCGGCTGGCCCCATTGGCCTTGGGGCGCCGCGGGGGCAGGGGCAGGTGCACCCCAGCCAGGATTGGGGGGTTGCGCCGCCGGTGCACCGGCTTGCTGCACGGGAGCCCCGCACGACAAGCAGAACTTGTTCGTGGGCTGGTTCTGAGCGCCACAGCGAGCGCAGACGATCATGCGAAAACTCCGGGAGGGGCGAGCATATACGCTCGCGCCATCCAGCGGAACCCCGCGATCAGCGGTCCTTCTCGTCCTGCACGCGGGCTGCCTTGCCGGCGAGGTCGCGCAGGTAGAAGAGACGGCCACGGCGGACGACGCCGCGAGAAACGACCTCGATCTGCTCGAGGCGGGGGGAGTGGAGCATGAAAATGCGCTCAACCCCGACGTTGAAGCTCACCTTGCGAACGGTGAACGTCGAGCGGAGGCCGGCGCGGTGGCGCTTGATCACGACGCCCCGGAAGACCTGGACGCGGAGCTTGTCGCCCTCGACAATTTTGTAGTTGACGGCGACGGTGTCGCCAACCCGGAAGTCAGGGATATCCTTGCGGATTCCGCTGGACTCCAGAGCGTGAATTTTGGACAGCGTCGCGGTCATGGTCTAGCTCGTCTCGTCGGTGGGGCGCGGGATTATGCACTCGAGCACCGTCACGTCAAGCGCCGCCCGTTTCTCAGCGCGCGGGCTACCACGCGCGGAGCGTGACGCGGGCGTCGAATGTGCGCATTTCTGCTGTGCCGCGCCACCCCTGGCCCGCGGGAGTGTAAAAACAGGGGTGGCCTTCGAGCGACTCCTCGTTCCGCTGCGTGACGGGCGCGTGCTCGAGCACGCCTCGGGGTTACTCGTGGTGGACAAGCCGGCCGGCATCCCGGTGCACGGCGGCGACGAGGAGCTCAAGGGTGATCTCGTCTCGCGACTGTCGCGCTGGCTCGAGGCCCAGGGGCACGACGGGTACGTCGGCGTGCACCAGCGACTCGACGAGGGCACGTCCGGCGTCTTGCTCTTCACGAGCTCGCGCGCGCGCAACGTCGAAGTCGCGCGCGCCTCGGCCGAGCGCTCGCTCGCGCGTCGCTACGTCGCGGGCGTGACGCTCAAGTCGTCGCGCTTCACGCGCCGCCTCGAGCAGGGCCGCGTGCGGCTCGAGCACAACCTTGCGATCGACGACGGGCGTGCGCGCGTCGTCGACGGCGCGGGCGTGACGGCGAGCTCGCGCGTGAAGCTCGTCGAGCGGGTGGGGGACCGCGCGCTTCTCGAGCTCGAGCCGGAGACGGGGCGCACCCACCAGCTTCGCGTGCAGCTTTCTCACGAAGGGGCGCCGATCGGGGGTGACGAGCTTTACGGCGGCGAGCCGGCGCCGCGCCTGCTCCTGCACGCGGTGACGCTCGAGTTCGACGGGATGCGCTTCGAGGCGCCGGCGCCGCCCAGCATCGAAGCGTGGGTGCGCGGGCGCGAGCCTTTGCTCGGCGACACGCAGAGCGTCGCCCGCGCGCTCGAGGGTGCGGGGATTCGGCGGGCCCCGCTCGCGCCGTTGACGGACGTTTACCGGCTCGCGAACGAGCTCGGTGACGACCTCCCGGGCGTCACGGTCGACCGGTACGGCGACTTCGCGGTGCTGCTCGTTTCGTCGCAAGAGGCCGAGCGGCGCGCCCAAGAGCTCGCCGACCTGCTGGTCGTGCTGGGCGCGCGCGGCGTGTACTTGAAGCGACGCGTCCGCGGCGACGTGCGCAAAGCCGAGGCCGAGCGCTACCCGCCGCTGCCGCTCGCCGGCGAGGCGGCCCCGGAGCGGTTCGTCGTCGAGGAGCACGGAATCAAGCTGTGCGTGGAGCTCGCGCACGGGCTCTCGACGGGCCTTTTCGTCGACCAGCGCGAGAACCGCCGCCTCGTGCGCGATCTCTCGCACGGCGCGCACGTTTTGAATCTGTTCTCGTACACGTCGAGCTTCTCCGTGGCGGCCGCGCTCGGCGGCGCGCGTCGCGTCGTGAGCGTCGACCTCGCGCATCGAGCGCTCGAGCTCGGGCGCGAGAACTTTCGCCTGAATCGTCTCGACCCGGAACGGCACGCCTTCGAGCAAGCCGACGCGCTCGCGTGGCTCGCGCGCGCCAAGCGCGAGAAGCAGCGCTTCGACCTCGTCGTGCTCGACCCACCGAGCTTCGCGACCAAAGCGGACGGAGCAGCGTGGAACGTCGAGAAGGGCTATGCCCTCGCCGCCGAGCGCGCGCTCGCCGTGCTCGCCCCCGGCGGACGGCTCTTGGCGATCACGAACCACCGCAAGACGTCACTCGGACGGTTGCGTCGCACGCTGCGCGAGGCGGCGTCGCGCGCCGGCGTCAGCGTCGCGCAGCTCAAGGACTTGCCTCCGGTTCTCGACTGTCCCGACGGTCCGGACGGCCCCGTTCCGAGCAAGAGCGTGCTAGTCACGCGAGCGTGAACCGCCGGCCGTACGCGCGCCCCGATGCCCGCACCCGCGAGGCCAAGGCGCAGGGCTACCCCGCGCGCAGCGTGTGGAAGCTCGAAGAGATCGACCGGCGCGCGAAGCTTTTCACCGCGGGGCAGCGGGTGCTGGACCTCGGCGCCGCGCCCGGCTCGTGGTCGCTCTACGCGGCGGAGCGCGTCGGTCCGCGCGGTGCCGTGCTCGCCATCGATCGGCAGCCGATCTTGCAGGTGTTTCCGGAGACGGTGCGCGTCGTGCTCGGCGACGCATTGACGCTCGAGACGCAAGCCTTGTCCGAGCACGCGCCGTACGACGTCGTGCTGAGCGACATGGCTCCGAACACGTCGGGCTCCAAGGTCGCCGACCAGGGGCAGAGCTTCGAGCTCTTCTCGCGCGCGGTGGACGTCGCGCGCGAGCTCGGCCGACCGGGGTCGCACTTCGTCGGCAAGCTGTTCATGAGCGCCGACTTCGAAGCCGCGCGAGACGCGCTGAGGAAGAGCTACGCGAAATGCGTCGTGATGCGCCCGGACGGGACGCGGACTCGGAGCACCGAGGTGTTCCTCGTGGGACTCGGTAAGCGCGCGTAGCGCTTACGAATCGAAGCCCCGAAAGCGCGTGACGCGTCGCTGTCTCGACTCGAGACGAAACGCGAGCGCCAAAGTTTGCTAGGGTCGTGTCCAGCGTGCCTACCAACAAGCTCTGGCTGGAGCACACCGAGCATGCCGCGTGGCAATCGGTCGATGCCTTGCGCGAGAAGCTCGCGCTCGCCGAGCAACGGCAAGCGCGCCTCGCTCCGCCGGTCGAAGGTTGGCAGAGTCTGCTCGACGCACTCGACCGCGCGAAGAGCGAGCACGGCGTCACGGGTGACAGCTACGCCGCGGTCCTGCGCGCGTTGCTCGAGCGCTTGGCGCAGGTCGCCGAGCAGGCGCAGAGCGCCGCGCGCGGCGACTCGCGTCTCGTCGAACAGGGGCCGAGCGTCGTCGAGATCGAACGCCAGGCGTCACGCAGCGCGCGACGCGGCCGCGCCGAGAGCTTCGACGACGAAGAGCGCGTCGGGGAGCCGCCCGTGCACGGCGAAGCGCGCCTCTTCCGAGAGATCCGGGCGCGCTACCAAGAGCTCCTGCGCGGCCGTGGTCGCGAGGGAGCCCCGGGTCTGCTCTCGGACATCGAGGCGCGCCTCGGCGACCTACCCGACGTCGATCCCGGCGAGCTCAGCGACGTGGCCGCGGACTTGGCAGCCCTGGCGCTTCTGCTCACTCGCGGCTCCGCCGACGAATAACCGAGCGAATCCGGTATTTTCCGAAAACTGGTCCGGCCGAGCGACCTGGATGTAGGGGTCGATCGTGCCCCGCCTGCGCCCCTCCCGCCGCCCGAGCGCCTCCGTGCTCGCCATTACGGTCGTGCCGGGACTCGCCGCCGCTCTCGCCTGCTCCGGCAACGAGCTCAAGCTGATGAGCCTCACCGAGCACAGCGCTCCCGCCCTCACCCGCATCAGCGCTCTCCCTACCTCCGCTCCCGCAGCAGCCGCACCGACTCTCACCGCCGCCGCTGCCCCCACCTCTCCCTCTCCCTCTCCCTCTCCCTCTCCCTCTCCCTCTCC
>Ga0070682_100001731_pt1 | contig 12139 bp, 11 predicted proteins | sample KBSC63LmetaG_FD_64668 | JGI IMG/M metagenome (GOLD analysis project Ga0070682, IMG submission 64668) | Corn rhizosphere microbial communities from Kellogg Biological Station, Michigan, USA - KBS C6-3L metaG | ecosystem: Host-associated > Plants > Roots > Rhizosphere | place: USA: Michigan... | reverse complement strand
GCGTTCGCGATCGAATGGCTCCGCTCGCGCGGCGGGACGGCCGGCGACCAGGCGCTCGCGCTCGTCTTCTACACCGGGATCGCGCTCGGCATCGTCCTCATCTCGAGCGCGAACCGGTTCGACGTCGGGCTCTTCCAGTTCCTCTTCGGCTCGATCCTCACCGTGACCCGGAGCGACCTCTGGGTCGTCCTGGCGCTCGGCAGCGTCTCCCTGGCCGCGATCGTGCTCCTCTACCGGGGTCTCGTCGCGGTCGTGCTCGACGAGGAGGGAAGTCGCGTCGCGGGCGCCCCCGTCGCATGGCTCAACACCCTCGTGGCCGTCCTCGCCGCGCTCACCGTCGGGATCTCGATGCGGATCGTGGGGATCCTGCTGATCGCCGCGCTGATGGTGCTGCCCGTGATCGCCGCGCAGCGGGTCGCGTGGAGCCTGCGCTCGACGATGGGCCTCTCGGCGGCGATCGGCCTCGGCTCGGTGCTCGCCGGGCTCACGGTCGCCTACTACGCCGATCTGCCGCCCGGCGGGACGATCGTGCTCATCGCGGCCGCGACCGTCGTGGCGGCGACAATCACGGGCGCCGCGCGCGGCAGCATCTGACGCGGCGCAGCGTAGGCTTCACGGGTGGCCGACGCCGCCGCCCGCATCGTCTTCGACCACGTGACGAAGCGCTACCCGGGCCGGGTGGCGCCCGCCGTGGACGACCTCACGCTCGAGATCCCGGCCGGAGAGATCTGCATCCTCGTCGGGCCGTCCGGCGGCGGCAAGACGACCGCGATGAAGATGGTCAACCGCCTCGTCGACATGACCGAAGGCGACATCCGGATCGGCGACCAGAGCGTCCGCGACCGGGACGTGACCGAGCTCCGGCGAGGCATCGGCTACGTGATCCAGCAGACCGGGCTCTTCCCTCACATGACCGTGGCCGAGAACGTCGCGACCGTGCCGCGGCTGCTCGGCTGGGACAAGCAGCGGACCGAGTCGCGGGTCGACGAGCTGCTCGACTTGGTCGATCTCCCTGCCGTCGACTACCGCGCGCGCTACGCGTCCCAGCTCTCCGGTGGCGAGCGCCAGCGGGTGGGGCTCGCGCGCGCGCTGGCCGCCGATCCGCCCGTCATGTTGATGGACGAGCCGTTCGGCGCCCTCGACCCGATCACGCGGACACGGCTCCAGCACGAGCTCCTGCGCATCCACCGTGAGGTCGGCAAGACGGTCATCTTCGTCACCCACGACATCGACGAGGCGATCCTGATGGGCGACCGGATCGCGATCCTCCGTCCCGGCGGCCGCCTGGCGCAGTACGACACGCCGGAGGCGATCCTCGCCGGGCCGGCCGACGACTTCGTCGCCGACTTCGTCGGCGCCGACCGCGGGCTCAAGCGCCTCTCGCTCACGAGGCTCGACGAGCTTCCGCTCCAGCCGCTCGACGGCGCGCGCGGGCCTGCGCTCGCAGGGTCGACCACGCTCCGCGACGCGCTCTCGACGATGCTGAGCGAAGGGAGCCGCGTGGTCGTGGTCCTCGACGGCGACGGCGCGCCCCGTGGTTCGATCACCCTCGACGCGCTCGCGGAGCGGCTCGAGTCGTGACAGGCATCCTCGCGGCGTCCGGCCCGGTGATCCCGGACTTCGGGGAGGCGAGCTCCTGCGTCCAGGACAACCGCCTGTTCTGCCCCGACTGGGTGCGCGACAACTGGGGCCCGGTGCTCCAGCCGGCGCTCCTGCAGCACGTCAAGCTCGTCGTGATCGCCGTCGCGATCGGCTTTGTGCTCGCGTTCGCCGCCGCCCTCGTCGCGCGACGCAGCACCTGGTTCGAGCGGCCGTTCGACCTGTTCTCGGCGCTCGTCTACACCATCCCGAGCCTCGCCCTGTTCCAGCTGCTCGTCCCCATCACCGGGCTCACGGTGACGACGGTCGAGGTGGCGCTCGTCTCCTACACGCTCCTGATCCTGTTCCGGAACATCCTCACCGGGTTCCGCTCCGTCCCGGCCGACGTGCTCGAGGCCGCGCGTGGGATGGGCATGGGCTCGTTCCAGGTGCTCCGGCGGGTGGAGCTCCCGCTCGCGCTCCCGGCGATCATGGCCGGGGTACGCGTCGCGACGATCTCGACGATTGCGCTCGCCACCGTCGCGGCGTTCGTGATCCCGGAGGGTCTCGGCCGGCCCATCTTTCTCGCGCTCCGGCAGTTCTTCAACACCGAGCTCATCATCACCGCGATCCTCGCCGTCGCACTCGCGCTCGTCGCCGACGGGTTGCTCGTCCTCGCGCAGCGGGCCCTCACTCCGTGGACGCGGATCAAGGCGGGCTCGTGATCGCGGATCTCTCCGTCTTCGGCGACGCCCTGCGGTTCATCCAGGAGAACCCGGGCCTCCTGTGGGACAAGACGGTCGAGCAGATCCAGCTCTCCGCGGCGGCGGTCGGCGTGGGGCTGCTCATCGCGCTGCCGATCGGAATCGGCCTCGGTCATCTGCGCCGCTACTCCTTCGTCGCGATCAGCGTCGCCAACATCGGCCGCGCGCTCCCGACCCTGGCGGTGATCGCCGTCGGCATCGTCTTCCTCCCGGTCGGCTTCACCGTCGTCCTCATCGCGCTCGTCGTGCTCGCCGTTCCGCCGATCCTCACGAACGCCTACGTCGGCGTGAGCGAGATCGACGCGGAGACGATCGAGGCGGCGCGTGGGATGGGCATGACCGAGCGGCAGATCCTCCAGCGCGTCGAGCTGCCGCTCGCCTCGCCGCTCCTCTTCGCGGGGATCCGCACCGCCGTCGTGTTCGTGGTCGCATCCGCGACGATCGCCGCGATCGCGGGTGGGGGAGGGCTCGGCGACGTGATCGTGAACCAGGCGAGCTACGGGATCGAGGGCGTGATCGGCGCGTCGATCCTCGTCTGCGCGCTCGCCTTCGCGTGCGACGGCCTCGTCGCGATCGTCCAGCGGCTCGTGACCCCGAAGCCGCTCCGGGGACGGCACGTCGACGACGCGACCCTCGTTTCGGAGCCCTTGTAGACCGGGGTCCACTCTGTAAGGTCGAGACGTCCCGGGGTCACAAAACCGATCGGAGGGAAGATGATCCGAAAGCACACCCGGCGCGCCGCAAAGGCGGCGTTCGCGATCTCTCTCGGGGTCGCGATCATCCTCGGTGGAGCCGCCGCCGCCGTGGCCGGAAGCTCCAAGCAGACCGCGACGCCGATCATCGTCGGCACCAAGAACTTCGGCGAGGCGTTCGTCCTCGGCGAGCTGTACAAGCAGGCGCTCGAGGCCAAGGGCTTCGACGTCTCCTACAAGGAGAACATCGGCTCCACGGAGCTGATCCAGAAGGCGCTCACGAGCGGGAAGATCACGCTCTACCCCGAGTACCTGGGGATCGCCTACACCGTCACCTTCAAGAAGACGAAGTTCCCGGCGTCCGCGAACGCGACGTACGCCACGGTCAAGAGGTTGTACAAGGGCAAGGGCTACACGGTGCTGCGCATGACGCCGTTCCAGGACGTCGACGCGGTCGCCGTGCTCCGCACCACCGCGAAGAAGTACGGCCTGAAGAAGGTCGCCGACCTGAAGAAGGTCCCCGACCTGACGCTCGCGGCGTTCCCCGAGTTCCGCACGCGGGAGACCGGGCTCGTCGGGATGAAGAAGCGCTACGGCGTCACCGGCGTGAAGTTCACGCCGCTCGCCGGGATCAGCGCGTACAAGCTGCTCGACGACAAGAAGGTGCTGGCGGCCGGGGTCTTCTCGACCGACCCGCCGCTCGCGACGTCGAAGTACGTCGTCTTGAAGGATCCGAAGAACATCTTCGGCTTCCAGAACGTCGTCCCGATCGTGTCGAACAAGCTCGTCTCGGAGTACGGGTCGAAGCTGACCTCGACGCTCAACGCCGTCAGCTCGAAGCTGACGCTCAAGGCGATGCTCGCCATGAACACCGCCGTCAACGTCGACCAGAAGCCGGCGAAGCAGATCGCCGACGCCTTCCTGAAAGCGAACGGCCTGAAGTAGCTGCTCTGGCTCACCGGGTGCGTCCGCGGCCGAGCACCGCGGACGCACCCGGTATTCAAGGTCGTGGCCTGGAGGTCAGGCGACGAGCTGAACGGCGTCCGCGCTCGCTTCATGGCAGTCGCGGCAGTGGCGCAGCCAGTGTTGGATGCCCCGCGGCTCTTACGTCGAGGGGAGGCGCACTCCAACGTCTTTCGGCGGGGCGGTGTCGATGTACGCCGCGTCTACGTCTTGCAGGGCGGGCGAGGGCCAGGTGAGGCGGCCGCGCAGCCAGAGCGCCACGTAGACAAGCGATACGAGGACCGGCACCTCGATCAGCGGGCCGACCACACCGGCGAGCGCCTGGCCGGAGGCTGCACCGAAGACGCCGACCGAGACGGCGATCGCGAGCTCGAAGTCGTTGGAAGCGACGGTGAAGGCCATGCTCGCGGTCTGCGGGTACGGGAAACCGACGAGCTTGCCGATCGCGAACCCGGCGACCCACATTCCTGCGAAGTAGACGAGCAACGGTACTGCGATCAGCGCGACGTCGAGCGGCTGCGACGTGATCGTGTCGCCCTGGATGGCGAAGAGCAGGATGATCGTGAAGAGCAGCCCGTAGAGCGTGATCGGCCCGATCCTGGGAAGGAAGCGCTCGTCGTACCACGCGCGGCCCTTCCGCTCGAGCGCGATCCGGCGGGTGAGGTACCCCGCGGCGAGCGGGATGCCGAGGAAGATCAGCACGGTGCGCGCCACTTCCCAGATCCCCACCTCGAAGCCCGCCGTGTCGAGCCCGAGCCAGCCGGGGAAGACGGTGAGGTAGAAGTAGCCGAGCAGCGAGTAAGCGGCGATCTGGAAGACGGCGTTGAACAGGACGAGCATCGCCGTGCGGTCACGGTCACCTCGCGCGAGGTCGTTCCAAATCAGCACCATCGCGATGCAGCGCGCGAGACCGACGATGATCACGCCCGTCCGGTACTCGGGCTGATCGGCGAGGAACAGCCACGCCAGAGCGAACATGAAAAGCGGCCCGACGACCCAGGAGAGGAAGAGCGAGATCCCGAAGAACCGCCGCCCGGAGACGCCGTCCGTCTGCTTTCGTCCTAGCTCCTCGTAGCGGACCTTTGCGAGGACTGGGTACATCATCAACAGCAGCCCGAGCGCGATCGGGAGGCTGACCGTTCCGATTCGAAGCCGGTCGAGCCCGTCGTTCAGGGTCGGGACGATCGCGCCGAGCGCGAGCCCGGCCGCCATGGCGAGGCCGATCCAGAGTGGCAGGAAGCGGTCGAGCGTTGAGAGCTTGCCCAGCACCTCGTCTTCGCCGGAAACCGATCGCGTCGCTCGGCGCTGTTCGGCGACCGTCATGACGGGACGCTCGTGCGACGTGACCCGTCGAGCTCGTCGACGAGCTGCGCGACCCGGCGTCCGATCTCGTCTCTGATCTCGCGCACGCGTTCGATCGGCCCACCGTGCGGGTCCTCGAGCTCCCAGTCGACGTATCGCTTGCCCGGGACGTAGGGGCATGCGTCGCCGCAGCCCATCGTCACGATGACGTCGGCCCACTCGGCGTCGGAGCGGTCGAGCCGCCGCGGCGTGCGGTCCGCGATCTCGACCCCGAGCTCGCGCATGGCTTCCGCGACCTGGACGTGAACGTGGGACGTGGGCTTCGATCCGGCGGATCGCGCGTCGTGACGGCCTGCGGCCTCACGGCGGAACAGCGCCTCGGCGATCTGTGACCGTCCGGCGTTCTGGATGCAGACGAAGAGCACGTTCACCCCGCCGCCCTCCGCAAGGCCACGGGCGACCGCGGCTCTCCGCTGGCGGGGACGAGGGCCATCTAGCAGCACCCGGCCTTCGCGGCAGGCCCGATCACGGGCAGCCCCTTCGCCTGGGGATCGTCGGTCTTCACGGCCTTGACGATCGCGCCGTGCATCCGCTCGGCCACCTCGTGGGTGAACGCGACCGAGATCTGCTCGAAGCCGGCGGCCTCGAGGCCGACTTCGTACTCCTCCTTCGAGAGCGCACCGGCGATGCAGCCGACGTAGGAGCCGCGCTGGGCGCGCTCCTCGGGCGTCAGGTCGTCCTCGGCGACGATGTCGCTGATCCCGATTCGCCCGCCGGGCTTCAGGACGCGCGCGATCTCGGTCAACACGGCTGGCTTGTCGACCGACAGGTTGATCACGCAGTTGGAGATCACGACGTCGACGGAGTCAGCCGGAAGCGGAATCTCCTCGATCACGCCCTTCAGGAAGTGGACGTTCGTGACGTCGGCGTCAACCGCGTTCTTGCGGGACAGCGCCAGCATCTCGTCGGTCATGTCGAGCCCGTAGGCGATCCCCGTGGCGCCGACGCGCCTGGCCGAGAGGATGACGTCGATCCCGCCGCCGGAGCCGAGGTCCAGCACGACCTCGCCCTCGTGCAGGTCGGCGACCGCGGTCGGGTTGCCGCACCCGAGCGAGGCGAGCACCGCTGCATCGGGCAGCTCGCCGCGCTGCTCGGCGTCGTAGAGCAGCTCGCCGAAGGTCATGTCCGGCGCGTCGTCCGAGCAGCACGAGCCGCTCCCGCATCCGCACTCGCCACTCTGGCCCTCGATCACTGCGCGGGCCGATTCGGCGTACCGGGCCCGCACCTCGTCGCGCAGCGCATCTGCGGTGGTCGACATCAGCAACACACCCCTTTCAGGTCGGCGACGGCCGCCAGCATCTCGACGGCATCGCGTCTCAACGAGAAGTAGGCCCACTTGCCCCGTTGCTCGCGCGCGAGCAGACCGGCATCGGTGAGCTTCTTCAAATGATGGGACACCGTCGGCTGGGAGAGCCCGAGCGGCTCGTACAGCTCACACGCGCACACAGGCTCCGTGCTCGTTGCGAGCAGGTTGACGATGCGCACGCGGGCGGGATCAGCGAGCGCCTTGAACAACTCCGCCGTCGCCGACGCCTGCACGTCGTCGAGCGCCGAGGCCCCGAGCGGTGCACAGCATTCGACGGGCGTCGCCACAGCGGGCATCAGGCCCGGACCCCGTGCCACGCGTGGTGGAGCAACGCCCGCTCACGCAACGCCTGGCCTCGACAGTGGTCGTCACAGATCTGACCGCAACGCTCACAGAACGTCCTACTTGTCTCGTGCGCTCTTGGAAACACCGTGTGCATCTGACACCTCACGTATCGATCTCCTTCAATGTATCGAAGTTTATCGATCTGTCAAGTTTGGACTTCAGGCACGCGTGGCGATGCGCCACGAGGGCGACGGTCGCTGCGGCTCTCAGCTGTGACCTGTCAGGCGGCGAGCCACGCGGCCGTATCGGCGCCGCTTCGTGGCAGTCGCGGCATCGCGCTTGTCGCTGGTCGGGTTTTCACGGGCCAGCGGCCGACCGTGGTTCAACGTCAGGCGAACACCGCTGCGCCTTGGGGCGCCCTCTGAAAGGCGACCGCGGAACCGCCGTGTCCGAAACGGCCACATGCGTGGTTCCGCGCGCGGGCGGCGGTCCTGCAGGCTCGGGCATAGGATTTCGCTCGGTACTCGACGGTCTCCGCACCGTGCCGGCCCCGGATCGCGATGGCCGCCCACTGCGGACGAACTCGACCAGCAGTCTGAGGCCATTCGATAGCCCCGCGCACGCAGGGCGGCATCCGGTTGCCCTCGGGCGCTCTGCGACCCGTCAGGGACGCGGCTCGGCGTCGCGGATCCTCGCGACCGCAGCAGTCCTCGTGTGGACGTCCAGCTTGGCGAACACGTTCTCGAGGTGTCGACGCACGGTTCCGGGCGAGATCCAGAGCGTCCGGGCGATCTCGGCGTTGGTCAGCCCTTCGGCCACGAGCAGGACGACCTGGTGCTCCCGTCGTGTGAGCACGCCGCCGCGTACGCCTGCCGGGCGACCCGGCCGAGCCGCGTCGTGGATGAGCCGTCCCCCGACGTCCCGCGGCGGCCCGGTCCAGGGGTCTCGCACGCAGCGTGGCTCCTCCGTGCTCGCGAGCGTGGGCTGCGTTTGGTCGAGCGGCAACCCTGCGGTGCCGGAGACGCCGCACGAGGCAAGCCCGAGGCGCGCGAGTCCGGCCCGCAGCGCCTGCCGGAGCGGGCAGCGCGTCGACGCTCTCCCGGAACGGAGGAGGGACTCCCTGCGCTCCGCGGCCAGCTGGTGCAGGAATCGGTCGCTCACGTCGTACATCGTCATCTCCTCTCTCGCCTCGCTCGGCCGGACGTGTTGCCGACACCATCGGGATCCGTGGTGGAGCGCCGGTCGAGCCGCGGTCGAGCCGGAGTACAGGGCTTTCTTGTGCGGTCTGCGCGATTGGTGGACGATGGGCGCGTGGAGTTCCGCATCCTCGGGCCGCTCGAGGTGGTTTCAGACGGCCGCGTCGTGCCGCTGGGTGCGCGCAAGCCCCGCGCGCTGCTCGTCATCCTCCTTCTTCGGGCGAACGAGCCGGTCGCGAGCGATCGCCTGATCGAGGAGATCTGGGCCGGCCGGGCGCCGTCCTCGGCAGCGAAGGTGCTCCAGACCTACGTCTCTCAGCTCCGCCGGACGCTCGGCCGCGACCTGATCCGGACCGTCTCCTCTGCGTACGAGCTCCATGCCGATGCCGGGTCGTTCGATCTGCTCCGTTTCGAGCAGCTCGTCGGTGACGCGCGGGCCGCGGCCCCGGTCGAGGCGAGCCGGCTGCTGTGGGAGGCGCTTGCGCTCTGGCGAGGACAGCCTCTGGTCGAGTTCGCCTACGAGCCGTGGGCGCAGCCCGAGATCGCGAGGCTCGAGGAGCTTCGGCTCGAGGCCCTCCAGGAACGGATCGAGGTGGATCTCGCCCTCGGCGGCAATGCCAAGCTCGTCCCCGAGCTCGAGCTGTTGGTGGGCCGGCACCCACTCCGTGAGCGCCTCCGCGCCCAGCTCATGCTCGCTCTCTATCGCGCGGGAAGGCAGGCGGACGCGCTCGCGGCGTATCGCGATGCGAGACGCTCGCTCGTGGAGACGCTCGGCATCGAACCCACGCTCGCGCTCCGGCAGCTCGAGCGCTCGATTCTCGACCAGGATCCCGCGCTCGATCTCGCCGCCGCCGACCCTCGGACAGACAGTGGAGGGGGAGCCGGGCCGACCTCGGAACGTCGCTCGTCGTCCTTCGTGGGGCGGACGCGTGAGCTTCGCGAGCTCCGGGCTCTCTTGCGTCGGGAGGACGTGCGGCTCCTCACGTTGACGGGTGCAGCCGGATCGGGCAAGACGCGCCTGGCGCTCGAGGCGACCGGTTTCGATGGGGAGGGGACAGACGCGGTGCTCGTCGAGCTGGGCCGCATCGCCGAGGCGGGGCTCGTCGCGAGGACGATCGCAGACGCGCTCAGGGTGAAGGAACAGCCGGGACACTCGGCCCGCGAGGCGTTGCTCGAGTACCTGCGCGACAGGCAAGTGCTGCTCCTTTTGGACAACTTCGAGCACGTGCTCGAGGCCGCCTCATTCGTGCGCGAACTGCGAGCCGGGGCGCCCGGCGTGAAGCTCCTCGTGACCAGCCGCACTCCTCTCGGTGTGCCGGAGGAACGGGTCTACCCCGTGCCGGCACTCGAGCTGCCGGATCTCTCGCGGCGTCCCTCGCTCGCGGAGGTCGGCGAGCTCGAGGCGATCCGGCTGTTCGTCGACCGAGCCCGCGCCGCCCGGCCCGACTTCGATCTCACCGAGACGAACGTCGGATCGGTGATCGAGCTGTGTGTTCGGCTGGATGGTCTGCCGCTGGCGCTCGAGCTCGCCGCTGCACGATGCAATCTGCTGTCACCGGGCGCGCTGCTCAAGCGTCTCGGCTCGAGGCTCGATCTCCTGCGGGCGACACCGGGCTCCGGTCTCGTCGAGCGTCAGTGGACGCTCCGTGGGGCGATCGAGTGGAGCTACGACCTCCTCCAGCCGGAGGAACAGCAGCTCTTCGCGAGCCTCGCGGTCTTCGTCGGCGGGTTCACGCTTGCCGCCGCCGAGCAGGTTGCTGAGCAACCCGACCTCGACATCCTGGAGGGGGCCGAGACGCTGTTCCGCAACAACCTGCTCACCACCGAGCACGCCGCGGGAGACGATCCGCGGTTGGGGATGCTCGAGACCATTCGCGAATTCGCGCTCGAGCGCCTGGCGGCGCGCGGCGACGAAGGTGCCGTCCGACGACGTCACGCCGCCTTCTACCTCGTGCTGGCGGAGGACGCCGAGCCGTGCCTGCTCGGCCCGCAGCAACGCGAGTGGCTCGAGCGCCTCGACGCCGAGCGAGACAACATCCGCGCCGCACTCGGCTGGGCGCTCGATGCAGGCGAGGCGGAGATGGGCCTGACGATCGGCTCGGCGCTGTGGCGTTTCTGGCAGCTGCGGAACCACGAGCTGGAAGCCCGCGAGCGCCTCGAGGAGCTGCTTGCGCTCGGCTCCGGCTCAGCGCGCACCCGCGCGAAAGCGCAGACGATGGTCGGCTCGCTGTCGTTCGTTCTCGGCGAGTTCGAGACGGCACGACGAGTGCTCCAGGAGAGCCTCCCCGTGCACCGCCGCTTGGGCGACACCCGCATGATCTCGAGCACGCTCGGGCTCCTCGCCGTCACCTCCGGCGACCCCGACTCGGCCCTCGCTCTGAGCCGGGAATCGCTCCAGGTGGCTCGCAACGGGGACGACGAGTCCCTGGAGGGCCACGGCCTGTGGCACGTCGGCATGGCACTTCTCCGGGTCGGCGAGATCGACGATGCCGAACGCGCATTCGAGGACGCGGTCGGAATCGCACGCTCGTACGGAAACCTGCGGAGCGTCGGCTCGTGGCAGAAGTCGCTCGCCGGCATTGCGATCATCCGGGGCGATCACGCCCGCGCGCGGCGCCTCCTCGAAGAGAGCCTGGCCATCCACCGAGACCTGGACGACGCATGGGGTGTCTCGCACTCCCTCTCCAACCTCTCCTACCTCGCGCTCGATGCCGACGACCCCGAGACGGCGCGCGCGTTGCTCTCCCAGGCGCTCGCGATCGAGCGCGAGAGCGGCCATCAGCCACGCCTCGCGAACGCGCTCGAGATGTCGGCGAGGCTCGCCGCAGCGGACGGGGAGCCGGCGCTCGCCATTCGGCTCTACGCCCGCGCCGCGCTGCTCCGCGAGCGCGTGCACGGCCTGACGTTCGAAGTCGGCTGGCCCGATCCCACCCCGAACCTCGACGATCTCCGGGCTCGCGTGGGCGAGGAGCCGTTCGAGGAGGAGTGGGAGCGCGGCCGCGCGATGAGCCTCATCGAGGCCATCGACCAGGCGATCGACGCGCAGAGCGAACCAGGAGCGAGCATGGCGTAGCCCCAGCTCTGCTTGACCATCCGGGCCGGGCACATCTGGATCGCGCTCTCTCACTGCGGTAAGCACGCTGAGCCGTGGATACGTGACGAGGAGAGCACAAGGATTGCGCCGCTCCTGCGGCTGTCAGGAGTGACCCGTCAGGCCGCCAGCCACGCGGCCGCATCCGGACCAGTGGTGTGGCAGTCGCGGCAGCGGGCTTCGTAGCTGTCGAGCGCACCGACGACGATCGTCTCGCCCGAGTAGGGGGCGGGCCTCCCGTCGACGAGTCGCTGCGTCGTGGTCGCAGGCCCGCCGCAGCGGTGGCAGACGGCCTGCAGCTTGTCGGCGAACTCGGCCCGGGCTAGCAGTTCCGGCATCGGCCCGAAGGGCAGGCGCCGGAAGTCCTGGTCGAGGCCGGCGGCGATCACGCGCACGCCTCCGTCGGCGAGCGCGAGCGCCGCGTCCACGATCGTCGGCTCGAAGAACTGCACCTCGTCGATCCCCACGACGTCGCAGCCGCGAGCACGAGCGATGAGCTCGGCGCAGCCGTCCACCGGGACGGCCGACATGCGCACCCCGGCGTGGCTGACGACATCGGCGGCGTCGTAGCGGTCGTCGATCCGCGGCTTGAAGAGGAGGACGCGCTGGCCGGCGATCTCCGCACGCCGCAGCCGGCGGATCATCTCCTCGCTCTTGCCGGAGAACATCGGCCCGCAGACGACCTCGAGCCAGCCTCCCCGCTGCGGCGGCACCCTGATCACGGGCGGGATCCTAGTGAGGCCGGTGGACGGAACGAACAGGCGCATTTCGGGCTCGCTCCAGGGCCGAATGCCCAAGGAGCCTTGCTACACTCACGCACGGCTCGGCGGCGTAGCTCAGTTGGTTAGAGCAGCGGAATCATAATCCGCGTGTCGTAGGTTCGAGTCCTACCGCCGCTACCT
>Ga0070682_100001728_pt1 | contig 12146 bp, 11 predicted proteins | sample KBSC63LmetaG_FD_64668 | JGI IMG/M metagenome (GOLD analysis project Ga0070682, IMG submission 64668) | Corn rhizosphere microbial communities from Kellogg Biological Station, Michigan, USA - KBS C6-3L metaG | ecosystem: Host-associated > Plants > Roots > Rhizosphere | place: USA: Michigan... | reverse complement strand
AGCCTCCGAAGTCTTGTGGTACCTCGCAGAAGGCATTTCGCCAAGGGACATTGATGAAATGCCGTCCCGCTCGGATGAAAGATTTTCGTAACAGCGCTCAAACCGGGACCGGTCCCAGGTTGGAGCCCTCGGAAGCCCACCGGAAGGCCCCGAACGAAGCCCTGCTCGCGGTGCGGGACCTCAATGTTCATTTTCCTCTGCCCGGGCGTCCCGAGCCGGTACGCGCCGTCGATGGCGTGAGTCTCGAGGTCCGGCGCGGGGAAACGCTCGCTCTCGTCGGGGAGTCGGGCTGCGGGAAGTCGACGCTCGCCCGTGCGATCGTGGGGCTCGTCGCGCCCACGTCGGGCGAGCTCCGCTTCGAAGGCGAAAAGCTCGGAACGCTCGGCTCGCGGGGACGACGCGCGCTCTGCCAGAAGCTGCAGATGGTGTTCCAGGACCCGGATGCGAGCCTCGATCCGCGCCGAACGATCGGCGACGCCGTCAGCGAAGCGGTCGAGCTTCACGCGAAGCTCACGCCACGTGAGCTTGCGTCGCGCGTGGTCGAGCTGCTCGAGAACGTGGGAATCGATCGTGCGCTCGAGACGCGCTACCCGCACGAGCTGTCGGGCGGACAGAAGCAGCGCGTGTGCATCGCGCGAGCGCTCGCTCCCGGCCCGCGCTTGCTCGTGTGCGACGAGGCGGTCTCCGCGCTCGACGTGTCGATTCAAGCGCAGATCCTGAATCTCCTCAGCGAGCTGAAGGAGCGTTTGCAGCTCTCGTACCTGTTCATCAGTCACGATCTGCGAGTCGTGCGACACCTGGCGGATCGCGTGGCCGTCATGTACCTGGGGCAGGTCGTCGAGACCGCACCGGCGAGTGAGCTCTTCGGCGCACCCGCGCACCCCTACACGCGGGCGCTGCTCGACGCCGTCCCGAACGTCACCGGCGGCGAGCGACCCAAGGCGACGCTCGCAGGCGAGGTTCCCTCGCCCGCGAACCCTCCACGCGGTTGTCGCTTCCACCCGCGCTGCCCGAGCGTGATGGACCGCTGCCGTCGCGAAGCGCCGGAGCTCTACGCGCTCGGGACGCGCACCTCACGTTGCTTCCTCTCCGAGCCGCCCGACCCGGCGTGAGACCGAGCTTACCCGCCTGCGCCGGCAGCGCCCGTGTCCGCACCGCAGGCCTCGAAAGCGTCGACGCACATCGGGAGCGGATCGAGCTTGGTCTGATCGGCAATGCAGTGGAGGAAGTCCATGTCTTCCTTCGAGCCACCGTGGCACGAGGCATAGATGTACGGCGGGTAGAAGTAGATGGAGTCCGGGTCGGCTGGGTCGACCGCGTCTACGCAGGGAGTATCGGTGCCTTCGAAGCAGCCGCAGACGCCGTTCGTCGCGGCGATGCAATCTTCGTCCGTCGGGTTCTCCCAGTCGCACGCACAGCCGTCGGGGGCCGCGCAGGGTCCGACGGGGAACCCGAGCGTGTCGCAGTACTCCGTACAAGCGTACGTCACGAGCTTCCCGTTCGAGCAGAACGTCATCGAGTCCGTCGTGGGGCACGTCGCCGGGTCGTCTTCCGAGCACGTTTCGGTGCCGCTCGTGCCGGAGCTGCCGCCCATGCCCGCGGCGCTGCCGCCCGTGCCGCCCGTGCCGCCGCTGCCCGACGCGCTGCCGCCGTTCGCGGCGCCGGAGGCGCTGCCGCTCGACCCACCGCTGCCGGTACCGCCCTTCGCGGAGGTGCCGCCGGTGGCGAAGCTCGTGCCGCCGCTAGCGGGCGCCGAAGTGCCGCCCGAACCGGTCGTGGTTCCGCCGGAGCCGCTCGACCCACCGAGGACGGCCCCGTTGTTCGGATCATCGATGCACACCTTGTTGTCGCAGATGCGACCGTCGCGGCAGTCGGAATCCTTGCCGCAGCCACTGGTGTCAGTGTCTTCGTCGACCGGGGAGGAGGAGCAGGCCTGGAGCAGCCCACCGACACACGCCAAAAGCGGAACCCACGACCAGCGCCTGACGATTCGGAGTGCCATGATGTCCTCATCTCGCCCGAGAACTAAGCAAGGGCTACCGGCAATTTACCACGATCAGTGGCTTGGTGTCGGGCGCTGGGGTTACGCTGCCGCCGTCGATGGCAAAGTCCGACCTCAGCGAACGCCCGAGTGTGTTTCGTCCGGTGCCGCGCACCGGCGTGATCTACGTCACCACGGAAGCCCAGCGCGCCGGATTTCAACCTGACGATCCAGCCTGGTGCAACCTCGGCCAGGGGCAGCCCGAAACGGGGCCGCTCGACGGGGCGCCGCAACGCGTCACCGAGATCGAGATCGGCGCGCTCGATCAAGAGTACGCCCCCGTCGCCGGCATCTGGGAAGCGCGTGAGGCCGTCGCCGGCATGTACAACGACCTGTTTCGACGCGGCATGCCGTCGCGCTATTCGGCAGAAAACGTCGCGTTATCGGGCGGCGGGCGCGTGTCGATCATGCGCGCGTGCGCGGCGATCGGGCAGATCCACCTCGGTCATTTTCTGCCGGACTACACCGCGTACGAAGAGCTGCTCGATATCTTCCGGCGCTTCACCCCCATCCCCATCTTGCTCGATCCCGAGCGCGGCTACGATTTCTCGCTCGCCGAGCTCAGGCGCGAGATCGCGGGGCGCGGCCTCGGAGCGCTCCTGCTCTCGAATCCCTGCAATCCGACCGGCAAGGCGATCCTCGGACCCGAGCTCGAAGCGTGGGTTTCGACGGCACGCGAGCTCGACTGCACGCTCTTGCTGGACGAATTCTACTCACACTACGTGTTCCGCTCTCCCGAGCCGCTGATGAGCGCCGCGGCCTTCGTCGAGGACGTGGAACGCGATCCCGTCGTCATCTTCGACGGCCTCACGAAGAACTGGCGCTACCCCGGCTGGCGAACGACGTGGACGGTGGGTCCGCGCCGCGTGATCGAGGCCCTCGCGAGCGCCGGCTCGTTCCTCGACGGGGGTGGCTCGCGACCGCTCCAGCAGGCGGCGCTGCGGGTGCTCACCGCGGACCATGCACGCGCCGAGGCCACGGCGATCCGGAAGACGTTCGGACGCAAGCGCCAGCTCATGCTCGATGGGCTCCGCGCGCTCGGCGTGCGGTTCGAGCGCGAGGCCGAGGGCACGTTCTACGCCTGGGGCAATCTCGAGGGCCTGCCTCCACCGTACAACACGGGTGAGGGCCTGTTCCGCGCCGCGCTCGAGCGCCAGGTGATCACCGTGCCGGGACACTTCTTCGACGTCGATCCCGGGCAGCGCCGCGTGGGTCGCGCCTCACGCTTCGTGCATCATGCGCGCTTCAGCTTCGGCCCCGCCGAGAGCGTGCTCACGACGGCGCTCGAGCGCTTGACCGACATGGTGAAGAGCGCGCCTCGCCCCGGCTGAGCATCACGCTCGGCCCATGCCTCGCTCACTGCACGGACACGTCGAAGAACGCCCAGTCGGCGCCGCCGCGTTGGTCGTTGATGGTCACCCAGATTCGCGACGTTCCTGGGTGTTCCGGCGCCTGCCAGGTGGCCGAAGGGTCACCCGCGAGCCCCGCGCTGCGGTCGACCACGAGGCGTGACGGCGAGCTCACCTCGCCCGACGTTGCGTAGTAGCTCGCCCACATCACCTCGTACCCGTCGGTGAAGCGCTCGACGCTCGCGGTGTCGATGCGGGGGGTCACGCGAATCACGCCGCAACTGTCGCCACTGCAAGTGCCGATCACGGGCGCGCAGGTGTGGGTGTCCGGCGTGCACACGCGACGGTGCCGGTAGTCGCCCGTGCATTCGTCGTCGGAGGCGCACGGCTCCCGCGGCATCGCCAGCGTGGAGGCGGGCATGGGCTCACCGTCGAAGTCGAGCGAGGTGAGCGTCGGGTTCGTGTTGTCGGCCCCGTCGTACGTGTAGATGGTCGTGAAGCCCACCACGAGGCCCGAGGGCCCGACCGGCTTACCGTCGCTCGCCGTGCAGGTGACGGGAATGCCTTCGGTGATGCTCGGATCGACGCCGGGCGTTCCCGCGCACACCACGAAGAAAACGTAAGAGACGCCGAAGTGGATGCTGTCGTGCGCAACGAGCGGCGCCGAGCTCAGGATATCGTCGGGGATCGGCAGCTCGAAATGCGTGCCCGTGCCGACGTTGCCCGCGAGCTCCTCCGGCGGAAGCATGCCGGAATCGAGCGCGAGCGCGAGCTTTCGCACCTGCGGGAGGCAGGCGAAGTACTGACGCCCCGGGGGATTGTGACAGCCGCCGAGCCAGGTGACGTTGAGCTCGGGCGCGGGCTCGGCTTCGGTCAGGCCGATGCTGCGGCGGTCGGCGAGCAGCATGTCGAGCTTCATCGTCACGCCGGGCACGCCGGAGGCCGGGTCCTGGTGCACGGCGAGCACGCGCAGCCCGCTGACCTCCGACTGCGGCGCGAAGTCGGTGCCGCAGCCGAGGGTGGCGGCGAGCGCGCAGAGGGCCAGGCGGTTTCGTGACGTTCGCATCAGAACTCCACTCGAATACCGAGGCTCGGAATGAACGGGAAGCTCGCGGTCGCCGGCTGATGCTGCGTGAAGTTGTAGTTGTACGCCATCCCGTCCGGGTTCACGCGGTTGTAGACGTTGATGAGGTCGAGGTAGACGCTGAGATCGGCGTCGCCGATGTGAAAGCGCTTGTCGACGCGGATGTCGAGCTGGTGAAACGGCGGCAACCGCTTGCTGTTGGTCGGACCGCTGAAGCACACGTAGCCGGTCTGCGTGCTGCTGAAGAGGCCACCCTCACAGGGGGTGTAGATGTTGCCCGTGACGTAGCGAAAGCGCGTACCGATTTCCCACCCCTTGCCCAGATTCACGCTGCCGAGCAGCGTGAGGATCTGCGGCTGATCGAGGTAGAAAAGCTCGGAAGGCTGGCCGGGGCCATTCGTGCGCTCCGAGCGCGAGAGGGTGTAGGAGACCCAACCGAAGAAGCGCTCGTCCTCGGCATAGCGGAGCATGAGCTCGCCGCCGAAGATGCGTCCGCTGCCCTGGTTGCTGTAGGTGAGCACGCCTTGCGCGTTCACGTTCTGCACGATCAGATCGTCGAGCAGATTGTAAAATCCTTCGAGCGAGAGCGACAGATGGTCGGTGAGCACCTGCTCGACTCCGAGCGAGTTCTGCCACGAGCGCGGGGAGCGCAGCTCCTTCGGGTCGTCGGAGAGGAGCACGTTGAGCAGCCCGGGTTGCTGATAGAAGAGGCCCGAGCCGCCCTTGAGCGTGGTTTTTCTGGGACCCGGAACCACGTCGTAGCGAGCCGTCATGCGCGGGCTCACATCGACGCGCGTGCTCTCGAGCGCGTAGTCGACGCGCACGCCGCTCACGATCTGCGTCGGACGCCCCGGCGCGAGCGCAAACTCCGCGTAGACCGCCGGGACGAAGAAATTGCCCTCGTGATCGACGCTGCGCGAGGGGACGCTGGCTCCGCCGCCTGTGTCGGGAGCGCTCGACCCGGCGTCGATCGGCAGCCGCGCCGTCGAGGTGTACGGGGCGAAAAGCACGTCGTACCCGGTGCGCAGCGTGGCGCGCGGCGTGAGCTTGTACGCGATCTCCCCGCGCGTGAGCACGCCGGTCGCCACCGTGTCGAAGTTGAGGTTGCCGAAGACGAACCCCTGGTGCGAGCGCGCCACCGACAGCGTGAGCTCGGCGCTCGTCTTCGGCGACAGGGTGACTTGATAGATGGAACCGAGACCGATCGACGCACTCTCGGCCTTGACGGTGCCGCTCTGGGCCGAGCTCGTGTCGACGGCGCGGAAGCGATCGTCGAAGCCGAGGAACCCGATGCGCAGGTAGCTCTTCGAGGTCGGACGGGTGTCGGCGATGAGCTGGTAGTCGTAGTAGACGGGCGCCGCCTGGATGTTCGTGTCCTTCGACGAGACGAGCGGCACGAGCCAGGCGTCCACGTGGCTCCTGCGCAGCCCACCGATGAAATGCCAGCCCTTGGCGCCCGGGATCGGACCTTCGGCCATCACGCGCGCGTCGATGAAGTCGAGCTGAGCGAGGCCGTGGTACTTGCCGTCGGCACGCGCCTCGCGCAGGTGCGCGTCGACGACGCCGGCGAGCGCGCGTCCGTAGCGCACGCTGAAGTTCCCCGGGTAGAAGTTGACCTCGTCGAGCATCTCCGTCGGGACGACGCTCGAAAGACCGCCGAAGTGATAGATGGTCGGCAGCCAGAGGCCGTCGACGAACACGGGCGTCGCCTGGTCGGCGTTGCCGCGCACGACGAGCTGCCCGGACAAGGCGGGCGTGCGCGCTACACCCGGCATGTTCTGGATGGCGCGAAAGGCGTCGCCGTTCGTACCCGGCGCCCGACTGAGCTCGCGGCGCGAGATCGTGCGCCTCGTGACCTCACGGCTCGGACGTACGCCGCGCACGACGACGGTCGCCACCCCCTCTTCGTCGGCGGCGACGAGCTGGTACTTCACGTCGAGCTCCTCGCCCGGCTGGAGCTTCTCGCTCGCCGAGAACGGCTCGAACCCCTCCGCCTCGACGCGGATGCCGTACGCGCCAGGGGGCAGCGCGCTCGTCTCGAACGTGCCGTTCGCGTCGGTCACGAGCTCGAGCACCTGCCGCTCGCCCTCGGAGATCGTGACGCGGGCCCCGACGAGCGGCTGGCGTGTCTCCGCGATGCGCGCCTGGCCGACCAGCTTCGGGGGCGGCGGCGGCGCCGGGGGTACCTCCGCCGGCGGGGCACGGAACTGGTGCTTGTAGAGAACCTTCGAGCGGACGGCCTTGTCGCCGCGTCGAGCCGGCCGGAACTCGAAGCGCTTGGCGACCTCGATCATCGCCTCGTCGAAGCCCGGCCCGGCGCTCTCGACCACCTCCACGCCGGTCACCGCGCCGTTCTCGTCGATCGCGAGCGAGAGCACGATGGTGGGCTCGCGTCGCTCGGCAAGCGCCGAAGCGGGGTACGCGGCCTCCGCGCCCTTCACGAGCTCCGGAGGCGTGACGGACTTCGACGACGCGAGCGAACCAGAAGCAGGGGCCGGGGGCGTCGCCGGGTCCGCCCGCGCGGGCGCAGCGATCGCAAGGCCGCCCGCCAACGCGAGTCGTGCCAGCCGCTGCCGCACCCCGAACACCATGCGCCGACGTAGGGTGAGTCACCCCGCCCCGTCAATCCCCGAAACGAACGCAACGGACCTCGGCCCGGTCCCGCGCCCGTCGCTCGACGCCTCGGTCGCGGCGGCCGGCCCTCAACCCTCGATGCTGATCGCGCCCGTCGGACAGTCGCTCATCGCTTGCTCGACGCTCGCACGGAGCGACTCCGGCGGCTCTTCCTGCAGGATGTAGAGGAAGCCATCGTCGCGCACTTCGAAGACTTGCGGACAAGCCTTCATGCAGCGGGCGTTGGACGCGCATTTGTCGAAGTTGACTTGGATCTTCATGGCGGGCTTCAGGCTAGCCGAACCGACCGGTGATGTAATCTTCGGTGCGGCGTTCTTTGGGGCGGGTGAAGACTACGTCGGTGCGGTCGTACTCGACGAGCTCGCCCATGTAGAAGAAGGCCGTGAGGTTGGCGACACGGGCCGCCTGCTGCATGTTGTGCGTGACGACGACGATGGCGTAGCTCTGGCGGAGCTCGTGGATGAGCTCTTCGACGCGCGCGGTCGCGATCGGGTCGAGTGCCGAGCACGGCTCGTCCATCAGCAGCACCTCGGGCTCGAGCGCCAAGGCGCGGGCCATGCACAGCCGCTGTTGCTGGCCCCCCGAGAGGCTCGTCCCGGAGCGACCGAGCACGTCCTTCACCTCGTCCCACAGCGCCGCTTGCCGCAGGGCCTTCTCGACGACGGCGTCCGGATCGGCGACGGCGAGCCCGTTCAGGAGCACGCCCGCGAGCACGTTGTCGCGAATGGAAAGCGTGGGGAACGGGTTCGGCTTCTGAAACAGCATCCCGACCCGGCGCCGCACGCGCACCGGGTCGACGCCCCGCGCGTAAACGTCCTGCTCGTCGAGCAGCACCTGGCCGGAGATGCGCGCGCCCGGCACCACCTCGTGCAGCCGGTTCAGCGAGCGGACGAACGTGGATTTTCCACAGCCGGAAGGTCCGATGACCGCGGTCACCTGCCGATCGACGATCGGAAGGTCGATGCCCTTCAATACCTCCACGTCGCCATAAAAGGCGCGCAACCCCACCGTGCGCATCTTCGCCGCATGCGGCTCGACCTTCTCCGAGCGCGAACGTGAAGCAACTTGAACGTCGTCGCCTGACTCGGACATCGCATCACGCAGGCGGACCACGCTGGCTCGCTCGCTCATCCCGCACCTCTTCTTACCAGAACGCGGGCCACGATGCTCAAGCACAGCACGAGCGTCACGAGGACCAGGGCCGCCGCCCAGGCTTGCTGGTGCCAATCCGTGTACGGCGAGGTCGCATACGTGTAGATGTTCACGGGCAAGGACGCCGTCGGCTCGTTCGGCGTTCGCGCCCAGCCGCGGTTGTTCAGCGCCGTGAACAGCAGGGGAGCGCTTTCGCCCATCGCGCGCGCGACCGCGAGCATCACGCCCGTGGCGATGCCGGGCAGCGCGGTCCGGAGCATCACGCGCAAGGTGGCCCGCCACGGCGGCACGCCGAGACCGAGCGCCGCTTCGCGCAGCGATTCCGGCACGAGGCGCAAGAGCTCCTCGGTCGAGCGCGTGATGGTCGGCAGCATCAGGATCGCGAGCGCGAGCGCCCCCGCGTAGGCCGAGAAACGCTGAGCGCGCGCAACGACGAGGGCGTACACGAACAGGCCGACGACAATCGAGGGCACGCCGGAGAGGACGTCCGCCGAGAAGCGCACGAATCGACCGAAGCGCGTTCCACCGAACTCCGCGAGGTGGATCCCTGCGAGCACGCCCGCGGGGATGCCGAACAGGCAAGCGAGCCCCACGATCTCGAGCGAGCCCACGATCGCGTGCGCCATGCCCCCGCCCGGCTCCCCCACCGGCTTCGGCAGGCCCGTGAAGAACGCGACCGAGAGCCCGCCGATGCCGCGCACCACGACGAACGCGAGCACGCTGACGAGCGGCAAGAGCGCCAGCACCGTGGCGAGCAAGCACGCGCCGCGCACGACGCGATCGACGAAGCGCCGCAGGCCGAAGCGCTCCCTCACAGTCGGCCGCCTTCGATGGGTCGCCCCACCCGCGCCACCAGCAGGCGCGCCAGAATGTTCAAACACACCGTCACCAGGAACAGCAGGAGCCCCATCTCGGCGAGCGCCGCCAGGTGAAGCTCACCGGTCGCCTCGGTGAACTCGTTCGCGATCACGCTCGCCATCGTGTACGAGGGGGCGAACAGCGAGCTGCTGATCTGGGCGCGGTTGCCGATGACCATGGTGATGGCCATCGTCTCGCCGAGCGCCCGACCGAGCCCGAGCAGCACCGCGCCGATCAGCCCCGAGCGGGCGTACGGCAAAACGGCCAACGACACCATCTCGGAGCGGGTGGCCCCGAGCGCGAGCGCCCCCTCGCGCAGCGAGGCGGGCACGGCGCGCAGCACCTCGCGCGACACGGACGAAATCGTCGGCAGGATCATGATCGAGAGCACGATGCCGCCGGCGAGCATCCCGAAACCCTGACTCGGCCCTTGGAACCACGGCAAAAACCCGAAGTGCTGCGCGAGCCAGGGCTCGAGCGACGACCGGAGCCACGGCGCGAGCGCGAACGCACCCCACAGGCCGTAAACGACGCTCGGCACCGCCGCCAGCATCTCGACCAGGAACCCGAGCACGTCGCGCTGCCACGCCGTCGCGAGCTCCGAGAGGTAGACGGCCACGCCGAGCGACACCGGCACCGCGATCAGGAGCGCGAGCAGCGACGACACGACGGTCCCCCACACGAACGGGAGCGCCCCGAACACCCGATGCAGCGGGTCCCACACCGTACCCACGGCAAAGCTCGCCCCGAACGCGGAGAGGGTCGGCAGCGACGCCAGCGCCATCTCGACCGCCATCGCGGAGATCGCCAGCACGACGAGCAGCGCGAACCCACCCGTCAGGCGGCTGAAGACGAAGTCGCCCGTGCGCTTGCCTCCGAACAACGTCCGCGGAGCACCCGCCGCCGTGGACGCCGTCACGCCACCGCACGCGCCGCGCGCGGCTCGGCCTTCTTCAGGGAAGCGGTGAACGTCGTGCCCGAGCCGGGTTTGCTCGTCACGCTGACGGTGCCGCCCATCGCCTCGGTCAAGTGCTTCACGATCGACAGGCCGAGGCCCGTACCCCCGAGCTCGCGCGAGCGACCGGCGTCGACGCGGTAGAAGCGCTCGAACAGGCGCGGCAGGTGACGCTCTTCGATGCCGGGCCCTTCGTCGACCACGCTGAGGCGCAAGAGCGCGCCCGCTTCCTCTCCACGCAGCGTCACCCTCGTGTGCTCGGCGCAATACTTCACGGCATTGTCGACCAAGTTCGTGAGCACGTGCTCGAGCGCGCGCCGGTCAGCGAGAACGCGCGATCCGGGTTGGGTTTCGAGCACCATCACCACGTGCTTGCGGTCCGCGCGCTCGCGGAAAAGGCTCGATACCTGGTCGAACATGGCCCTGAGCTCGAGCGGCTCGAGCACGAGCTTGAGCTTCTGCGACTCGATGCGCGACAGATCGAGCAAGTCTTCGACCAGGTCGTGCAGGCGCTCGGCGTTGCGCGCCACGATGCCGATGAATTGCTCGTGAACGACCGGGTCGCTGGGCGGCGCGTCCTGCAGCGTCTCCGCCGCGGAACGAATCGCCGTCACGGGCGTTCGGAGCTCGTGCGAGACGTTGGCCACGAAATCACGCCGCATCGACTCGAGCTTACGCACCTCGGTCACGTCGACGAACACGGCGAACGTCTGGGCCTCGTTGCCGGGGAGCTGCGCGGCGCGCACGAGCAGTCGGCGCGGCTTCAGCCCGCTCAGCTCGATCTCGCCCGTCACCGCCTCGGCGCCCTCGCGCGCGTGGTCGATGAGCTCCTTCAGATCGGCGTGACGAATCGCTTCGAGCTGCGTCTTGCCGACCGCGTCGTTGCCGAGCAAGAGCATCTCGCGCAGAGCCGCGTTGATGAGGGCGATGTGCCCGCGCTCGTCGAGCAAGAGCACGCCCTCCTCCATGCCCGTCAGCACGCCGCGCAGGCGATCGCGCTCCACGGTGAGCTCGGTCAAGGTGGTGGCGAGCTCCCGCGCGACGCGATCGAGCGCCCGACCGAGCTCGCCGAGCTCGCCTTCGCCGGTGGCTTGCGGCCGAATCTCGAGGTTACCGGCCGCGATTCCGTGGGCGACCCGCGTGAGGTCGGCCGCCGCGCGCGAGACCAAACGGGCGGCCATGCTGGCCGTCGCGAGCGCCGCGCCCAGGGCGAGAATCGAGGCCAAAGGCAGGCCCGACCGCTGGCTCGGGAAGGCCAGGTAGACGACGACGACGAGCGTGGTCACGAGCCCGAGCGAGGCCAGAAATAGTTTCGCTCGGATGCTCGTCAAGCCTGCGCCTCTTCGGGCGTGGCGACGAACCGGTAGCCGACGCCGCGCACCGTCTCGACGTAGTCGCGGGCAGCTTCGAGCTTCTCGCGCAAACGTTTGACGTGCGTGTCGACCGTGCGCGTCGTGATGTCCGCCTGGATGCCCCACACGTCGTCGAGCAGCGCGCTGCGCGTCTGCACGCGGTTTCGGCGATCGTACAACGTCACGAGCAGCTTGAATTCGAGCGCCGTGAGCTCGATCTCGACGCTCTCCACCCAGATCCGGTGCGCGCCGCGGTCGATCTTGAGCCGGCCGAACTCGACCATCGGCTCGAGCTCTTCGTCCTCGCTCCGACCCCGCCGCAGGATGGCCTGGATCCTCAGCATGAGCTCGCGCACGCTGAACGGCTTCACGACGTAGTCGTCGGCCCCGAGCTCGAAGCCGACGACGCGGTCGATCTCCTCGCCCTTCGCGGTGAGCATGATGACGGGGGTGCCGCGCGTCGCCGGGTGCTCCTTGAGCTGCTTGCAGACCTCCGTGCCGGGCACGTCGGGCAGCATCAGGTCGAGCAGGACGAGATCAGGGCGCAGCTCGCGGCAGAGCTTCACCCCTTCGAGGCCGAGACGGGTCACCGTCACCTCGTGACCGCCCTGGCGGAGGTTGTAGTCCAAGACCCTCTGCAGGTCGGGCTCGTCTTCGACGACAAGAATGCGGGTCATCTCGAGCCTCAAGTATCGCTAGGATGTGACGGCAGTGTGACATC
>Ga0070682_100001725_pt1 | contig 12157 bp, 6 predicted proteins | sample KBSC63LmetaG_FD_64668 | JGI IMG/M metagenome (GOLD analysis project Ga0070682, IMG submission 64668) | Corn rhizosphere microbial communities from Kellogg Biological Station, Michigan, USA - KBS C6-3L metaG | ecosystem: Host-associated > Plants > Roots > Rhizosphere | place: USA: Michigan... | reverse complement strand
ACGTCGGCGTAGTGGTCAAGCTCCATGCTGGAGCTGGCTCGACCTTGAGTGGTGCTGCGCAAGTTGGTAGTGTAGCCAAACATTTCACCAAGTGGTACGAAAGCGGTAATTTCCTTTACGCCGGTGGTCAAATCTTCCATAGACTCAATGCGGCCACGCTTACTGTTCAAGTCACCGATAACGTCACCCATGAAATCTTCAGGAGTTACGACGACGACTTTCATGACAGGTTCGAGCAGGACTGGGCCAGCCTTGCGAACACCTTCTTGGAGCGCCATAGAGCCAGCGATCTTGAAAGCCATTTCGCTGGAGTCAACTTCGTGGAAAGAGCCATCGTAGAGTTCGGCCTTGATGTCAACAACTGGGTAGCCGGCAATAACACCGTTGGCCATAGCTTCTTCGATACCTTGCTGGACTGGCTTGATGTATTCGCTAGGGACAACACCGCCCTTGATGGAATTGATGAATTCAAAGCCTGCACCTTGTTCGTTTTGGCTCAATCGCAACCAAACGTCGCCGTACTGACCGCGACCACCAGATTGACGAACAAACTTACCCTGAACTTCGACATCACTTTTGCGAATAGACTCCCGGTAAGCCACTTGTGGCTGGCCGATGTTTGCTTCAACATTGAATTCGCGCTTCATACGGTCGACCAGGATTTCCAAGTGAAGCTCACCCATACCGGAGATGATGGTTTGCCCTGTCTCTTCGTCAACACGAATGCGGAAAGTTGGGTCTTCTTCAGCCAAACGCTGCAATGCGAGGCTCATCTTTTCTTGGTCGGCCTTGGTCTTTGGCTCGATAGCGATACTGACTGGGGGTTCTGGGAAGGTGATGGATTCGAGAACAATCGGGTTGTTTGGGTCGCAAAGCGTGTTACCGGTAGTGGTTTCTTTGAGGCCGACGATAGCAGCAATGTCACCGGCGCCAACTTCAGTTACTTCAGCACGCTTGTCAGCTTGAAGTCGCACGATACGACCGACGCGTTCCTTTTCGCCAGTTGAGCTGTTCAATACATAAGATCCAGCTGTGATTTTGCCGGAGTAAACGCGGAAATATGCTAGTTTGCCGACAAATGGGTCAGTTGTGATCTTGAAGGCGAGGCTAGCAAAAGGATCACTCTCGCTAGGCTTGCGCTCAACTTCGTCGCCAGTCTTGGGGTGAGTTCCCCAAACAGAACCTTTGTCGAGCGGGCTTGGTAGGTAGTCGTTGACCATGTCCAGGACTTTTTCGACGATCACGCCGCGGCCGTCACCACCAGTTACGGCAAAGAATTTACCGGTCAGCACGGCACTGCGAATAGCTTGTTTGATCTCTTCAACGCTCAAGCCTTCTTCACCAACTTCGAAGTACTTTTCGAGCATGGCTTCATCTTCAGCCACAGCGTTTTCGATGAGCAGACTGCGGTATTTCTTGACCTGATCCATCATGTCGGCTGGGATTTCGCCTTCGACAAGCTCTTTGTCGTGGAATTCTGTGTAGGTGTAGGCTTTCATTTCGACGAGGTCGACGACGCCGTTGATAGCTTGCTCAAAACCAATTGGCAGGTGAACTGGGAAAGCTCGCTTGCTGAGGCGGTTGTGGATGGTGTCTAGGGATTTGTAGAAGTCGCCCCCGGTTTGGTTGATCTTGTTGATAAAGCAAATGCGAGGCACGCCGTATTTGTCGGCTTGGCGCCAAACGGTTTCGGACTGAGATTCGACGCCCATCTTGCCATCGAAGACGACGCAAGCACCGTCCAGCACGCGCAGCGAACGCTCAACCTCAACTGTAAAGTCGATGTGGCCAGGTGTGTCGATAATGTTGATCTGGTTGCCCTTCCAGAAACAAGTCACGGAAGCAGCCACAATGGTGATGCCGCGTTCACGTTCCTGAGCCATCCAGTCAGTTGTGGTTTCGCCTTCGTGCACAGCACCGATCTTGTGGTTCAGTCCTGTGCGGTAAAGGATACCTTCGGTAGTAGTAGTTTTACCCGCGTCGATGTGAGCGATAATGCCCAGGTTGCGGATGTTCTTCATCTCAGTTTTCTTTTCTGCCATAAATTCCCTTCCCTAATTAATCCACCACGTCTGGCAGTTCGCTAGTGCCGTGAGGCATTACTGTGTCATGACCTGAAATCGGTTCGAAAACCTCAGTCTGACGCAAAAATTTATTATCAGTTCCGGCGCCTGGTAAATGTCGGATGATCATTACATCGGCACGTTCCGAAACTTCTACGGGTTCCGAAATCTGCACCAAACCTCGTACCACCCGTTGTCCAGTTTCAGCAGAAGCTACTGTTGGTGCGTTCGCACCTTGATCATCAATAAATTCCGTCACTCTTCTATCCTTATCCTTACAAATAAAAATGAGCGTTGCCGCTCAAAGCTTAGGATCATTATACCTGTTATGGAGTCGCTTTGCAACAGTGGTCAGTCTAGGATCAGCGCTTCGCCAGGAATTTTGCGTTTTTTCTGCAAATATTCATATGCGTAGAACAGCGCCGTGCTGAATTCTGGCGAGAAAACATCGTCCAGCGCCGTGATGTTGGACTTGAAGTCGGCTCGGAACTCGCTCTTCCAGGCAGCGCCTTTGAAGGCTTTGTCGAACTCGCCTTTTTCAAAATCGCGTAACATCGTCAGGAAGAAAAATTGCGGTTTGCCGCCACGACTGAGTTCACGCGTAAACGCCAGCGGCACGACCTGGCAGCGACCTTCGCGTTCCAGACGAAGTGGATCCATGCCGGTTTCCTCGTGGAATTCGCGCTTGATCTCGCTGGTAGCGTATTCGACGAGGTCGTGAACTGGCTGTTTTGGCGGCTCGACACCGCCGCTGACAGAACTGAGCATGCCGTTGAAGACACCGAGTTTGTTTTGGCGTGGCAACATATGGAAATACCAGTTACCTTCGCTAAACAGCGCCACGACGGTGAAAACTCCGATGTGATTGTCCATCATTGAGTCGTTGAGCGGTTTTAGATTGCCCGAAGCATCCAGGTCACGGATGCGCATCGTGTCGAAAGGATCGCCGTCAATTGGGTAGTCTAGGCTGAGTTCACAGCGGACTTCGGCGAAGTAGCTGCTGGCCTGTAGAGTTGCCGAGTATTTACCTTTGCCATGTTCGTCAAAAGTATTGAGCCTAAGCACCGGCCCGTCGGTTGTCCGCGGCCTTTCAGCCATAAAGGCTTCAAAGGCGTCCTGGCTGGCGGCCACTATGTCGGCTGGCTGCTCATAGCGTGTTAGGTTGCCCGTGACTTCGATCTTGGCGTCTGGCTCCTCAATGAAATCAATTAGTTCTTTGTAGCCAACTTCGACTTCTTTGGTTTGACCTTCACGCAGCAGGTTCACTTTTTTACGATCTTTCGGGTAATACTGAAAAGCCAGGCGATAATCGATAAATTTAGTGTTTGGCAGATTTAGATGGGTACGGTTGAACAGCAGCAAGCTTATGAATTGTTGACGATAAAAGAATTTGCTCTGGGCATACTGAAACCGCTCGGCTACAGCTCTGTAACCGGTCAGCAAGTCGCGCAGGAATTGTCGGATATCACCATACATAGCACTTATGGTAGCGCATTGGGCGCAACCTGTATATCACCGCTGATGATTACCGCCTCCAGCATCTCGTCCGGAGTTACAGCAGGACAATCCGCAACTTGCACGGTTTTGGTCAAACCAAGTCGGCCTAAAAGACCTCGGCGCTTTACCTGCTGTTGTACCTCGATGGGACCCGAACAATCCTCAAACCTTTTTGCTAAGTTTGGATTGTCTTCTTTGGCTTGATCACGGTTTATCCACTCCCGATTTAGCGTAAAGCCACCTGCATATAGGGGTCGAATTTGCTGATAATCCAGGCTGCCATCCGAGAGTAAATGTGCGTGCAAAGAAAGAGCAGTTGTTTCGCGGTCCAAGCATTGATTCACGCGAGGACAAGCTAGACAAGGTGCTGAAGGTGCCATATTCCTCCCTTAGGCCGTTTCCTGTGCGGCCAATATATCAAAGCCATCAATTGGATGACGTAGCTCTTGGCCAATTGCTTCATAGCTGGCTATGCAACCCCTGTCGCCCAGACTCTGAATTAGCTCAATCTTGATTTCTCTAATGCGTTCTGCATCACGAATTGGCCGCTCATGTATAATCTCCAGTTTGCCGGCAGCACTTGAGATCAGTGCACCGCACGACTCGGGCCGCTTACAGTTAATACAGCCTTCGAACGTCTTAATCTTGTGCTCCAGCTTGTTGTATCTCTTCTGGGGTCATGCCTTTGGGTGGCACTACCATTAAAACGTGGCCACAGTAGATTTTGCCTTCTATGTCGCTAGCTCCAAGACAAAAGCGCTTAGCATCGGCGTTAAAACGGTTAACTCTGCTTTGCACCTGGTCTCTGGTTTCGCTGCCACGAATAGCTCGAGCAATTATAGAAGTTGGCACGACGCAGTTACGACAATCTTCCTCAACACCGAGCAAAAAGTCAGCAATACTTAGGATGTCGTCACCGATTTCGTAGCGATCGCGCTTGCTCAAAACTAGCCTCGAGCAAAATGGGCGAACGCACGGTTTGCATCGGCCATCTTGTGAACGTCTTCACGTTTCTTCACAGCGGCACCTTGAGCGTTGTAAGCTTCGACCAATTCAGCTGCGATGCGGTCTTGCATGCTCATACCACTGCGGGCACGGGCTGCAGCTACAAACCACATCAGAGTCAAGTGACTCTGGCGCTGGCCTTTAACTTCGAAAGGAATCTGGTAGTTGGCACCACCGACACGGCGAGAGCGAGTCTCAACATGTGGCTGGATGTTCTTCAGGGCTTGTTCGAAAACGTCGAGCGGATTGTCGACTTTGAGTTTCTTGGCAGCCTTTTCCATGCCGCCGTAAACTAGGCGTTCAGCGATTTGCTTTTTGCCGTTCAGCATCACGCGGTTGATCAAACGAGCCACCATGACGTTGTTGTACAAGCGGTCTGGCTCGATCTCACGAACGAGGGATTTAGTCTTCTTGCGAGGCATGATTATTTACCTGCTTTCTTGGTGCCGTACTTGCTGCGGCCTTGCTTGCGGTCGTTAACACCTTGAAGGTCGAGGCTGCCACGAACGATGTGGTAACGCACACCAGGAAGGTCCTTGACGCGGCCACCACGGACAAGCACGACAGCGTGTTCCTGCAAGTTGTGACCTTCACCACCGATGTAAGCCCAAACTTCATAGCCATTGCTCAGGCGCACACGGGCGACCTTACGCAAAGCGGAGTTTGGCTTTTTAGGGGTTTTGGTAGTGACCTTTACGCAGACACCGCGCTTAAAAGGCGCAGGCTTCTCGTAGTTTTTGGTCTTTAAGTTGTTAGTGACGCGCTGCATAGCTGGCGACTTGCTCTTAGCAGTCACGCGGGTTCGCGGCTTGCGCACTAATTGGTTGATCGTTGGCATTCGTACTCCTTTAGCCATTTTAGGCTTGGTGCATCTACTGCGGCGGGGATATGCCTGTCTCCCTGGCTCGGATGCTTAAATTGTTAGGCTATTTTAACAGATCTACTCGTCTGCTGCAACTGCGTCGTCAGCTGGGCCGTCTGCAACGCCCACTAGGGTTTCGGCTTCGACGGTCATTTCGTCAGGTTCTTCTTCATCTACAATTGCACCAGTACCAACTGGGATCTTGCGACCAAGGATGACGTTTTCTTTCAGACCGTAGAGTTTGTCGACTTTACCGCTGGTAGCGGCGCCAATCAGCACACGGGTTGTGTCTTGGAATGAAGCGGCACTCAGGAATGAGTCAGTACTCAAGCTAGCCTTGGTAATACCAAGCAGTAGTTGAGCGAACTTAGCTGGGTCTTTCTTGTCAGCAACCAATTGTTCATTAGCTTCGACAACAGCCAGCTTACTGACGATGTCACCAGTCACGAATTCAGAGTCACTGGCATCTTCGATCTGGACACGGCTAAACATCTGGCGAACGATGATCTCAAGATGCTTGTCAGCAATGTTCTGACCCTGAGCAGCGAAGATCTTCAGAATTTCGTTCATGATGTAGCGCTGTGTAGACTCGACGCCTTGCAAGCGCATCAGGTCATGCAAGTTGATAGAACCGTTGGTCAATCGCTGCCCAGCGATGACGTTGTCGCCGTCTTCGACTTGCAACTGTTTGAAGCCTGGGATTTCGTAGCGGACAACGCTTTGCTTGGTTGGCGTGATGACGACAGCTTTGTCGGATACGCTGGCTTTACCAGCCATTGGCGCGATCAGTGGTTCGGAAGCGTCTTCTAGAGCAGCAACCACATCGCCAGCGACAACTTCAGTGCCACTCTTGATGGTGGCTTTGCGCTCACCTAGCTTCAGAGTTACCTTTTCGGCAGCGTCAGCCGTAACTTGGACGACATAGTGATCACCTTCTTCCCAGGTGTTTGCCAAGCCGGAAATTTCGGTCAGATAGGCTTGACCCTTAGGGCTGCGGACTTCGAACAACTCTTCAATACGGCTAAGACCTTGGGCGGTGTCATCGGCAATGGCACCACCGGAACGGTGCTTGGAGTCCAATGACAGCTGAGTACCTGGCTCACCGATTGATTGAGCGGCGATGACACCAATTGGGTGGTGGTCGGCGACCAATTCGCCAGTAGCTGGGTCAACACCATAAGATTTCTGAGATACGCCGCGCACGTTTGTGCAAGATAGCGCGCTCATGATCTTCAGCCCGTCGATGGCTTCGTCAGCTTCGATCTTTTCTGCAACTTCAGCAGTGATGGTCTCGCCCTTTTTGACGAAGCCCTTGAGGGCTTCAGCCGCGACACGGCCAGTCAAACGCGAAGCGTAACTTACACCAATATAGGCAGCGTCAGCCCGCAACATCGCAAAACCAGGGTCAGTTGTGTCGTCTTCGATGGTGAACACGTCCTGAGAAACGTCTACCAAACGACGAGTCAGGTAACCGGCATCGGCGGTCTTGAGAGCGATGTCGATCAAAGCTTTTCGAGTGCCACGAGTACCGGTGAAGTATTCCAGCGGGTTCAAACCATTGATGTAGCCAGACTTAATTGGCAGCTCAATGACGTTACCGCCGGCGTCCTGCAGGACACCCAACATACCAACAGCGTTGTTGAGCTGTGACAAGTTACCACGAGCACCGGAGTTAATGGCGATAGCCATGGATGAGTCTTGGTCGACCATTTGCTCACCGAGCAAGTTCTGAACTTTGGTTTCGGCCTTAGTCCAGTTGTCGACTGTCAAACGGTGACGTTCTTCGTCGGTGATGAAGCCTTGTCCGTACTGCTCGGAAATAGCCACGGCACGGTCTTCACCATCGTCAAGCACGGCTTGCATGCCTTTGATAGGTGTAAAGTCGCCCATACCCATGCTGAGACCAGAGCTGGTAGCGTAGTAGAAACCTAGGTCCTTCAAATCATCGGCGATTTCAGCGGTCTTTTCCTGCCCGTACTCTGAGTAAACTTGAGCCATAACCTTCTGGAGGCGCTTCTTGGTCATAGTTTCGTCTTGGAAAGCGAAGTCTTCTGGGAAGATTTCGTTAAATAGTACGCGGCCGATAGTCGTTTCGATGTTGGCGCCGCGGAATGGCAAACGAACACGTGTCTGAAGTGTAATTTTGCCAGCATCTAGAGACATCAAAGCCTCTTCAACACCAGAGAAGACTTTTGGCTTGTCATTGCTAGTACCCGGACGTTCGTAAGTCAGGTAGTAACAACCAAGCACGATGTCTTGTTCGATGTGCAGAATCGGCGAACCATCAGCTGGTTTCAACAGGTTGCGGTTAGCAGCCATGATGTCGCGAGCTTCAGCCTGCGCTTTGTCAGATAGCGGCAAGTGGACAGCCATCTGGTCACCATCGAAGTCGGCGTTGAAGCCTTTACAAACGAGTGGGTGCAGTTGGATAGCGCGGCCTTCAATCAGTACTGGCTGGAAAGCCTGGATAGACAAGCGGTGAAGACTTGGAGCACGGTTCAAAAGAACATACTTACCTTCAATCACTTCGTCCAATGCGTCCCAAACGACAGTTTCACCCATTTCGATCAAACGTGAAGCTGAGCGAATGTTGTGAGCTTGTTCGCGGGCAATCAGCTCACCGATGACGAATGGCTTGAATAGCTCCAATGCCATCATCTTTGGCAGACCACACTGGTTGATCTTCAGCTCTGGACCGGCGACGATCACAGAACGGCCAGAGTAGTCGACACGCTTACCGAGTAGGTTCTGGCGGAAACGACCTTGTTTACCCTTGAGCATGTCGCTCAAAGACTTCAGGCGGCGACGTTGGCCAGTTGCGGCTACGGCGCGGCCAGAGCGGGCGCTATTGTTGTCGATCAAAGCGTCAACTGCTTCCTGAAGCATGCGTTGCTCGTTGCGGCGGATAACTTCTGGGGCATTAAGGTCGATCAACTTCTTCAGACGGTTGTTACGGTTGATGACGCGGCGGTATAGGTCGTTAAGGTCGCTGGTGGCAAACCGTCCACCAGTCAGCTGAACCATTGGTCGCAGGTCTGGAGGAATAACCGGCAGAACGGAAAGACACATGCTAGAAGGCTTGATGCCAGCGCGGTCCATGCTCTCCAGCAAACGCAAACGTTTCATCAGTTTCTTCTTGCGCTGACCTTTGGCTTCGGTTGCTTCGGCTTCGAGTTCTTCGATCAACTGCTTGAGATCAATGTCAGCCAACAGGTCTTGCAAAGCTGCGCCACCCATGCCGACTTTGATTAGACCGCGGAGGTCGTCAGGCAAATTGCGGTAATCAGTTTCGCTGATGAGAGCCAGCTTATTGAGGCCAGTCAGCTGTTCGCGGTAAAGCTCGAAGTCCTTAGTAAGTTCTTCGGTTTCTTTGGTCTGCATCTCGGCCAGAGCCTTGACGTTGGCTTTCTCGTCTTCGGCTTCTTTTTCGTAGCGCAGTTTGATGGCTTCTTTGGCAGCTGCAAATTCAGCTTCCTTGTCGGCCAGCAATTGGTTTCGCTTCTCGGTGTTTACATCTTTGATGATGTAGTTAGCAAAGTAAGCGACTCTCTCGAGGTTCTTTACGGTCATGCCGAGCAAAAGTCCCATGGCGCTAGGAGTACCACGCAGGAACCAAATGTGGCTGACGGGTACAGCCAAGTTGATGTGGCCCATGCGTTCGCGGCGGACAATGCTGCGAGTAACAAGCTCGCCGTTTTTGTCGACTGCGGCTTCGCGGCTACGGACACCTTTGTACTTGGCGTCGTGCGGGTTGATGTCTTTGACTGGGCCAAAGATCCTTTCGCAGAACAAGCCATCGCGTTCAGGCTTTTGAGTACGGTAGTTAATGGTTTCTGGTTTTGTAACTTCGCCGTAGCTCCAGTCGAGAATATCGTTAGGGCTGGCAACGGCCAAGCGTACAGCGTCAAAGTCGGCAATGTCAGTACCGCTATTGGAATATCGTTGTGAAGATGCTGGTGTCATTTTAGGCCTCCTCCCCTTCATTAACATCTGCGGCAGTATCGTCCGCGACGGTTGCAAAATCTTCTGCGTTGGCGGTTGCGTCCGCGCTGCCGCTGTCGTCGACAGTCACAACGCTAAAGTCTTCGTCGCCAATGCTTTCTTCACTTACGTCAATGTCAGAGACCACATCTTGTGGAACACCGACATCGGCTGGGTGAGTGGCTTCTTCGTGGATGACGGTTGCCAAAACTTCTTCAGCATCGACAACCTTGCCGGAATCAACCAAGTCAACTTTCAAACCAAGACCTTGAAGTTCCTTAACAAGCACGTTGAAGCTTTCTGGAACTTTAGGTCCGATGATCGGAGTTTTCTTGATGATGGACTCGTAAGCCTTACTTCGGCCGTAAACGTCGTCAGACTTGATGGTCAGCATTTCCTGAAGCGTGTTGGCCGCGCCGTAAGCTTCCAGTGCCCAAACCTCCATTTCGCCGAAGCGTTGGCCACCGTTTTGAGCTTTACCACCGAGCGGCTGCTGGGTAACCATAGTGTAAGGACCAGTTGAGCGAGCGTGAATCTTGTCAGCCACCATGTGGTTCAGCTTGATCATGTACATCGAACCAACAGTGGTGCGTTCTGTGAAAGCATCACCAGTTCGACCATCAAATAGTTGCTGCTTGCCGTCTTCTGGCAGACCAGCTTCTTTGAGCAGTTCGCGGATCTTTTCTGTAGAAACACCATTGAATGATGGACTGGCAACTTTCATGCCGAGGGCACGAGCGGCCATACCGAGGTGAGTTTCGAACAGCTGGCCGACGTTCATACGACTTGGCACGCCAAGTGGGTTCAGTACGATGTCTACAGGTGTACCGTCTTCCATGAATGGCATATCTTCGACAGGTAGAATGCGGGCAATAACACCCTTGTTACCGTGACGACCACCGAGTTTGTCACCGACAGCGATCTTGCGCATTTGAGCCACAAAAACCTGGATCTGCATGATGACGCCGGCTTTCAGTTCGTAACCGTTTTCGCGGCTAAAGACTTTAACACCGACAACTTTGCCGTGCTTGCCGTTGCTCATACGCTGCGAGGTGTCGCGGACTTCTTTGGCTTTTTCACCAAAGATAGCGCGCAGCAGGCGCTCTTCGCTGCTAAGTTCTTGCTCGCCTTTAGGAGTAATCTTACCAACCAAGATGTCGCCAGGGTGAACTTCGGCACCGATGCGGACAATACCGTCCTCATCGAGGTGACGCAAAGTTTCTTCAGAAACGTTAGGAATGTCGCTGGTAACGACTTCTGGCCCCAGCTTGGTTTCGCGAACTTCGATCATGAAGTCAACGATGTGGACTGAAGTCAAGGTGTCGTCTTCGACGAGCTTGCGACTAATGATGATGGCGTCTTCGAAGTTGTAACCAGCCCATGGCATGAAGGCTACAATCAAGTCTTTGCCAAGCGCTAGTTCGCCGTCAGCGATGCTCATACCTTCACAAAGGACATCACCGGCTTTGACTTTATCGCCAGAGCTAACAACAACTTTTTGGTTGATGGATGTGCCTTCGTTGGAACGGACATAACGAGCCGGCTCATATTTAGCAGTGCCGTTTTTGTACTTAACGACAACTTCTTGAGCGCTAGCTTTCAAAACTTCACCATCGGCTTCAGCCAGAATGACCTGACCAGTGTTGCGAGCGGCGACTGTTTCCAGACCGGTACCAACAATTGGGCTCTGCGGCTGGATCAGCGGCACAGCCTGGCGCTGCTGGTTACTACCCATGAGGGATCGGTAAACGTAGTTCTTCTCGATGAATGGAATCAAGCCGGCGCTAGAACCGATAATCTGATTTCGGCTGGCATCCATGTGAGTGACTTCGTTGGCGTCGTATTCACCAGACTGCAAACGAGAACGAGCACTGACACGGTCGCTTAAGAAGTAGCCGTTTTCGTCAACTTCGCTACCACCACCGGCGATAACGGCTGATTCTTCTTCGTAGGCGTCGAGGTAAATGACTTCAGTTAAAGCCTTGGCTTTGACTGCCCAAGTGGCTTTACCGGTAATTTTAGCAAGCTTGGCGGCGTCTGCGGCAGTGATCTTCGCGCCGCTCTTGACCAAGACTTTACCTTTTTCGTCAGTCAGGTCTTCGCGGGCGATGTGGCCGACAGAATCTTTGGCAGTGACGGCGTTGATGACTTTGCGGTAAGGTGTTTCCACAAAGCCGTAATCGTTGACGCGAGCGTAGTTGGCAAGGTTCAAAACCAAACCAATGTTAGCGCCTTCTGGAGTTTCAACGGCACAAATACGGCCGTAGTGTGTTGCGTGGGCGTCACGGACTTCAAAGCCAGCGCGTTCGCGGCTCAAGCCACCAGGGCCCATAGAAGACAGGCGTCGTTTGTGAGCGAGCTCACTAAGCGGGTTGATCTGGTCCATGAACTGCGATAGCTGGGAGCTAGCGAAGAATTCGCGAACTGCAGCCACAACTGGGCGAGCGTTGATTAGCTGGCCGGGGGTGACGGTTTCGATTTCGCTCATAGACATACGGTCTTTAGTGTTGCGTTCCATACGCAGCAGACCAATGCGGAACTGGCGCTGAACCAGTTCACCAACGAGTTTGACACGGCGGTTGGCCAAAGAGTCAATGTCGTCAGCTGGGTCTTGAGTATTGTTCAGGCGGATCAGTTCGGCAACGATAGCTTCGATGTCTTCGAGGCGCATAACGCGGTTTTCGAGAGTATTTGGCACGTCAAGGTCGAGGCGCTTGTTGATCTTGTAACGACCAACGCGGCTAAAGTC